>Ga0210032_1000050_pt1 | contig 99974 bp, 81 predicted proteins | sample CryGeyCG2114_250_2_FD_185458 | JGI IMG/M metagenome (GOLD analysis project Ga0210032, IMG submission 185458) | Groundwater microbial communities from aquifer - Crystal Geyser CG13_big_fil_rev_8/21/14_2.50 (SPAdes) (version 2) | ecosystem: Environmental > Aquatic > Deep subsurface > Groundwater ... | reverse complement strand
TAAAAATAATCTAAAAAATAGCCGATGTATTTATTGACAGTAGAAGAGGAGATCCGTTATGATGAATTCACGTTGAACGCAGGGCAGCGAAAAGAGAGCGAAAAACGCACTCTGACTGAGTTTCCCGGTGAGCGACGCGAACCAAAAGAAAGACTGAAAAAAAGGGATGCAATTCCTTGACGCAGTCGAAACGGATCGGTTAAGATGAAAGTCCTCCGATTCGAGAGGCGAAAAGGTCGACTCAAGGGTTGACAAGCTCGATAGAAATCCGGTAAGATAATTAACTGCCGAACGAAATTGAGAAAGTTAACTGGAAGTGGTTGACGGTCGCCAAAGCGGTTCGGTAAGCTGAATAAGTGATCATTGAAAACTGAATAGCAATCAAGTCAACGTCAATTTATGTGAGTTAAGATTGAATTTAAACGAAGCTTAATAGCTTCAAAGCTTTTTAGCTGAGAGTTTGATCCTGGCTCAGAACGAACGCTGGCGGCGCGCCTAACACATGCAAGTCGAGCGATGAAGACTCCTTCGGGAGTGTATGAAGCGGCGGACGGGTGAGTAAAGCGTAGGCAACCTGCCCTAAAGAGGGGGACAACCTGCCGAAAGGTGGGCTAATACCGCGTAAGCTGTTAGAGTAATGTCTATCAGTAAAGGCTTCGGCCGCTTTAGGATGGGCCTACGTCCGATTAGATAGTTGGTGGGGTAAAGGCCTACCAAGTCTGCGATCGGTAACTGGTCTGAGAGGATGATCAGTCACACTGGAACTGAGACACGGTCCAGACTCCTACGGGAGGCAGCAGTGAGGAATTTTGCGCAATGGGGGAAACCCTGACGCAGCGACGCCGCGTGGAGGATGACGTCTTTCGGGATGTAAACTCCTGTCAGTGGGAACGATAATGACGGTACCCACAGAGGAAGCACCGGCTAACTCCGTGCCAGCAGCCGCGGTAAGACGGAGGGTGCAAGCGTTGTTCGGAATTACTGGGCGTAAAGCGTACGTAGGCGGTTGATTAAGTCAAATGTTAAAGCCCGGAGCTCAACTCCGAGGATGCACTTGATACTGGTCGACTAGAGGGCGATAGAGGAAAGCGGAATTCCGAGTGTAGCGGTGAAATGCGTAGATATTCGGAGGAACATCGGTAGCGAAAGCGGCTTTCTGGGTCGCTCCTGACGCTGAGGTACGAAAGCGTGGGTAGCAAACGGGATTAGATACCCCGGTAGTCCACGCCGTAAACGATGGATACTAGGTGTAGCGGGTATCGACCCCTGCTGTGCCGTAGCTAACGCGTTAAGTATCCCGCCTGGGGAGTACGCACGCAAGTGTGAAACTCAAAGGAATTGACGGGGGCCCGCACAAGCGGTGGAGGATGTGGTTTAATTCGACGCAACGCGAAAAACCTTACCAGGACTTGACATGTAGAGAATCTCTGTGAAAGCAGGGAGTGCCGCAAGGAGCTCTAACACAGGTGGTGCATGGCTGTCGTCAGCTCGTGTCGTGAGATGTTGGGTTAAGTCCCGCAACGAGCGCAACCCTCGAGTTTAGTTGCCATCAGGTAATGCTGAGCACTCTAGACTGACTGCCGGTAACAAACCGGAGGAAGGTGAGGACGACGTCAAGTCATCATGCCCCTTACGTCCTGGGCTACACACGTCCTACAATGGGTAAATATAAAGGGCAGCGAAGCCGCGAGGTGAAGCGAATCTCATAAAATTACCCTCAGTTCGGATTGCAGGCTGAAACTCGCCTGCATGAAGTAGGAATCGCTAGTAAACGCAGATCAGCATGCTGCGTTGAATACGTTCCCGGGCCTTGTACACACCGCCCGTCACACCACGAAAGATTGTTCAACCCGAAGTCGGTGGGCTAACCCTCTGGGAGGCAGCTGCCTAAGGTGGGGCAATTGATTGGGGTGAAGTCGTAACAAGGTAGCCGTACTGGAAGGTGCGGCTGGATCACCTCCTTTCTAGGGATGATTCGCAAGCGCTTCGGCGCTCAAGTGTTACAAATAGAGGATCGAGTCAGATGCGCGAGCGTCAGACATAAAAGAGCCTCTCAATGCTTGGTACTTCGGTACATGTGATATCCATTAGGTCGATTCACAGAATTTGACAGACAAGTTTGCTATTCAGTTTTCAGTGATCATTCAGCAATTAGGGGCTATTAGCTCAGTTGGTTAGAGCGCACGCTTGATAAGCGTGAGGTCCCTGGTTCGAGCCCAGGATGGCCCACTGAGGGGGTATAGCTCAGCTGGTAGAGCACCTGCCTTGCACGCAGGGGGTCAGCGGTTCGAGTCCGCTTACCTCCATTAACCGAAGTTGGTTAGCCTAAAGTACTTTACGAGTGCTTAACCTAGTGTTAAGATGAGAGAGTATTTTAAGCTGAGTAGGTCGGAAGATTTATGAAGCGACACGTTAGTGTACCTTGACAACTGCATAGAAAAATTGAATGGAAAACCAATGTTTGACGTTATGGTCAAACTATTAAGGGCGCACGGGGGATCCCTAGGTGCTGTCAGCCGATGAAAGACGTAGCAGGCTGCGAAAAGCCCGGACGAGCTGCCAAGCAAGCGTTGACTCCGGGATGTCTGAATGGGGAAACCCACCATGGTGAAGCCATGGTACTCCGTATTGAACACATAGATACGGTAGAGGTAAGCGAGCGAATTGAAACATCTTAGTAGCTCGAGGAAAGGAAAGCAAAAGCGACTCCCTAAGTAGCGGCGAGCGAACGGGGATGAGCCTAAACCACTGTCATGTTAAAGCGGGCTGCGTTGTGATGGTGGGGTTGTTGGGAGATTTTGGTAGTTATTGCCCTAGCTACACAGAGTTACAAAATGATTTGTTAGACGAACACAGCTGGAAAGTTGGACCAAAGCGGGTGATAGTCCTGTAGTCGAAAGCAAATTATCTCTGAAAGTCCACCCGAGTAGGCCGGGACACGTGAAATCCCGGTTGAATCTGCGAAGACCACTTCGTAAGGCTAAGTACTGAACAGCAACCGATAGTGAACTAGTACCGTGAGGGAAAGGTGAAAAGCACCCCGGAAGGGGAGTGAAATAGTAGTGAAACCGTGCGCTTACAAGCAGTCGGAGCTCTATTAAGAGAGTGACGGCGTACCTGTTGAAGAATGAGCCGCCGAGTTATCGTCAGCAGCAAGGTTAAGGAGTAAATATCCGGAGCCGAAGCGAAAGCGAGTCTGAATAGGGCATCTAGTTGCTGGCGGTAGACCCGAACCCGGATGATCTAACCATGGCCAGAATGAAGCGTGGGTGACACTGCGTGAAGGTTCGAACCCACTAATGTTGAAAAATTAGGGGATGAGCTGTGGTTAGCGGTGAAATGCCAATCGAATCCGGAGCTAGCTGGTTCTCCTCGAAATGGCTTTAGGGTCAGCCTCGAGCAAAAGCGTGTTGGGGGTAGAGCACTAGTTGGGTGCGGGGGATGAAATATCCTACCAAATCCTATTAAACTCCGAATACCAACATTGCGTTCCTCGGGAGTGAGACTACGGGAGATAAGTTTCGTGGTCGAAAGGGAAACAGCCCAGATCGTCAGCTAAGGTCCCAAAGTCATGGCTAAGTGGTTAAGGAGGTTGAGACGCTCAGACAACCAGGAGGTTGGCTTAGAAGCAGCAACCCTTGAAAGAGTGCGTAATAGCTCACTGGTCAAGCGTTTCAGCGCCGAAAATTCACGGGACTAAGCCATGCACCGAAGCTACGGGATTAACTTAGGTTAATCGGTAGAGGAGCGTTCTGCTGTAGGCCGAAGGTATAGCGTAAGCAGTGCTGGACGAAGCAGAAGTGAGAATGGCGGCATGAGTAACGAAAACATTGGTGAGAATCCAATGCGTCGAAAACCCAAGGTTTCCCTACGGCAGGTTCGTCCGCGTGGGGTTAGTCGGGGCCTAAGGTGAGGCTGAAAGGCGTAGCCGATGGATAGCAGGTTAATATTCCTGCACCACTCGTAGTGGTTTGAGCGAAGGGGGGACGCAGAAGGCTAGGTCAGGGGAACTGTTGGAATAGTTCCTTGTAGCATGTAGGTAGTCTGGATAGGCAAATCCGTCCGGATGTTGATCTGAGGTGCATACTGAAGCGGATACGTTCTGCAAACTGATTGACGCCACACTGCCAAGAAAATCCTCTAGTGACACAAAGAGTGCCCGTACCGTAAACCGACACAGGTGGGTTAGTAGAGAATACTAAGACGCGCGAGATAACCCTCGCTAAGGAACTCGGCAAAATAACTCTGTAACTTCGGGAGAAGGAGTGCCACATTAGTGTGTAGCGATTTACTCGTGAAGCATGAAGTGGTCGCAGCGGAGAGGTCCAAGCGACTGTTTAACAAAAACACAGGTCTCTGCTAAGACGTAAGTCGAAGTATAGGGGCTGACGCCTGCCCAGTGCCGGAAGGTTAAGGAAGGAGGTTAGGAGTAATCCGAAGCTTTTGACCGAAGCCCCGGTGAACGGCGGCCGTAACTATAACGGTCCTAAGGTAGCGAAATTCCTTGTCAGGTAAGTTCTGACCCGCACGAAAGGCGTAACGACTTGGACGCTGTCTCGGCGAGGGGCTCGGTGAAATTGGAATGGCTGTGAAGATACGGCCTACTCATACCAGGACAGAAAGACCCCATGGAGCTTTACTGTAGCTTGCCATTGAATTTGGGTTGCTTATGTGCAGGATAGGTGGGAGGCTGCGAAGCATTTTCGTCAGGAGATGTGGAGCCGTCGGTGAGATACCACTCTTAAGTAATCTAAATTCTAACTTTACACCGTAATCCGGGTAGAGGACAGTGGCTGGTAGGCAGTTTGACTGGGGCGGTCGCCTCCTAAAGAGTAACGGAGGCGTCCAAAGGTTCCCTCAGACTGGTTGGAAATCAGTCGCAGAGTGCAAAGGCATAAGGGAGCTTGACTGTGAGACTGACAGGTCGAACAGGGAGGAAACTCGGGCTTAGTGATCCGACGCCAGCGCGTGGAAGTGGCGTCGCTCAACGGATAAAAGTTACCCTGGGGATAACAGGCTGATCTCCCCCAAGAGTCCACATCGACGGGGAGGTTTGGCACCTCGATGTCGGCTCGTCGCAACCTGGGGCGGTAGTACGTCCCAAGGGTTGGGCTGTTCGCCCATTAAAGCGGTACGTGAGCTGGGTTCAGAACGTCGTGAGACAGTTCGGTCCATATCCGGTATGAGCGCAGGAAATTTGAGAGGAGCCGTCCTTAGTACGAGAGGACCGGGACGGACCAACCTCCAGTGTACCAGTGGTTCCGCCAAGGGGCCAACGCTGGGTAGCTGTGTTGGGAGTGGATAAGCGCTGAAAGCATCTAAGTGCGAAGCCCACCTTAAGATAAGATTTCCCATCTCTATATGAGAGTAAGACCCCCGGAAGATAATCGGGTAGATAGGCTGCAAGTGTAAGGGTAGCAATATTTTTAGCTGAGCAGTACTAATAGGTCGAGGGTTTGACCTACAACAAACAGGTTTTCTATTCATTCTATGCAGTTGTCAAGGTATATGAGATCCCCTTAGTGGGACTTCCTTGGTGACAAGGCGTTGCGGACCCACCCGTTCCCATCCCGAACACGGTAGTGAAACGCGGCAGCAGCGAAAATACTCGGCGGGAGACTGCCCGGGAAGATAGCCCGTCGCCAGGGAATACCTTGAAAAAAGGCCTCCTCTTTATTGAGGAGGCTTTTTTTCGCTTGAGTATTTCATTTTTTCTTCAAAGTTGTTTTGGCTGGATGAACAAAGAGTAGGAGCGTTGGGTTCTTCAATGTCTATGAAAAAGTTTCTCTTTTGCAGTTTGCTTTTAGGTTTGAATGCTTGTGCTGCAGCTGAACCCAGAAAATTTACGATTGAGGAAGGTGAACGCCTAAGACGGGTGTCTGTTCTCAAACAAGAACCGAAAAATCTCTCGCTTTGTCAGTATATTGGCCCTATAGAGGCGATAGATGGAGAAGATCAGGCCTGGAGTTTTTTTCGCCGCTGGGGAAGTTTTGAACAGGCGATGTATTTGCTTCAACTGGAGGCAGCCAATCGGGGGGGGAATCTTGTGATCATGGATTCGGAGCAGCCCTCTTACTCTCGTAGCAAAACTAATTTTCAAGTTTATTATATTTTACGGGGACGTATATTTGCCTGCTCAAATAACTCAAATGGCCAGTAAATTTTGAATATCGATTTGAGTCAAGCATCTGCACTTACCTTTTTCGTGTTATCCCTTGGTATTGCCTCAATCTTTTGAGATGCAAGAGCGAGTTTGTCTTGATGTCTTGAGTATTCATTTGAGTAATAAGCATCCATTTCCAGCATAAAATTTCTTAAATACTCTAGATATTCATATTGAAATATGTTATTTTGATCTTGTCCTGGTGACAAGGCGTTGCGGCCCCACCCGTTCCCATCCCGAACACGGTAGTGAAACGCGATAGCAGCGAAAATACTCGGCGGGAGACTGCCCGGGAAGATAGCCCGTCGCCAGGTCAACCTATAGAAAAGCCTTCTCTTCACTCAAGAGAAGGCTTTTTTGTGTGCCGACTTGTGTTTTGGGTTGATTCTGACATTTCCAGTTTTGCCTTTGGGAGTGTCCTATATGAAGACAAGGTTTTGCACAAAGGTAAGCTGAGCCACTAAAACCTGGCTTGAAGCCCAACGCCGACATTCATGCCGGTATCATTTTTGAAATGTCCGTAGGTGGAGTTAAATATCTGCTCTTGGGTTGCATAGCCATAGGCTTTGATACTGTCAGTCAGTTTCACATCGACTGCTTGTGTGGTGCGTAAGCGCCAACCTTCAGGGCTGTCGAGGAAGCTGTTGTCTGAACGCACACTGAAGATACCTTTGCTATAGGAAATCCCAGTAGATGCGCCGGTGGCCTCCAGATTATTGGCCTGAAGTGCGAGGTATTGACCCCCCACATAGGCTCCAAAGCCGCTGTTCTGGTAATGCAGACTGCCATTGACACCGACATTGCTGTAAATGCCTTTGCCGCCTGTGCCATAGCCCAGACCCATAGCCATGATATCGGGTGCGATGAAGGCTTCTGTCTTGTAGCTGAAATGTTCACTCAGTTTTCCATCCAGGTGCTGGCCCAAGCGCAAGGTGGCATGGTTCATGCCTGCCATCAGACCTTGATCCATTTTCCAACCTGCACCGGTTTTTCCATCGGAGGCGTTGGTGCCTTCTCCCTGACTGAGAGCCAGGGCCCCGGTTAATTCGCCGCCCAGGGTGGTGCGTAGCTGGTGGTTCTCGCCCAGATTCTTCTTGAGGGGCGTCCATTGGCCTTCGGCGTGTGCGCCCAGCATCAGAGCTGGATGGCTTTCCCATTGATTGGGACCAATGCTGTGATGGCCTTCTTCTGGGCGATATTGAACACCTGCAGCGATACGCATCCAATCATCGCTGTTGCCGGTTTGATACCCTACGGCCGCACTGACGCTGTTGCGTGCGGTAGGATCTGGCGAAGATCCTGTATCAGCTGTGATTTTAAAGCCCCAGTTCTCGTTTAGGGCGCCTTCGAGTTTGACGCCGCCGGCCTTATCCCATTCCAGGCTGTTTTCGTGTTTCAAGCGCATGGTATCTTGGTAGAGCATATGCCCCATGGTATAGTGCAGCCGCTCGATATAGCCGGTTTGATTGGCTTCAGGCTTTGAATAGACATTGATAATTTTTGCTTCAGGGCGTACCGCCTGTACGGCCTCTTCATGTGAAAGGGCGGGGCGTCCGAGAATTTTGGCAATTTGTTCAGGGGAATAATGTGTGCCGTATTCAATCATGCCGAAGCCTTCATGATTTTTGCCTTCATAGGTCAGCACGGCGTGTTGAATACCTTCTGATTTATAGCCTGTCTGGCGGGCATTGTAGCCATTTTCCTGCAGAATATACGCGCCTAAAAAATGGCTGTCTCGGCAGATGCCCTTGCGTGCTTCAAGCGTATATTCAGGGGATTGTGCGCCACCTGGGCCGGTGCCATTGTCTGCGCGATCGTGGTCATAAATTTTACTGCCAAAGGGCTGCAGCAATTGGGTGACTTGATCGGGGGTTGTGAGTTTGTGGGTGAGAGCGTCCAGACTGATGCCTGCAGGGGGAGTGTAGCTGCCTGGATTGCTGCCCTGGAGGGGTTGGCTCTTGGGATCCCGTGTCCCCAGGGCGCTATAGCCTGGAAACAGATCTCGTTGGGGGCCGGGGCCAGTGGGTTCATCTACAAAGGCCAAACGGGGTTTGACCTGGGTGATGGTTTGACTTTGAGGGTCAATTTCCAGACGGTTTTCCTGCAGGGCTTGGGCCAGTTCGGCCTGGGTCAGCTCACCATCTTGGGGGTGGGTATCCAGGGTTTGAATTTGGGAACGTGTCAGCCCCAGATCTGCCGCCCGGTCATGGGAAACGCCTTTTTGAGGGTCGGGTATCATTTTCTGTGCCAGATTACGCGCGCTCAATGGATCCATATTCTCTCCAAGTCACTCACAGGATACTTTTATTGTAGCCTGTGAATCTGCGAGTCTGAATTAAATTTAAACGGGAATTAAAGAAAAGGGGAGTTTGGTTTTGAAACCTCAGCACGGTCAAGCTATCTGGATTGAATCAGCTTCATTTTGAGTCCGTAGCGAGGACGCAGGGTAACCAAGGGTTCGGGCTCCACAGGATGCGCTTCGATCGCTTGGGCTTCCCACTTCTGAGCCAGCGTGGCCAGAATCAGAATGCCTTCCATCCACGCAAAAGCTTCCCCAATGCAATTGCGGGGCCCACCCCCAAAGGGGAAATAGGCGAATTTGGGCAGGCTGTGTCGGAAGGCTTCGCTCCAGCGTTCAGGAAGAAAGCTTTCAGGTTGTGTGTACCAGCGAGGGTCGCGATGCACCAGGTATTGGCTCATGATCACCACGGCACCTTGGGGCAAATAATAGCTTTCATTCAGGGTATATTCTTCGAGTGCCGTGCGTCCGAGAATCCAGGCCGGAGGATAGAGGCGCATGGATTCAGTTAAAATTTGGCGGGTATAGCGCAATTGGGAGAGATCTTCGACATCGGGCAGACGATCGCCAATCACATGCTGCAGTTCTTGTTTTAAACCTGCCATGACACGGGGGTGTTGGGCCAGCAGATGCCAGGTCCAGGCCAAGGCATTGGCCGTGGTTTCATGGCCTGCCATAAACAGGGTAAGCGCTTCATCCCGAATTTGTTTGTCGCTCATACCTTCGCCATTGCCTTCGCTGTCACGGGCTTCAAGTAGCGTGGCAATCAGATCCTGCTGATTGCTTTTGCCTTGGCGATGCTGGGAAATAATCTCAGCAATGGTCTGATCCAAAATCGCCTGGGCTGCCATCAGGCGTCTGCGGCCGGGGGTATTGAGCTGGTATTTTCGTACCAACAGGGCCCAAGGGTTTCCCACCATTTTGATGGTTTCCAAAACCGTATACATGGCCTTGCCCAATTCGGCAGCTTCACCCTCGACATCGGCGTTGAAGAGGGTCTCACCGACGATGGCCAAGGTCAGGCGCATCATTTCGGCGGCCATATCAATTTCCTGATTGGCTTGCCATTGTTCACGCAGCAGCACGGCTCGCTTGACCATGGTCTCTGCATAGTTGCGAATCTTTTGGCGGTGAAAAAGTGGTTGAATGATCCGGCGTTGACGGTCGTGATGCTCTCCACCACTGGTTAAGAGACCTTCTCCGAGCAAATCTTTGGCCATTTCAAGAAAACGGCCTTTTTTAAAGGAGCGGTAATCGCGCACCAGAATTTGCTTGATCAGCTCAGGCGCATTGAGCAGGCAGATCGGTTGAGGGCCCATCTGAAAATAACAAAGCTCTCCATACTGCGCGTACAGAGAGCTGAAAAATTCAAGTCGGTTTTCACGAAAGCGGCGCATGTTCAAGGTTGACTCCCAAAGGGGAGGCCCAGGCGGAAGACGCCGCTGCATACTTATTTGACGACAGAAAAGCCGGCTGCCTGCCAGGCCATGATGCCGCCTTTGATTTCATAGACATTGCGAAAACCCAGTTCCCGCATCATGGTCATGGTTTGGCCGCTGCGATTGCCACTGCGGCAATAGAGAATCGTGGGTTGGTGGCGGTTCATCTGTTCAAGTTGGGCTTTGAAATTGGTATCGTAAAAGTTCTTGAGGGTTGCGCCAGTTAAGTGTCCTTGGGCAAATTCTTCAGGGGTGCGCACATCCAGTACCAGCCACTGGGCATTGGGGTCAGCCAGCCAATCATGGGCTTCTTGGGGCGTGATTGTAACCATGGCCTGGGTTTGAATCGGAGCACGCTGAACGCTCAGGTTCATGGGCAGACGTGCAGCAGGAAGGGGCAGGGTTTGTGCGGAGCAGGCACTGAGGGCCAGCAGGGCCAAAGGAAGCAGTTTGCGAAACATAAAAACCTCAGATTAACTTGAATTTAATATTATTTTAACATTTGACTTTGTGCTTGTAAAGCCTGAATTTTGATCCTGAACCCTGATTTTTTCAAGAATTCGCTATAATTTTCAGCCTTCTCAATCCGGTTGGGCAGATTGTGGGATTTTCAGCGCTTGAATCACTTGACCCAGATAGTTCGTTAATTCTTCTGAACAGAGATGACGCCGCTTTCCCGCCTTGGCCAATTCCTGGCTGGGGCCTTCTGGCCCACCTGGGCCATCGGCATAAATCAGATCTTTGCTGTCGGGTCGGCTCAGACGCAAAAGTTTGGGCGCTGGGCCCACCCAACTCCGTTCGACCTGGCTGGTGCAGATCAGATCCTGTTTTTCCAGCAACTTGCTTAAGCTTTGATAGTCTTCGCTCTCCAGGACTCTTTTGATAAAAACATGGCTTTTGGGATCGATCATGCGCTGAAAATGGTATTCGGCGGAAAGTTTTTCATTCTGGGGATCCAGGCGCAGATAGAGTGAAAAGGCGTTTTGGTATTGCGGGGGCAGTTCGGCATTTGCAGCAGGAATCAGCCAGGTATTCCAACTGTATTTGCTGAGAAAATCCTGGCGATCCATGCGTTGAAAATATTCAAGACTTTCATAGCTTCTGTCTGAGGGGGTGGGTTTGAAAAGCAAACAACTGGAGAGCAGTACCATGCCTCCTAGAAATATATATTTCAGGTTCATGCTTTTGTCCTCAAGCTTTCAAAATTTGGGTCGGGATCATTGTGGGGATTGAGGTTTTGCTCGGAATCCGTAAACCACATCAGCCACAGGGGCAGGGTGGCAATGGCACCCTGCCCTTGATTAAGCGCATAGAGTTTTTCCTGAAAGCGGTTCCAGACAGGCATGGCGAGTGTTTCATCGCCTGCTTGCTGCAGGGCCTCCAGGAGGGTATCTGCGGCCATGCGACAGGCAAAAATCTGGCTTTCCTGTTCGGGGCCCCGCCGCCAGGTAAAATAACCATAGGCGCGGCAAATCGCGGGTCTGACCGGGTAAATGCTGCACATGCCTTCGACCAGCATGGGGCATTGGGTACAGCCAAAGGGGGGCAAAGGGATTTTGGCTTCAGGTTGAAGCAGGCGCAGCTGCTCGTTCAGAAAAAGATCGACCTGGGGGCGGTGCATTTGCTCATTCTGGGCTAAAATTCGCTGGCGATCGGTGGCTGGCATTTCCAGCAGATAGCGGTGAATATGTCGCCACTCCAGGGCGCTCACCCTGGGCAAACCACTGTCAATGCAACATTGACTGCAGCCTGCCTTGCAAGGAATCGCCGGATACTGTTTCTCAACCAAAAAGACCAGAAATTCGATCAGGTAGTACAGATCATGCACGTCATCACTTTCACCTACATTGGATGCGCTTTGCAACCATTGCCAGGTCTGTGAGATGCTAATTTGCAGATTTGTGGTTGAAGGCGATGTCATGACGGCTTACCAGGGTAATAACGGCCAGTAAAAACCAAAACAGCAATTGAATCGGAGGACGGTAAAAGACCGTATCGACCATGCCATGAGCCAGCAGGCCCACCAGACCAATCAGGCTGGCTGATAGAAACAGACGGGCGGTATAATCGATCTCCTGTACAATGCCCCAAACGCAGCGGGCGGCATGGCTGATCAGCATGCCCAGGAAAATCAGCAGGCCCCCCAAGCCCATTTCAACCCAGACTTCCAGAAAAATATTATAGGTTGAAAGTGCCTGAAAGCCTGTGGCCATATAATAGGTATAAATTTTCTGAAAAACCTTATTGCCCATGCCAATGCCTGTCAGGCCAAAATCATGAATAATCTTAAAGCTGCTTTGCCAGACATTGATCCGGAATTGGTTGGAAGAATGGCTACCCCCACTGATCAGAGAGCGCAGGCGTTCAAGCAGGGCCGGGTTGTGTAGAATCAGCCAGACGCCTCCGGCCAGGGCCAAGAGACTACCGCCAATTAAAAGCCCTTTGAACAGAGCACTTTTGGCGAAAAGATGCCAGAAAATAATCAAACAGGTGAAAAAGGCCACACCTGCGCCCAAGGCCAGCGCGATCCAGGCTCCCCGACAGTAGGTGAAATAAAGACAGGCCACTTGAATGGGAAAGGCAAGAAAGAGCAGCCATTTGCGCCAACCCAAATTGCCAAAATAGAAAAAGACAGTGAGCGCCATGGGGGGCAGCAAATACCCGCCCAAAAGATTGGGGTTGCCCAAAAACGAATAAACCCGTGTCAGCTTGTATTCTGAGCTGGGATCATCCCAAAGGGCCAGGGGCGGAACTTTGATCTGCCATTGGTATAAACCATAGAGCGCAATTACGATTGAAGCCAGAATAATGGCCCAAGCAGCCAGTCGCAAATGGGTAAGGGTTTGTAAATTGGCAAGAAAGCAGAAATAGGCAATCAGATAGGTCAAGGTTTTGGCGTAGCCATAAAGGGAGAGTTTGAGAAAAGGAGAAAACCCTGTTGAAACAAGCCCCCAGGCCACAAAAAGTAAAAGTAAAGCAGTCAAACTGCCTATTGGGAGCTTTTCTTCGCTGAGCAGCAATCGCATCAGGGTCAGAAAACCCGCTAAAAAAACCAAGGCCCCATTCATACCACTTTCAAAGAAGGGTGAGGCAAAAAGCAAAAGCAGAGTTGCATACAGCGCCAGATTGGGAATCCAGCGGGCGAAGACGCTGCCTTCTGCATAGGGCAAAAGTTTATGCCGCAAAAATAAAATGGGCAAGAGCAAAGTTTGCAGAATCCGGCTTTGGTAGAGCCCCGTCTGCAGGGGAGTATCCTGTGCGTTCAGGCCCAGCCAACCGGCCAGGCGTTCCAGGGCCAAGAGCATCAGCTGCCCTGTTCAGTCATTTTGACAAGCATAATCGAGCCATTGAGGCGGTAGCCAAAAGCATCAAGCTCAACCGTATTGCCGACTTTGAGGTGGTAACCCCCCATGACAATACCTTCTGCCGTGACTTCGGCTTTGTCCTTAAAGACCAAATCCAGATCTTTGATTTCTTTGGCTGTGGGGTCGGTGATCATCATGACTTTGTCGTGGGAGTCGAGAAAAGGAATCTGACGATCGCGAATATCTGCTTTGATGACTTCAACCGGTGCATAGCGTTGGTTGCGAATGGTCAGAAAGGCTTTTTCACCCACTTTAAAAATGCTGGGGTCAAGTACGCGGGCACCACGAATGGCCACTGTTACTTCAGCAGTGCCTTTTGCCAAGACAATCTTATTCAGGGGAGAATTGCCTTTGGCGACCCAGCCAATGCCCGCGAGCATGGCGACGAGAATAATGGCGAAAGAGAAATCGATAATATTGATACGGCCAAAAAGTTTGCCTTGAGTATCCATCATGCGGGTGAATTTCCTTTGGTTGAGAGTTGGAGCAGGGTTGCTTTCATTTCTGTGGGCGTGGTTGTGCTGGAGCCTAGGCGGCGGATCACGATACTGGCCGCCAGATTTGCCAATTCCATAGATTCAGGCATGGTGCAGCCGGAGGCCAAAGCGGTAGCCAGGGTCGCTACGACCGTGTCTCCTGCACCCGTGACATCAAAAACCTCTGTTTTATTGAGGGCTGCAACCTGGTGGGTTTGCCCATTCCGCTCAAACAGGCTCATGCCTTCATCGCCGCAGGTGATCAGCACGGCTTTTGTTTGCGTGATTTCTAAAAGCTTCTGGCCTGCCACAAGCAGTTCTTCAGGGGTTTGAATCAGGGCACCGAGATTGTTTTCTGCTTCTGGTTTATTGGGGGTCAAGAGCGTGGCGCCGTGAAAAAGACGCAAATCTTCCTGAGAATCGACAATCCAGGGTTTGTCCTGTTTCGCACAGACTTGGCGTACCTGTTCAATCAGGGCGGGCACAATCACGCCATTGCCATAATCTGAGACCAAAACCAGATCTGATTCTGCGATTGCAGCCTCTAAACAGTCCCCCAGACGCGTCAACGTCGCTTGATCCAGAGGGGATTGGGGCAGTCGATCGAGACGCAAAACCTGTTGTGTGACCGATTGTCGGCTGTGCGCTGAAATGCGGGTTTTGGTCGTGGTCGGCACCTGGGGGTCGACGAAGATATCCTCGACTGCAATGCCCAGATTTTTGAGCAATTCAATCAAAATGGGCCCTGAAGTATCCTGGCCGACCACCCCAATTGCGCGGGCCTGGGCCCCCAAAGTGGCCAAGTTTGCCAAGGTATTGGCGGCCCCCCCTGGTTTAAAGGAGCGGAATTTTTCTTCAACGATCGGGACAGGGGCTTCGCGTGAAATGCGGCGAACTTCGCCTTCGATATACTCATCCAGGATCAGATCGCCGATGACGGCAATACGTGGAGCTTTCAGCAGTTCAAGTGCTTTGAGTAAGTCAGGAGTATTCATTGTTTTAGTCCAGGTTGGGGATATGGGCAATGCCTAATTTTTTTTTCAGTTCTTCATTATACTCTGCCACATAGCGCTCTGCCTGTTGTCGATCCAGGATATGTGAGAATTCGTCGCCAATATTGCCTGCCATCATTTCTCCACTGATCGCCAAGGCACCACCACCAATCAAACCCGCAATGCCGACCCAAATGGCGCCATCGAATTTGATCAGGTTGCTGGCGAGCAATCCGCCTACGGCCATGAGTCCGAGTCCGCTCAAGGTTAAGGTATTGCCGAAGGTTTGATTTTCTTCTACTTTATCCAAGACATCGGTTTTGCCGATCATTTTCAAGAGCGTCATATCATCGACTTTGTCATTGATACCCCGCATGATCAACCAATGGTTTTTCAGTTCTTTAATACGCAGTCTTTGCAGCTTGTATTTTTGAACGAGTAAATCCTGTTGGGTGAGTTGTTGCACGTCATTGAAAGGAAAAGAGGGTTCGGCCCGAAGTGGAGCAACTGGCAGAACCAATGAGAAACAGAAAAGCAGCAGCCACAGTGTTTTGATGCGCATATTAGGCCACCGCAGCCATGTTTTGACGTAAAAAAGCCTCAATAAAGCCATCAATTTCACCATCCATCACGGCACTGAGATTTGAGGTCTCAAAATCTGTACGATGATCTTTTACCATTTTATAGGGGTGAAAAACATAGGAGCGGATTTGGCTGCCCATGCTGGCTGAAACCGGTCCTCCTTTGATGTCTGCCAGTTTTTGCTGGTGAGCCAGGCGTTCGCGCTCGTAGAGTTTGGCCTTGAGTACTTTCAAAGCCGTATCTTTGTTCATCAGCTGAGAGCGTTCATTCTGACAGGCGACAACGATGCCTGTGGGTAAGTGGGTAATCCGCACGGCGGTTTCTACCTTGTTCACATTCTGACCCCCTGCTCCACCTGAGCGGAAGGTATCTATTTTGAGATCGACAGGGTTGATCTCGACTTCGATTCGATCGTCAATCACGGGAGTCACTTCAATCGACGCAAAAGAGGTCTGGCGTTTGCCGTTGGCGTTAAACGGCGAAATGCGAACCAGGCGATGGGTTCCTTTTTCGGCGTTCAGCAGGCCATAGGCATGGTTGCCGGTGGCGACGAGGGTGGCACTTTTAATTCCGGCTTCATCGCCTTCGGTGACGGAAATCAGATCGGTTTTGAATTTGCGTTTTTCACACCAGCGGGTATACATGCGCAATAAAATTTCAGCCCAATCCTGAGCGTCGGTTCCGCCCTCGCCTGAGGTAATCGTGACAATCGCAGGGGCCTGATCATATTCTCCGCTGAGCATGCGTTCAACTTCCCATTGACGCAGTTCTTTCTGCATCTCCTCCAGTTGGGTCAGCACATCGGGCAAAAGGGAACTGTCATTTTCTTCGCGGGCCATGGTCAGGAGTTCCTGGCTGTCTTTCAGGGTGGTTTCCCAACGTTCAATCCGTTGATACTCTTCTTGTAGGGCGGTGAGTTCCTGTGAGCGGCGCGCGGCTTCATCGGGGCGATCCCAAAATCCCGGTTGCTGGGTTTCGATCTCAAGACTTTCAATTCGGGAGGCTAATTCAGCGAGGTCAAAGAGACCTCCTGATATCTTGATACTGCGCTTCTAATTGGCGCAGGGGCTCTTCAATTTCATGAAACTCCATAAATACCTCGCATGTGGACAGGTTCTCAGGTCATGCTAGCAGATGAGATCCGAGATATCAAGCGTTTTCGCGCTGGGGATGGCTTTCCGGTCTTGTGAGCGATCTGATGTTAGGGTTAACGGAAAAGAGAGCGCCGAAGATAAAAAAACGTTCGCGAATTGAGAACTCCGTCATTTTCAAGGTGTCGCTCTGAAAAGGATGCAGGGCTTTTTAAGGTGATGTGTACATAGTGAAGAGGAGATACTTATTTTGGTAACCGTTGAATTTGCTTCTGTAAATCGATAAAACACTCCTCAGGAGAAAGACCTGGCTGATAAACCAGGTGAATATCCGGTTTTTGTGGCCATTCGGGTTCAATATCTACACCTACAACCTCTTTGATTTCTCCTGCCAATGCTTTGCTGTAAAGGGATTTTTGATCCCGTTCCTGAAGTATTTCAAAGGGGGTATCCAGAAAAATTTCAATATAGCCGGGTAAGTTTTTGCGATTCCAAGCCTGTACCTCGTGGAAGAGCGAAATCGTGGCACAAACGACGTTCAGGCCTTGTATTGAAAGCATATGACACATATGGCTGTAGCGCCAGGCCAGTTCCAAACGCTCAGCACGGCTGTATCCCTTGGTTTTTCCAAAAACTTCGCGCAAAACATCGCCATCAAGATAGACTGTAGCTTGGCCTGCGGAGCGCAGTGTCTGCCAAAGCTGTTTGCCAAGGGTGCTTTTGCCTGAGCCAGCCAGACCCGTGAGCCAGTAAACCTTGTTTTTCTCAAAAAAATCTACTCTGTCTTTGGCTACCATTGTTTTGGTGTTTCACAGATTTTTTATGTATTTATTTCAATTGGTCTTGTGTTTGACTAAGTATACAATGAAAGAAAATCTACCAAGGATATTTTTGAAATGAAAACAGAATGGAATTATACAGAATTAGCAGAGGCCTATTTGCAACGTCCTGACTATGCCAAAGACGCTGTTGATGCCATGCTGGATTTTATGCAAATTCCCGACAATGCAAGGGTTTGCGATGTCGGGGCGGGTGTTGCGCATTTGACCAAACTTTTGGCCCAGCGCGGTTATTTTGTGGATGCCGTTGAGCCGAATGATCGGATGCGTGAATTGGGAACAATGCAAACGAAGAGCTTTGAAAAGGTCAATTGGTATGAGGGAACGGGTGAAAACACAGGTCGAACTTCAACTGCCTATGATTTGGTAAGCTTTGGCTCCTCGTTTAATGTGACGGATCGTCTTTTGACCCTGGCAGAAACCCGTCGAATTTTAAAACCAGGGGGGTGGTTTGCCTGTATGTGGAATCACCGCGATCTAGAAGACCCCATTCAAAAAGGGATTGAAAAGATTATTTCAGAAGCTATTCCTGGTTATGATTACGGGACTCGCCGCGAGAACCAGCGTGATTTTCTTGAACAAAGTGGTTATTTTGAGCAGGTTTTTGAGGGGGAGGGGCGTATTGTGCATCAGCAGAGTCTTCATGATTGTCTAACCGCCTGGCGTTCTCACGCAACTCTGCAAAGACAGGCCAAAGAGAATTTTGAACAGGTCATTGCCGCGATTGAAAATTATTTAAAATCTCAGGTTGAAACCACTCTTGAAATACCCTATATCACCCGCATTTGGTATGGCCAAATCATGGTGTGATATTCGCTTGCCTTGGGTGTGTTTCAGGTGCTTTTTCTGTGCGAGAAAGTTGGTTTTTTATGCGGATCAGCAAGCGTTTTAGCGGCTGATTTTACGAAGCTTGTATAATTGATAGTATTCAATTCTTTGCTGGCATTTTGTTTCAACCAAATCCTTGGTTTGGTTCTTTGGCATGAGAATTCAGAAATAGTTAAATAATTCTCAAGGTAGGCTGTTTTCATGAAACAGGGTGATTTTTCAGAACTGGCTCAAGCGTATAGGCATCGTACGGGCTATTCTTTGAGAGTGCTTAAATCATTGGCTGCTTATGTGGGGGCCTGGAGAGAAGATTTCCAAGTGGCCGATATTGGTGCAGGTACAGGTAAATTAACAGAGAACTTATTGGAATTAGGGTTTCGGATCCATGCTGTAGAACCCAACCAGGCGATGCGTTCTGAGGGGATTTCTCAGGTCAATCATTCCCATGTGATTTGGAGTGAAGGGTCTGCTGAAATGACGGGTTTACCTGATAATTATGCGGATTGGATTTTGATGGCTTCTTCTTTTCATTGGACGGATTACCCCAAAACTTTGGCAGAATTTTCACGCATCTTAAAGCCCGGTGGATATTTTACGGCTTTGTGGAATCCGCGCAATTTAGAGGCAAATGAATTGCATCAGCGCATTGAGGCCAAAATTTATGAAATTGCACCAGAAATTCAGCGAGTTTCCTCAGGCTCAAGTCGTTTTACTGAAGATTTGGATGCGAAACTTTTGAGTACGGGTCATTTTACCGATTTGATTTTTATGCAGGCACCTCATGAAGTTCAAATGACGCCAGAGCGGTATTTAGGGGCTTGGCGATCTGTAAATGATATTCAGGCCCAGGCCGGCCCTGAGCGATTTAAACTCATATTGGCAGCAATTGAGAAAGAGATTGAACATTTAGATGAAGTGATTGTGCCTTACCAAACCCGCGCTTGGACAGTTAGATCCAGGAAAAAATGTGCTTGATATGGTGACGATTTTAGACTCAACAAAGGCCGAGTCTTTAGCTGCACTTCATGGAAAGCTTCATTCCGCACAGGTTTTGCCTCAGGTTTTGTTTGATATGCGAACCTGGGAAACAGAACCCTCAGTTGTTTTAGCTCGTATTTCTGCGGTGTTTGAATCCGATACCTGTCTGATTGTGCGCAGCAGTGCTCTGGATGAAGATGCTGCGGGAAGATCTTTGGCAGGGCATTACTGCTCTGTTTTGAATGTGAAGGGCGATCAGGCTTTGAGCGCTGCGATTGATCGGGTTTGTGCAAGTTATCAGGGCCGCTCCGGACAGGATCAGATTTTTGTGCAGCCCATGCTGCAGGAGATTGCTTTCAGTGGGGTCGCTTTCAGTTCTGAACCCAGTACGGGGGCTCCCTGTCTGGTTTTTAATTACCATGACTGCAGTACCGATACAACAGCTGTTACCGCAGGCCAATCCAATGATTTGCATACCTGGCATTATTATTTGCATGAAAATCCAGTTGAACCAGAAGTGCGTTTTGCAGGGCTTGTCGCTTTGGTTAGAGAACTGCAGGCAATCTTTCCCCAAACGGCGCTTGATCTGGAAGTTGCCTATACCCATGCGGGTCAATGGGTGCTCTTTCAGGTGCGCTCGTTGAAAATTTCTGCGCAGTTTGCCCCTGAGCGTCAGTTTCGGGGAATGCAACAGGTGGCTCAATTTCTTAAGCCCATGCAATCTCCCCATCCCTTTCTCTATGGCCAAAGAACGGTTTACGGGGTGATGCCCGATTGGAATCCCGCTGAGATTATCGGGATTCGCCCCCGTCCTTTGGCGCGGACACTTTATCAGGAACTGATTACAGACAGTATCTGGGCCTATCAGCGCGATAATTATGGTTATCGCAACCTGCGCAGTTTTCCTTTGATGGTCAGTTTGGGGGGATGCCCCTATATTGATGTTCGGGTGAGCTTTAACTCCTTTATTCCTGCTGATTTACCCTCGGAATTGGCTGAAAAACTGGTAAATGACTCGATTCAACGTTTGCTAGAAAGCCCAGATTTTCATGACAAGGTGGAGTTTGAGATTCTGTTCTCTTGCTATACTTTGGATTTGCCTGCCCGTTTAAAGCTTCTGCAAAACCGTGGTTTTTCTCAGCTTGAATGCGATCTGCTGGCTGAAAGTCTGCGTCAGCTTACCAATCGGATCCTGCACCAGGAAACAGGGCTGTGGAAAAAAGACATTGCCCGTCTAAAGATTCTTGAAACAAGGCGGAAAGAACTGCTGGCTTCGGATTTGGGGGGGCTGGATCGGATTTATTGGCTGCTCGAAGATTGTAAGCGTTACGGTACCTTGCCCTTTGCCGGATTGGCACGTGCGGGTTTTATCGCCGTGCAAATGTTGAACTCGTTGGTGCAAACGGGTGTGCTCAGTTTGAATGAACGGGCCTGTTATATGCAGAGTTTGGATACGGTCAGCAGCCGAATTCAGCGGGATTATTACCGTCTCAGTCGGCCTGCTTTTTTGGAGATCTATGGACATTTGCGGCCAGGTACTTACGATATTCTGTCTGAGCGCTATGACCGGGCTCCTGAACGTTATTTTGGAACGCCTGTAGAACCCCAAGCTTCACCGGTCTTCAGTTTAAGCCTGGAGCAACTGAAGCAAATCCGTCAGCTTTTGCAAAGCCATGGTCTGGAATTGGATGTTCTTGAGCTTTTTGATTTTATCAAGGCTGCGATTGAAGGGCGTGAATACGCGAAATTTTTGTTTACACGCAATCTCAGTGATGTGCTGGAAGCCATTGCAGGGTTGGGGGGCGAATATGGCTTGAGCAGAGAGGATTGCTCATTTTTAGACATTCAAGCGCTGCTTCGCAGGGTGGGCAGCAGCTACGATCTTGATTGGGCCTTAAAAACGCTGGTTGAGGCGGGCCGGCAGCAAGATCTATTGACCCGTTCACTGGTCTTGCCTCCTCTGATTACCCGTCCGGAAGATATCTGGCAGTTTGAATATTTGCCAGGTGAGCCCAATTTTGTGACCCTGAAGCGCGCCAAAGGCCCTGTGCGTTTTGCCGATGCTTCTCCCGAATCTCTGGGAGGGGCAATTCTCTTAATTCCCAGTGCTGATCCTGGTTATGACTGGATCTTTGGCTATGGCATTGCAGGTTTGATTACGCTCTATGGGGGTGTGAACTCACATATGGCGATTCGGGCTGGTGAAATGGGGATACCTGCTGTCATTGGCGCAGGGGAGGTGCTTTACCAGCAATGGCAAAAGGCCCGTGAATTGGAATTGGACTGTGCCTCTCGGCAGGTGATGGTGCTGGCATGAAATGGCTGGCGGTAACGCAGCGGGTGGAAGTGCATGCTGAGATTCAGGAGCGCCGTGATGCCCTGGATCAGCGTTGGTCAGCGTTTTTATATCAGGCCGGTTTTTTGCCTTTGCTTTTGCCTAATCAATTGGAGCTTGCCATGGAAATGCTCACGACACACCCCGTTCAGGGCTTGCTTTTGACGGGCGGCAATAGCTTACAGCGTTATGGAGGCGATGCGCCTGAACGCGATGCGCTTGAATTTGCGCTTTTGCAAAAGGCCGAGGAAAAGCGTTTGCCTGTTTTGGGTGTTTGCCGTGGCATGCAGGTGATGCAGGCTGCATTGGGGGTTGAATTGGTGCCACTGAGTGGACATGTTCAGGCTGAACAGGAAGTCTGCTTTCGCGGCGAATGGATTCAGGTCAATTCCTATCACCAGTGGGGAACCTCTTCTGACAGCGGGCCCTGCGAGAGCCTTGCCCATTCTCACGATGGGGTGATCAAAGCGCTGCGCCATCATGAACTGCCCTGGTGGGGCATCATGTGGCATCCCGAAAGGCTTTCGCCTTTCAGGGCCGGTGATTTGCAATTTTTTCAAGAGGTATTTTCAAGATGCGCGCAATAATTCTGGCGGCAGGCCGGGGCAGCCGTTTGGGCGCTATGACCGAAGCTTTGCCCAAGGGCTTGGTGGAATTAGGGGGGAAACCTCTTTTGAGCTGGCAGATCGCCGCTCTGCGGGAAGGAGGCTGTGAGCAGATCGGCATTGTCAAAGGCTACCGTTCTGAATGTCTGGATTTGCCTGAAACCACAGGCTTTTTCAATCCGCGTTGGCAAACGACTCAAATGGTGAAGTCTCTGGTGTGTGCGGCTGATTGGCTGCGGGAAGCCCCCTGTTTGATCAGTTATGCGGATATTCTGACCACCTCGGTGTGTATTCAGCGCTTGATTCAAGCGCCAGGAGCGTTGGTGATCTCTTCGAATACCCAGTGGCGCAGGCTTTGGGAAGCCCGATTCGCAGATCCTTTGGCGGATGCTGAAACCTTTCGCAGCAATGGCGCTGGTTGCTTGACTGAAATTGGCCAAAGAGCCACGGCCCTCGAGCAGATTGAAGGGCAGTATATGGGGCTTTTGAAAATAACCCCCCTTGCTTGGGGCTGGATTGAAGCGGCACTTGAGGCCCTCTCACAGGAAGCTGCCGATCGCTTGGATATGACCTCTCTTCTGCAATTGCTTTTGCGGCGGCAGCATGAAATTTCGGTTTTGCCCGTGGCTGAACCCTGGTTGGAATTGGATACCCCTGAGGATCTGCGTTTGTATCAAGATTGGCTGGTGCGGGGAGAACTGGCTTTGCCTTTGGGGGTTCACTGAGCTTTTTCAGCCCAGATCTGCTCTTGTTTCAGGGCGCTTGAACCTGCGGCAGGGGCTTGGGCCCTGTGGTAAGATAGTACCTGAATTTTGAGTGATAGAACTGTGGAGGCCCCCATGAAAATCCTTGCCGTTTATGGCAGCACGCACCAGGAAAGCAATTCCAGGCGTATTTTGGAAATAATTGCAGATTCTGCCCGGGCGGCCGGAGCGGAAGTGGATGAATTGGATTTATTGGCCACTCCCCTGCCACTCTTTCGCACCGATGAAACCTATGAGCATGACGCAATTGTCAGCCAGGTTCGTCAGGTCTGTCAATCGGCGGATGCTTTTATTTTGGTTTCACCTGAATACCATGGCTGTATGACCGGTTGGATGAAAAATTTCTTTGATTTTCATTACCATGAATTTGCGGGCAAGGTCTTTGCTCTGGCGGCTTCGACCGGGGGCAGTTTGGGGGTGAGTTGTATTACCCAGATGCGCGTGGCCGTGCAGCATTGTCACGGCTGGGCTCTGCCCTATCAGGCTGCGGCCCGTGAGGCTGATTTTGGCGCTGATGGTAGCCTTCAAAATACAAGCGTTGTAGAGCGTCTGCAAAGAATGGGACGCGATACGGTAGTCTATGGACAGATCTTGCGCCAGCAATTCAACGAAGATCGTGAAGTGGCCCGTCAAAACCCTGACAAATCAATTGAGCAGGGCTTTGCGGGGTGGTATTTGAAAGCGTCCTGTTAAGCGAAGCCATTGTGTGGCGTTTTTCCTGGCTAAAATCCCATCCTTGGGTTTGTTTCTGTGCCCTGCTTTGTTTGTGTCTGCATCTGGCGCTGACCCTGCTGCTGATTCCCTTGGCCCGTCAACTCGAAAGCCTGTTTCAGGGCGTGAATCTTTCCCGTTTTATGGCCCTCTTGGGTTTGATTTTAGGCGTCTATGCGGCCAAGGGATTTTTCTATTGGATACAGACCCTGCTCTGGGGCTGGTTGGCCTATGTTCATACCCATCAATGCCGTCTGCGGATTTATCAACAGCTATTGCGGCAGCCGCTTTGGAAGTGGCAGTCCTGGCAAACGGGGGATTTGCTCTCACGCCTCAGCAGTGATTTGCAACAGATGGAAGGGGCCCGTCAGCAGCAACTTGCACATTTTTTTCCCAACCTGATTCTGAGCTTGGCCCTGCTGGGCAGCCTGTTGTGGATGAATGTGGGGCTGACCCTGCTGACCCTGCTGCTTTTGCCCTTGGGATCGCGCACCCTGGTTTTAACGGGGAGGCCCCTCAACTTTTGGGCGCGTCAGCAGATGCAAGGGCGGGGAGCCTTGCACCAGGAATTGAGTGAAACCTTTCAGGCTTTGCCCAGTTTGTGGCCCTTGCGTATCCATACCTGGCTGGAGAGCCGTGTGGAAGCACTTCAGCAAACTATTTTGGCCTCACAAATACGTCAATTGGCCTGGCAGGCAATCCAAGGCCCTCTTTTAACGCTGATCCAGGTTTTGGCGATCGGCCTGGTTTTGATTGCGGGTATCTGGCAAGTGGAGCAGAAATGGGTAACCGGCGGGGATTTATTGGCCTTTGGCACTGCTTTGGCTTTGGGTGTAGATCCGGTTCTGGCCTTGGTTCAGGCCTGGGGCGTGGTGCATGCGGCGCAACCCGCCCAGGAGCGGATTCAGGAGCTTGAAGCGTTCATTCCAGAGGATATGAAAGAAACAGAACAGGCTCCAGTTGGGAAAATCCAAACAGTGGACTTGGGCTTTGCCTATCCAGAACAACCCCCCCTTTTCAATGCGCTTACTCTGGTTTTGGAGCCAGGCTCCTGGGCCGCTCTGGCAGGGCCTTCGGGCTGTGGGAAATCTTCCCTGCTTGCGATTCTGGCTGGGCAATTAGCGGCCACTCAGGGCAAAGTTCAGACTTTGCCTGAGGCTTTGCGGGTGGTCTTGGTGCCTCAGAAAGCAGGTTTTTTTAACCGCAGTCTGCGCGAAAATATCTGCCTGGGCCGCGAGATCAGTGAGGCAGAATGGCAGCGTCTGCTTCAAGTCTGTCAGTTGGAGACGGTTCTGGCTGCTTTGCCAGAGGGGGCCGAAAGTTTGATGGGCAATCAGGGCAGTTTTTTTTCGGGGGGAGAACGCCAGCGTGTGGCTTTGGCGCGCGCGCTTTTGGCCCAGCCTGCTGTTCTGCTTTTGGACGAAGCCACCTCTGAGTTGGATCTGCAGACGGAGGCCCTGATCTTTGCGGCTTTGCGGGCTGAATATCCAGACATGAGCTGTTTGCTGGTCAGCCATCGCCCAGAAACCCTGGCTGCTTTGCCCCAGGTTTTCGTGTTTGAACGTGGTACAATCAGGACACACTCTTCACCTGTACAGGCCCATGAATTTCAATTGCCCTGATACTTCAATTTTGTTTGAGAGCCCGGATCCTGAAATCCGGAGACGCTTGCTCTTGCGTTTGTCAGAGCAGGGCAGCCCGGATGCCATTCCTGTTTTGGTGGCCTATCTGAAACAGGAAAGCAACGCTGAATTAAGAGAGCTGGCCGCACAGCTACTCAAAGCGCTTTCTGCTCCAGAAAAACTGAAATCACGCCGTGATCCTTACGGCATTTTCAGAATTTGAGAGGGTGAGCGCTATGGCCGCAAATGCCCAGGCCCACAGAATCTTGCGCCAGGCGCTGAAACTTCAGCGGCGCGGGGAAGTGGCCCGCGCCCAGAAACTTTTTCGACGCGTCACCCGCCTGAATCCCCGTGCTTATCAGGCCTTTTTTCAATTGGGCTTGCAGGCTGAAAAACAAGAAAATTCAGATTTGGCTGCGAAATACTACCGCCAGGCGATGGTCTCCAATCGCCGCTATTCACCGGCTTATTTAAAACTGGGTGCTTATTACGAAGACCACAATGATTTTTACCGTTCGTTTATGGCCTATGGAGAATATCTGCTCAGAACCCCGCAGCCTGAAACCGGGGATGCCTATCTGCGTTTTGCACGTATGCTCAGCCGCATGGACCAGGATGAACTTGCGATTTCTTTTTACCTCAAAGCCTTGGAGATTGAACCCACTGAACCCCTTACCTATTTTTTACTGGCTGAAAGTTTGCAATCCAAAGGCGATATGGACAGCGCACTGGCGTGTTTTATGGCTTTGGGCAAAATCCATGCCCCCAGTTTGCCTTTGATCTCGTTTTTTATGGGCTACCTGTTGGAGCGCAATGGCGAATATGAGTCTGCCCTGCGTTGTTATAACGAAGCCATGGGAGCGACAGGGGGAGCGGTGCTGTGGAAATTAAAACGGGATCTGGCCTATCCCTATGTGATGGCCTCCCGCCAGCAGATAGAGCAGTTTCAAGTCAAAATTCAGCAGGCTTTGACGGATTTTGAACAGGGTTTACGCAAGCGCACCCTTAAATTTCACGAAAAAAACCATCAATATTTCAGCATGATTCAATCCAATATTGTGCATATTGCCTATCATCACTACAACCCCCTGCCGATTCGGCGCCAGTTTGCCGCGCTTTTGCCCGTGCTTTTGCCCGAAACTCAGTTAGCGCCCTGGGAGCCACGTCCCCATACCCGCAAATGGATTCATTTGGGTCTGATTTGTTCCAGCAAAAGTGTGAATTTGGCGTTTGCCTATGCGGGTGCGCTTTTCAATGAAATGGATCCCGAACGCTATAAAATTACGGTCTTTTGCAATTCTCCCAAGGTCAGTCAGATTTTCAATCCTCAGAACCGCTATCGTTTCAGCCATCCCAATGCCAGCTACCAGGTCATTTCCAAGGATTTTCAGGAAGCAGCCCGCCAGATTCGCGAAGAAGAACTCGATTTGCTGATGTTCACTGAACCCAATTGGGATTATTTTCAGTATTCACTGGCTTCTTTGCGTTTGGCACGGGCCCAGGCCACCTCCTGGATGAATCCGGGCACCAGTGGTTTGCCTGAAATGGATTATTTTTTTTCAAGTGAGCTGATTGAACGCCCGGATGCTGAAGCGGATTACTCTGAAACACTTGTTCGTTTTAAAACCCTGCCTTCGCATCTTCCGCTTTATCCTTTTCCTGAGCAGTCAGTCAGCCGTGCTGATTTTGGGCTTGCAGAGGTCGAGCACCTTTACGCCTGCCCGCAGAATCTGCTCAAATTTCACCCTGATTTTGATCCCGTGGTCAAAGAAATTCTGCTCAGAGATCCCAAAGGGCACTTGGTTTTGGTGGCGACCTCCACCCAGGAGCATCTCTGTCAACTCTTGCTCAAACGCTTTCAGCGTACGATTCCTGAGGTCATGGAGCGGATTTGGGTTCTGCCGGAAATGCCCGTTGAAGACTATCTGGGACTTTTGCGCGTGACCGATGTGGTGCTTGACCCACTCTATTATGGGGGCGGTACGACCACCTACCAGGCCATGGCCTATGGCATTCCGATTGTGACTTTACCGACTGAGCGCATGGTCGGTCGCATTACGGCTGCACTCTATCAAAAAATGCAACTGATGGATACTGTCGCGCATGATCTGGAAGACTATATTCAAAAGGCGATTCTTTATGCCAGCCAGCCTGAACTGCGCAAAACGATTATTGAAGGTACCTTGGCCCGTAGCATTCTTTTTGAAGATCGGGAAATCGTTAAAGAATTTTCAGATTTTATGGAGGCACTGGTCGCAGGAGACGTGCCCCCAGGTATTTCAAAGCCTGAATAAGCGGGTTTGGGTCATGGATATCCTACTGGCAGGGATGGTACCATATTAAAAAATAGAATGAGTTTGGGCTCAATCAGATTTCTGCCTCGAAAGGGATGCATTATGGACGATATCGATCAATTGCTGGCTGATCTGGGTGCTGAAAATACCCCTGAAGCATTAGAGTTGCCTGCCGCCACTTCTGATGGGAAACATGCGCGTGAACAACGTTTTGATGCTTTGCTGTTTCTTCTAAAAAGTGAAAAGCCTGAAGTGCGGCAACAGGCTGTTGAGTTTTTGGCAGAAATGCGTGACCTTCAGGCTGTAGAACCCTTGATGGCTGCTTTACAGGATCCTGATCCTGAGGTGCGTCATCAGGTCGTAGTCGCTTTGGCCGACTTGGGCGATCAGCGGGCGGTGCCTGCACTCAAGCAAATTTTAACCGATTCCAATACGCTTTTGCGGGCCTCGGTGGTTGAAGCCTTGGGGAAATTGGGCGATGAACAGATTTTTGCTGATTTGAAACAGATTCTCGCCGAAGACAGTTCTTATCTGGTACGGGCGACAGCGGCTGAGGTTTTGGGCGGATTTCCTTCTGCCGAATGTTTGGAAATTTTGACAGCGGCTTTAAATGATTCGGATCGCTGGGTGCGCACCCAGGTGGCAGAGAGCTTGTGCTTGATAGACCCAGAAACCCGTCTCTGGCCGCTTTTACAGGAATTGAACCACAACGATATGGAAGTGCGTTTGAGTGCGGTGGAGCGTCTGGGTCGTTTGGGGGATACCCGTGCGATTCCTTTTTTGGAGCATATTCTCTATGAAGAACTTTCTGCCATTCGCGAGGCCGTCATCGCTGCTTTGGGCCGTTTTCGTGATTCCCGCGCCACCGATATTCTGATTCGGGCAGCTTTACAGCCCGATGGCGAAAGCATGCGTGAAAATATCCTTCAATCCTTGCAATCCCAGGGAGAGGAAATCCTGCTTCCGGCCCTGACGCGGGCCTTAAATTCAGCAGATATTGATACCCGTCAAAATGCGATTGAAATGTTGCGACAGCTAAAATGTCCCCAGGTGATCGACGCTTTAAAAACGGCCTTGGGCAATCGGGATGAATGGCTGCGCATGGTGGCGACGATAGCCTTGGGGGAACGTGAGCCGGAATTGACCCAGGCTTTGATTATTCCCATGTTATCGGACGCCAGTGAACGGGTGGTTCAGGCTGCGGCTGAGGCTTTGTCGCGTCAGAGAGGGTCGGCGGCTGAAGAGGCGCTCTTGGGGGCCTTGAAATCTGATTTGCGTTGGGTTCGTCAGGTTGCAGCCCAGGCTTTGGCTGTTTTTTCTTCGGGTGAAGTCTGTGCGGGTTTGGTGGGCGTGGCCTCTGATGCTGAGCCGGAAGTGCGCGAGGCTGCGATACGGGCCTTGGGGCAATCCTGCCATGGTTCAGACAAAATCGCGCCTGTTTTGATTGCCGCTTTGGCAGATGAAGAGGCTTGGGTGCGGCAGGTGGCTGCCGAGGCTCTCAGCGATCGCCAGGAGCCTGAAGCTTTAGAGGCCTTGATTCATACGCTTGAATCGGATGAGGATTTTATTGTACGCACCTTTGCTGCTCAAGCCTTGGGGCATTTAAAGGGCGAGGCTGCTTTTCAAGCCCTTTTAAAGGCTTTGGAAGATGCTTCTTCGGGGGTGCGTCAACGCGCTGCGATTACCTTGGGTTTGTTTAAAGATGCCCGCGCTTTGCCAGCTCTGATCAAAGCACTTTGCGATACCGATGCCAAGGTCGTACAGGCGGGGGCTGAAGCCTTGGGCTTTTTAGCTTTGCCCGAAGCCGTTGCAGCTTTGCTTGAAGCCTTGAAACATTCCGAGCCTTGGGTGCGTTGTTCGGTGGTTCAGAGTTTGGGCCAGATTCATCATCAGGATGCCTTGCATGCGCTGATTGCGGCCTTGGATGATGCCGATAACTGGGTCAGAAATGCTGCTGCTGAAGCTTTGGGGGCATTGAAGAGCCCTGAGTTGATTGCGCCGCTGACCCGTGTGCTGCAAAAAAATGAAGATTTTCTGATGCGGGCTTTTGCGGCTTCTGCCCTGGGGAAACAAGGCAAACTTGAAGACCTAGAGCCCCTGCTTCAAGCGCTTGAAGATGGCCATGTTCTGGTCCGTGAAGAGGCTGTAAAGGCTTTGGCTGAGTTAAAAGACAGCCGAGCACTCTCCCCTTTGGAAGCGCTTTTGAAGGCTCCTCAGTTGGAGCCGGTTTTAAAGTCTTCTGTTCAGGCCGCTCTGGCCAAGATTCGGAGTTGAGGCGTGCTGCTTAAGCGTTTCTTGTTCTGTTCTGTTCTTTGGCTACTGTTGATTTCAGGCGTTCAGGCTCGCTCGGTTTATCAGATCAATCTGGAACTGAATACCAATACCGCATCTTTACAGGGTGAAGAAACCCTGCAGTTTACCAATGAAAGCAAAGAGCCTCTGAAAGAACTTTTTTTTCGTCTGGATGCCAACAGCCAGGCGAAAATGCAGGTGAGAGAGGTTTTGAGTGCCGATAAACTCGTCCTGCCAGGCCATGCCTACCGTTATAACTATTTGGGACGGGAAATTGAAGACACTTTACTGTATCAGGTTTTTCTGTCTCAGCCTCTGGAGCCGGGCCAGGAATTGAAGTTGACTTTGCGTTTTGTTTTGGAGCGCTTGCCCCAGGTGGATCGTTCCTATTATTTGGTAGATGATCCCAACCGTTTGGGTTTGGGCAGTTGGTATCCCCGTCTGGTCAGTTACCAGAATGGGCAATGGCAGCCAGAAGCTTCAGAATTGAGCGATTACAGTGTAAGTGTTCGGATTCTGGACAAGCTTTTTGCGATTTCGCCACTGGCACCTGTCAGTCTTTCCAGTGCTGACCATACCTACCGTTACAGTGGAGAGCGCCAAAGTGGGCTGGATTTGATCTTTACCCCTGATTTGCTGCTGCGCACCGCGGATGTGGATGATATGCAACTGCGCTATTATTACCCCGGTAAGCTGCAAAAATGGAGCACCGAAGCGCTTCAGATTACAGAAGAAGTCCTGCGTTTCTTTAAACAGCGTTATGGGGTGTTTCCCTCCAAGCGTTTGACGATTGTCGCTGCAGAAGACAGCAAATACCCTGTGATTGCTTCTCAACAATTGATTGTTCTGCGCAATTCTTTTGCCGAAGGCAAAAATGAGGCCCGCTCTCGCCAACAGCTGACTGAATGGCTGGTTTATGGCATTGCGCAGCAGTATTGGGGGCAACGTGTCAGGCAGAATCAGCTGGTCGTGCCCTGGATGACCCAAGGTCTGGCGCTGTATACCGGTCAGGTCTATATGCAACAGAAACGTAAAAATTATCTCTTGGGCGATCAGGTCACCGAAAGCTATCTGCGCTCCGCCCGGCAGGGTTGGAATACCTCTTTGCAGACTCCCCGTCTGATTCTTGACCGTTTGCCCTTGGACAGTTTTGCAGCCCTTTCCCAGGGCAAGGGCTATACCATTTTTCGCATGCTGGATGTGCTCTTGGGCAAAAAAGTGCTGGAAAATCTCGAAGTACAATTGCAGAAACGCTATTTGCAAAAAGAACTGACCGTTGCAGATTTTCAGGTTGAACTTGAAAAAATTGCAGGCAAGGATTTGCAGTGGTTCTTTTTGCAATGGGTGCAGGAAAGCCATGTCATTGACTATGGCATTCAATCCTTGCAGGTTTCAGAGCATGAGGGCAAATACAAGGTGACAGTGACCGTTCAGCGTTTGGGCGAGGCAATTATGCCCGTCTCGATTGCCTTGGTTTTGAAAAGCGGTGAGGTGGTTTTTCATCTTTGGGATGGGGTCAACCGTTCTGAACGTCTGAGTTTTGAGGTCGGCGCAGAAGTCAAAGAAGTGCGTTTGGATCCTTCCAGCGTGACCCCTGACGTGGATCGCAGCAACAACCGGTTTCAAAATCAGAATTGAGAACCAAACTCCGCTTGGAGCCTTTCGAGAATATGCTTTGACAGCTCCTCAGGTGTGCTCTGGGCGTTTATATGCCAGTGGGCCTGACGGTAAAAGGGTTCCCGTTGAAGGGCCAGGTCTTCAAAGGCTTTGCGGTTGCGGCTGCGAATCATGGGGTGGGAAAGGCTTTTGAGCCGTTCCCAAATCTGATCGGTGGGGCATTGCAGCCAGATCGTCAGGCAGTGTGCTTTTAAGGCTTCCATGGCTTGGGCTTGGCAGGGCATGCCGCCGCCCGTACTGATAATACAGGCCGGCAGTGCATGCAATTGGCTGAGCCAGGCCCTTTCCCAAGCCCTGAACAGGGGTTCTTCTCCCTGGGCGAAGACTTCAGCAATTTGCCGCCCACTTTCCTTTTCAAAACAGGTATCGCTGTCAATCAATGGCAGAGCCAGGGCTCTTGACAGAAGCTGGCCCAGGGTGGATTTTCCACTGCCAGGCAGACCGATCAAGGCAAGGCGCAATATTTTGGAGGGTTCTGGGGCTGGCATGGTTTTCTTTTCTTGGGAATCTTATTGGCTGCCATTATACCCCAGAGTCTTTCAGGCCGGCGAGCTTCTGCCTGAGCCGGAGCTTGAAAGGATACCTTGTTTGGAGCTGAACATGTTAATTTGAAGAAAAGAAACCTGTGGTGAGGTAAACCATGACAGACCCTTTTAAAGACAAGGCCCAGGATTGGGATGCGCGAGAGACCGTCAGGCATTTGTCTCAAGGCATCGGCAGTGCCTTGCTCGCAAATCTGAGCTGGCGCGAAGATATGCACGTAATGGATTTTGGCGCAGGTACCGGGCTGCTCAGTGGGCATATCGCCCCCCGCGTCAAAAAAGTGTATGCGGTAGATACCTCGGCGGCCATGCTAGAACAATTGGTGGCCAAACCTGAACTTCAGGGCAAGGTTGAAGCGCTGTGCCAGAATATTTTAGAATTGCCGCTTGTGCAAAAATTTGATGCGATTATCAGCGCGATGGCATTGCACCATGTGGAGGATACCGATCAGCTGTTTCAAGCGTTTGCAGATCATCTCAAACCCGGTGCGAAAATCGGTTTGGCAGATCTCGACCTGGAAGATGGCTCCTTTCATGGCGGGCCGGTCGAAGGTGTTTTTCATACGGGGTTTGAGCGTGAAAAGATCGAAGCCCTTTTGCAAAAACATGGATTCGCAGAGATTCGCTTTTTAACCGCACATACCGTGCTGAAAAATGAGAGAGAATACCCGATATTTTTGGTAACTGCTTCTAAACCCTAAACCTGGGGAATTTGCATGGTGACACAGTGCACGGCCCCGCCGCTGACGATCCACGTGTCAGAGGGAATCCATTTGACCTGATAACCCGCTGCCTGATAGGCTTGGCTGACCGCCTGCTCGTAGCCTTGCAGCAGCGCATTGTCTGGATAGGCCTGGTTGTTGGGCAGACTGCGGTATTGGGGAATCAAGGCATGGTTATTGACGATCAGGGCATTGGTATAACTGCGAAAAAGTGAAGCCCCCTGGTATTCCTGAAGCGGCAGGGGCATGGGAATTCTGACAACCTTTAATTGGGCATTGCTGGCCAGGGCCTGTTGGTAGAGGCTTTCTGGAACCACTTGCCCGTTACTGTCTTTGCCGCTGGCCTGCATCTCGAGAAAGGCCTGAATGTCTTTGAGTTGGGCCTGGTATTCAGCGGGGGCGAGCTGAATGCTTTGATCGCTGAGCTGCCCGATCAGCAGCGTGTTTTGATTTAAAAACTTGGCCCACATATCGATATGTCCGGTGCTTTCCGTTGGCAGTGCAGGTACGAAATGTGTGGTTTGTTGGATTTGAGATTTAAACTCGGCTTTGATATCTTCTTCTGTATTCAGGGTTCTGCCATTGCGAAAACTCTGGCCGAGGTTGCGATCAATCACCGATTGAGATGAAAAGCAATCCTGTTCGGTACACATCAAATTGCCCCCTTCCAGTGCCAAAGACAATTGGCTGGTAAAGACCGTTTTTTCAGTCAGAGGCCCCAAGGGGGAATTCAGAATGCGCGAGAGCAAAGCCGGAACCCGATCATCGCTGCGGCGATCAGGATAATAAAAACTGTTCATGAGTTTATAATCCAGTTTGGGCCCTGTATAGGCCGCTGTCGGCAAAGTGGTTAGGGGGCCATAGTCACGGCTCCAGATACTGTCTGTGGCCACAGGCAATTGGTAAATTTGTGCAGCCAGGGGCAAGCCCAGGGGAGACAGGGTGCTTTGTATAATCTGCTTGGTTTGGTTATAGAGGGTTTGGTCTGTTCCCAGCATCCAGACATGGGCATTGGCCTGAATCAAGGCTTGAACCAAAGGCCGGCCACTCATATCTGCCATTAACCGGTCTGAAATCATCACGGCTTGTGTCGGTTTGTATTCTGGCGGCAGGATAAATTGATCCTGATTGGGCAAGTTAAAAGCTTGGGGTCTACAGTTTGCTCTTCCGGGCGGGCAGTGCAAACGCCCCTGAGGAGGGCGGATCGGGCGTGATTGGGTGCTTAAGGGCGGGTTGGAATTTGAATTTTGCAAAGGAGCCAAGGGAATCTGACAGGCGACCAAGAGGCTCAGGGCGCTTAAACCCATCAAAAAGCGTTTGGTTTGGGAGGTGAAATAAGCGTTTGCCACGTGGGGCATCCTTTCAAGAAATTGAATTGATGTTTAGCATACCAGAGCAGATCACCGTTTTTTTGAGTAATTCTGGACTGTTTATAGCTTAATCTTTTTCTTGCCTGTTTGGCAAGATTTTTGAATTCAGTTCTTGAGACCCTGTTTTGTTCACAAATTGCGCTTTTTTGTCATAAATTCATAGATTTGTCATGGAGGTGAAAAACAATTCTTGATGCAGATCAAGTCTGCCCTTGATACAGAGCAGAGATCAGCAGGTGCTTCCACGATACGCTATAGTAGTAAAACAGGAGACTTGTATCAATGAGCCTTTCTCCCGACCCTGCAGTGGTCATGAGTTCTACTATTTGCAAGCATTGCTCGCTTCCGATTCCTGGAGATCTCCAGGCCAAGGGCGAGGAATTTTGCTGTAATGGCTGTGAGCAAGTTTATTCTATTTTACAGAGTGCGGGTTTAGGCGATTATTATCATATTCGTGCAGGATCGGTCAGTATTCGGACCCCCCAGGCGGCTCCTGCCGCTCTTAGCAATTATGCCTATCTGGATGATCCTGCTTTTACCCAGCCCGAACGCAATCGCGACGGCAGCAAGAGCCTTGAATTTTACCTTGAAGGCGTGCATTGCGCGGCCTGTGTCTGGTTGATTGAAAAACTACCAGAACTCATGCCCGGTGTGATTTCTTCCCGTTTGAACCTGAGCAATGCGATCGCGACCCTGACGCTTCCTCCCGAAGGAAAATTTGCGCCTGTCGCGGCAGCGATTGAACGCTTTGGCTATAAGCCCTATGCGGTGAAGAATCACCGTGAAGCAGAAAATCTGCGCCAGCGTGAAAATCAACGGATTTTAATGCGGATTGGCGTGGCGGCTTTTTCGACTGGCAATCTGATGATTTTGGCGGTGGCACTCTATTCTGGCTTAGAAGGCTATCTGGCCGCATTTTTCTCCTGGTTGGCACTTTTGCTGGTCATTCCAGCCTTGACCTACAGTGCCTGGCCTTTTTACAAAGAGGCCTGGCACAGGCTGAGAAGCCGCCAGCTTTCGATTGATGTACCGATTGCTTTTTCGCTTTTGGTAGGGTTTGCCGCAGGCACTTGGCAAACGATTCAACATCAGGGGGAAACCTATTTTGACTCCCTTTCGATGCTGGTGTTTTTGCTGCTTTTGAGCCGTTATGCTCTGAGCCGCGCACAACAGCGGGTAGGAGCCAATAACCAACTGCTTTCTTTTTATGAACATAATGTTGTTGAGGTCTGGTCTGAAACGGCCCAGGCCTTTACTTCTGTTCCGGTTTCCCGTTTGGAAAATGGGGCCCGTATTCGGGTTCAAGCCGGTGAACGTCTGCCTGCGGATGGCGTGATTCTGGAAGGTGAGTCAGCGATAGATATGTCGCTCCTGACGGGGGAGACCTATCCCCAGCCTGTGCAAGCTGGCAGCCGGGTATATGCGGGTACCCGCAATGAAACCACAGCGTTTGTCATGGATGCCACGGCCACAGGCGATGAGACCAAAATGGCCACGCTTTTGCGCAAAACCCAGGCCAATCTGGTCAACCGTACCCGGATTGTTGCCATGACGGATTTACTTTCACGTCGTTTTGTCCTGCTGGTGCTCTTTGCTTCTGTTGGGCTTTTTCTCTGGCGGGGGCTAAATCCAGAAAGTTTTACCCGTGCGCTTTCGCTGATTATTATTTCCTGCCCCTGTGCCTTGGCTTTGGCGACTCCCCTGGTGATGAGCCTTTCAATTCAACGGGCGTTTGCACGGGGTTACCTGATTAAAAATGCGCATACGCTTGAAGAATTGCAGGATGTGAAAACCCTGATTTTTGACAAAACCGGAACCCTCACCGAAGGGCGTTTTCAAGTGCTTCAAGCCGAAGCGCTCAGCCCGGAAGCTGAAGATGCTCTGCGGGCCCTTGAGATTCACTCAACCCATCCTGTGGCCCTGGCGCTGGTTCGCCATTTTGCCAGTGAACGCCCCCTGCCCGAAGTTGAACAGGCAGAAGTTTTGAATACCGGCGGTGTTCAAGGCCGAATTGCAGGGCATTTGTGGCAAGTGCTGCCTTCTCTCAACCAAGAGAGTGAATTGGCCGGTGGGCAACCTGTGACCCAGTTGGAATTGCGCTGTGAGGATACCTTGCAGGGGCGTATCTGGCTGGGAGATCGCATTCGCGAAGGTACGCATCAAACCTTGGCCCGTCTGCGCCAAATGGGCTATGAACTGGTTTTGCTATCAGGAGACCAGGCCGCTCCCTGTCAGCGCGTGGCTGAAAATTTGGGGATTGAAAAGGTTTTTTCACGGGTTACGCCGGAACAAAAAGAAACCATTCTCAAGGGCTTTGAAGCCCCTGTCATGATTGGCGATGGTGTGAATGATATTATGGCGCTCTCTTCGGCTCGGATCGGTATTTCGGTTCAGGGAGGGGTTGAAGAAAACCTTCAGACCGCCGACGTGCATTTGACGGAAACCGGCATCAGTCAGATTCCCAGCCTGATTCTGCATTCTCAAAAAACGCTGAGTTTGATTAAACTTTGCCTGAGCTTCTCATTGGTCTATAACCTGGCCAGCATCAGTGCGGCTGTGATGGGATGGGTCACCCCTCTCTTTGCGGCCGTACTGATGCCGATCAGTTCTCTGACGGTGGTGGCTTTGGCCGTGATCGGAGGAAGAAAACTGTGAATATTTTGATTTTAACTGTGCCCATGGCGATTCTGGTTTCGGCCGGATTTGCCGCAGCCTTTCTCTGGGCTGTGAAAAATGGACAGTTTGAAGATTTAGAAACACCCTCTCATCGTGTTCTTTACGATGAAAAATAGAATTAATCATAGAAAGGTATGGACAAGCCTACAACCATGAAATCGCAAGATGCAACACCTGCGTCAGACGTGCTTGAAGTGGATTCAACCGGACAGGTTGAAAGCTTTGAGTATGATGACAAGGTCGTCAAATTATTCGTTGTTGCAACGATGGTCTGGGCGTTTGTGGCATTTCTGCTTGGGGTGACGATTGCTTTTCAGCTCGCCGATTGGCGTCTGAATTTTAATCTGCCCTGGCTGACCTATGGCCGCCTGCGTCCGCTGCATACCAATGCAGCCATTTTTGCTTTTGCCGGCAATGCTATTTTTGCCGGAATTTATCACTCGACACAGAGGTTATGTAAAACGCGCCTCTTCTCTGATTTGCTCAGCCGGGCCCATTTCTGGGGCTGGCAGCTGATCATTGTTTCAGCCGCGATTACGCTGCCTTTGGGAATTACCATGGGCAAAGAATATGCCGAACTGGAATGGCCGATCGATATCGCCATTACCGTGGTTTGGGTGATCTTTGCCGTGAATTTCTTCGGCACCCTTTGGAAACGTCGCGAGCGCCATATGTATGTGGCGCTTTGGTTTTATATTGCCACGATCGTAACCGTGGCCGTTCTGCATATTGTCAACTCACTTGAATTTCCCGTCAGTTTCCTGAAAAGCTATCCGCTTTTCGCTGGGGTACAGGATGGTCTGATTCAGTGGTGGTATGGCCACAATGCGGTGGCCTTTTTCCTGACCACACCCTTCCTGGGATTGATGTATTACTATATCCCCAAAGCTGTGGGCCGTCCGGTTTACAGCTACCGTCTCTCGATTGTTCACTTTTGGGCTTTGGTCTTTATTTATATCTGGGCCGGCCCTCACCATCTGCTCAATACCGCTTTGCCTGAATGGTCTCAGACCGTGGGCATGGTTTTCAGCTTGATGCTTTGGGCGCCGAGCTGGGGTGGGATGATCAACGGTCTGCTCACCCTGCGTGGGGCCTGGGATCGTCTGCGTACCGACCCGATTCTCAAGTTCCTGGTCGCAGGCGTGACCTTCTACGGGATGTCAACCTTTGAAGGGCCTTTGCTCTCGATCAAGGCTGTAAACTCCCTGAGCCACTATACCGACTGGACCATCGGCCACGTGCATGGCGGTACTTTGGGTTGGAATGGTCTCTTGACCTTTGGCATGCTCTACTATCTGGTTCCCAAACTTTGGAATACCAAGCTTTACAGCGTGAAATTGGCAAATGCTCACTTCTGGACAGGGGTTACCGCCACTGGGATTTATATGATCTCAATGTGGACTGCCGGGATTACCCAAGGTCTGATGTGGCGTGCCATCAATGCTGAAGGCAAACTGACCTATCCTGACTTTATTGAAACCGTTACCCGGATTGTGCCCCTCTATTGGGTGCGTGGTCTGTCAGGGGTGATGTTCTTGATCGGCTATTGTCTGCTGATCTACAACCTGGTCAAAACCATTCAGGGCGGTCAGAAAGATTATGTTGTAACCGATAAGGCTGAGAAACTGCCAAGTTTCAACAAAATCAATGCCCGTCTGGTGGGCACCAAACCCCACCGTCTGCTTGAAGGTTTGCCCTATGTCTTTACTGCGCTGACGATTATTGCGATTTTAGTCGGTTCAATCATTGAAATTGTCCCGGCCATGGTGGTTCAGGAATTTGTTCCTGTCAAAACCGCTGCGCGGGTCTATTCTCCTTTGGAACTGACCGGCCGTGATCTGTATGTGCGTGAAGGCTGTTATGTCTGCCACTCTCAGCAGATTCGCCCGATGGTGGCAGAAACCCTGCGTTATGGGAAACCCAGCACTGTGGCTGAATCCATGTACGATCGTCCCTTCCAATGGGGTTCGCGTCGTGCGGGCCCTGATTTGGCGCGTGTTGGTGGTAAATATCCCAACAGCTGGCATTACCGCCATATGCTGAATCCCCGTGATATCGTACCCCAATCGATCATGCCCAATTATGGTTGGTTGGCTACGGGCAAAGCTGATTTCGGCAGCGTTCAAGCCAAATTGGCGGTCATGAAGAAATTGGGTGTGCCCTACAGCGATGATCAGGTCAAGGATGCCCGTGAAAATGCTGAAAAAGAAGCCGCTCAAATTGCTGCTGTGCTTGAAAAAGAAGTGGGTGTAAAAGCCGATGAGATCAAAGACAAAGAGATCGTCGCCTTGATTGCCTATCTCCAACGTTTGGGCAAAACCGGTGAAGTGGAGGTTGCATCAGCCAAATGAAATCAGAAGTATTGGCTTATTTCAATATGCCGGATCTGACGAATGTTGGATTGATCATCTTTTTCACTGTGTTTATCAGCATGCTGATCTGGGTTTTTCAGCCTTGGCGGAAACCTGTGTATCAGCATATGTCTGAACTTCCCTTACAGGAGGATACCTAAATGAGTCACGAACCTAAAATGGCAAGGGATCACTTGACCAATGACCCCCTGCTCGACCATGATTATGATGGTATTAAAGAACTCGACAACCCCCTGCCAGGGTGGTGGTTGGGTACCTTTTATATCGCCATTGTCTTTGCCGCTTTTTACTTTACCTGGCACCATATCATTGGCGATGGGCACCTTGTGCAGAAAGCCTATGAGAAACAGTGGGCAGAGATGCAGGCGGCTGAACTGGCCAAGTCTGCAGCCCAAATGGCTTCTCTCAGCGATGATACCCTGCTCAAGGGAGCCAAAGACAGCGCTGTGGTAGCCGCTGGTAAAGACAAGTTCACCAGCACCTGTTCCAGTTGCCATGGCCCGGATGGGGGCGGTCTGATTGGCCCCAACCTGACCGATGTCTATTGGATCAATGGGGATGGAAAACCCTTGAGTATTCTCAAGGTGATTAAAGAAGGGGTGACCGCCAAAGGGATGCCTGCCTGGGGGCCCGTGCTTTCTCAGCAGGATATTTCCAATGTCACTTCTTATATCGTTTCGATTCAAGGCAGCAAGCCTGCCAATCCAAAAGCTCCTCAGGGAGAGAAGTATTAGGTCATGAAGATAGAAGAACTTCCTCAAGACAGACTGGCAACGACGGATGAGTCGGGGCATCGGGTCTATCTGTATCCTGCCGATGTGGAGGGCAAATACCACAAGCGCCGCTTGCTGGTGCATGCCATCTTGGTCGCTGTTTTTCTGCTCCTTCCCTGGATTCAGATCAATGGTTACCAATCCATTCTGTTGGATATTACCCATCGCCGTTTCGTGATTTTCGGATTGGCGTTTTGGGCCCATGATGCGCCTTTGCTGGTCTTTGTTTTTGGTGGGGTTCTGATCGGAATATCTTTGTTGACTGCGATCAAGGGGCGCCTCTGGTGTGGCTGGGGTTGCCCGGAAACGGTCTTTGTTGAGTTTGTCTATCGCAAAATAGAGCGCTTGATCGAAGGCAATTCCGTGCAACGCCGCCGTTTGGCCGAGGCTCCCCTGTCCTTCAATAAATTGCGGCTCAAGGCGACAAAATGGTTTGCCTTTTTGATTGTCACCTTGATCATTACCCACAGCTTTCTGGCCTATTTTATTGGCACCGAAGAGCTGGGGCATTGGATGACCCGCTCTCCAGCGGAGCATCCCACGGCGTTTACCGTGATGGCTTTTACCACTGTTGTTTTGCTCTTTTCTTTTGGCTGGTTCCGCGAACAGTTTTGCATTATCATGTGCCCCTATGGGCGTTTTCAATCTGTCTTGATGGATGAAAATTCTCTGGCCGTGATTTATGATGAAAAACGCGGCGAACCCCGCCGTGGAGCCGATGTTCCCAAAGAAGAACAGGGCGATTGCATCAGTTGTAACCGTTGCGTTCAGGTCTGCCCCACGGGGGTGGATATCCGCCGGGGCGTGCAATTGGAATGTGTGGCTTGTACTGCCTGTATTGATGCCTGTGATGAAGTCATGTTGCGTCAACACAAGGATCCTGGCTTGATCAGCTATACCACGCTGAATGAGTTGGATGGCAAGCCCGCACGTCATATTCGTACCCGCGTGATTCTTCTCTCTGTGGCCTTGCTGGGGATTCTCAGCGGCCTGACCTGGGTTTTGGTCAGCCGTGACCCTGTGAAAACCACGATTTTCAATGCCAAAAATGTGCCTTTTACGGTCTTGGATCCCAATCAGCCGGATCCCAATGTGGCCAATCAGTTCTTTTTGGTTTCTTCAAACTATACCTTTGAAGACGCTGATATTGAAATGGTGGTCACTGATCCTGCGATTAAGGACAAAGTGAAAATCATTGTCCCGACAGGTAAGTTGGCGGTCAAAGCAGGGCAGGAAATTAAAAATCCTTTCCTGATTGAGTTTCACAAAAGTCTGCTGAAACAGGGGCGTCTGCGTCTGCCAGTAGAATTGCGTAAAAAAGCCAGCAATGGCAAATGGGAGCGTGTGGTGACCCAGGAGGTTCCGCTTGCTGGCCCTTATTGAACACCCTGAGCACCTGGGACATCTTTCCAGCTGGTATTTGATACCGTTGCTGGTCTTGATCGCCAGCCTGATGGGCAGTATGCACTGCTTGGGCATGTGTGGAGCGATTGTCTCGGTGCTCAAACCCACACCGGCTGGGGTGGCTTCTTACCACCTCGGTCGTCTGTTGGGTTATCTCAGCCTGGGCGGGTTGGCTGGTTTGGCAGGGGGGCAACTGCTCGCGCAGCAGCGCCCTCTGATTGCTGGCTTTGCTGCCGCCTGGCTGGCAGGGATGTTTATCTGGTTGGGGATTCGGGTCTGGCGAGAGCAAAGTTTTCATTTGCGCTTGCCGGCTCCGATTGAAGCCCTGGCCCAGAAAATCATGGGTCGGGCGCTTCGGCAGCAAGGGGCGGCTTCAGGTTTGATGATCGGCCTGAGTTCTGTGCTTTTGCCCTGTGGCTGGCTGTATATGTTTATTTTGGGCGCTGTGGCCACGCAAAGTCTTTGGCTCGGAGCCTTGTTTTTATTTTCCTTCTGGTTGGGCACTGTGCCTGTTTTAACCTTGGCCCCTGCCCTGCTGTCAGGAATTTTACAGCGTCTAACGCCCACCAGCCGTAAGCTCAGTTCCAGTGTGTTGATTTTGGCAGGGTTTGTAACGATCTATGCCAAGTTTGGCCACGGGATTCAGTCTGCGGTTGGGCAATTCTGTCATTAAACGATGTCCAATCAAAAAGCCCTGCTTTTGCAGGGCTTTTTGGTATTTCGCATTTAGGTTTTGGGACGTGGTTGCTGGGGTTTGCTTTGTAAGCTGCGCACCTGACCGGGTTTGAAGGGGGCCGGGCCAGCAGGGGGGGCTGGATTTTTCTTGGTTTCGGGCTCGGGGTTTTCTGAGGCTGCTCCGCCTGCAAAACCGGCTTCAATGATTAAAAAATCACCTTCCATGGCGACAAAGGCCACGCGAATCAGTTCCTCACCCGGTCTCAGATCTTTCTGAGCGGCTGATTTAATATCCTCAGCATTGACTGCCCGATGCAAAGGGCGCTGCATTTTAATCTGTCGGGTATGTATTTTTTTACTCATGGTTGTCTCTCATGCTATTGTAGCGCAGATTGAGATGGACGACAGCAGAGCTGGTTTGCCCATCAAAAAATCTTCAGTTCATGGCTGCCATGCCTGTTTCCAAAATGTTTTGAGCAAAGAGCTGAGCGGAGAGGCACTGGGGCTGGGTTGAGCTGTAGGAGAGGCCTCTGGCTGCGGGCGTTCTTTTTTGACCGGGTAAGCCAGGCGAATTTCAATCGGAACACTTTCGTGCTCCCGGTTGATCAGAGGCACAGGCACGACGGATTTGAGGGTGTATTGATCGTCGAAATATTGACTGGGATCTGAAAAGTCAAAATAATTGCTATTGCGCACCGTAATATGGAAAAATTTGCGTCCATCCTGATCTGGCAGGGCTTTGACTTCAATATGATCCTGGCCGAGCTGTTCCAAACGGTTTTCAATAAAACGGATGAGTTGGGTCTTTTGGCCTGTCAGTGTGCCGCCTTTTGCAAAATCAATGATCTGCCCGTTTTCGCCTTCACGCATGACCACGTCAAATTCCCATTGCAAGGTCATATGTTGGGGGTCGCGTCCAACTTTTTCATAACCCAAGGGCTCTTTGCCTACGATAATGGGCTGGATCTGGTTTTTGAGCCCAAACACGATTTGACCTGGAATTTTCAATTGGTAGGTAGTGTCCTGGTACTTCAGGCTGTCTTTGTTGACCAGTTCAAAGGCCAGTTCAAGATTGTCATTTTCACCCGCCAGTTTGGCAGTGTCCAAATCCTTGCGCAATTTGCCTTCAATCGTAAAACGGCATTTGGGGCTGTTGTCTTTTTCGGCGGGCAGAGGTGCAACGGTGAGCTGGGGCGCTGCGCCTGGGTAAAACAGCTGTTCCTGTTTTTTAAGCTTAAATTCCCAGCGCCGTTCATTTTTATTGCAGTATTCGCTGGGAATACCTGCAATATCCTGCCAGAATTTCAGGGTGCGACCGGGTTGAATGGTGCTGAAGGCATCTTTCCCTCCCTCTGGATTGATACGGGAGAAACTGTTCACCAATTGCTCAGGTGTGGGCATGGGCATGGTTTTGAGATCACAGGGTTGGCCCTGGCCTTTTTTATCGCCATTGCAATAGATCAGGGTGGTGTACCGGCTTGAAGAAAAGGTATTCCGCACGCTGTAACGGCTGTCCAGTTTGCCTTCCAAACGGGTATTGAGCGTGCTCAAATCGAGGGTCATGACCCCATCGGCATTGAGTTCATTGATATATTCCCGGCTGGTGGCCCGGTTGATCAGTAGGCCCTGAAACTCCTGCAGTAAGCTGTTCTGCTCTAAAAATTGAGGCAATTGATTCTGCGTTGCTGCGTTGCGGTATTTGTACCACAGGTGAAGTTTGAGGTTGAGGGCGTCAGGGCTGATTTCATCACGGGAAAGCAAAGTGGCAAGCGGAGAAGAAAAGCGTCCAGAGACCGCGACAATTGAGGATTTTAAATCCTTGTCATTTTGAACAGCAGCCTTAAAGGCACCGTAGGGAATAAAGGGGAGAGGGCCTTTGCTTTCATAAGAACCTGCCAGGTGGCTGTTGAGAAAACCTGCGCAACTCTGGCGAATTCGCCAGGAAGAGACGCCTTTTTCGGGTACGACGGGGTATTCATGCGCAAGCCCCAGGCTTTTTGAAAGCTCCCCTTCGTTGAGGTCAAAAAGGCTTTGGGGGGTTAATTTATGGGGCATGTGTTCAGGGTTCAGCTTGGGGAAGGTGTAATAAAATAAGTTTTCGCCCAAGACGTCAGGGATCGTGGTGATCGTGGTATTTAAAGGTGTCCCTGTATATTTTTGAATTTCTGAGGGAATATAATCGCGGTTAACGGGCAGGGCCAGGCCTGAGTCTGTAAACAGCCCGCAGGCTTGTGCATGCTCACTGAAATAGGGCATGAGGGCTTCACCCAGACTGTGAGCAGGATAAGCGCTGTTTTGAATGAGAGGGGGCCATTTGCTGTAATAATCCTGATCCAGTTGCTTGATAAACTCCTGGCTGTACTGATTGACGCATCCTGATAAGAGGCTCACTGAGAAAAGAAACACTGCGTGCTTGATGTTTGAATTTTTCGGATTTCTGCTGATCAAATGCATGGCTTTACTCTTTACTTTTCAATCTGTTTATCAGTTTAAACGATCCGCTCTGAGTTGTCTTTCTGAGGAGACTGATCCTCTCTCTTATAAGCAGATCAAAAGGTTATAATCTAAATAATTCTGATTCAGCAAGGAGAAACTCCCGTGCAAGTTTCGCGTCCGACGGTTTCCACTTCAATCGTTCCAAGCTCAAAATCGGGGGGCTCCTCTGCTTTGCCCAAGGCTGCACCCTCAGCCGCTGAAACACCCGCTGCCTCTCCTCAGGATCAAGCACTGCTTGCCGCTCAAACGGGAAAGGCAAGCCCTTCTCTTGCGCTTGAGCCTGAAGTGCATCCAGGCATTGAAGCCTTAAAAGAACTCAAACCCAAAGAACTGGCTGCTTTGGGGAAACAGAAAGATAAAACCCCATTTTTTAAAGCACTTTTGCCAGCTGCGCTGGAGTCTCAGCGTAAATACGGGATTCCGGCACAATTGACCCTGGCCCAGGCCGCTTTGGAGTCGGGTTGGGGCAAGCATGCCATTGGCGGCTATAATATCTTTGGTATCAAAGGATCTGGGCCTGCCGGTTCAGTGGTTCAATCGACGAGAGAATATACCAAAACCCATATCAAAGCGGCGTTTGCCAAATTCCACAATTTTTATGAGGCCGTGAGTGAACATGGGCAGCTGTTTCACAATGGTTCCTATGACAAGGCCCTTGCCCAATACCAAAAAAATGGGAATCTTGCCGGTTTTGTGAAGAATATTGCGCCTGTTTATGCGACCGCTCCCAATTACGATCGCACCCTGCTGGGCATGATCAAGCACCACGATCTCGATGCCTTGGTTCAGGAACATAGCCCTGTTTCCTGAGACTGAAACGTCTGGATGCGTTTTGTTTTGGTCAGTCTGATCTGGAGATAACACGCTGTTTGCTGTTGTGCATAGAAGAGGCCTACAGGTTCTTGAACTTTAGAACAGGGCACTGTGTATTTGCACCTGAACCCCGGCAGGAATCGCTTGCGCCAGTAAATTTAGGATCCAGACACCCTGACGCAGCGTGAGCAGGGCTTCAAGACCTGAAAATTCCTGGGCCGGTAAAACCCATTCGATGCGGCCCCCCAAGGCCAGATCGGGTGTGATTTTCCAAATTGCGTAAAGCCCATTGCGGGGTTGCAGCCAGAAGGTCTGTGCAAAGCTTTCACCCGGCAAAGTGCTGAGATACTGCTCAAGATAATCGCCCAGAATCAAAGATTCATGTGGGGTCCATTCACCTAAAACTCTCAATCCTGCACTTAAATCACGGTTTTGACTGCCTGCCAGCAGATTGAGCATGCCACTGGCTTGAAAACCCAGTTGGGGGAGAGGGATCCAGGGCTGGCTGATGGCCTGAAGGCTGCCTGCGCCCAGCCATTTTTCTGAGCTGATCTGCAGGCCTGCGAGTGAACGCAGTCTGACGCCGCTGAAATGAAACCAATCACTGAGATAGAGATGGTCACTGTGCCAGTTTAGAGTTTGAAGACTGTTTTTGAGGGGAGGCAAAAGCAAACGGTTGAGAAACAGCGAAGATTCCTGCCAGTGCAAGCCACTGCGCAGGGTGCCTGGACCAAGCGCTCCCTGCCATTCCAGATGGCCGCGCAGAGGGTTTTCGGTTTGACTCAGCCCCAGAATCTCAGTGTTGAGAATGCCCCACTGCCGCCATTCGTGGCTGAACCCCCCCAGCCAGCCCTGGGTGGGGTGATAGTCCAAACGGGCGTATAGCCGTTGCTGGCTGTCCTGGTAAAGCCGTGAACTGCTGCCAATCGCCAGCCCCCCTTGTACCAGATTCAGACTGGGAGAAAACCAGCCTGTTTGGGCGCGAATTTCTGAGGGCAATTCTGCCGGGGGAGGGCCGACAGGTATGCTGAATTGAAGACTTGGCAAAGGGATCGGCAGTAAATTCCAGTGAACGTTTAGGGCCTGAAGATTGTCGGCCGCGCTCTCAGGGTAGAGGGTCAGGCTTTCTGCCTCAAGATAGCCAGGAATGCCTTCGGCTTCGATTTTGACCTGTTTTAAAACCCAACTGAAAGGGTTTATACTGGCCTGCTCAAAATCCAATCTGAGTTTGTGATAGCTGAGGCTGCCGTTTTGGGCTTGAAGTGCTTTGCTTTTCAAGGCCAGGCTGATTTCAGCGGCTTTTAAAATCCAGTCTGGGGTATGGATTTCAATTTCTCCCTGACCGAGCAGGCTTTGGCTGGCCTGATCCCAGATCAAATTTTGGCCTGTAATTCGGTAATCGCCTGCAAAAACGCGTGCCTGCCCTTTTAAGGAAACCAGTTTCAGGTGAGGATCGGTTTCAACTTGCTCTGCACTCAGATGAAGATCTGCGGCCTGTGCTGGCCCTGCCAAAAAAAGACAAAGCAAAAGGCCGTGCCAGAAACCTGACACAGCCTTTTTCAAAATCTCAGTAATCAGAAATTATAACGGCTATACACCGCCAAATCATGTGCCATAAAGCGGCCTGAGAAAAATGCGCCTTCCATCAGAGCATTGTATTCCACGACCAGATCGAGGTGGCTGCCCATGATATTGCGGAAAGGAGCAGAAACGGTGAAACCAGAATCTTTCAGCACCTGGTATCCTTTTTCAGTACCCAAGGTATCACCAAAGGATTGACGCACTGCGAAAAGAATCTTGGGAATGCTGCCGCCAAAATCTGGTAAGGAGACATAAGCGCCGGCATTGGCTGCAGCAAAGCTTTCGCTGGCAAAATTGCTGAGACTGCGCAGGGCGACCTTGCCGCCAAGCCCCAAATCCACACCACTGCCTGCGATATTGTTGGCGAATACACCCACCGACCCCATATCGTAGCCGATAAACGAGGAGTTGATCTGAGCGGTTGCGCCCAGGGCGTTGGTGCCGATATCCACCACGGCGGAAACTTCTTTACGGGTTCCGCTCAGAGCGAAAGCCGCATCGTTCCAATAGTCCATGCCATGAATGCCCAGACGGACGGGGAAGGTATCATTGCCAATCGGACGGCCCAGATCGAGTTCAACACCTACCACGCCATAGCCATCATTCATATCAGCAGGTAAATCCAGCACGTTGGAACGAATCCGGCTGAGGCGGTCAAGGTTGCCCACCAGGGCATCGGCATTGATCAGGGTGCCAAAGGTATTCCCGCGTGAAACCGCGCCAATGCCTGAAAGGTTGCCTTGAGAGGCGACCAGACGGCTGGTATAGAAAGAACCATTGTTGGCACCGAAGAAAAGACCCAGGGGGCCCCATTTGAAGTCAACAGAGACCGAAGGCGAAGAGGCTTGGTTATAGCGTTTGGAGTTGGGATCCACACGGCTGGCGTTGATATCACCGACCCAGAAACGGGAGACGGAATTGTTATAACCTGTTGCACTGCTCTGTTGGCCTTGGTTGACGGTGGAGATTTCATCTCCGCCCCAACCGACCAAGCCGTAGCCGTGCCCTAACCAGGCTTCTCCACTGAAGTGGTTTTTAAAGCTGGTGCCAGGATTAATCGCTTCGCTGAAATTATACAAACCAAATTTGATATTCATGGTGGGGGCGTCACCGCCCTCGCCGAGATTGAATTTTTGGTTGACGAAGGATTTGTCGACATAAACGGGAGAACCCATAAAGCCTTCTGCACCAAAGTGACCGCCAATAAAGACGGCCTGCTGGCCGCTGGTGGTGCCTAAAAAGCCACCTTCATCTGCAATGAAACGGCCTGAATAGCTCAGGTCTTTCATGACATTGGCATCAAGATTTAAAAAGGTACGCACGCGGAAGGGGAAACGATCGCGGCGGGTGATAAAGTTGCGGGCAGGTGAATTGACTTGTTCTTTATCGGGGTTGCTGTTAAACAGAGGAGAAGAACTCAGGGTTGAATCCGTGACAGCCATGCGGTCACGGTAGCGTACTTCTACAGCACCACTGAGTTTTACCGAATCCATTAAATTCACTTTTTCTTCCAGGCGGTTCAAACGGCCCCTGAAAGAATTGAGTTCTTCACGGAATTCTTTTTGCAGAGCAGCAATGGTTTCAAGGTCTGTGCGGTCGATATCTATCGGGGGGCCGCCCTTGTTGACGCCTGCGGCGGCAATCATTTCTTCCATGCGGGTCATCACACGGTAAAGTGCTGCCGCGAATTCATAACGGGTGAGGGTGCGGTTGCCCCGAAAGGTTTTATCGGGATACCCTTCGAGAATCAGATATTTTTCAGTCAAGGCCTGAATGGCCTGATAGGCCCAATGTTCTGGGCTGAGATCGCTCATTTCATTGGTGGGAATAAAGGCTTGGGCCATTGGAGTATAACTGGCGAATGCCAGTGTAAAGGCCAATGATGCGCCCAATAAAGCTGCTTTGCGAGATACCATGCGTTACTCCTTATCCTGTTTCGTTGCTCGGCCTGGGTATGGTCTCCCCCGGGAGAAAGTTCAGCAGGGTGTGATTGAGATATGAAAAATCCCCATTAAACACATTGTAACGGCATTTTGTGGTTTTGCAAGCACACCTTTCACAAGCGGATGCTGAACATTGCTTTCAATTCAGGGGTATCCATGAAAAAAAATAATTCTCCTGATGACGCAAATAGGTTTTTAAATTTGCTGCAAGCGCGCCAACGCTTTGGGTAAACAGGTCAGAAGTTCCCGAATCGATACGCAGGCTTCAGGCCATTCTGTCACTGCCAGATCCGCCGCCAAACCATGCCAGTAGACCCCCAGTAAAGCGGCTGCTTCTGGCGGGTAGCCCTGGGCCAAAAGGCCAGCCAGCAGACCTGCCAGAATATCTCCGCTGCCTCCACGTGCCAGGGCTGGGTTGCCACTGGTATTGACCCAGCAGCGCCCATCGGGGGTGCCAATCAAAGAGCGTGCCCCTTTGAGGATATGCGTGCAGTTGAATTGGTTCGCACCCTGATGCAGGGCTTGCAAACGGTTGGCTTGAATTTCGGCTGTAGAGGTCTGCAGAAGCCGTCCCAATTCGCCAGCATGGGGTGTGATCAGGGTGGGGCTTTGGAAGTCCTGGCTGGTTTGGGCAAAATGGTTGAGCCCATCGGCATCCAAGACCAGGGGGCAGGGCATGGCACAGAGCAGTTTCTGCACCAATTCGGTCGTTTGCGGAGCAAATCCCAGACCCGGGCCCAGCAAAGCCGCGTCTGCCCGCAGCAAAAGTGTGCGCAGGTGTTCCAGAGACTCTGGGCCGAGAAACCCGTCTGAGTCGGGCAGAGGAACCACCAGGGCCTGTGGCACCTGTTGCGCGACCTGGGCCTGAATGGAGGCCGGTACACAGGTATAGACCAACCCAGTCCCTGCTTTGAGAGCCGCTTCTGTGGCAATCACGGCTGCACCGCTCATGCCCAGAGAACCCGCCACGATGACCAAACGGCCATAGCTGCCTTTGTGGGAATTTCGGCGACGGGGAGGGGGAGCCAGACTGGCTGCCAAGGGCAGGTCGAGCAGATGTCCACCCGGTACGGCGGCACTGTAGGCTGGGGGAATGCCAATATCGACCATTTCCAACTGGCCCGTATAATCCAGGGCGGGATCCATCATCAGGCCCCATTTGGGCAGTCCACAGGTCACGGTCAGTTCAGCCCTTAGGGCCAGATCGCCCAGGGGCACACCGCTGTCACCATGAATCCCAGAGGGGATATCAATCGCAACGATCGGGAGCGGAACCTGATTCAGATATTGAATGACCTCGGCCCAAATCCCGCTGATCGGGCGGCTCAGCCCCACGCCAAAAATACTGTCAATGATCAGCGTTGCTTCTGAAAGCTGGGTTCGCCAAGTGGGATTCGCTTCCAGAGGGTGCACGGGTAAGCCCAGTTTTTTCACGATCTCAAGTTGTTTTAAATTATCAGGGCTGCGTTTGCTGGTTTCTTCCTGAATCCAGATTTCAACGGGTATTCCCTGGCCTTGCAACATGCGTGCCAGGGCCAGACCATCGCCGCCGTTGTTGCCACTGCCGACCAGAATATGCACCTGCTGAAGGGCGGGGCTGAAGTGTTCACGCAGGGCGGTCAGTACGCCCAGGGCTGCTCTTTCCATTAAAACAAGCGAAGGCAGGCCCAATTCCTGGATCGTACGTTGATCGAGGCCTTGCATGGTTTCTACGGAGACAATGCGCATGGGGGAGGGTTCCTCTACTCTTTGATCTTTCAGCTCATTTTAGCGGATCAGGGCTGAAATTCATATTTTTCAAGCAAAGTGACAATGGATTGCTTGTTTTGCCTCTTGGCGAGCCCAAAAAAAGAAAAAGGCAGGAAATTTTCCTGCCCGATAGCGTAGAGAGTAAAAAAGAAACTTGTGTTTAGTAGCGGCGACCTTGGGTCGCTGCTGTTTGGGGGACGGGAGCATAGCCAGCGTTTCGTTGCGGTGCTGCATAGCTTCCGTAAGCGGGGGTGGTGCCATAGCCTGCGCCATAGCCAGGGGTGGTACCGTATCCGGAACCTGCACCATAACCAGCTCCTGTTCCGTAGGGGTCACTGTAACCGGTTCCATAACCAGGGGTGGTACCATAGCCTGCGCCATAGCCAGGGGTAGTGCCATATCCGGAACCATAACCCGCACCGTAGCCAGCTCCTGTTCCATAGGGGTCACTGTAACCGGTGCCGTAGCCAGGGGTGGCACCATAACCGGTATTGTAGCCAGGAGTTGCACCATAGGCGGGGTTAGCGCCAGGAGTACCTACTCCACCGGGAGGGCCAAACTTAATAATTTTGCTGTCTTTATTGCTGGTGCCAAAATCGGCGACGTAGACATTGCCAGATTCATCAATTGCAATGCTGCTGGGTTGGGTTGCATTGTGGGCAAAGCTGGAGAGCAATTGTCCATTCATGCTGAAGCGTTTGATTCCGCCCTGTTCCAGTACATAAATATCTCCTGTGCGGCCATCGCCAGCTACGTCGATGGGGTTGACCACGCCTTGCATGATGACGTCACGGGGACGACCGGTCATATCCACCACTGCCACGCGGGGACCTGAGATAAAGAAAACTTCGCCACGGCTATTGGCGCCAAGGCCAGCTGAAGCCATCAGGCCCTGCATAGGCGCCCGTGAATTTCCGCTCATATCACCGCGCTCGAGCATGCCATTGGCGGCTACGAAGATACCATTATTGGTGCCTGCGATATCCATACCGCCGGCCCCTTTTAATTCTTTGATTTGACCACCGGAGGTGCTGACAGAATAAAGACCTTTGTTGCCGTCCAGAGCGAAGAGATTGCCGCCTGCGAGGGTGACTCCTTGCAGGGTGCTGTCGAGTTTGTGGCTCAGACCCAGCAGGCTGGAGCCGAGGTCTTTCCAATTTTTGCCTGTGGAGGCATCCATTTTGACGACGGTGCCTTTTTTCATGAGGCCTTTGGCATCGACAGCGGCGATATAAATGCTGCCACCGCTGACAGCAATGCCACGGGCTTGCCACTGATTCAGCAAAGAATCCTGATCCACTTCATATTGAGCAATGCTGGGATTGGGGGCTTGGGTGGGTTGACCTACGCCAGGATAGGGTTCAGTAGGCCCAGAAATCGGGGGGGTAGAAATCGGGGTGGTATCAATCGGAGGCAGCGGGTCTGTTACAGAGGGAGGTTGGGTGACGGGAACGTCAGGGGTCACACCGGGAGCCCGGCGACCACAGGCGGTCAGACTCAAACCGGCCAGAAGCAGGCAAATGGTGAGGGCTGACTTTTGACTCCGTTTCATAATTGACTCTCCTCTTGTATAGAACTCGCTACGCTTGATAGAAAGGTTATCCTGAGAAGATCGATTTAACTTGCGCTCATACGTTTAAGAGGTGGTTAAGTTGATCTGAATTTTAAATTAATTTTCTCAAACTCAACAATCTTCAAGTTCACAGGCTTCATTTTGTGTTTCAAATTCGAGGGTGAGATGTTCAATGCCATGTGTGCGTGCCAAGGCCCGAATTTTTTGTTTGAGCTGAAGACTTTCACTGGGAGAGAGGGTTTGAGCCTGAACCACATGCAGGGTTAAGACATTGTATTCTCCGTCCAAAGACCAACTGTGCAGATCATGGACTGAAAAGATATCTGGCAGTTCAAGCAAGGCAGCTCTTAACTCGTCAAGATCGACGCTGCTGGGAATCATCTGCAGGAGGATGCCCAAATTGTGGAATAGGCTGCGCAGGGCATTGCTGCTGATCCAGAAGGCGATCAGGATAGCCAGCAGGGGATCCAGCCAATACCAATGGGTCAGGTACATCAGGCCTCCCCCCCCTAAAACGGCAGCCCAACCCAAGACATCTTCGAGCAGATGCAGGAGAATGACTTTTTCATTGGCCGAATGGCCTCCCCGTAAACGCCAGACGGCAAAGCCATTGACGCTCAGGCCTAAAATGGCAAGTCCCACGATACCCGGTGTGTTTAAGGCTGTGGGTTCACTCCAGAGTCGTGGTACGGTTTCTCGCAGAATCAGCAGGGAGCCTCCCACCAAAATCAAGCCATTGATCACAGCGGCCAGGAGCGAAAAGCGTTTGTAACCATAACTAAAGAGCCGGTCGCGTTTTTTACCTGAAAGTTTTTGAAAATACCAGGCCAGGCCCAAGGCCAGACAGTCACCAAAATCATGCAGGGCATCGGCGAGAATCGCCATGCTGTTCAGCAGCAGGCCCCCAGCAATTTCAATCAGGGCAAAGCTCAGGTTCAACCAAAAAACAATTCCCAGGCGGGTGCTGGCCGGGTCTGCATGTTCGTGGTGGGCGTGATCTGAATGGGCGTGCATGGCTGAATTCTCCTGCTTTCTAGTATACCGTGTGTATCTCTACTTAACACTTTGATAACGAACGCTTTTTTAACAAAAAGAAGCAAAAACAAGCAAAAATAGCCGAATTAATCTTGTCATGAAAATAAAAACAGGTTAAATTGTAATTGTGATTCGGAATTGAATTTTGTAAAAAATAAAGGTAAGATTTCTAATCATGTGAAAATTAATAATTATTGCTTTAAAATATCAAGGAGAATTTAAAAATGGCTTCAAATAATCAAATTGTGGTAATTGGTCGTGTTGGGAATGCAATCGCAGAAGAGTTGAAACACCTCAGCAATGGCAGCACTGTCGCTGAATTGCGCTTGGCGGTTCCGCGTCATGGGAAATCAAGTGATGGGCAGGAGATTACCGATTGGATCAACTGTAAGTTTTGGGACCGCCAGGCTGAAATTCTTTCGGACTATGTCCACAAGGGCGATTTACTCAGTGTGACGGGCTCTTTGCGTGTGGATCATTGGGAAACCCCTGAGGGCAATCGTCGCCAACGCTACTATATTCAGGCTGAAAACTTTCAGATGTTGGGGGGCCGTCGCCGCCAGAAAACGACTCAAAATGAGAGCGAGGCTGCTGCCGCTTAAATTGGGGAGGCTCTCTTTTTTTAGAAAATATTTTTACAAAAAAGTAATTTTTAGGGAACTCTGAGACCTGAAAAACCATCTTTAAGAACAGGCCCGCTTTCCCCGGCGGGTTGACCCTGACCCCGCTGCAAACGGATTTCCGTTTGCAGGTGTTGCACCTCCTCGTCCCGCATTGGCCTTGAGTCAATGCGGGTTTTTGTTTAGCGGCCCCCAGCAAGATAAAATTGAGCAATCGCCTGCCAATTCCGGGTGAGGTAAATCTGTATCAATCCAGCCTGATCAAGTGTTGCCAATAGTTGCCGATCCTGAGACAGGGCCATGGAGTGTAGGGGAAAAGCGCCTCTTCCTTTCAGCCTTTTGAAAGATTGTTTGGCGTTGAGATCCCAGATCAGAGGGCTGGTTCCTTGCGGTACAATTTCAAAATGCTCAAAAAAGAGGGTTTCAATTGGATTCTGAGGTGCGAAGACACCCGGGATAGTCAGGGTTTTGCTCAAATAAGGAAAAACCCCTTCCCTTGAGAGAGTGAGACCTTCTTTTGTAAAAAATTGACCCGCAAAGGCAAAGCCTTCAGAATGTTTTAAATCGGGCGAATCCAATTGAAGCGGAGTTTGCAGATAATGCTGAGTCTGAAAAAAAACTTTTTTTTCTTTTAAAATCTGAGGGTGTTCTCCCAGTACTTTGCCGCTGGGGGCATCGATCCAGAGAGATTTGTCTTTGAATTCAAGCAGTAATTTATTTTCTATTTCCTGGTAATGAGAAACCTTCTCAAATTGATACAGTGTTTGGCCTGATTGAAAGTTTTGAACATAAAAGGTACTTGTATAGGGATAATGGGTATAGACCCGTAGACCATCCCGAGACAGGTGTGAATATCCTTCCCCTTGTAAAAAGGGTTTTAGACGTCTTTCAGGCTGAAGTTCCCAGGTATAGTCTTTGGTCATCAAATAGCGGCAATCAGCGGTCACGGTATCGAAAAAATACCCTCCTATTTGGTCTAACTGTCCCGCTGCAAAAGAACGTTTTTTCTGGGTAAGAGGATTCCAGCTATACACTTCACGCCTTTCTTCGAGCATGATACTGGGGTGGGCATCGGGATTGGGATCAGGAACATAAAATTGTAGGATCTGATCCATCCAAATACTTTGGTCTGACTGAAAACAAAAAAGCAGTTGATCGTGGGTATCGCCTGTATTATCACCGGTTTCTATTTTTAAGGCTTGACCCACAGGGCGCTGGGTATGAAGATCTACGAGCAAAAACTCATGGCGACTGTTTGGCCTCAAATCGGCACTTTCCCTCAATACCCCTAAATAGTGTTTGTTGGGTGAAAAGCGAAGCGTGGCCTGAGCAAAATAGTGAGCCATGGGCCACTGACCCAGACGTTTGGGTTTGCCTTCAGCCAATTGCCAGAGTTCATATCCTTTTTGGGGTATTTTCAGCATGACTTTTTGACTGTCTGGCGAAAACCAAAGCAATTGTGTCTCTTCAGGCCATTTTGCCAAGAGCTTTTCTGAACTCAGCTGAATCAAGCCCAGATATCTGTCATGATAGGCTCTACGGGCAATCAACCAACGGTGATCTGGAGAGACATTCCCTGAATCTGTTTCTCCGCCATACTGAACCCCAAAGGCATAATCTTGAAGTTTGGAAGGTGCTAAAATGCGTTGCTGTTTTTGATCTTTAAAGCGGTAAGACGTGCAGAAATTTTCTGAATGGATACTGATCCCTTCTTGGCTGATTAAGAACGGGCTAAAAGGTGAACTGCCAGGAAGCTCTTTCAGAAGTTTCAGGCTGTTGCCTGGATTTTGCCATTGATAAACCCGAACACCTTCATTTTGATAGCGATACCGAACGATGGTTGGATAGGGTTGACTCTGAATCATGGTTTGGATTTGATAGCTATCTGGCTCAAAGGTCTGAGTATATTTTTGCTTGGTTTTCCAATTCCACTGAATCAGATAATCTCTGGATTTTTGAAAATGGTTGGGTGTATTAAAGGCATAGACTGTTGGCTTTTGAGCATCCCACACCACCCGATGAAAATTTCCCAAGGGATCTTGGTTTTGTGCCAATAATTGTCCTGAGTTTAAATTCCAGATTTTGATCAGATTGGGTTTCAACAGGCCGGCTACCCACTGACCATTGGGCGAAATCTGAGCTTCTGAGATTGGGCCTTCTTCAGCATGAAAACGCTGGATGATTTGATTGTTTGTATAGTCCAGCAAAACCGCTTCTTGGCCCAGAATGCCCAAAAGTTGGGGTAAAGAAGGATGCAGGGCTGTAAAGGTCTCAAATTGAAGCGGATAAGGCCAGGGAAGATATTTGGCCTGGGCCGGAAAACAGAGGGCTAAGATGCAGGCTGAAATGAACCAAATGAACTTTCTCAAGCTATACAACGCTTTCTTACTTACATGCCTCAATAGGCGATGCCGACGCGCTGGTTGATAAAGGCGCGCTTTGTGATTTCGGCCAGGATAAAATCGGCAACATCTTCGACAAAAATTTGTTGCCCGCCCTCTGGAAAATAATTTGCGAGTGTACGGTAGTTTCCGGTGCGTACGCGTTCTGGCATGGTAGGGGGGCAGACCATTGTCCATTCGCGATCACTGTTCTTCAAGAGTTCAAAAACGCGGAAATAGTCTTCTGAAATAGGTTTGAAAAAAGCAGGAAAACTGGGGCTTTCCATTTTCAATTGGGTTTCTGTCTCCTGCAAAATACCGGCTCCACCTACGGCGATAATTCTGGGCACCCCTGCATTTTGCATGGCTTCAAGCATAAACAGCACTGCATCTGACATCAGGGTGATTGGGGGGGGCATTTGGCTGACGCCCAAGGCAGACAGAATCAGATCATGGCCGGGAATGGCGTTTTCAATGGTCTCAGGGTCTTCTGCATCGCCCAGGATCAGCTTGAGCGCTGGATGTTGAAGTTTCAGTTTCTCTGGTTTGCGAACAAAAGCGCTGATTTCGTGGCCCGCCTCTAAACCATAGGCAACAAGCTTTTGACCCAGTCTTCCACTTGCACCAAAGACCAGAATTTTCACGTTGATTTCCTTTGCTGTTTTTGCTGAACTCAAGAAAATCTTAGCATATGCGCATGTGCTTCCTGCTTTTGCCGATTATTTTTCTTGAACGGGTTAGATTTTTCAGTGCTTTAAAACCCGTGATATAGTGAGTTTTAACGGAATTTTGAGGAGCACCTGCTATGAAAATTTTGAGTCTGATTCTACCTTTGGCTTTTGCTTGGGGAGGAGAGGCACAAACTCCTGAGCAACGCTTGGCCGCGATGATTGGCCCAAGCCAAATGCAGGTTGTTCAAAACTATCGCAAAGCTTATAAAACGGCCTATACCCTACCGCAATGGAATGCGCTTTTGAAACAGGGCCGTCAAATGGAAGAGACGCTTTCCAAACCCCTTTCAGCCCGCTACGAATCCTGGAATCAAAAAGGGCCCCAGCCTGATTTCAGCTGGGTGGAACCCCTGGTTCCGGGCATGAAAGTAACCTATCAGGCCGAGGGCACGGTTCTGATCATGGCCTTGGATTATACAGCCTTCGCCAAACTGGCAGCTCGAACACCTGAACCTGCGGATGATCAATTGGTGTCATTGCTGATCAAAGCCCAAGGGGATCATGCTTCTCCCTGGCCCAATTGGTTTATGCGTACCTGGGATTATGGGGGCTGTACCCAATTGGGTACAGGCCTGCATCTCGAGATTCTGAAAGAACTCCAGCGCCAGCAAAAAACAGCTCCTTTTTTTCAAGCGGAGTTGAAACGGGTGCGCGAAGACCTTTTTCGCGATTTTGCCCAAATCCGCTCCTTTTGCCAGCCCCAAGCCAAGGTTTTAAAAGAGGTCTCTGCGCTGATGGCTGTTCCAGGTTTGAGCCTTGCTGAACAAAAAACACTGAAGGGGCTTCAGACTGAATTAAAAACTTCTAAAAAAGCTGAATACAATTGTCTGAAAGAAATGAGCAATTGTCGTTTTGGGCAATAGTTTTCTCAAGCGTTTGGCTGAGTTTTTCACGGTTTTGCGTCTGCAGCCAGCCTTTGTGATTCGCATTGATCGAGAGGCTGCTTTTCTGGATGGGGGGCAGGTCGATCCTGTTTTTTTGCGCGGCTGTTCTGAAATTGCAGCGCTTTATCAACTGCAAGGGGGTTTGGTTTTGGGATTATCACGCCCAGGGCGTATTCAGCTTCAGTTTCGTGAAATCCCCGAAGGCTGCCAGCAGAATTTTCGCAATCTTTGGGCCAGTCTTTAAAATATGTGTGAATCTATCTTTTTGAAGGTTTTTTGGATTTTTTTTGGATATTATTCCTGTCTTAACCTGAGCGTTATATTCTTGTAAAAAGTTTTGGGTATTGTACTTGGGTGTCTGGTACGGTGTGCAAAAAGCACAAATAACGGGCGCACCGACAGAATGGCCAAATTCTGAAAACTACGCACTCAGGCAGGTATTGAATGATTCTGGCAAGATAAGCACTTTTTTTCTTCTTTTTTTCGCATCAAGATCATGCAAGAAAGGAAATTTTCCGAGAAAAGCAAATTTCTGTAAAGTGAATTTCTGTTTTTCGTCTGTGAAAGCGCCGGATACTCTGGCTTAAAACCTGATTCAGGGAGTGAGCTCAAAGAATCCGGTGCTTTTCATTGAAGCGGTTTTGCCCGATTCTGAGTCTGAAATGGCATACTGGAACCATGCAATTTCCATTTCAATTTAAGTGCCCAGTCTGCCATACCCCCTTGAATCCAGAGGGGCGTTCATTTTTTTGCCCGCAACGGCATACCTTTGACCTTGCCAAGCAGGGCTATCTCAATCTCTTGTTGGCCCAGAACAAGCGCAGCCGACAGCCCGGCGACAGCGATGAAATGATTCAAAACCGGCAGAAATTTCTAAACGCGGGCTATTACCGCAGTCTGGCTGAGGCCGTGGTGGATTTACTCCAGGCCCTGTCAGCCCAAAAAATTCTGGATATGGGCTGTGGCGAAGGCTATTATCTTCAGGCTTTGCGTTCGGGATTGGGGCCTCAGACTGATTTGGCGGGTGTAGATATCTCAAAATTCGCAGTTTTGCAGGCCGCCAAACGCAAGCTGAATGCCCAATTGGCTGTGGCCAGCAGCTATGCCCTGCCTTTTTTTGAAAACGGTTTTGATACCCTGCTTTCTATCTTTGCCCCGCTCAGTGCTTCAGAAGCCTTGCGTCTGCTTCCTGCCGGTGGACGCGTTCTCATGGTCGGGCCAGGCCCGATTCATTTGCAGGGCTTGATGGCTGAGATCTACCAGGAAGTGTTTCTGCACCAGGGCAATTTTGAAGTGCTGGAGGGGGCTGCTGAATTTAAATTAGAGCAGCAGCTTGAAGTGCGTTCTCAGATCACGGTTGCGGGCGAGGATATTCTACCGCTTTTGACCATGACCCCCTATTATTTTCATACCCCTCTTGAACACAAACACAAACTGATGCAATTGCCCCAGCTTGAAACGCCGATTGATTTTGAATTGCGGGTTTATCAACGCCTTTGAGTTTTAGCGCGGGCTGCGGGCGATGCTGATTTTCCGCAACAGGCTTTCAAAGAGAGTGTCAGGTAAAACTTTGCGCAGAAACAGTCCGATCTTTGCGTCTTTGCCTACGGGATAGCGCAAACGGGGATGGGGCGAATTGAGTATTTTGAGCAGGGTTTCGGCCACGGCCAGGGGGGGAATTCCTTTGCCTGAGATTCTACCCAGCAGGTCTTCAAAGGCGGCAAAGACTTCACTATAATCTTTCAAACCCTGTTCAGGGATTTGGTTTTTTAATTCGCTGAACAGGTGTTGCGATTTAATGAAAATCGGGGTTTGAACCATGCCAGGCTGAATCAGGCTGCAGTCAATTTTCCAGGGAGCCAGTTCATGGCGCAGGGATTCAGTTAACGCTTCAAGTGCGAATTTGGAACTGCAATAGGGAGATAAAAAGGGCGTAATGATTTGCCCGTTGACCGAAGAAATATTCACAATTTTTCCGGGAGAGCCCTGTCGCAGCAGGGGCAGACAGATTTGTATTCCCTGAATCACCGCAAAAAAATTGACTTCGAACTGTTGTCTGAATTTTTCAAGCGGTAGGTATTCGATCGGCCCACCCAAACCGATACCGGCATTGTTGACCAAAGCGAAAAGGCCGCTTTCAGGGTTTTCAGAAGCTATTTTCTCGACCACGGCCTGCCAGTCTTGTGTTTGGGTGACATCCAGACGTACGGGCAGAATCCTTGCTTCGCTCTGGGCTGGCAGATCACGGTAACCCGCATAGACCCGATAGCCCCGGTCTGCCAGATGCAAGGCACAGGCCGCGCCGATGCCTGTTGAGGCACCTGTAATCAAAACAGCAGGTAAAGCAGACATGAAAAACCCCCTTTGGGATCAGACTCTAAAATCGCTCTCTTCGCAGCGCTTTTTTTGCGCTTCTCTTGCTGGAGCAGAAGCCTGATTGAATTCTACCTCGCCAGATTCAGAACTGGATTCTGGCGGAGCATGAAAAAAGGCCCGCTGCAGAAAACGAAGCCCAGCAAAAACCTGTTCTACTCTTTGTTTGGAGAGTGTGCCAATATAGTCACCCAACTGCGTTTTGGGGATACTTGAGAGCTGTGAAACCACGATGACGCTTTGTTTGGGCAGATTGCCCTCCTGGGCTTCCAGTAAAATATTGCCTGGTTCATTTGCGCGTTTGAGTCGGGTGCTGAGCGCGCAAACCACTACGGTTTCAATTCTACTCTGATTCAGGAGATCGTCCTGAACAATGAGCTGTGGATGCAGTATGCCCCTTTGGGTTTCGCTGTCTTTTTCGACCACAGCCCAATAGAGATCTCCCTGGTGAAGCGAGCGCTGAGGGGCGGGTGGTTTGACGGGCTGTCTCAGCGCATGAATATAGGCCTGAACCGCTTGCTGCTGTTCGCGGGACAGGTTTTCAAAATCATGGAGCCAAGGGGTATCTGAATGCATCTTATTTCTCCTTCTTTATCTTATCAGAACCTTTTTCGCTTTTTTTGAGCAGGGCTGCGTCTCTGTTGGGGGATCTGCTAATCTGAACGTGAAAGAAAGGATGGGATCTATGTTTGATTTTTTAAAACGTTCTTTGCTGCTGACGGCTTTGCTTTTGGCCTGTGCGCAACCGCTGGCTGCCCAGCCTGGCTCCCCTGCACTTTCGGTGATGGTTGGAAATACTGAAATGAATGAGGCCTGGATTTGGGTGCAGACCCCTCAATCGGCGCAGGTCAAGGTGCTTTTTCAGGCCGAAGGAACTTCTCAGAGCCAGCAGACGGGGGTGTATCAAACCCTTGAAAAGGACTATTTCAGCGTCAAAATTCCGCTCACAGGTTTGAAACCTGAAACCCACTATCTTTACCAGATTGAGATCAATGGCAAACTTCAAACCCTGCCCTATGCTGCCCGTTTTCGTACCCAACCCCTCTGGCGCAACCGCAAGGCGCCTCCCGCGCTTAAACTTGCGTTGGGTTCCTGTGCTTATCTCAACGACCCTGAAGCGGATATTCCTGGCTATGAGGGGCTGGGTGGGAATTATGAAATTTTTGAATCAATTCGCAAGGCCCAGCCTGACTTTATGCTTTGGATGGGCGATAATGTCTATCTGCGGGAGCCTGATTTCTTTTCAGCTGATCGTTTGAATAAACGTTACCGGCAAATGCGTGAATTGCCTGAAGCCCGTCCTTTTTTAGCTGCAATTCCTCAGTACGCGATTTGGGATGACCATGATTATGGCTCCAATGATTCAGATCGCAGTTACCGGCTGCGCACTGAAATTTTGGATATTTTCAGGCATTATTGGCCCAACCCGGCCAGTGGCCAGCTGGAAGGCGGGATTTATACCCGCTTTGAATGGGGCGATGCTGAATTTTTTCTGACAGACAACCGCTATTTCAGAGCCCCGTTTAAACTGAAGGATCCCAACAAGGATTTCTTTGGGCCGGCACAATGGGCCTGGCTGAAGGACAGTCTTTCCAATAGCGTTGCCACCTTTAAATTTATTGTGGTGGGCAATCAGGTGCTGAATACCCAGACCCCCAGTGAAAATTTTTACAGCTACAGGCGTGAATTTCAGGATTTTTTAAACTGGCTGGAACAATCCAACATTCCAGGAATTGTTTTGCTCAGTGGCGATCGCCACCATGCCGAGTTGCTTAAACTGGAAAGACCCAAGACCTATCCCCTGTATGAATACACGGTTTCGCCTTTGACGAGCAAGGCCTATCCTCCCTTTGCTGAAGAAAAAGAATTGGCAACTCGGGAACCCGGCTCTTTGATTGAGGCGCGTAACTTTGGCCTGATTCAGATTACAGGGCCAGCGGGACAGCGCGTGCTCGAACTGCAAACCCATGCTTCAGACGGTAAAATACTTTGGCAACGTAAAATCACACAGCAGGAACTCACGCCTTTGCCATGATTGCTGAGCCTTTTTTGCTTGCTCCTCTCTTGTTTTGAAAATCTTTGCTGAATGTATGACCCGTTTCAGAAAGAAAACCTTTACGGATTTTGGTCTGTACTTGTTTGGTTCTCCAATTGATTGAGCAGGGCTTGCAGGCTGAAATCGTATTTTTTGCGGGCTGGATTGGCAAATTTAGAAAAGCTGCGAAAGTCGATTTGCTCCCAATTACCCGTGCTGAAATGCTTGAGATAGACGTCAATATTCCGGCGATCGAGAATCTGCATACGCAGGCGCATTTCCACGGATTCTTTGGCGAAATCCAGACCATGAAAGGTATCATAGAGCATGACTGCGGCCCAGGCTCCCTGCATAAAATGTCCTCCCACGGTGGCATCCATCAGTCCGTGTTTGACAGCCTGTAGGCCATCGGCGGTCCAGTCTACGCCACCGGTGATCACGTCCTGGCCGGGTCTCAGCTTCATTTCGCGCAGTGCATCGACCGCTCCCAGTGCCATCGGGTCGTTGGCGGCCCAGATGACTTTGATACCTGGGGGAAATCTTTCAAAAATCTGGCGGGTTCTGAGCCTGGCCTGATCCCGGTTCCATGCGGCCGAGATCATGTCTTGAAGCACTGCATCCTCACGATCCCGGATGGCGATATTTAAACCTTTGATACGATCACTGGAGGCATTGGAAAGATGCTCGCCTGCCAGACCGATAATTTGGATTCTTTCTCCCAGGCCCTCTTCATTTTTCAGGCTTTGTGCCCGTTGAAGCAAACGGTTGGCCAGGTCAAAACCGGCCTCTTCGTTTTCGGGTAAAAACTCACCCAGCCAGTATTTAAAGCTTTCACGGGGCTTGCCGACCCGTTTTAAATCGGCCTCATCCAGCCCGGTATCGATGATAAAAGCGGGAGTTTTTGTTTTTTCTGCCAGTTCAAGAAATTTCAAAGCTGTTTTTTTAAAATTCTGAAAAACAAGGCCTTGCACTTTGTTTGGGCCAGAAGTGGCTTCTTTCAATTGTTTCAAGGCCAGGTCTGCGTCATCGTGGGCATAATAGACCCGCAGTTCCATGCCCAAGTCGTGGCAGGCAGCTGCCATGAAGTCGCGAAACATGGACCAGAAGGTATCATCGGCTTCACGGGGCGCGAAAAGTGCCAGGGTGATTTTTTCCGGTTCAGCAGGGCCTGCGACAGGAACCAAACACAGGCTGCTCCATAGACAGAGTAGAAACAGGCAGGATTTCAGCAGTTTGGGCATGGCAATGGGCTTTCTCTTGAGTCTTTGCTATTATATAGTGATCCAAAACCAGCGGGGAGAGTCGCGTGAAATTCAGTGCCTTGTTTGCCTTCTCGCTCTTGTTTTTGGGACTTGCCTGTCAACCCAAAGAAGAAGCGAAAGGAGAGCGTCTGGTTTTTGCTTCTAACCGTGATGGCAATTGGGAAATTTATCTTTATGGTTTGCAGGACCGGCGTTTGCATAATCTCAGCGCTTATCCGGATATTGACAAATCCCCCGCTGTTTCACCCGATGGCCGCCGGGTGGTTTTTGTCTCCAGCCGAGAGGGTCAAGATGACCTCTATACCCTGGAGTTGGATGGCTCAGATTTGACCCGCTTAACTCAAAATTTAGCCTGGGAGCGTGACCCGGTCTGGTCACCCGATGGGCGTCAGCTGGTTTTTGTCAGTGATCAGGAAGGTCAGGATGACCTTTACCTTTTGGGCGTGGGCAGCCGTATCAGCCAACGTCTGACCCAAGATCCTGCCTGGGAGAGCGACCCGGCTTGGTCACCCGATGGCAAGCGCTTGGCCTTGGTAGCCCGTCAGGGCCAGCAGCAGGAATTGCAATTGCTTCAGATTGAGACGGGCCAACGTCAGCCTTTGACGGCTTCCCCTGTTTTGCGTACCCCGGCCTGGTCACCCAATGGTCAAACCCTGGCCTATGTGGCCCTGGTAAAGGGGCATTCAGAAATCTGTCTTTGGGATTTGAAAACTGGGAAACAAAAGGTTTTAACCCATCATCAAGCCTGGGTTTCAGATCCGTCATTCTCGCCCGATGGCAAGCGGGTGGCCTTTGTTTCAAACCGCGATGGCAACGCCGAGATCTACCTGATCCAAACCGATGGCCAGTCCGAAAAACGCATCACTGAAAATCCAGCTCAGGAAGCTTCGCCTGTTTGGGTGCCGTGAAGCAACGCTTTTTGCGCCTTGCTTTTGGCTTCGGTCTGATAGCGCTGCTTGCTTTCTGGTTTTGGCCTGCCGTGGAGATTCCCACCCTTCCCAAGCACTTGATCCCCAAGCAAGATCGTTTGGATGGCAAGTGTTTAATGCCTTTGAAGCCACATTTTGCTGGAAGCATGCGGGATCCGGGGGGGCAGGATTGGGATCAGCAATTGCTGTTTCATCTCTCGCCCGGAATTCCCTACCAGATTCGGGAGCGTCCCCGCCTTCTTCTGTTTTTAGTATTGGCCCATCGCCAGCGTTTGGCCAGTCGTTTTCAGGTGGGTTCAGAACTGCGTTTCAATTTGGGTTCCTGGCCCTTTCCCCATGATTTGGAAGTTTGGTGGGCCTGTTCAGAAAAATGAGCAGAACGCTGCTATTTTTTGTTTGATTTGAAGGGCTTTCTGAAAATACTATTCCGACCCTTCTCTGAGAACAGTACAATAGGAAGGGGCAGATAGCCCCAGGGTCTCAATTTTTCTTCTGTTATTGCCAGAGGCCAACACCGAATATAAGGAACCAGCATGTATTTTGATAACGTCTCTATTCTCGGGATGGGCTATGTTGACGCCCCTCACCGCATCAGCTCCGCCAGTATTGAAGAACAGCTCAAGGACAATATTCAGCGTTTTGGCATGCGTCCCAATCTGATTGAATCTCTGACCGGCATCAGTGCCCGTCGTTTTTGGGACCCCGGTGTACAACCCAGTGATGCGGCAACTCAGGCTTCTGTACGGGCCTTGGAAGATGCCGGTATTCCCAAGGACAAAATCGGTGTCTTGATCAGCACCTCGGTCAGCAAAGATTTTATTGAACCCTCTGTGGCGGCCCTGGTTCATGGCAATTTGGGTTTGAAATCGGAATGTTTGAATTTTGATGTGGGCAATGCCTGTCTGGCTTTTCTCAACGCCATGACGATCGCGGGCAATATGATTGAACGCGGTCAGGTCGACTATGCCCTGGTGGTTTGCGGTGAAAGCAGCCGGGATATTGTGGAGCATACGCTTCCCCGCTTACAGGCTCCCGATGTAGAAGAAAAATATTTTCGTGATCGTTTCGCGACCCTGACCTTGGGCTCAGGGGGCGTGGCCATGGTTCTGACGCATTCCCGACTGGCCCCCGAAGGGCACCGCTTTTTAGGCGGCGTGAGTCTGGCTGCGACCCATCACAGCCGTCTGTGTTTGGGGCAGAATCATGATATGACCACCGATGCCAGCACGCTCTTGATGGCTGGCCTGCAATTGGCGGCTGAAACCTATGAGCGGGCCAAAGAGCAACAGGACTGGCATAAAAAAGATTTCCGTCAATACATCATGCACCAGGTGGGCGAAGTGCATTTGCGTAAATGCGCAGAAATTCTGAATGTTCCCCATGAAAAGGTGCCTCGGATTTTCCCTGAATTTGGCAATGTCGGCCCTGCCTCGATTCCGCTGACCTTGGCCAAGGTCGCTGAACAGGGCGAGATTCAAGCCGGTGACCGTGTGGCCTTTATGGGCATCGGCAGCGGTCTGAACTGCGCCATGATGGAAGTGCTCTGGTAGCGTTTAAAGCTCCATTTTACCCGCATTGCGTTTAAATTCCTCAGGTGAGAGTGAGCCGTTTTTATCGCTGTCGAGTCGGGCAAAACGCTTGCTGGCATGGGCCATGACCTCGTCCAGTGAAACCTTGCCATCTTTGTTGGTATCTTGCTTTTGAAGGTATTCTGTGACCGGCTTGCGGGCCTGGTTGCGCACGAAGAAAGGCATCAGCTCCAGTACTTCTTCAGGCACCAAAAAACCATCTTTGTTCTGGTCTGCTTTTTGAAAGCGTTCACGGCTGACCATTTGCATTTCCAATTGGGTGATTTTGCCATCTTTATTCAAATCCAGGTTTTCAAAGCGTTCCCCTCGGGGTTTTGCCTGGGCTGAGAGTGTAAACAAGAGACCCAGACAGAGAGCCAGGGCGAAGGGCTTGATAGACATGGCAAAAATTTTCTTTGTGTGTTTTCGGATCCTGGATCTGATTTTACTCGATGCTCAGGGCTACAACCAAGCCAGAGGAACGCTCGATCCGGTGTTGAACCGCACTGCGAAAAATGGCTTCTGAGCCCCAAATTTCTACCCGCTGACGCGCACGGGTAATGCCTGTATAGAGCAATTCTCGGCTGAGCAGGGGTGTTTCTTCTGGGGGCAGAATCAGCATGATCTCATGAAATTCAGAACCTTGGCTCTTATGCACTGTCAGGGCCCAGGCGGTTTCATGGGCTCCCAGTTGCGCTGGGCTGAAACTGTGAAGGGTTTGCCCTTCTGTAAAAAAATAAATACGGGGAGAATGGCCTTCGGGATTCCAGGTAATGCCCATATCGCCATTGAAAAGCCCATGCAAATAGTCATTCTCGCTGATCAGCACCGGGCGCAGGTGGTACCAGGGGCTGTTCAGGCTTAAGAGGCCGGAATGCTGAAGGGCCTTTTCCATGGCACGGTTCAGCCCCTCGACTCCTGTGGGGCCCCGGCGCAGAGCACAGAGCAGCACCTGGTCTTCGAGAGCCTCCAGTGCCGCCTGGGGAGAGTCTGCGCTTAGGTAGCGGGCCCACCCCCCTTGTTTGATTCTGCTGCCCAGCAAGGATTCGATTTGAGCGGGCAGATCCTCCAGGCAGATATCTTTAAATTCAGGGGCTTGCAGCAGGTGCCGGGCGTGTTCGGCCTGACCGGCGTTGATAGCTCGGGCCAGATGGCCAATGCCGCTTTGGGGGCCAAAACGGTGACTGTGTTTGAGTTGGATTACCTGATCATCCAGGGCATTTTGGCTTTCAGGCAGCAGCAGGATCTGTCCGCTGAGTTTTTCCAGGTCTTTGCGCCTTTGGGCACTGAAGGCATCAGCTTGGGCGGCCCGACAGATATCTCCCAGTACGCAGCCGGCCTCGACCGAGGCCAGTTGATCGGGGTCTCCGAGTAGAATGAGGCGGGCATCCGGGCGCACGGCCTGCACCAATTTGCTCATCAGAGCCAGGTCAATCATCGAGGCCTCATCCACAATGATCACGTCCCAGGGCAAGGGGTTTTCGGGCCCATGTTTAAACAGGTGGGAGCCGGGGCGGTAGCCCAAGAGTCGGTGAAGGGTGAGGGCACTTTCGGGCATGCGGGAGCGTATCTGGGCAGAAAAGGGGCCGCTTTCAAGACTTTTGAGCAGGGCTTGTTTCATGCGTGCCGCTGCTTTGCCTGTGGGGGCTGCCAGGGTGATGCGTAAATCGGGTGCATTTTCGAGCAGCAAAGCCAGCAGTTTGGCGACCGTGGTGGTTTTGCCTGTGCCGGGGCCCCCTGCGATAATGCTCAGGGTATTGAGCAGGGCATTGGCTGCGGCGAGGGCCTGCCAATCCGGTTGTTCTGATGGGGGAAAGAGGTTCTTAAATTGGGCGATCAGGTTTTGCAAGTGCTCTGTTTTTAAGGGCAGGGTGTTCTGACTTCTCTGGCGCAATTGCTGGGCCAGTTGATGTTCATACTGCCAATAGCGGTTCAGATACAGGCGTTCAGTCTCCAGAATCAAGGGGCAACTCTCACCGGGCAGCCCCACCACCTGGCTGTGTTTGCGCAGGCTGGCCAGCCAGGGGGCTAAGGCAGGGTAACAGAGGGCTTCTTCGTTCTGTATGGGTTGCTCAGCCAGAAGGCGCAGGTTGGCACAGGCATTTTGTGCCTGGGTCGCTTCACTGGCTGCCAAGGCCCCCAAAAGCAGGAAGGGATCCTGGCTCTCAGCCAATTCCAGAATCAGGTGGGCAAAATGGCGGCTGATCGGCTCCAGTCCGGCAGGGAGTTTGAGCACTGGCTTTTCCTCGTTTTGATCGGTGCTTGCTTGCGATATGCTTTTCAGCATACCATTCCAGCCTCTTGCCGTGGCTTAGCAGAAGACTTATGCTGGGTGCATGTCAAATTCTTCTGCTTTGCGGGTTCTGACCGATCCCCGCCCCGAGGTCCTGGCGGCAGCCTTGGCCCGGGAGTTGTCTGCGGCTCCCCTTCCCAATCCTTTTGCATTGGAGTGGATTTTCGTGCCCCACGCAGGGACGCAAACCTGGCTGGATTATTATCTGGCACAGGCTTTGGGGATTTGGGCCCAAGGACGTTTGCTTCACCCCCGTGAAGCACTTTGGCGCCTGGCCCGCATGGCCTTGGCTGAAATGCCCGATCGGATTGCACTTGAGCCCCAGCAAACGGTTTGGCTGATTTTTGAAAGCATCGAGCGCCTCTGTGCAGACCCTGCTTTTTCAGCTTTTAAAACCTGGCTGGAAGCAGCACCGGCGCAAAACCGGGCCTGGTCTTTGGCCCAGGAATGGGCCCGCCAGATTGATTTAATCGCGACCTTTCGACCCGATTGGTTGCCTGAGTTTGAAGCGGGTCGCTGGCCTTTGCCTGAAGCTGAGTGGGCGGGCAAGCTTTGGCAGGAATTGCTCAAGTCTTTGCCTGCGCCGATCTGGCATCGGGGGGCTTTACAGCAGTTATTTATTCGGCGCCTGCGTTCGGGAGCCGTTTCTCCCAAGCGTTTGCCCCGTCGTCTCAGTGTCTTTGGCCTGAGTGAACTGCCGTCTTTTTACCTCGAGATCTTACTGGCTCTGGCTGAAGTCGTGCCAACAACGCTTTATTTGCCCAGTCCTTTGCCCCCACTCGAAGGCTTGGTCTTGCGCGAAACCTGTGGCGAGCAGGAGCAGATTTGGGTGTCTGCGCTGGCCTCGCGTGGTGTTGTTTTTGAAGCTTTGCCCGAAACATTACCAGAACCGCAAAACCTGCTACAGGCATTGCAGGCGGCTTTGCGTAAGCCTGGCGATTGTCCGCTTTGGCCGGGCCCTGATACCAGCATTCAAATTCACAGTGTGCACAGTCCCCAGCGTGAGCTGGAGGTCTTGAAGGATTTTCTCTTTGCCTGTTTTGATGAGTTGCCCGAACTCAAACCTTCTGAAATTGCGGTCTTGATACCCGATTTGGCAGTTTATGCTCCTTTGGTCGCAGGTGTTTTCGGGAGCGGGGGCCAGCAGGGCGGGCGGTTGCCTTTTGCCCTGGTTCAGCCAGACTTCAATCAGAACCCTGGCGTTTTGGCTTTGCGCAGTTTGTTTGAACTCAGTTCCAGCCGACTCAGTCTTGACGAAGTCTGGGCGCTTTTGGAGCAGCCCGCTGTTTCAAGGGCCTTTGGTCTGCAGCCTGAGGATTTGGAACTAGCCATTTTTTGGCTGGATCAGGTCGAGGTACGTTGGGGTCGCGATGCGGAACACCGGCGCAAATTGGGTTTGCCTGCTTTTTCACAGAACAGTTGGCAGCAGGGGTTGCAGCGGCTTCTTTTGGGCATGGCTTTAGATGACCAGGGCCAGTTGCCCTATGCCGGTATTTTGCCCTATGGGCCCATGGAAGGGCAGAATGTACGCATTTTGGGGCGGCTTTTGGATTTCTTCAGTACCCTTGAGAAAGCCTTGGATGCCTTGGTTTCTGAAAAAACGGCAAGTGAATGGAGTGAGACCCTCAGCGAAATCTTGCTGCGCTTGGTCAAACCCTTGCCAGAACAGGAAGACGATTGGTTTCTCTTTCTCGAACAACTGCAAAAGCTGGCTGAAATTGAAACGCTTTACGCCCCCCCTTTGGGGTTGGGCCTGCTGAGAACCCAGTTGGAAACTCTCTGGAGCCATGTTCCTGAGCGGCCCCTGCCCTTGGGACGGATCCTTTTTGCTTCACCGGCCCGATTGCAGGGGCTGCCCTTTCGCGTGATCTGTTTTTTAGGGCTGAATGCCGGTGTGTTGCCAAGGGCTGATCAGACCACCGAACTGGATTTGCTGGCTTTGAGCCCCCGGTCAGAAGACCCCTCGCTGCGTCGGGCAGATCGGGATCTTTTTCTGACCGTGCTGCGTTCGGCAGGTGAGCGTTTTTATTTGAGTTATACCGGACGCCGGGTTCGCGATAATCTCGATTTGCCCGCATCCGTGCTGGTGTCTGAATTGCAGGACAGCCTGCAGGCGCTCTGTGGTCAGACGGTGCCGGTTACACGTCATCCGCTTCAACCCTTTGACCCCCGTTATTTTAAAGCCGGAACGGGGGTGCGCTCCTGGTCATGGCAAGCCTTAAAAGAAGCTCAAAATCTACAGCTGCCGCCCCAAGCGCACGCCTTTGTCGATGGGCCTTTGCCTGCGCTGGTGCCAGGGCCGACTCCCTGGCAGGCTTTGCTGGATTTCTTTCGCCACCCAGCCAAGGCCTTTCTTATGCAGCGCCTGGATTTGCGCCTGAGACGTGAAGAGCAGACCCGTGCAACGAGTGAGCGCTTTCAACTCAATGGCCTTGAGCGTTTTCAGTTGCGGGAAACCTTTTTGACTTGGCTTTTACAGGGGGGAAGCCCAGCGGTCTTTGATGCCCGTTTGAGGGCCCGGGGCCATCTGCCCCCCGGCCCGGTGGGTGAACAGATTTGGCTCTCCCTGCAAGCTGAAATTCTGCCTTTGGCCCAGAGCTTACAGGTTTTAACAGGGGTGCCTCAAGCCTCTCGTTCTTTTCGCTTTGATGTGGAGGCCTGGCAGTTGGAGGGGCAACTTCAGCCCCTTTTCAGTGAGGGCTTGATTCAAGTGCGGCTTTCACGGCTGAAGGCCGCAGATTATCTGCAGACCTGGCTGGAACATCTGCTCTTGGCCTGTCTGGGGGAAGCCCAGCCGGTCAGGCGCGTGGGTTTTGAAAAAGATCAAGGGGTTTTGCTCTCTTTTGCGCCCGTTGAGCAACCCCAGGCCGAGCTGAAACGTCTGCTGGATCTCTACGATCAGGGGCTGAATGCCCCCCTGCCCTTGGCTTTGGAGTCGGCTTGGGCCTGGGTTTCAGAACTGAATAAGGGCATTGAAAAAGCCCAACGCAAGGCTGCTCAGCGCTGGTATGGAAACCAGCAACAGCCTGGGGAGGCTTCTGATGCCGCCTATGCGCTCTGCCTCGCGCCTGATTGGCTGCGTGCCCCTGAAACAGAGGCCTTGATTCTGGAAATCTTTGGCCCCTTGCGCCAGCACCTGCGTCAGGTTTCCTTGCAAGCGGCTTTGGCGGCCTCCGTATGAGCCATTTTGATCTGGCGACCTGCGCTTTGGATGGCGTGCACATGATCGAAGCCAGTGCGGGTACAGGCAAAACCTATACCCTCGTGAATCTTTGCCTGCGTTTGATTGCCGAAAAGGGCTACCGGGTGCAGGAATTGGGGGTGGTGACCTTTACGGAAGCGGCGACCCAGGAATTGACTTGGCGTTTGCGTCTGCGTTTGAAACAGGCACTTGAGGCCTTGGCGCAGGGTTCCAGCGAAGACCCTTTTTTCAAGGCCTGGCTCTGGCATCAGGATGCCGATCTCATGCAACGGCTGAAACAGGCTTTGCGCGATTTAGACCTGGCGCGTATTTCAACCATCCATGCTTTTTGCCAATGGGCCTTAAGTCGTTTTCCTCTGCACAGTGGTCAGCCCTTTCAGATTGAGGTTTTGTCGGATCAGCAGGTTGTGTTGGCCCAGGCGGTTCAGGATTTTTGGCGGCAGCGCATGTACCGTGATGGCAAAAGCCAGTTGCGCCCTGTTTTGGAAGCTGGTTGGACCCCCGAGTGTCTGCAAAAGGAAATCTCCCCCTATCTCAATCTTTCGGCGCTCAAACTGGAACCTGAAAAACCTGAGGATCCCGAGGCGCTTGCCCAGGCATTGGAACGGGTTCAGGCGGAGTTTGAGCAGGCTTTTGCCCTGGCCCGCACTCTTTGGGTCAACGAAACCCGTGAGATTTTAGCGCAGGCTATGCAGCTCAAAGGGGGAAGTACCTTTCAGGCCCGCTATTTAGACGGAAGAGCTGAAGCGCTAAGTGCTTATTTTGCGGATTTTCCTGCTCGCATGCCCCATGAAAAAGACAAGCTTGAATATTTTTCTTTGGCCTTGATTCAGGCCAAAAACAAAGGGCCAGCAGTCAGCCACGCTTTTTTTGGTGCAGTTCAAACTTTGCTGAATGCCAGCGAAGCCTTGTTGCCCTATTGCCAAGAGAGTCTTTTGCTCTGGCAGCACCAATTGGCACAGGCCGTTGGCCAGCATGTCTCCAAGGGCAAGTTGGCACGCCAGCAGCTTTCCTTTGAAGATCTGCTGATTCAGTTGCATGCAGCTTTGCATGACCCTGAGCGGGGTGAGGCTTTGGCTCAGGTGATTCGCCAGGCCCAACCTGTGGCGCTGATTGATGAATTTCAGGATACGGATCCCTTGCAATATGCCATTTTTTCAAAACTCTATCCCCAGGGGCCACTCTTTTTAATTGGGGATCCGAAACAGGCGATCTATGCTTTTCGTGGCGCAGATATTCATACCTACCTCAAAGCGCGTCAGGATTTGCTGCCCCGTCAGCCACAAACCCTGTTTACCAATTTTCGCTCTTCACCTGATTTGATTGCCGCGCTTGAACAGTTTTTTAAACGTCCAGAGACTTTTGCCCATGCTGAAATTCCCTTTGTGTCGGTTCAGTCTGGCAGGCAAAAACAGGAATGGCGAGCCCCCGCAGGGGATGCCGCGCTTGAAATTGCCTGGATTCAGGCGCCTGAGGAGCAAAAATTGAGCAAAGAAAAAGTCTGGGAGAACTTACCTGCTCAGGTGGCCAGTGAAATGGTTCAGATGCTGGCCTCTGGAGAGTATGCTCTCAAAGACTCTGATACGGGTGAGTTTCGGCCCCTGGCCGCTCAGGATATTGCGGTGCTGGTGCGCACCCATGCCGAAGGCCAGGAAATTCGCGCTGCTTTGCGTCAACGGCAGGTGCCCTGTGTTCTCTACAGCCAGGAGAGTGTGTTTCAAACGCCTGAAGCCGAAGCTTTGCAAACCCTTTTGGAGACCATTCTTACACCCGGACGCCGGGATCGGCTTTTGCCGGTTTTGGTGGGGGTGATTTTTAATCAGAGCCTGAGCGAAGTCTATGCCCTGCAAAACGATGCAACGGGTTGGGAATTCTGGCAGGAGAGTTTTTTAAACGCCCACCAAGACTGGTTGGAGAAGGGCTTTGCGCGCATGTGGGCTGGGCTGGTGCGTCGCCACGCAATTTATGCCCGTTTGCTCACCACCCCGGAAGGAGAGCGCCGCGTGACCAATCTGCGCCATCTCAGCGAGTTGCTGCAAGCCTATGAGCAGGCCCATGATCCTGGTCTGCGTCAGCTCTGTGATTGGCTCAGGCGGGAACGCCTGGAGCTACGAACAGATCAGGAAAGCCTTCTGCTGCAATTGGAAACAGACCGTCAGGCGGTTCAGATTTTGACGATTCACCGCAGCAAGGGTTTGGAGTTTCCTGTGGTCTTTTGCCCCAGTTTGTGGGAGGGGCGTAAAATGCAGGTCAAAGCCCCCCTGCTAAGTGCTGAACCCCAAACCCGTCAATTGGTTTTGGATTTGGGCTCTGAGCATTTGCAGGAGCGAGCCAAGCAACGCAGCCGTGAAAGCCAGGAAGAGGATCTGCGTCTGGTCTATGTGGCTTTGACCCGTGCCCGCTACAAGCTGTGGTTGGCTTGGGGGTTTGTAAACCAGATTGAATTCAGTGCTTTGGGGCATTGGTTTCCTGCTGAAAATGCCCAGGAATTGTTCAGCACACTTCAAGCTGAGGTGGGTCTTAGCCAGGGGCGTTGGCATTTGAAAGCATTGGGAGAGCCGACCCGATTGAAACTGGCACGCTCCAGTGGAGAGCCGTCTGAAAACTTGTTTTTGCCGCCTTGGCCGCAGATTGCTTCAGCTTATCAAACGGCCAGTTTTAGTTTTTTAACGGCCCGTCAGGGGGTGAATTTTGAGTTGCCTGGGGCCGATTTGCCAGACGAATGGGAAGAAAATACTGAGCAAGCCTTGCCGGAATTGACTGAAAATCCAGAAGGGCCTTTAATGGCCTTGCCCAGAGGCAGCCGCCAAGGACGTTTTCTGCATCTTTTGCTTGAAAAAATTTCAGCGCAGACACCTGTCGATGCGCTGCCTGCTCAGCTCTTGCCCTGGCTGAGACGTTATGGTTTTGATGCAACGGTTTGGCTTGATCCCTTGCTTCAGGCTTTGCCTTTGATCTGGCAAACCCCACTTGAACCGGTGGGTTTTTCACTGGCTGAGCTGGAACCCCGTCAACGTCTGCATGAATGGGAATTTTATTTCCCTGTGCGTCAGACGCTCACCCCCGAAATGCTGCAGGATGTTTTTCGACAGCACCAAAGCCCTTGGGGGGACTTGCCCGCGCTCAATTTTTATCCCCTGCAGGGCTATTTCAAGGGCTTTATTGATCTGGTCTGTGCCTGGAAGGGTGTTTATTACGTGCTGGATTATAAATCCAATGGCTTGGGTTTGCGCTGGCGTGATTACGCACCAGATGCGCTTCTGCCTGTGGTCGCAGCGCATGCCTATGCCCTGCAACTGCACTTGTATCTGGTTGCTTTGCACCGTTATTTGCGTTACCGTTTGGCCGATTACGACCCCGACCTGCATTTGGGGGGTGGTTTTTGTCTGTTTCTGCGAGGCTTGCATCCTGAGCATGCCGGCTCAGGTATTTTCTTTGAGCGACCTTCAACCGCTTTGGTATTGGGGCTTTCTGAGCTCTTTGGCGAATAATTTTCTCTGATTTGAGATAAGGTTCACCAAATTTTTTAAAAATTCACGCTAAAATGACAAGATTATGAACAGCGGAGGGGCTTATGCAAGAACGTATCATTGGGGTTTTGAAATTGGATGCGGCCACCTATGAGGAAATTGAACATGACGAGGGGGCGCTTGCGCAAGCTTTGAAAATCGTCATTGCTGTGGCTGTACTCTCAGCTATTGGGCAGGCTTTTACACCTGATGGAAAAGGGTTCGTGGGGGCCCTGGCGAGCATGATTGGTTCGGTAATTGGTTGGTGGATTGGCGCCTGGGTGGCCTATAAGGTGGGAACCAGCCTGTTTAAGGGCGATGCTGAAGCCACCCACGGTGAAATGTTGCGGGTGTTGGGGTTTGCTGAATTGCCGATGGCGCTTTCTGTACTGGCGCCAATTCCTGGCGTGGGCGCTTTGGCTGGTTTGGTAGGGGGGATTTGGTCGCTTTGCACCTATTTTGTGGCCCTGCGTCAGGGTTTGGATATCTCCAACTTTCAGACGGTGATTACGATACTTGCGATGATGTTTGTCTATGCTTTTGTTATTTTCAGTCTGGCGTTTGTGATTGCCATTCCCATGGCCATGTTGGGACTTGTGGGCTAAATAAAGCACTTACGATCTCACTTCTTTGGACTGCTGTTGAAAATTTGCCAGGATTCTAGAAATCCGGCAAATACAGCAGCTATAATAGGAAGGTGGACAAGCAAAACAATCGTAAAAAACGCAGAGCCCGCGGAGAAGGCGTTACATCCTATCGTGTAACAAGTTCTTTAACTCTGACAGATGAGGCATTGGATCGCCAAAATGAGGTAAAGCATCGCCAAACCTCGCATTCCCAGAATGCCTATTACCAGCAGGATGCTTCGGGCTATGCCTACCAGCAGGGCTTTGAAGGGGCTGAGCAGCAGGGCTATGACCCAAGTCAGCAGGGCACTTACGACCAGCAAGCCTATGATCAAAGTCAGCAAGGCACTTACGACCAGCAAGCCTATGATCAAAGTCAGCAAGGCACTTACGACCAGCAGGCTTATGACCCAAGTCAGCAGGGCACTTACGACCAGCAGGCTTATGACCCAAGTCAGCAGGGCACTTACGACCAGCAAGCCTATGATCAGAGCCAGCAAGGCTATTATGATCAGCAGGCTTATGATCAGAGCCAGCAAGGCTATTATGATCAGCAGGCTTATGATCAGAGCCAGCAAGGCTATTACGATCAGCAGGGTTACGATCAGAGCCAGCAAGGCTATTATGATCAGCAGGCTTATGATCAGAGCCAGCAAGGCTATTACGATCAGCAGGCTTATGATCAGAGCCAGCAAGGCTATTACGATCAGCAGGGTTACGATCAGAGCCAGCAAGGCTATTACGATCAGCAGGGTTACGATCAGAGCCAGCAAGGCTATTACGATCAGCAGGGTTACGATCAGAGCCAGCAAGGCTATTATGATCAGCAGGGTTACGATCAGAGCCAGCAAGGCTATTATGATCAGCAGGGTTACGATCAGAGCCAGCAGGCCTATTACGATCAGCAGGCCTATGATCAGAGCCAGCAGGCCTATTACGATCAACAGGCCTATGAGCAGAGTCAGCAAGGCTATTATGACCCTCAATCCTATGACCCGAATCAACCGGGTTACAATCCCTACGATGCACCGCCTCCCACGACGCGTCCCAAGCGCAAACCCAAAACAGCAGAAGAATATTATCGCCAGATGTTGGGGGAAGGGCAGGTTTTTGCCACTGATTCAGAGGAGTCTCCCTATGCCGATTTGCCTCAGCAATTGCAGCCGATTCATCCCAGTGGCATCCCTCAAAACCTGATTCCGCGCAATTCTTTATTGGATTTACTGGGGCCGCTGGCCAAGTATATTCGCCTGGGGGTAGAAAAATTTCAGTTCCTCAGCCAGAAACTGACCTACTATACGGATATGGTGCTTGAGGTTCAGGAGCATGTTCAAAAAGAGCTGAAAGAAGCTTTTGGCTTGGCTTTTAAAGGTTTGCTGGATCAGTTAAGGCAAAAAAGTCCTGTGGCGCTGCCCTATGGCCAGCAGGCGGGGCAAATGCCGCCGGGCTCCATGCCGGTGGGGGGACAAGCTCCCCCTCCTCCTCCTCAACAGCATCCCCCGGTCAGCTTTGTGGATCTGCATGAGCTGAATGTGGACTTTACAGACAATTATGACCAGCCCCTGTTTGATTTTGCGCGCTATGCCAACAGCCGCTATACCGTGAGCAAGATGATCGTCGATCCCCAGGCCACAGAAATGGCGCTTTACGCCATTCGTGAATGTGCGCCGCGCGCCAATGCCATTCCCCCAGCTACAGAGGGGCCTTTTGCCAATATTCCGCTTTCTGAGGTCATGATGGCTTCAGGCGAGAATGAATTACAGGCTTTTTTACGCTATGTCAAAGCCTATCCCGGCAATTATGTGGCGCGTTCCCTCAAGGTGTCTGAAACCTTTGCCACCTGGGTCGTTTACGGCGCACCTCAACCCTAAATTTTTTTCTGAAATTGACAAAATTTTGATTCCTGGCGGTTAATATAAACAAAAGTCTTTTTTGCAAATGAAGATGGCTTTCACAATGCAATTAGCCCAGTGCCAGCAAAGCTCAATTAAAAATTTTCAAACTTTTTCGTCATGTTTTCGTTAAATTGTATTAATCACTCTGTCATAGAATTTTAGCGCTTTTGCCCCTGATTACAATACCCCTTATTAGGCATAAAAAACATCATTTATGACAATATGACACAAAAAAGACAGTATTCAAGGCTTGACAGGCTTCTTTGAAGTGTTATTCTATTCTCAGCAAAGGCTCACTGCCATGAGCCTTAAAAGCCAGTACTTGAAGGGCATTTCTTCGCATGTCTATTTTTTGCAACCTCTTCATTGATGGAGCTGAACGTCCTTTTGGGGCTCAGCCCGCCCTTTGTTTTGCTGGTCTGCAAGAAAAGTTTATACCCCCCCCCCGTATTTAGGTTGTCTGTATTCTGCCCCCACACTTCTTCTCACCCTTTTGCCTGTTCTATCTCAGGAGGTTTTCGTCATGTCAATTAAATCTACCCTGTTGGTTTCACTGCTTTTGCTATCGGCCTGTCAACCTGTTATACCCAGCTCAAACCCGCTGCCTGCTGAGGCCAGCCTGCACGACTTTTTGATTCAGTCAGTGCGCGAATCTCAATCCAAGGGGAAAGATTCAGAAAAAAAGAATCAAGAGAAAAGTAAAGAATCTGACTCACAAGAAAAAAAGTTCTCCAAACAACCGCCCAAACTGGGGCAACACGATTGGCGCGAATTTAAACCCCATTCGGGCTGTCGGCGCAGCCCTGAACTGTTGATTACAGATATTCAACTGACAGAGAGTGGAGGCAGTGTCTTTGGCCCCACTGCACCAGCGGCGCTTACGCCCGACTATGCTGGCAGCACCCTTCGCTTAACGCTCAAGGGGAAGTTTGAACGGCGTGGTGAAAAAGAACTCAAACTGAAGGATTTTCTCTTTCAATACGAGCCACCCTTGGTGCAACAGAGCTTTGTGGGCAAAGAGCCCAAAGCCCGTGTGCTGCTCGATGACAGTATTCTATTGCAGGTTGAAAGTGTGAACCCTACTGAGATTGTGGCCCGCTTGAATACCCAGCTTTTGCCTGATCTCTACCTCAAAGGAAATCACCGTCTGAGCATTGAGTTGGGGGAATGGTATACCGATGCACTCTTGAATGTGGGTGAGCCTGTGCCGGTTGAGTACAGCCGTCTGCAACCCCAGATCGAGAGTGTTGAGGTTCTGCGCGAAGATGACGATGACCGCCCCCAGCATATCCGCTTAAAAGGCAAGGGCTTTATGGTTTTTCCCAAATTCAGCTACGCCCTGATTGATGGGGAGTTTGGTTTTGGCTACCAGACTGAAGTCATGGCCGATGGCTCTGCCGAAACGGTGGTGCATCTCCCCAATCCCAAAAGTTTTGATATCAATGCTCCTCATACCGTGATTTATGCGACACCTTTCGGTGTCACTTTTAAGGAGTTTTAGCATGAAAAAGCTTTGCATGAAAAAACACGTTTATCTGAGCCTGTTAAGTCTGAGTCTCTTGGGAGCCGCCTGTCAGCCAGGATTGGTCAGCCCCACACCTTCGACACCCCCAAGTGCAACCGCCAGTGCTTCTGCCCGAGTGCTAACAATCACTTCTGAAACCAACGATCCCAAGCTACCCAAGATTCTGGTGCCTGGGCTGGAGTTGAAAGTTTTTGCTGGGAGTGGCAAAGCTGGCTATAAGGATGGGCCTGCACTGGAGGCGGAGTTTAGATCGTTGGGGATTATGACAAAAGATAACAGCAATAATATATATGTTTCTGATTACAGGGATGTTCGTATTCGCAAAATAAATGCCGAAGGCAAAGTAAGCACCCTGATTGGCAACGGACAAAGAGTACCAAATGGGAAAACAGGCTTATTTACAGAAACTGAGTTTTATACCATTGGTTACTTGACTTATAAAAATCCAAATCAACTTTTAGTATCAGATGGAGGAGACATCGTAGCGTTAGACCTTGACGCTAAACAATCTAAATTGCTTACTGCACATTCTTCTAGAGTTACACCGTATCGTGATTTTATCAAAGAATCTAGTCAACTCCCTTTGATTTTTAATAGTGAAATTTACGCAATGACTATTCACAATAACACAATATATTTAGGCCTTAATTCAGAAATTTGGACATTGACCGATACCAATGGATTATACAAATTTGAGCGCTATGCCGGAAATGCTGCCGTCAATCCTGTGGGTGGTTCGATAGATGATGCACGTAGAAACTTCAAAGATGGTCCGCCAGATGATTCCAAATTTAACCGTCCAGCAAGTATGGTCTTTGATCATACGGGGAATATGTACGTAGCTGATGCACTCAATCACCGTATTCGCAAGATTGAAGCAGGGACACGCAATGTCAGTACTTTGGCAGGCTATAGTCTTCCAGATCCATCAACTACGATTGATCAAAATTTTATAGGCGGATTTAAAGATGAAGAGTTACAAACCGCTCAATTCAATTTCCCTTATTTAATCCAATTTACAGATACAGAAGAACTCTTAATTTACGATTCGGGTAATAATGCTCTCCGTATAATTATTCAAGATCAAGTACGTACATTAGTTCAAAACTGTCATTGTGGTGGCTTGCTCAAAGACGGCTCTACTCTCTATATCTCGGATGATCAGAATCTTCAAATCTACACTCTGGATTTATCTCAACTTGAAAAACTCAAACCGAAAATCCTCAAACAGGAGAAGACTGCTTCATGACCCCAAAATCTTTGCTTCAACCCCTCCTGGCGTTTTGCCTGCTCACGGCTTCGGCCTGCACCCCATTTCCTATTCTTAACTCCTCACTTCAAAATTCGTCTTTGCAGGTTTCTCATGAAACAGGTTTGTCGGCTTATCAAGCCAAACAAATGGAGATCTGGCAGCAGTTTAGAATAACCCCACCTCTTCAGGCCTACGCAATTCGAAATGATGCTAAAGGAGTTTGAGAGTGAAGAAACATATTTATCTGAGTCTCTTGAGTCTAAGCGTCTTGGGAGCCGCCTGTCAGCCGGGACTGGTCAGTTCCACACCTTCGACACCCCCAAGTGCAACCGCCAGTGCTTCTGCCCGAGTGCTAACAATCACTTCTGAAACCAACGATCCCAAGCTACCCAAGATTCTGGTGCCTGGGCTGGAGTTGAAAGTTTTTGCTGGGAGTGGCAAAGCTGGCTATAAGGATGGGCCTGCACTGGAGGCGGAGTTTAGATCTTTTGGGGGTATGGCTCAGGATGAGCAGGGTAATCTATATATTTCAGACTCTGAAGATTTTCGCATTCGCAAAATTGATAGTAAAGGCAATGTTTCAACCCTGGCAGGCACAGGAAAACAAGTTGCTCATGGGAAAACAGGTTCTTTTTTAGAAACGGAATTTTACAGTCCTGGACGGATTGTTTTTAAAGCTCCTCATTCTTTACTTGTACAGTCAGAAGGCTTTGGATCTCGACTGTTTTTACTCAATTTAATTACACAACAATCTCAACTTTTTATGAAAAATACAGAAAGTAACACTAGTCCACCTTACCAAAGTAACTTTCAAGAAACATCACATGACTTGCCATTGGCTTTTGGTGGCTCTGTTTACTCTATGACAGTTCACAATAACGCAATATATCTAGGCCTTGATTCAGAAATTTGGACCTTGACCGATACCAATGGATTATACAAATTTGAGCGCTATGCCGGAAATGCTGCTGTCAATCCTGTGGGTGGTTCGATAGATGATGCACGTAGAAACTTCAAAGATGGTCCGCCAGATGATTCCAAATTTAATCGTCCAGCAAGTATGGTCTTTGATAAGACTGGAAATATGTACGTAGCTGACGCATTAAACCACCGTATTCGCAAGGTTGAAGCAGGTTCACGCAATGTCAGTACTTTGACAGGTTATGGAATCCCCGATCCTCGAACAACAATCGATCAAAATTTTATTGGAGGATTTAAAGATGGGCTTTTACGAGAGGCCTTATTTGATTCTCCAAATAGTTTAATTTTAACTGAGGATCAAACCCTCATAATTTTTGATGGCCGTAATAAATCAATTCGAATAATCATTCAAGATCACGTATATTCTTTTATTCATAATTGTTTTTGCTCATGTTTTCTTAAAAGTAATTCAGCGATTTATATTACTGATGGTCAAAACAACCAAATCTACACCCTGGATTTATCTCAACTTGAAAAACTGAAACCCCAAATCCTCAATCAGGAGAAACCCCTTCCATGACCCCAAAATCTTTGCTTCAACCCCTCCTGGCGTTTTGCCTGCTCACAGCTTCGGCCTGCACCCCATTTCCTATTCTTAACCCCTCACTTCAAAATTCGTCTTTGCAGGTTTCTCAGGTAACAGGTTTGTCGGCTTATCAAGCAAAACAAATGGCTCTCTGGCAGCAGTTTAAAAACAAACCCGCCTACTCAGGCTCTCTCAAAATGTCTATTCATACCGATTTGCTCAATCCTGGGCAGGGAGGCAGACAAATTGACCTGACAAATCAACTGGATCCACAGGGTTTCCAAATTCAATCAGTTCCCCAAGGCCCTTTGGTTTTTCAAGAGACTTTTACCAAAGACAAAGGGAATTATGAAGTTATTCGGGGCTTTCAGCTAACCAATACTCTTCAGCGTTATACTCTGCATGTTGAAGCTGAGGGGAAAAAAGTTGAGGGGCAAATCAGCGTCAATATCAATGGCACAGACTGGTTGAAACCAGATGATTTCAAAGATCAGGAAGCGGAAGTCAATTCACTGCTGCTCAATGCCAATAATTCATTACGGGTACGCATTCAGGGCAAAGAGGGTACAAGCTATACCGTTAGCCTGATTGAAGGGGGAGAAGCCGGAACAGTTTTGCGCAGACGAGGAAATCTGCGTCAGGAAGATGAAAATCAAGCTCGTCATATTCGCCAAAATGATACCAATATCTTTAACCCCAATAACCCGAATAGTTTAGGTGGATTGACACCTTACCAAGGGCATCTTGAAGGAGAAGATGTTCCTCCTGTTGTGACAGGAGTTGCCGTAGATGATGGGCTGCCCCTTCAGTTTGAAGCAGGTACTTTGATTTTACGTTTGCGTGAACCTGAGGTCATTTTGCCTATTTTACAAAGCAAATACGGGGCCACAGTGCTCGATAAACTTGAAACACCTGGATACCCTGAATTCACTTATTATTACCTGCAATTTGATCTGAGCAAAAGTCCTGTCAATCAGGTTGCCCAGCTTATTCGCGCCTACCGTACAAAAATTCCAGCAGATTTTAATGAGTTTGTCTTTGCTTCGCTCAGTAGTTTGCAAACTTTCACCATCCTGATGGATCTGATGGTGAATTATGAACCATATATTGCCACCTGGGAATTTAATACGTATAAAAAGCCTCCCATGGAAAACCTGATGCCGATTAAGCCTGTTCCAAATGACCTGAATCAGCAGAATCAAAATCCTGTTGTCAGCAATAATAAAGGTTGGTGGCTGAGAGATACTTATGTAAACGAAGCCTGGAACCTGTCTTTGGGAACAGGTGTGAATGTGGCGTATATTGATCACGGTTTCAAAGGTATTTTTAATGGAACTACCCCTGAATCAGAGTTTGGGCATCGTCTTTTGTTTAAACAACCAAGCTTATTGGATGGGTTTGGATTGCAAAATATTGTTGCGGAGAGAAGAAAATCTGAAGTAATCATTAATAGTAATAATACTTTAGAATGTCAGACTATTAATCCAGATCCAACTAAAAATTATTACTGCGGTGGTGATCATGGTTCAACAACAGCTATGGCAGGCTTTGCCCAGCGAAACAACACCAGAGGAACAGTCGGTGTTGCTCCCAATGCCAACTTAGTTCCCTATAATACTGATCGGTTTATGTTCACTCACGTTCAAGCTTTGGGCTCTATTTTCCTAGCTGGGGGCAAGATTGATGTTATTGGCTATAATAAACAGGATCAAGCACCCAAAAGCTGGACACCCATTTACACGGTTCCCAATGATCCAGGCAATGATCCTTATTCGAAAACCATGCTAAAGGTCTTTATCGCCCTACTCAATAACGTTAAAAAAATGCCCATTGTCGTAGCCGCTGGCAATGATGGCAGCAGTTGTCCTTCTGTTAAAGATAAATTCGGTACGATTAAGAAGGATTGTAGTTATGAGTTCATTCCCTCAAGCTTTGATGGTCAACCCAGTCCATTAGATCCAACGCAAACCATTTCTTTGATTATTGCAGGCGGAGCAGATCGTAGAAATGCAACACCTGTGGCATCACCTTCTCCTTTAGGGGCTCACAATGCCAACAGCAACAAAGATATTACGGGTTGGAATGGCTCTGTTATTGGCTATAATTACGTTTGGGCTCCAGCCACTCAAATTGAGGTTTTTGATTTTAGTGTTGATCCAAATCCCGTTAATGCAAAAATAAATCAAAAAGCAGGCACCAGTTTTTCCTGCCCGATTCTCACAGGGGTTGTAGCTTTGATGAAATCACGCAACCCTGATCTCACTCCGCAAGAAATTAAAACTATCTTGAGAAACAGCCCGACCAGAATAGATATTACCCATGATTCAGGGGTTCCTTCACCTCTGCGTTTAACCAACGAGCCCTTTATCGATGCCCAATATGCCGTAGAAGAAGCCATTAAAAAGAAAACGGGTTCACAACCCGCTCAATACGTTGCAAAAGACTATTTTGCCCTCATTTCAGACACAGCAGGCAAGAAAACAGCGCGACTGAATCGAGCAATACTCGCTTCAGCCAAGCCCGAAGACAAAGAAAAAACAGTGCTGCGTTCTGTCGCAGACAATGTCTGGAGTGGAGCTTTAGCCTCAGGCAAACTGGTCAAAATTAAAGGTTGGAGCAATCTCACCGCAGGCGCTGTTTCGAATATGGTCCAGAATTTAGAAGTGCTTCAAGCCGAAGAAATCTGTCCAGCCAATGCATGTAGCAATCCAATCTTCAAACCCCAACTCGATGAGGTTATTTACCCAGATAATCCTGGGGCAGAAACAGGATTTGAACTGGAGCTTAAAGGTCAGAATCTGGTGGCAGACCTGCGTTCAGGAAGTACACAGCCGATCAAATTAATTTTTATCGCAAAGGCTTCTTTGGATACACCGCCAAAGCCTCTTCCTTCACCTGATCCTGAAGTTGCTCTTTCTTCTTCAGATATTCTCGACATTTCCAACGATGGAACCTATGTCAAAGTCAAGATTCCTGCCAATAAAATACCCTCTAATTTTGATTATCAGCTCATTTTTCGCAGTGGCATTACGGGTAATAGCAATATCTGCCCTAAATATACGCTAGAAAGAACAGGAACTTCTAGATTGAGTGGCTTTTCTGTCTATGCACAAGGGAGCTCAGGAACCTTTTCTAAAAAATCCCTTCTCTCTCCCCCAGCAGGCTCTAACCCCGCCGATTTTAGTGTAACCGCTTTTTATGATCCAAACAGTAACATTCCGATTACCGCTCGGGCTGGTGATACCATCGGCTTCTTTATGGCCAATGCCCGCACCCGTAATATTTCAATCGAGATCCAGGGTAAAAACGCGGTGGTAAAAGCTATAAGTGATGATCTGATCAGCATGACCGTGCCTGCAGACTTAGTCGTGGGCAATCTCAATGTTTTGTTCAAGAGCGATCAGGGCAGTTTTCAGATTGACAATTTGCTGAACTATACTTCTCCCTATCCAGAAGTGGTAAAGTTTAGCAAACCCACGATCTTTGCCAATGGTGGCGATATTGTCGATGCGTATATCACGGTCAAAGATCAAAACGGGCAACCCGTTCCCGATGGAACGCCCTACTATATCCACTTGATGCCGACCCATATTGGTCTTTACCCCGATCTGCGCATGATAGATCCTGAAACCCAGCAGGAATATGGGGGTAAATGGTCGAGTTATGAACAGGTGTTTACCGTTAAAAATGGCAAAGTTCATTTTCAGGTCAAACTCTCTGAAGCCATTGCCCCCTACACCTATACCTATGATTGGGCCAATAATATTCCAAATGCCCTCACCTGGCCCCATGCCGAGGCCCCCAGTTTTCAAGTGCAAGTCTGCACGCCGGCCTATAGCTCCTACAAACCAGGATATGGCTACTACTGTGGCCAGCAACTCTTTCCCCAGACAGGCAATACTCAAGATGGTCGTTTATACGCTGTTCATGCCTATTCCATGGATCCGCAGATCAACTATGTAACGGCAGGGAGCGGGCGTCAGCTGTATAAGATTCACAATATCAAAGATATTCTGGGTAACCCTGTGCCCGTGGGAACGGTGCTCTATCTCAACAATACTTATTACGGCCAAATTAGCACCACAGAAGGCGGAGATATCGCCAGGGGAGCAGTGGTCAAAACCCCCGGTGAGCTGGAGTTTGCATATGAGCCAATCAGCCGTGTTTCCTGCACTTGGTTTGCAGGAACACAAGATATTGCTTATATCACCCCCAATGGGGCCTCAGGAGACCCACTCAGTTGGATGATCGGCAGCCCGATTTATTTCAAATACGTGCTGTGCTGATCATGAAAAACGCAAACAAGAACGGGGGAATGCGATTCAAATCTCGACGGCTTTCACTGCCTCTCTGACAACTTCGAGACTTAAGTGAGGGCTAGGCCAAAAGCTGCTGGGTCTGCAAAGCTGCCATCAAGGTTTTAGCATCCAGCTCCCGTGGGCTGTAGGCTTGTTGCACGGCCAAGGCTGCAGCAGTATCTGGCTGTGGCCAATGGCGACAATACCTCTCGTCTTTATCACTGGGATGGCGTACAGTTTCAGTTGCATGAGATCCTTAATACCAAGGAGAAGCCTTTGACTGGAATTTCATGCAGGTCGGTGAACAGACCTATCTCATGGCCCTGGCCAATTACCATAACCTTGATGGCTTTCATGGCAACTCTGAAATCTTCAGGTTTGAGTGAGGGAAAATGAATAAACCAACTGAACAGCAGACTATTATTTTAATCTGGCAAAAAAGTATATTGAGCCTTTCTTTGTTTTTGCTTAGTTGCCAGCCATCACCGAGCAATTTACACAGTATTCGACAAAGCTTACCCACAGCTCAATCAGCCTCGCCAACGCCAGATGCTTCGGATACTTTTAATTCTGTAAAGGTTTTGTTTCAGGCACAAGAACCTGACGAAAAAAATATAAAGAAAATCATAGCGGCCTTGGATGAATTAGTAAAAGGTAAGCTTATCAAAAAACACAATGAATTGGCACTCAAAATATTTAAAAAACTCAACAAACAATCGCCTTCAAAAAATATCTTGTTTTCACCATTACTGGTTACTTCTGCTCTAATCACCTTTTATAATTTGGGTTCTGAAGAAACACGTCAGAAAATTAGGCAAATTTTAGATCTCCAAGATATGAGTGACGAAGAAATCAACCATCAATACGAATTGCTTCAAATCTATTCAGAAAGTCATTTTGAAAGCTCTTTGTGGCTTAAAACAAAACCAACACAATTGGCTTCGATGACAGATTTACTTAAAAAATTGGGGGTGTCTGTATTTCTTGTTTCTGATGATTCTAACAAACCACTCTTGGAATCACCTCAATGGCCGGTTAAAAACAATCATTCTCTGTTAAATAAACCAAATAAAACGTTTTTCACCAATAAAGAATCACATCAAGTTCACTGGCCCAGACCTTTTTTTGAAGAACTGCAATCCTTTGAAGTAAATAGAAACAAGCGTATTGAGATTCCGACCTTGACAATTCCTGAGGATTTATCTACCAGACCGATTTACTCTTTGAGTGATTATCCAGAACTAGATGTTTTAACCATGAGTTATCATTGGTTTTTACCAGGCCCTTATAGCAGTATTCAAGAGCAACTAGAACAAATAACTCCTGAGTGGTATCAAAAACGTGTTATTGATCAATTTAAACGGAGTGGTGTTTTTATCTCTATCCCCAAATTTTCATTAAGAGAAGCAACCGATTTGCTCTCTTTGCTCAAACTTTTGGAGGTTGAGCAACCTGAAAGAATTTTAGATGTATCCAAACTATATTCAGCGCCTACTTATCTTACGGATTCAATACAGATCTCCTCTATAAATGCAGATAAAAACGGTGTGAATGTTGCGGATTCTTTTGAAGATAGCTATTTAGGGTATGCAGAAAGCATTTTCAAATTTAGAGCCAATCGTCCATTTTTCTTTATCGGTGGACGTTCGATCTTTTCTATTATGGGTGTTATCAATGATCCCAGTTTGCCCTGAAAAATACGGATCCCCCAAAATCAGACAGCCAAAGCGCCAGCAGGCTGATCAGCGACAATTAATAGCTTCATTGTAATTAAAAAACTATTGAATGTGTTTAAATTAAGCCAATTTTTCTGTTTTTAGCCTGTCAATAGTCATTGAAAAGTGAACCATTTCGGCGTTGTTGCATGAATCAAAAGTTGAGAAATCGAGTTTCTACTTAAATTTGGAAGAGTCATAAAACTATACTGCTCCCCAGAAACCGGACAGAATCAGCGTGATTTTAAGTTCCTGATCTGAGACAATAAAACCATCTCAGGAAGGAAAATTCATGAAGAGACGCAAACATTCAGCCGATACCAAGACAAAAGCCGTTTTGGAGGCAATCAAAGAAGAGCAGACCCTCGCAGAAGTCGCAAGTAAATATGATGTACACCCCAAGCTTTTGGCCCAGTGGAAACAGGAGTTTCTGGAAAACGCCAATCTAGTTTTTAACCGTAAAAAACAAGAGAAACAGCTGCAGGAGGACCTCAAAGAGAAAGACAAAACCATTGATAGCCTCTACAAAGAAGTCGGCCAGCTCACCCTCAAGGTGAACTGGGCGGAAAAAAAAATTAGGGAGTTTGGTCTTTGAGCAAAAACGCCAGATGGTCAATCCAGCCGAAGAGCTGAGCGTTGAAAGTCAGTGTCAAATGCTTTCTCTGAGCCGCTCCAGCTACTATTACCGCAGTCAAAGAAAGGAGACAGATATGGCCCTTAAACGCGCACTGTGTGAGATTCATGAAGAGCAGCCTTTTTATGGTTATCGCAAGGTGGTGTGCGCACTCCAGGACCGGGGCTTTCAGGTCGGTAAAAAGCTGGTACACAAACTCAAGCAGGAAATGGGCCTCAAAACGATGTACCCTGAGCCCAAGACCAGCCTGCCAAACAAAGCCCATAAAAAATACCCTTATCTGCTGCGAAATGTTGACATCACACATGTTAATCAGGTGTGGTCCGCAGATATTTCGTATATTCCAATGGGCCGTGGCCACGTTTATCTTGTGGGGATTATTGAGCTCTGCCCTTCATGGGTACTGGTATAGCCGGGCCTTCAGCAGTAGGCGACATAGGAGCCATACTGATGAGGACAGCATAGATAAAATCCTGTCATACCGGATATCCAACACCATGGATCGCCATTTTTGCCTGGAGGTCCTGGACGAAGCGCTGATAAAATACGGTAAACCTGAGATTTTTAATACAGATCAGGGAAGCCAATTCACCAGTACTGACTTCACTGGACGCCTTGAGGCCGAGGGTATCGCGATCTCAATGGATGGCAAAGGACGCTGCCTTGATAATGTCTTTATTGAGCGATGGTTCAGAAGCCTGAAGAGCGGCAGCCGTAGACGAGCTTGCGAGTTGTACGGATGGCGACAGCACTGCTACGAGGATATTTACCTGAAGCAATACGAACATGTACTGGCTTTAAAAGCAGGTGTAAAGCGCTATGTGGCGTTTTACAATCAGAGGAGGTACCACCAGGCATTAAACCATTTGACCCCAGATCAAGTGTACTTTGCAGAACCCTCAGACCAGGGAGTTAAAGTTGCATGATTTGCTGTCTTGACAATGGGGAGCACTATATACCGCTCTATATGGGAATTCTCAACGATCCAACCCAAAACTAAGCGATCATTCAAGAACTGTAGGCCTTACCTGCCAGCTAAAGCAGGCAGACCCTCGCCGTGATTTTATGGACAGGTTCGAAAAGTGATAGAAAAAAATCAAAATTGACAAAAATCAGAACTCCCGTTAAGATAAAAACGTACTGACCGACGGTCGGTCGAAAGGTGCGTTTGTGATGGCCCGAGAACCCAAGCCCTATGATGCCCGTTTGAACCAGATTCTCGACACGGCCTTGGTGCTGTTTATGCAAAATGGCTATGAAGATACCTCCATTCAAACGATTATTGACACGGTAGAAATTGCCAAGGGCACGTTTTACCATTATTTCAAATCCAAAGAAGCACTTTTAGAAAAATTGATTGATCGTGAAAGCGAGGCGGTTTTAGCGCCTGTTTACGCGATTGTGTCCCGGCAGGATCTCAATGCTTTGGAAAAACTCAATCAGCTCTTTCTTGCAGCCGGGCTTAAAAAAGTAGAAAAAAAAGAAACCATGCTCTTGATGGCCCGTGCCATTTACAGCGACAGCAATCTGCGTTTCCGTGAAAAATGGAAACAGAAGTCTATTGCCTTGATTCAGCCCGCCTATGAAACCATTATTGCGCAGGGACTTGCTGAGCAATGCTTTGATACGCTCATGCCCCATGCCGTTGCTGAATTGATCTGCAGTCTGCACTTGAACTTGAGCGATGCACTCATGCCCTATTTTTTAAACGATGAAAACAGAGCTGAGAACAGGGCGATTATTCAGGAAAAATTACAGGCCTTTGAATATGCCGTGGCGCGTATTTTGGGGGTTGCTGTCGATTCGATTCAGATCTTTGACCGTCGCATACTTGAACTCTTTCTCTCAGAGGAAAAGGAAACCCAGCCATGAATACCTTTATCGCGATTGCCTGGAGAAATATTTGGCGCAACAGGCGCCGTTCGGCTTTAACCCTGACCATGATTGGTTTTGGTTTGTTTTTGTGTATTTTTCTGGAGGCGATTGTCAGTGGCACCCAGGAACAGATTTTTAAAGGGGCGATTGAGCTCAATTTGGGCTCGCTGCAAATTCATGCCAAAGATTACCAGGAAAACCAAACCTTGGCAGAGGCCTTTGCGATTACGCCAGCGCTTGAGAATCTGCTCAAATCCGAACCCCTGGTGCAGACCTGGACTCCCCGGATTATGGGGGGAGGCATGGTGAGTGTGGGTGAAAATACCAATATTGCGGTGATTGTGGGGATAGACCCAGAAAAAGAAGCCCAAATCAGCACCTTTCAACAAAAAATCATGAAGCCGCAAAAACTGGCAGAAAAATACCCCCGGCTTTACCCCCAGCCACCGCCTGAAAACCGCTATCTCAGTGCGCAGGCTCAACAGGAGATTTTGATCGGAGACAAGCTGGCTGAAAAACTGGAAGCCAAAATAGGCGATCAGCTGGCCGCCATGGTACAAGGGGCCGATGGCTCCACAGGCAGTGAACTTTACCAGATTGTGGGGGTTTACCATACGGGGCAGGGCGATTTGGACAATGGTTTTTATATGCATTTGGCCGATGCCGATGAACTCTTTTCGATGCACGGACAGGTGTCTCTGATCAGTGTGCGCTTGCCACTTTCCCAGGATATTCCGGGTGTGCTGGCAGACTTTAAACAGAAATTAGATCCTGCGCTTTATGAGGTTTTGGGTTGGAATGAGATTGCCCCTGAACTGGTGGACATCATGGCCTTTAAAAATGCCGGGAACCGTCTGCTGATGCTGATTATGATGATCATTATTGCCTTTGGCATTCTCAATACCGTGTTTATGACGATTATGGAGCGTATTCAGGAGTTTGGGGTTTTAAAAGCACTGGGTACTTCACCCCGCCAGATTTTTGGACTGGTGATGTATGAGACTCTGTTTTTAACGCTTTTGGGAATTCTTGTTGGCAATCTGAGTGGGGGGGCAATTTCCTATTATTTTTTGCTTCACCCGATCGATCTTTCTTCGATGACCGAAATGTATGAGGATATGGGCATCAGCTCGCTGACCCAATTGCCCGCCAATCCGCAAACCTATATGTTTGTCGTCTTCAGTTTGCTGATTTTAGTTTTTTCGATGCTGGCAGCTCTTTACCCGGCCATCAAAGCGGCGCGGCTTGAACCGCTTGACGCTTTAAAACATACTTAAAGGAGTGCTGCATGAATACCTTATTCAAGATTTCCTGGCGCAATCTCTACCGCAATTTCAGACGCACCCTGATCATGGCGATTGTGGTGGCGATTGGTTTTGTGGGCACGATTTTCTGTCTGTCTTTCGTGCAGGGCTATATGCGCCAGACGGTTGAAAATGCGATTCAGGCCCATACCGGCCATCTTCAAATTCATCAGTTGGGCTTTGCCGATAATCCTGTGATTAAAAAACGGATCCAAAAGCCCCAAACCGTGGAGCGGATTCTCTCTGAACACAGCACTGAGATCCAAGCTTTTACCCAACGTATCAAAAACCAAGGCATGATCAACAGCTCTGAATCGTCGGCGGGGGCTTTGATTATTGGCATTGATCCCGAAAAAGAAGCCGAAATTACCCAGATCAAAAAATCCTTGGTAGAAGGCCAATACCTGGCCCCTGATGATGCCCATGCCGTTTATTTGGGCAAAGCCCTGGCGAAAAAGCTCAAGGTACACCTCAATGACAAAATTGTCTTGATGGGCCAGACCCTCCACCAGGAAATTGGCGGCGGGGCGTTTCGGGTCAAAGGTCTTTTTCAGACCTCTTCTCCGAGTTTTGACAAGGCGATGGTGTTTATTACCCTGCCTGCTGCGCAAAACCTGTTTGAAATGAAAACGGCGGTTTCAGAGTTTACGATTATTGCCCGGCAGCCCGAAACGCTTGAAGTCTTGCAGACAGAGATTAAGAGTGGCTTGAATGCGCAGGATTACGAGGTTTTGACCTGGAAAGAGCTTTTGCCCGCTCTGGCTCAACTGATTGAAACCTCTTCCGGCACCGTCTATATCATCGTGTTTATTTTGCTGATCGGTATTTGTTTCAGCATTATCAATACCCTGTTTGTGATTGTCTTTGAGCGCTTCAGGGAGTTTGGCATTATGAAAGCTTTGGGCACGCCCCCCCGGCATATTTTTGTGCTGATTCTGTTTGAGGCCCTGGGTATGACCTCTCTGGGCATTGCTTTGGGCGGTGTTTTGAGCACGGGGATCATGAGCTATTTTCATATTTACGGCTTGAACCTTTCAGCCTATTCCAAGGGGATTGCGATTATGAACTTGGGCGAGATCTTTTATTTGAGCGTCACTCCAGCCCAGATCATCACGAGTATTGTTTTGACCCTGCTGATTGTGGCTTTGGCGGCGCTCTACCCTGCTTGGGTGGCGGCTCGGATTCAGCCGATCAAAGCCCTGAAATTTATTTAAGAGGTTTTATTTTATGAGTTTAGTGGACGTACAAGATCTCAAAAAAATCTATTTTCAGGGCAAGGTCGAAGTCCCCGCTTTGAAAGGGGTCAGCCTGAAAATTGAAAAAGGGGAGTTTCTCGCCATTGCTGGGCCTTCGGGTTCTGGTAAGACGACTCTTTTAAACCATATCAGCGGTTTGGACCACCCCAGCAGTGGCACGGTCAAAATAGACCAGCAGGATTTGAACGGGCTTTCCAAAACGGCACTTTCGAAACTGCGCCTGCACAAAATTGGTTTTATTTTTCAGTCCTTTAACCTGATTCCCGTTTTATCTGCGCTTGAAAATGTCGAGTTTGTGATGCAATTGCAGGGGCTTTCGGCACAGGCTCGCAGAGAAAAAGCCCTGCAGATTCTGGCCGAGGTCGGGCTGAAAGAGATGGTTCACCGCCGCCCTTTGGATCTCAGCGGTGGCCAGCAGCAGCGTGTGGCAGTGGCACGGGCGATTGTCAGTGAGCCGGTCTTGATCATTGCCGATGAACCTACGGCCAATCTCGATTCCGCCACAGCCAAGGATCTGATTGCCCTGATGAAAAACCTCAACCAGGAAAAACAAATCACCTTTGTCTTTTCGACCCACGATCAGATGGTGATGGATTCTGCCATGCGCCTGATCCGTCTCAAAGACGGTTTGATTGTTCAAGACGAGAAAAAGAAGAACTGAGGAAATGAGCATATGAAAACCCTGATTTTGAGTGGCTTGGCCTTTGTTGCACTCAGTTTGCCGGCCCACGCCCTCACTGCTTTGGAGATTATTCAAAAATCACTGGAAATCACCCAGGGAGATACCTCACAGGGCAAAATGGAGATGCTGATTGTCAAACCCAAATGGCAGCGCAAGCTGGTGATGGAGTTTTGGGAGAGTCGCAAAGGGAAAAAATTCTTTACCCGGATTATTGCGCCCGCCAAAGAAAAAGGTACGGGTTCGCTGAAGATCGACAAAAGCATGTGGAATTATTTGCCCAAAATTGAGAAGGTCATGAAGATTCCTCCTTCTTTGATGTTGCAACCCTGGTTGGGCAGTGATTTTACCAATGATGATCTGGTCAAGGAAATCAGCCTGGAAAACGACTATACCCATCAGCTTTTGGGCGAAGAAGTGGTTGAAGGAATCAAAACCTATAAATTGGAATTGGTGCCCAAACCTGATGTGCCCGTGGTCTGGGGCAAGGTGCATTATTTTGTGGATAAAGAACGCTTTTTACCCGTTCGCCAGGAGTATTTCAGTGAAAGCGGCAAACTGGTGAAGTATATGCGTTTCTCTGAATTTAAGACCCTGCACAACCGCTATGTGCCCACGCGCATGGAAATGGTGCCAGTCAATGAAAAAAACCAAAAAACAGTGATTACCTATCTTGAAGTGCGTTATAACGCGCCGATTGACGATGAGATTTTTTCGCTGCGAAACCTGAAAAACTCCAAATAGTGGGCCAGATTTGAGCGTGGGTGGGTTCTGAGGCATGGGCAGGCAACGCTTTTTTGCCTTGAAAAGGTGCTTGGGGGTGCTGTGTCTTACGCTGCTGCAAGCACTGTGGCTCAGCCCTGTGGCAGCCGAAACGGAGCTTTCAGGTTATTATAAAAATATTTTTCTGCGCAATGGCGAAAATCTCTTTGCGGGCAACCGTCTGCGCCTCAAATTTCTGGTTGATTTCAATCAATATGTTCAGGCTGAAATTCAATATACCAATCAGTTGACCTTTGGTCAGTTTCCCAAGATTCAGACGCCGCTGAACACCACCAATTTTTTTAAGACCGATCAGGTGCTCTTGCGTGCCGATGGACTGGATTGGACCCATTCTTTCTACCGGGCCTTTGTCAGTTTTAAACTCAAAAATCTGGATATTGTTCTGGGGCGGCAGCGTATTGCCTGGGGTACAGGTCGTTTCTGGAATCCGACCGACTTGCTCAACCCCTTTGACCCGACCAATATTGAAGGCAGTGAACGAACGGGGGTGGATGCCCTCAATCTGAAGCTGAGCACCGATCGCCTTTCCTATTTGTCTTGGGTGGGGGCACCGGGCCCAAGCTTTGCAGAGTCGAGCCTGGCCAGCCGTTACCATACCACGATTGGCCCCCATGATCTTTCTTTGATGACGGGAAAATTCAAAGATAGCCTGGTGATTGGCGGTGACTATGCCGGTTCTTATCAGGGGGCGGGGGTGCGCCTGGAAGCGAGCTATACGCTTTCGCCGCTTAAAAATTTTTGGAAGGCAGTGCTGAGCTTGGATTACCAGTTTTCACGGCTTTATCTTTTGGGGGAATACTTTTACAATGGTCAGGGTGAATCGGATCGCCGCCACTACGATCTTGAAGGGCGGCTTGCGGGCCGGATTCGCAATTTGGGCCAGAACTATCTGGGCACAACCCTGAGTTACCAGCTTTCTCCCCTGATGTCGCTTTCGGGCCTGGCCCTGATCAATTTAAATGACGGCAGTTGTGTGCTGGGGCCCACGCTGAGCTATTCAATGGGGCCCAATACCGATCTAATTTTCGGTTTGAACGCCTATCTGGGCTTGCCTGAGACAGAGTTTGGCCGCAATTCAGTTTTGATCTTCAATCAAATGCAGTGGAGTTTTTAAAATGCAGTATCGCGCTCTGATTTTTGTGGGTGTGTTGAGCTTTTACCTGGCGGCAAGGATTTCGGCATTTGCAGCCGAGGCGCCTTCTCCTGAACCCACCCAGGCAGAAGAGAAGGCGTCCCAAGCCGAATCTTCCGAACCTTCAGTGGCAAGCTTGGGGAATGAGTTCAGTATTTTTTATCAAAACAGTCTGCAGTCTTTTCAGCAGGATCAAACCTCCATTGCAGGGGCCCGACCGAATCAGCTTCAGGCCAGCGGCCAGATCCGGCTGCAGCCTGAATGGATTTTGCGTTTGGCGATTTTGGGCGACCGTGCCAATCTGGAACTGCCGCAATTCACCACCGGCAAGGTTTTCAGCTCGGATGCCTTTTTGGGGGAACTCAGTCTGAATTACCGCTTGGGCAAAACAGACCATCTGGAATGGGCGGGAGGTCTCAGCTATCTCTATACCAGCTATACCCCTGACAATCTCGATCAAAATCAAGCGCCAATTCCCTTTACCAATACCGTGCTGGATTACCATTACACCAGCCAGGGCCCCGGCTTTTCGCTCTTGGGCCTTTGGCAAATCACGCCGCCTCTGTCTTTGCTCGCCCAGGCAGGGCTTTACCCCTATCTTTTCACTTCGGTGCAAAAGGGCAGTGCGCTGCCCTATCTGGGAATGGGGCGGGCGACTTTGCAGTTGCGCTACCAGATTGTAGAGGGGTTTTTACTGGCGCTCAGTGCCAGTCAGGAGCTGGGCTGGGGAGCCTACCTGAATTCCAATACCAGCTTGGGTTTGGGCCTGACCCTGGTGCCCGACAGAATTTCGCAGGAATAGCTAAAGCTTGCCAGTCAGATAGCCCAAGAGAATCGGTCCGAAAATAATCAGAAAGATATTCGGAAAGATCAGCAGCAGCATGGGAAAGAGCAGTTTAATCGGCGCTTTTTGGGCCAGTTCCTGGGCTTTCTGCCAACGTGCATCTCGTGCAATTTCACTTTGAATACGCAGGGTTTGGCTGAGGTTGCCGCCAATTTGCTCGGCCTGAACCACAGCCACTACAAACGAGGTAATCTCTTTCATATCCACCCGCTTGGCGAGGTCTTTCAGGGCCTGAATGCGGGGTTTGCCCACTTTGATTTCCTGCAGGGTTTTGGCAAGTTCCTCTTTCAGGGGACTGGGCTGGCCCTTTTTCAGCATCAGATTGAGGGAGGCATCAATGCCCATGCCGGCTTCCAAACAGATCGTCATCAGATCGACAAAATCAGGAAAGGCCCTGAAGATTCCCCTGCGGCGGCTTTCAACACGGGTATTCAGGCGCACAATTGGAAAATAATAGCCAATTGCCAGCAGCACCGGCAGGGCGTAGAGCACAATCTTGCCCGGATATTTAAACAGGAAGAGATTCAAGGCCACAAAGGCCATGGGAAAGCCCACCATATACAGAAGCAGGTTGACCCCATAGAGTTCAACCGAAAGTTCGTAATTGCCTGCTTGATCGAGTTTGCGCCGGATAAACTGGTAGAGGTTGGCGGGGATCAGACGGGCGGCAATCGGGGCCAGTTGCGAGTGCCCTTCGCTGGCCCATTGTTGGCCCAGGGCCTTGGCTTTTTCAAGCCCTTCGCGGGTATCTTCTTCCTGCAGGCCTTTTTTAACTTTCAGGTATTGCAGACGGGCGGAGGCTTCTTCTTTGGATTGGGGTTTGGCAAAGGCCAGAATCACAAGCAACACGGCCATAAAAAAGAGAATATAGATCAGCCAGCTCATATGTCGATATCCACGATCTTTCTCACCACGACAATGCCTCCCAGAATAGTGACTGCACTGGCCGAGAGCATGCCCCAGCCAATCGGATGCGAAACCATCAGGCTCATGCGGCCTGGGTTGAGAAAATAGAGCACCACGCCCATAAAGAGGGGCAACAGGGCCAAAACCATGGCTCCCAGACGGCCTTGGGCCGTGAGGGCCGAAATCTGCCCCTGAATCTTTTGGCGCTGGCGGACGGTATTGGCCAGGGTATTGAGCACATGGGCCAAATCGCCCCCGGTCTGGCGTTGAATAATAATCGCAGTCACGAAAATATCCAAATCGGTATTCTGCATGCGTTCGGCCCAGTCTTCGAGCACCGTATCCAGCGGTGCCCCCACGCGGGTGGCCTGAAGCACTTGGTAGAGCTCATAGGCCATGGGATCGTCCATTTCACGTACCACCACCTCCAGGGCCTGAACCAGACTCAGCCCTGAACGCACGGTATTGCCAATCAGCGCTGCTGCATCGGCAAATTGCTCCTGAAAACGGCGTTTGCGGCGGGCGTGTTGTTCTTTCAGCCAGCGCTTGCAGATAAACACACCCAAATAGGCAAAAAGCAGTCCCATCGAGAGTTTGGTCATGGCATCGGGGCCAGTGACTACACCGAGCGCAAAAAGCGCAAGGCTCAGACCGGCCTGAAAAAAAATAAACTGACTGGGATTGAGGGGCAGTTGCAATTGCTCAAACTCCTGCTTGAGCGACTGGGTATAGCGCCCGAGCAGAGAGTCCATCAGTTTTTCAGTTTTGCCTGAAAAAAGCAGCATCAGCATCAGCACGCTGACAAAAATCAGGGCGCCGATGCCGAGGGGCAGCAGTTGCAGCAGCAGGTTTTCCACGGTGAACTGGATCAGGCCTGCTGGTTGATCATCTGGGCCACATCATCCCGGTATTGGTGCAGATGGCTTTGGCAATATTCCTGGGAGGGACCGTTGCTGTAGATATGCACCTTGGGCAGGGTGGGATCGGGCAGAATCAGGCTCCAGCCGCCCTCTTCGAAGATCTTGACGCCATCCAGGGTTGAGATATCCCGTTGACCATATTTTTCCAGCATCAGGCGCATCAGTGTGCCTTTGACCGTGGTGGGGCAGGTCAGGGTATCGCTGAGGATATGCAAGGGGGGCAAATCCTGAATCACTTCAGAGAGTTTTTTATTGTCGAGCGAAAGCAGGGTGGCCAGCGTGGCGGCTGCCATCATGCCGTCAAATCCGCCATGGAAAGCCGGGAAGATAAATTGGCCTCCAAAGCCAGCCAAGACCACATCGGCCTCTTGGCCTGCTTCCATCAGGGAGCGGGTGGTGGCTTTGGAGCGAATCACTTCCCCTTCGCATTGCGCTGCCACTTCTTCAATCAGGCTGGGGGCCATGACAGGAACCGCAATTTTTTTGCCGGGGAATTTGTGCAGCATCAGTTTGACCATCGCTGCCAGCAGCAGGTTGTGGTCAATTGCTTCGCCGCGCTCGTCGATTGCGGTCATGCGTTCGCCATTGGCATCCATGCGCACGCCAAAATCTGCCCCCAAAGCCCGCACCACATTTGAGGTCTGCAGGGCCAGTTCTTCATAGTTGCGCAGCGCGCCTTCGGCCACGTGGGCGTTGAGCACCACGGTGTCCATGCCCATGCGTCCGATCAGGGTGGGCAGAATCACGTGGCTGGCCTGGAACATATAATCCAGCACCACCTTCATAGAGCGGCTGGGTTTGTATTGGCTCAGAACCTTGAGAAAGCCTTCCTGGTATTTTTCAATAATGCGGGAAGGGTATTGAATTTCACCCAGTTCGACCACGCGCGCGCGGCGGAAATCTTCTTTTTGGTAGGTGGCTTCGATCTTTTTCTCGTTCTGAGGGGAGATATTCAGCCCCGAAGAATCGAGGAATTCAATGCTGATCTTTTCACGGGTATTGTCGGCTGCCAGACGCACATGTACGCCTCCGGCCACATCCAGTGAGGGAATTTGAATCCGGGCCACGGGCAGGGCACAGGCTTCCAGGTTTTGAATATGCACACCCACTGAGAGCACACCTGAGGCAAAAGCCCGGCTGAACAGACGTGAGGCCGCCGACTGGTCGCGGCTGAGTGAAATGCTCTTGCCCATGCCAATCGTCGCGCCATAGGCCGCGCCCATTTTGACCACCAGTTCGGGGGTGATATCCATATTGACGGTTCCTGAAATGCCCAGTTCGCCAAAGATGCTTTGCAATTGGCCGCTGCCCCAGATAATGCTTTCGGTGGCAATCGAATTGGCTTCGAGGTGTTTATTGGGCCAGATTCTGACCTCAGGCTTGACCAGGGTTTTTTCGCCCAGGGAGCAGTCATCTCCGACCACTGCGCCTTCGAGAATCTGGGCTTCTTTGTGCACAATCACGTTTTTGCCCAGGGTGCAACCCCGCAATGAGGCACTGCGCTCAATATGCACGCCATTCCAGACAATCGGGCGCTTGAGCGTGGCGTTTTGATCGACCACCACATTGTCACCCAAAACGGTATTGGCGCTGATGCGCACGTTTTTGCCGATATAGGTATTGTGGCCAATCACCACGGGGGCTTCGAGCGAGACGGAGTTTTCAAGCTCAACGCCTTCACCCAGCCAAATGCCTTCTTCTTTCTGGGTATAGGGCAGTTCAACCTGGACTTTTCCGGCCAGAACGTCATAGTGGGCCTGGCGGTAGGTGGTCAGGTTGCCAATATCGCACCAATAGCCTTCGGCCACATAGCCATACATCGGCAGCCCCTGTTCCAGAATCATGGGGAAGAGATCTTTTGAGAAGTCTTTTTCTTCATTGGCGGGCAAGAGATCGAGCAGTTCGGGCTCGAGCACGTAAATGCCGGGATTGATCGTATCGCTAAACACTTCGCTGCTGG
>Ga0210032_1000046_pt1 | contig 106470 bp, 91 predicted proteins | sample CryGeyCG2114_250_2_FD_185458 | JGI IMG/M metagenome (GOLD analysis project Ga0210032, IMG submission 185458) | Groundwater microbial communities from aquifer - Crystal Geyser CG13_big_fil_rev_8/21/14_2.50 (SPAdes) (version 2) | ecosystem: Environmental > Aquatic > Deep subsurface > Groundwater ... | reverse complement strand
AAAAGATCACCGACCATTGGCGGATTCAAGCTGAATTTGAACTGGACGAAGACAGAACTGTAGGTCTTGATGCTGAGGGGGCTTGTTATATAGTGGTCACCAACTTGCCTGCCAAAGAGCTATCCGCACCAGAAGCTATTGCTCTTTACAAACGGCAAAGCAAGGTTGAGAGAGGGTTTCGCTTTTTAAAAGGCCCTCAATTTTTCACCTCTGCCCTGTTTTTGAAAAAACCAGAACGGGTGCAAGGTTTACTGACCGTAATGACCTTGGCTTTGCTGGTTTATTCTTTGGCCGAGCGCAGATTACGCATGGCATTGACAGAAAAGAATGAGACTTTGCCAAACCAGATAAAGCAAGAAACGGCTACGCCGACCTTGCGGTGGATTTTCTATCTACTCAAAGACACCAACCGAGTATTATTGGAGATTCCTGGACAGCCAAAACAATGTTTAATTGAGGGGATTAATGAGCTTAAAACTAAGATTCTTAGACTCTTTGGGACACAAGTTGAACTTTATTACCAACTTAACTCCCTTGAGGGCTGCTCAATGTAGGTTTAGAGTTTGAGAACATTTTATTTTTTGAGTCTGACTTTGTAAACTTTAAATGACCCTTAGGAGAAGACTGCTCATTCCTAGTCTAGGATGCAAAGAGTTTGAACGCACCTGAAAAAGAGCATGAACTGACTTGCGTTTTGAGAAAGCATTGTCAAAGGGCTGAATCTTCTGTCTCTGTTTGGGCTAAGCGTAGTTTTTCAAGGCCTTCCAGCAGCAATTCCAAACCAAACGAAAAATCGTGCAGCCCCTTGTGCTGACCCGTACTGACCATTTCGGTTAATGCCTTGAGATAGGGTAAATCAGCCTCGGCGAGCAGAGGCAGAAAGCCTGACGCGGCCTGAGCATACTCAGAAGGTTCCAGGGGAAAATTCAGTTTCTGTAGGGTAAAACCATAGATATGGCTGTCGATTGCATTCCAGGCCCGATCGGCCAAAGCATAGCTGAACCCCGCTTCTCGCAAACACCCCAGCGTGGCATTGACATAGGCCAACATCTGCGGACCGATATTCATGCCGGAAACCAGCAAATGGGAGGCCCAGGGGTGACGCATGAGCGCGATATGTGCAGAGTGCGCCCGTTTGCGAATTTCAGCCTGCCAGTCTTTGCCGGGTTCAGGCCTTTCAATTTCAGCCATGATCAGCTCGACCATGCCATGCAAAACCTCTTCCTTATTGGCGACATGGTTATAAAGCGACATGGCTTCTACCTCTAATGTTTCAGCCAGTTTGCGCATTGAGAGTGCAGCGATGCCTTGGCTGTCAGCCAATTGAACAGCGGCTTGCAGTACCCTTTCGCGTGTGAGTCGGGGTTTGCCGGATTTCTTTTTTTCGGATTTTGAACTTGACATACTTACAGTGTAAGTATTATTCTAAAATCAGTCAAACTTACACTGTAAGTTTCTTGGTTTTGTCTAAAACCTGAATCAAAAGCGTGTGTTTGACGGTGAAACTGAACTGAAACAAGGAGCCGGCTATGAAAATTTGTATTGTTGGTATTTCGGGTAAGCTGGGGCAGTATATGTTGCAGCAGGCACTTGAAAGGGGCTATGAAGTGGTGGGGGTTTGCCGTGAAAGCAGTCTGCCTAAGCTGGAGGCCTATCGTGGGCGGGTGACACTGTTTGCCGGGGCAACCCATGATCGGGCTGTGATTCAGCAAGCAGTGCAAGGCTGTGATGGTGTGCTGACGGTCTTGGTGCCCTGGGGCATTCAACAATATGCCTCGGGGACCGCCCAGGCAGTGCTTGATTTTGCCCCTGAAAAGGCCCGCTTGATTTTCTCCTGTGGTTGGCATATCACACGCGATGGGAAAGATGTCTATTCACCGCTCTTTACAAGCATGGTCAAGTTCTTTGGCTGGTTGGCCCGTTTGGCCCGATTTGCTGAACTCGATGATCAGGTGGAAGCCACACGTCGCATCTTTGCCAGCCCGACCCGCTGGACGGTGGTGCGCGGCAGTGATCTCGAAGAAGGAGCAAGTGAGGGGCTGCCTGTCTGGAGTCAGCATGTAGGCGACCCGATTCTGAAGAGCAATCGCACCCGCCGGATTGATTTTGCGCTGTTTATGGTGGAAGCCTTAACAAACGATGCCTTGATTCATGAAGCCCCTGCGATTGTCGGTTGCAAGACTGCTTCTGCTTTGGCTTGTGGGGTGGTTTAAGTCTGGATTAGTTTTGGGGGTTAAACCTGGACTTATCGGGGAATACTAGAATATGAAAACATTCTTGGATTCTTGGCTGCGCCTGAGTTTGAGATGGGGTGGCTATAATTTTGTTGTGATAATTTTCTTTTTGCCTTATCTGTGGTGGCTTAAGGCGACTTTTGAACTCCTCTGCAAAATGCCAGATAACTATTATAGACTCTTTCCCCTTGCGAATTTAGGACTTTTTCTGGTTTTCAGTCTTTTGGAATATTACGCACTCTCTCGCACACTAAAGCTGAAAGAAATCAAGCATAGATATGTATTGTTATATTTAACTTTTGGAGGAAATCTGGCTGGCTTTCTTGCTATCGCAGCTAATTTTTTAGAGAGTCCATTCATTTTGCTTTATTTGATGACTATGTTTGCAGTTCTTTTATTCAAATATTTATACTCAGAGCATTGGCTTAATAGTTATTCTCAACAAAATGACCTGCCCAAGGGATTTTTACCGTTTTCATTTCCTTGGAATTGGCTGTGGGTTTTTCTTGGCTATGTCTTGATTTTGTGGTTCTCTCTCCCAAATTTAATCGGCGCTGATTGTCGATCACCCATCAGTACTGTGAAAGCGAATATGCATACCGTTCAGACCATGCTTGAAACCTATGGCGTGGATTGGGGAGGCACTTATCCGCTGCATTTCTCTCTGCTCAAACAAGAGGCTCAAACCGTGCGAAACCCCTATTGGAAGGCGTTTGTTAATCCCTTTAATATGCAGGGGTTCACAAGGGCCTATCAGGATTTTGATGCTGAAATCGGACTGCCCCGAAAGCCCAAACCGATTAGTTTTCTGGGCGTTGCCTATTTCTATCCTGCACTGAATGCCCCGCGCTATCAGCCTGGAAGTGTTTTGTTGAGTGCCTCCAATTGTGCTGGGAATTCATGTTTGCAATATTTTATCTATGGCACAGACGCCGAGGGGTATATACTCGAAGATCGACAGGTCCCTTTTGTTTTAAGTAATAGTTAAACTGAATTCAGTCTGCTGAAATGAGAATGAAATGCCCCTTCGGTTTTTAAATATGTCTGGCTTGCTCCTGATCTGGGTGGGATTGAGCTTTTATGGCAGTGAAGAGACCTTGCTGTTTAAAGGTGCTTCCCCTTTTTACCAGGGGTTTGCGGCGCTTGGACATCTGCTCTTGGTTCTGCTGCTGATCGTGGCCGTGATTGGGATTCAAACCGATCCCCGTACAGGGCGTTCCAAAACTACACGTGTGGGGGCCATTTTGATTCTGGTGGCAGCGGCGGGCCTGGCCCTGCGGGCCTTTTCCCTGTTTTTACTGGCCTGTTTGCCTGAGGCTCACACTTCTCCAGCCCTGCTGAGTTGGCTTGAATTCAGGCAGCCCCTTTTGCTCTGGCCCTTTGCGCTGGCTTTTTTACTGGGAGGGGGCGTATACAGTGCGGGTTTTTACCATATTGATGCCACCAGCCCATGGGCCAAGCGGGTTTTCATTGTGGCTTTGGTATGGCTGGTTTTGGGCAGTGCTGCTGTGACCTGGGCAGGACTGGCTCAGGTTTGGGTGCGCCAGGGATATCTGGCTTGGGTTTCACTCGGCTATCTTTGGATGGGAGCAGAGGTGGGGTTTCGCTGGAGGCCTTTGCGAGCCAATCACCCCTGAGTCTGAGACTGGAGTTTGTCTTCTCTCAGGGGTATACTGATTTTTCCGCTTGAACTCTTTGTATAGGAAGCCTGAGTTATGTCTTTGCCCTCTAAAATCCGCGCGCTCAGAATTCAGACCCCCCGCCTGATCTTGCGTCCCTTGGGGCCTGAGTTTGCGCCTCAGGTTTTGGATTACCATCACCGCAACCGCGCCTGCTTCAAACCTTGGAATCCCCGCGTGGGAACGAAATTTTTTACCCAGGAATTTCATCGCCAGCGCCTTGAAAATGAATTGCAGGAGAGCCAGGCGGGCAGGCTTTTGCGTTTGAGTATTTTTGAAGCGCAGGATCAAAACTTTGAACGGGTGATAGGGCATCTTTCGCTTTCCAATATTGTCTGGGGGGCCTTTCGCTCCTGCTTTTTAGGCTATGCGATCGATCAGCAGGTGCAGGGCAAGTGCTATATGACAGAGGCTCTGGGGGCGACTGTGGAACTGGCCTTTGCGCATTTCAAACTGCATCGCTTGGAAGCCAATATCATGCCCCGGAACCAGGCTTCGATTCGGGTGGTTGAAAAACTTGGCTTTGAGTGCGAGGGGCTTTCGCCCAAATACCTGAAAATCAACGGGGTTTGGGAAGACCATCTGCACTATGTCTTGCGAAACGGAATGCTTGAATAGGCGCATTCAAAGGTATAATACACTCCGAGCAAAAACGCGGGAAACAGAACACGAAAACATGCGCATTTTAATGACGATGTTTGGCTGGCAGGAAAGTGGGGGGGGAACCATTCTGCCGCGACAAATCGCCCTGGGTCTGCAAAGACGCGGTCACCAGGTCATGGTGATTTATGCTTCGACTGAACATATTCCCAATGCCCCGGCCTATACCCTGTCTGAACGCAGTGAAGAAGGCGTGCAGTTGATTGGCATTCACAACTGGGGCCTGATGATTAAAAACTGGGTGACCGCCTATTTGGGCGGCACAAATCCAGAACACGAAATTGAAAACCCTGCGGTCTGGGATATTTTCAGGGTGTACTTGAATAAGTTTCAACCGGATATTGTGCACTACCACAATTTCTATGCCCTTTCGATGGGCTTCACCGATTTGCCCAGAGCACAAAACCTGCCGACATTTTTTACGCTTCACAATTTCTGGCTGCTCTGTCCCACCTTGTATCTCTACTATCAAAACCAAGAGGTCTGTGCAGGGGTCAATGAAACGGGCAGCAATTGCTCACAGTGTACCCAGTCTTTTTTTAGGGGCTCGCTTTTTACCGAAAGACGCGATCGCCTGCGCGAAAAAGCCCATACCGATCTCACCCGCCTGTTTGTGAGTGCTCCCAAAATCAAAGAGATGCTGGAAGCCCAGGGCTACTGGCCTGAAAAAATCGAAGTGCTCAAATTGGGGAATCTGCGGGCAGTCAGAATTTGGGAGGGTTTGGGGCAGAAACGTGCGCCTTTTCAAGGCCCGACGATTCGCTTTGGGTTTATGGGCTCGCTTTTGCCTGTCAAAGGAATTCATATACTCTTTCAGGCGGTTCAGCTTCTGAAGGGGGATTTCAGCGTGCATGTCTATGGCGAAGCTTATCCAGAGCAACTGGATTATCTCAAAAGCATGGACCCCCTCAACCGGATTCGTTTGGAAGGTTCTTTCAAAGCTGAAGAACAACTCGCGGTGCTTGAAAAAATCGATGTGGGCATTGTGCCTTCCAGTTGCCATGAACAGGCGGGGATGGCGGTTGAAGAATTCCTTTCTGGAGGGGTGCCTGTGATCGTTTCAGATCGCGGCGGGCTTTCGTATTATTTGCAGCCCGGCACCGGGGCGATCTTTGAGGCGGATCAGCCCCAGCGTTTGGCGGAAGTGATGCAGGCCCTGATTGATCAGCCTGAACAGATTTGTATTTGGCAAGCCCAAATTCAGGCGCCTGTTTCGTTTGAACAGTATATTCAAGCCATGGAAAGCCGATACCACGAAACGGTTTTGAACCACAAAAGCCAGGATCTTCACAACCGCTTGGCTGCTGAACCCGGTCTGAACACGGGCTCAGAACCTGATTCTGAATCGCATTTTAAGATTTTGCTGGTATTGGATGCCTCAGAGGCCTGGCAGCCTGTTTTGAAAAGCTTTCTTGCAAGTTTTCAGGCCCATGATCCCCTTGAATTGGTTCTTTTGCCACAGAATTTAAGCAGTCAAGCCGCTCAGGATTTGCTGCTGGATTGGCTCGAAAGCGAGGGTTTGGATGCTGAATCAGGGCCCGAACTGCTTTTGCTGGAGCCCATGGAAGACTTGCTCGAATTGCAGGCGCTGCTTTCGGTCGTTCAGGTCTATTTTTGGTCTGAAACAGCGTTTCAAACCAATGAGCTGGCTCTCAAGGCGGGTCTGCCACTGGCGGGTTCAGCTTTGCCAGCAGAACTGAAGAGCGCAACCTCCCCCGCATTGGTTCAGGATTGGTTGCTAAAACTGGGTTTCTCGTATTTTCCAGGCAAGTCTTGAACGCTGTGCCCGATGTTTTGAATATGTGTTTTACTCTTCTTCATGCATGCTTTTTGCGAAACAGACGATGAAAAATAATCGTCTGTTTGTCTTGGGTTTTGTCTTTCCTGCTTTGCCAAAATGGATGGGGTTTGTTTTTTGTGCACTGTTTTTTCTGAGCATGGGGCAAGCCCTGGGCAGCCCTGCGCAGGCTGAGACCCTGCGAAAACCTGTTCAGCAAACTCTCCGGAATAACGCACTCAATACCACCACCCTGCGGCCTGGGCAAGAAAAATATACCCTGGGAAAAGAGATTGAGATTCTTGAAGACCCAGGCGGAACCCTGAGTTTTGAACAGGTCAGACAAAGCTGGGGGGCCTTTCGCAAGAGCAAGGTAGATATTCCCAATTTTTCTTTTTCTTCCTCTGCATTTTGGCTGCACTTTAAACTGCGCAACCCCATGATTCAGGAACAGTTGATGCTGCTTGAAGTGGGCCATCCCAATATTGACTCAATTCGCTTTTACCAGCCACGCCTGGATGGGGGGTGGAAGGAGGTTCCCGCAGGGCGTCGTCTGCCTTTTTCTGCGCGGGAATACAAACACCGCAATTTTGTTTTTGCTTTGCATTTGCAGCCCGGTGTCACGCGCGATTATTATCTGCGGGTAGAAAGCTCAGCAGCCTATTATGTCCCGCTTTACCTGCTCTCAGAACGGGCCTTTGCTCAGAAGGATCATGAAGCCCAATTGGGATTTGGCTTTTATTATGGTCTGATCTTTGTGATGATTTTTTACAATCTGGTGCTCTGGCTTTCTGTGCGGGATCGCAACTATCTCTATTATGTGCTGACGCTCTTTTTCCTGCATTTGCTTTTTCAGGCCACCAATAATGGCTTGGCCTATGAGTATCTTTGGCCTAACTGGGTTTGGTGGAGCAACCATTGTCTGGGCACATTTTTAGCGCTTTCGATCTTTTTTACGTTGACCTTCAGCCAAAGTTTTTTGCAAATTCGCGATCATGTGCCGATTTTGAACCGCCTGCTCAATCTCTTGAAAGGGTTGGCCTTGCTGTTGGCGGTCTTGAATCTGGCTCCAGATCATACCTTTCTCAGTTGGCTTTCGGTTTTCTGGGGCAGTAAAATCGCCATTGTGGCCACGCTGGGAATCTGGTTCTCGGGGGCTTTTGCCTGGCTGCGCGGCAACCCGACAGCCCGTTATTTTATGATTGCCTGGAGTTCTCTGGTTTTGGGAGCCCTGGTCACAGCCTTTACCGCCTATGGTTTGTTACCCACCTCTTTTTGGACTACCTATGCCCTGCAGATCGGCACGGGGATTGAAGTGGTGTTGCTCTCCATGGCCTTGGGAGATCGCCTGCGGGTCGATCAACGAAAAATTCTCGAGGCCCAAACTTCGCGTCTGCAACAGGAACAAATGGCGAAACAGGCGCAAGAGCGCATGGTTGAGCGTTTGAAAAAACTCGATCGCATCAAAGACGAATTTATCGCCAATATTTCACATGAGCTGCGCACCCCCTTGAATGGGATTATTGGCATTTCCGAATCGATGCTCGATGGCGCTACGGGTGCGATGAGCCAGGAACAGAAATACAATCTTTCCCTGGTCATTTCAAGTGGGCGGCGCTTGTTTCATCTCGTCAATGATTTGATTGACTTTTCTCAGCTCAAACACAAAGAAATTCAACTGCATCTGCGCCCGGTTTGGTTACGTGAGGTGGTCGAGGTGGTACTCAAACTTTCAAAGCCTTTGATCGGGCAAAAAGATCTGGTTTTGATCAACGCCATTCCAGAAAACGTTCCCCCTGTCATGGCCGATGAAGACCGCCTGCAGCAGATTTTACACAACTTGATTGGCAATGCGATTAAATTTACGTCCTCAGGCCAGGTGGAAGTTTCAGCGCATACCACGCGTGATTTTCTTGAGATTACGGTTTCAGATACGGGGCCTGGCATTCCTGAAGTCTGGCATGAGCGGATCTTTGAATCCTTTGAGCAAGCCGATGGTTCTGCGGTCAGAGAGTTTAGCGGAAGTGGCCTGGGCCTGGCTATTACCCGTCAACTGGTGGAGCTGCATGGGGGGAGAATCCGGGTTGAATCCAGTCCTGGGAAGGGAGCGCATTTTCGCTTTCTTTTGCCCTTGGCCCTGGAAATTAAACCGGCAGAACGCAAAGCCCCTCAGGTGCGCTTGTTTCCCAGTACGGGTGAGTTGGAAGAATCGCGGGAGATTGCCCGCCAGACCCGTCCTTTGGCAGAACTTCCCCCTGAAGAAGAAGCGCCTTTTCGTATCTTGATCGTCGATGATGAACCCGTGAATTTGCAGGTCTTGGTCAATATGCTGGCCCTGCAACGCTATTCGGTGACCAAAGCCAACAATGGCCAGGAAGCCTTGGATGCCCTGCAGAAGCAAACCTATGACCTGATTCTGCTCGATGTCATGATGCCCAAAATGTCGGGCTATGAGGTCTGTGAGGCGATTCGCCGTCAGTATCCTGCCAATGCCTTGCCGATTGTCTTTTTAACCGCTAAGAACCAGGTGGCAGATGTGGTACAGGGCTTTGATACCGGCGCCAATGACTATCTGACCAAACCCGTTTCCAAGAATGAATTATTGGCACGTATCAAGACCCATATTCATCTGTCTAAAATCAACCTGTCCTATGCCCGTTTCGTGCCCGATGAATTTTTGAAGTTTTTGGGGCATGAGAGCATTCTGGATGTGCGTCTGGGCGATCAAAGCCAGCAGGAAATGACGGTCATGTTTTCAGATATTCGCTCGTTTACCACGCTTTCAGAACAGCTCAGCCCCAAGGCCAATTTTGATTTCCTCAACGATTATTTGAGCCGAATCAGCCCGATTATTCGCGTCAATGAAGGCTTTATCGACAAATACATTGGCGATGGCATTATGGCCCTCTTTCCCCAAGACCCGCAGCAGGCACTGGATGCGGCGGTAGAGATGTTGCATGAGGTGACGCTCTTTAATTTGGAACGCAAGCAGGAAAACCAGCCTGCCATTCAGATCGGCATTGGTTTGCATACGGGGCTTTTGATGTTGGGCACGATCGGTGAAGATCAACGCATGGAGGGGACTGTGATTTCTGATGCTGTCAATACCGCCGCTCGCCTGGAGGGTTTGACCAAACTCTATGGCACGCCCTTGATTATCAGTGAGCAAACCCGTCAAAAACTCAGCCAACCTGAAAAATATACCCACCGCTATTTGGGTCGGGTGCGGGTCAAAGGCAAAGTTGAATCGATTTCGATCTATGAAGTCTTTGAAGACGGCCTGGTTGAAGATTTCCCAGCCCGTTTCAAAACCCTCGAGATTTTTGAAGCCGCTGTGGCTGCCTATCTTGAACGCGATATGGAGAAAGCCCGCGATGGCTTTCATGCGACCATCGCGCAGAATCCCCGCGATACGGCTGCCCGCTATTATCTTGAGCGTTCTGAACGGTTTTTGGCCCAGGGCCTGCCCGAGGATGTCAGTCCTGTTTTTGTCTGAAGTAATAAGATTATGTTAAATAAATGTTTTTATTGTGTTTTACAGCGAAAGACACGACAGGGTTTTTCTGATAAAATTGACATCTGATATTCTGTCAATTTTCAAAGGAGCATTCCAATCATGGCCAATACCTGGGTTCAGATATCCAACTCCGTACGTGTAGCGGATCCTGTTACGATGTTAGCCGCAGCTTACGAGTCCCGGGCGACACAAGTGGCCAAACTGTTTGTGCCGATTGCCTCTTTCGCTGGAGATACCGCCGTAACTGCCACCGATGGTTCTTTTAACTCCACGCCCGCTTCTACTCTGAAATCTTCAACTGCAATTCTGGCAACTCCTTCCAATATTCTCAATGTTCCTGGCCAGGCGACAACTGGGGCCAATTTGGTCACAGCCAAGCCTTTGATTGTGAAAGTAAAACGCGATCAATTCACCGGTGAAGTTTTGAACTATGGGGTGTTTAACGCCGATGGTTCTGTTCCCGGCCAAGTCGGTCCTGGGTATACGCCGGGTCAGGCTGGCGATCCTTTTGACCCCGCTCAGAATCCCCGTTATTTGGTTGACCGCATGACCGGCCAGATCTATCTCAACAATGCCGCTGGGGTGGTGGGGGTCAACTTAGATGCCAATGCGGGCGCTGAAATTACCACGGGTGCCGCAGGTGTCGGCAATGTTTTGGCCATCGTAGAGTTTAAAGCACTTGAAGGGGCTGCTTTGAGTACCGCTCAGCAGGCTGCCAGTGAGCTTTCCAACGTGATTCAGTCCTTGGCTACTTTGATTCGTGGCTTTAAGGATTCTGAGCGCAATATGCTCAATACAATCCGTTAAATTTTGTCATGTTTTAAGCCGCGTCCACGGACGCGGCTTTTTTATTGGGGATTGTTTAAAATCATTTAAGACTTTTTGTAAAGTTCTTCGCCATTGTGATCATATTTCAGGGGGGGGGAGCCTGAAACACCCGCTTTTTTGTCTGGGTTTTGGCACTTCGAAAATATCAGGGTCGAGACTGGTATAATGAGAATCCCAGAGTTAAAGAAAGAAAGATTCCGTCTATGTCCGCGTTTTTATCTGCCTCTCCCCAAATCAGTCTGACCAACCTCTTTTCAGAACCCTATAACAATGCCGTTGCAACAGCCCGCACCTGTTATTCAGCTGAGTTGGTAGGCGTTTCTGCCGTCAGTGGAAAGGGTTTGAGCACAGAGCAAAGTCTGCAAAAACAATTGCAACGCGATCGGATCGCTGCCAGCACCTATGAAGCGGGTCACCATACCATTCTGCAGCATGCCCATGCACAGTTTGCCTTAAGTGGGGTTTCCCGTCATTTTCTCTGGTCTTTTTTGCACGCTTTCCCCTATTACAACAGTGAACAGCAGAGCCAACGCTATGTACATGTCAGACCCGGCAAAGTGATTGAGCCCGATCTGGGGCACCCTGAATTGCAGGCTGTTTACCAGGAATGTATCGAAGATCAGACCGCCGTTTATGAGACTTTGACGCAGTCTCTGTTTGAGACAGCCGCTGAAGAGTATTTCAGAATTTTTCCGGGGCGTCGCAAGGATCGAGCCAAATATGAAAAAGACATCCGCAAACGCACCCAGGAAGTAGCGCGCTATGTGCTGCCGATTGGAACCTTTGCCACCCTTTACCATACGGTTTCACTGGTCACTTTGCTGAGATACCACCATATGGCCAACCAAATGGATGTGCCCGAGGAAACCCGCCTGATCATCGCAGAAATGGTCAGACTGGTCTGCGATGCGGATCCCCAGGTACAGAAACTTTTGGAATCCCCGCTGCTTTTTGAAGATATGCCGGAGAGTGCTTTCCTGCAGCGTGCCGGAAAAGCCAACCAGGCGTTTCTGGATGAGTTTGACAGTTCACTGGCGGGCAAGGTTTCCAAGCTGGTGGATTGGAAGCAAGCGGCTCAGGAGAGTATGGCGGCAGCGGTACGTGAAGTTTTGGGATTGGCAACCAGTGAACTCACCGATTGTGAAGCACTTGAACTGGTTTTGAATCCTGCCCAAAACAGGATTTTATCCACAACCCTCAATACCACCGTACACTCCAAATTGACGCGGGTGCTTCACCATCCGCACTATACGTTTCGCAAAAAAATAAGCCATGCTGCAGATTCTCAGGACCAGCGTCACCGCATGGTTCCAGGTTCACGGCCGGTATTGGGGCTGCATTTGAATACGCAGCCAGATTATATTACCCCCCGGCTTTTAAAGGCCGATGCCCCCAGTTTGGCACTTTATGAGGCTGCCATGGAGCGGATCTGGCAACGCGTCAATCAGCTCATTTCTGCAGGGGTTTCTGTTGAAAAAGCGTCCTATTTGCTTCCCAATGCTGTCAGCATTCGTTTTACGGAGTCGGGTGATTTGCTCAATCTTCACCATAAGCTCAAAGCAAGGCTTTGTTATAACGCCCAGGAAGAAATCTGGCAGGCCTCCTTGGATGAATTGGAGCAGATTTCAGCGATTCACCCCGAAATTGGGAAGTACCTTCGCCCTCCCTGTGGGCTACGTCAAATGGGAGGCAGAACACCATTTTGCCCCGAAGGACAGCGTTTTTGTGGTGTACCCGTCTGGAAAAAAGAGCCCACAGAATATGCGCGTTTGCTCTAAAAGGAAAAGGATCATGTTGAAACGAACCCTGCTTCTGATTACCCTTTGTACTTTGACGGCCTGTGATGACCCCAGCACGCCTGAAGTCAGCCCTTCGGCACAGCCTTCTGCGACTGCGGTTTTGAGTGCTGTGCGCAAACCGACCGATCTCGACAGCTTTATGAATTCACTGATGGGCAATGAATCCAAAACCTGGCAGGTGGTCAAACGCTTGGAAGGAACGGTGGATATGAGCCAGGAATGTTATTTGGATGATCAGATTCGCTTTACACGCGGCAACCATAAAATTGAGCTTTTGACAGGTTCCAGCCTCTGCCGGACAGAAAAGGCGGCGACAGCAGATCGCCAAGGTGGCTGGCAGATTACAACAGCGCTGAATGTTTATATCAGTCTCAACCAGGAATTGCCCTATGAGCTCAAAGTCAATGTTCTGAATGATCGGGAAATGGAACTTGCCTATTTTTCAGATGCCGGAAAACATGTCACTGAAACCTATGTCGCGATTGATACTGGGCCCGGTTCGAAAGCAAGTGCGGCACCTTCACGGCCTGTGCCTGCTCCCACCACCTCGCCTAAGCCGACGCGGGGTTTGTTTCCTTTTTGAGGTCGGGGTCCGCTGGATAACGATTCAGGATCAGGGCGATCCAAACATTGTAAAAGACACTCACAAGCCCCCAAGTCAGCCCGACAATCACGCCTAAATCGACCAGCCCCCGCCAGGGAAGGGGCAATTCCCTTACCAAAAGCACCAGCAGGCTGATGCCCCCTGTTAGTGCCCAGGCCACAATCCGTGTTCTTTTACTGGCAGCGTAAAATCCCATGCAGAAGAAGGGCGCAGCAAGCAGATCCTGAAAATTTCCGGACTGTTTTAAATGCAGGGCCCGTGCTGCGTAGCGGGGGGCAAAGGATTTTTGAAAGCCTCGGTAACCTTCAAAATACGCCATAAACAGAATCCAGCCAATACAAAAGATCATCTGTGCAGGGGTGGGCGGATTGTAAAAGCTGCCGCCTACAATCGGCCAGAGCTTTAGCAGCGCTTGCAGGATAATGCCCGCCAGGGCAGCAACTCCCCACAGAGCGCCGAGCCATCTGCTCAAGGTTTGTTTAGGCTTCGCCATCGCGATTGACTTCAAATCTTTGCATACCCACAGCATACCTGAAGTTCGCTCAGATCTGCAGCTTGATTGGCGATAGGCTGGGAAACCGCTATACTGGGGGCATGCGAAAATTTACATCTCTCCTTCTCCTCGCCTTGGGTTTATTCAGTGCCTGTCAGCATCAAACCTCTGAAGAATCCTTGCGTTTTTCAACCTGGGGTAGCCCTGAAGAAATGGCGATTTTAAACCCTTTGCTGAAAGAGTTTCAAGCACTTCACCCTGAAATAAAATTGGAAGTGATGCATATTCCCGACAAATATTTTCAGAAACTGCATACGCTGATTGCCGCCAATCTCTCGCCGGATGTGATCTTTGTCAATAATATTCAATTTCCAGTCTATGCTTCGAACCAGGCCTTTTTACCGCTTGAACCCTTTTTAAGTCACAGCACGGTTTTGCATGCCGAGGATTTTTATCCCCAAACCTTGGCGGGCTTCCGTTGGCAGGGTTCTTTGCAGGGAATTCCCAGAGATGCCTCCAATATGGTGATTTTTTACAATCAAGAACTCTTTGACAAAGCTGGCCTGGCCTATCCCCGTTCAGACTGGACCCTTGAAGAGATGCTGAAAACCGCTCAAAAACTGACTCTGGATCAGAATCGCGATGGGCATCCTGAACAGTTTGGCATTTCCTTTCAAAATCATTTTTTGTTTTGGACACCTTATCTTTGGAGTGCAGGCGGAGATTTTTTCAGCCCCGATCAGAAAAAGGCAAAACTGGAAACGCCAGAGGCCATTTCAGGCATTCAGTTTCATGCTGATTTACGCCACAAATACCATGTGGCTCCCACTTCTGCTGAAGCGGGAAGCAGTACCATGTCTCAGCTTTTTGTTCAAGGCAAGTTGGCGATGGTGGTCAATGGTCGTTGGGCCGTTCCGCTTTATCGCCAGAATTTAAAATTCAAATGGGATATTGCCCCCTTCCCCCAGGGAAAAGCGGGCTCGATTGTGGATGCCGATGCCTCGGGTTGGGTCATTTCCAGAAAATCGAAACATCCTGAGCAGGCCTGGAAACTGATCGAGTTTTTGGCGGCAAGAAAAGCCTCCGAAGCCTTTACCCAACCGGGTTTGATTATTCCCGCCCGCAAAGATGTGGCGCAATCAGCTGTTTTTCTGGCCCCTGGAAAATCGCCAGCTTCAGCGCACTATTTTTTAAAAGCGCTTGAAACAGGGAAACCCACGCCTGCGATTCCCTATTGGAATGAATTGCTTGAGGTTTTGAACCGTTCACTGGAACCCGTCTGGGACGGGCGAGCTTCAGCCCAGGATGCTTTAAAAGGAATAGATCAGCGTCTTGAGCCCTTATTGTAAAACTTGAATATGTTTTCAAGACTTTACAGAAATCTTGATTCTTGCGTAAAATAAACGTAATCAATCTAGAGTTTGGGCTGTTTATGAAAATTCTCTCCCGGTTAACAGGTCCTTTGGCAGAACGTGTCTATCCCCTTCTGCATGAAGTTTTTTCCTCCGAAACGATCACCCTTCAAGCTGAGTTTGAAGCAGGTCAGATCACCGAAAATGTAGATTTGGTCTTGGTTTCGTGCGAACTTGCTCAGCCTGCTGAGGTGCTTTCGGCTTATCTTGCTGTTTTGAAACGGGAAATTCCAATTTTGGTTTTTCTGAATGAAAGCCAAGAACTGCCCAGCGATGCTGATCTGGGCTATTCAGACTTTATTGAAGCCCCTTGGGCGCAAGCCAAAATTCGTCAGAGATTGAAGCAGATTCTCAAATGGCGCAATGAACGCCATGAGCGTCTGGTGTATTTAAACGAGGTCAGAGCCCTCAAATCAAAACTCGATGCGATTAATCCCTATGATTCTGAAACCGGTTTGTATAACCGACGCAGTTTTTTTCAACGCTTAGAAGAGGAATTAAAGCGTTCGCATCGTCATGTCCAGATGGTGGCCTTGCTCTTGATCCGTTGGCAGGGAAACGCTTCTGAGGATCAGATCTCGGCGGCTTTCCCAGACTTGGTTCGCAACCTCAATTCGATGCGCTGTTCAGATTTCTTGGCCCGGTTGGGGCCTGACACCTTGGGGATTTTATTGCCTCAAACCCTCGAAGCAGGGGTTGAGGCTGTGGCTGAAAACCTGTATCAGTCCCTTCAACCGGCAGCAGATCTTTTTGAGCTTGAGCTGCTGATGGGGAGCGCTGCCTGTGCTCCGCCTTATTTGGCGCTTCCCCAGCAATTGCTGGAACGTGCCGAAAAAGCTTTGAAACCCGCCTGTTTACTGGTGAAGTAAGTCACCTCGACTTAAAAATCAAGTTCAGAATTTGATTCCGAACGCTATAATAAGAACAGAACAAGCTCAAAGGATGTATCCCGCGTGAGTGATTTTAAAATTTCGGTAGGCGGAAACCCCCTCGAAAATTATCAAATCCGCCAGATAAAAAATGATAAAACCATGATGCAGGTTGAACAGCATCTCAAAGAAAATCCCGATGGCTATGACTCCATGGGAGTAAAGATCGATGGACAGGATTATCTGATTGTGGGCAAGGGGCTCAAAGCCAATGCCGGAGATTCTGTTGAGATTGAAGGCCAGGCCATGGGCCGGGTTGAGTTTGTTGAAGAAGAAAACAATACCTTTGCTGAAGGCCTTAAAGCAGGTTTTAAAACCAAAATGGCAGGGCTTGAGCACAGCGTGGCGGGGGTGCCCTTTGTACTGGGAGCTGCTGCTGTAAAAGGAACCGCCGCTGCTATTCGGGGCGCAAAAGCCCATGAAAAAGAGATTGAAGCTGTGACCGAAGGCCCCCCACTCACCCGCCAGTTAATTGAAGACGCCGTCAAGGCGATTTCTTCAATGTTTGGCGGGGGAGACGAGGACTAAAGCGGCTTGGGTTCTAGAGATAGCTTTTTTCTTCTCCGTTGCAGATTTGCATAATTTTTTCTGCTTCCCAGGGATGTTTGGTATCAAACTCGTTGATAAAGGCCACGCGCTGAATTTCTGCCAGTGACGTCACCCCCTGAACAGCTTTGTAATAGCCATCTTCGGCCATGGTGACCAATTTGCCCTCCATGCGCGCAATTTCACGTATGGTTGCAGCGGGCTTATGCTCTAAAATGGCTTCCCGCAGGGTTTCATTGCATACCAGAATTTCGTGCAGGGCTGTTTGCCCGACATAGCCGATTTGATTACATTCTGGGCAACCCTTGGGCCAATGCAAAAGATTGTCTTCTGGGTTGATCGCCGTTAGTCCCATAATATCCAAATACTCGCGCGAGGCATGGTCTTGAACTTTGCAGCTTGGGCACAGTTTGCGCACCAAGCGCTGAGAGACGACCATGATATTGCTGGAAGCAATCAAATAGGATTCAAGGCCCTGTGAAGCCAGTCTTAACAAGGCACCCATGGTATCGAAGCTGGGGTAGGCCGTAATGACTTTTGCGCCGGAAAGTGCGATATCGACGGTAGCCTCGAGGGTTTCTGGCGAATCAATTTCACTCACCATCAGGATATCTGGATCCATATAGCCCATCGATTGAATCAATTCAGGGAAGGTGATGCCCCGTTCCGGGGTCCAGTTGCCTTGGGCTACACCAGTCAAAACCAGTTCGACTGGATTTTCTGCCGTGACAATGGAGCGGGTCAAGAGGTTGAGATAATTCAATGCTGCATATTCGGTGGTTGATTTGCCAGAACGCGGTGGGCCTGTGACGATAATCAGCCCTCCGGCTTGCCCCAAATGTTTTTGCAGGCGACGCAGATTGAGCTTGGTCAGACCGATGCGCTCCAAATGCAAGAGTTCATTGGTATTTGCCCCTTGTTTCTGGCGAATATTCAGCACCATGTTTTCGCCCCAGGTGGAGGGGTAGGTGGCAATGCCCAATTCAAATTCGCGCTCATTGAATTTGGCTTGTACCCGGTTGCGCTGGGGAATGAGAATACTTTCAGCATTGAGTGCGCAAACCTGCTTCAAGCGGGCCAGCATGGGCATGCCCAAGTTTTGAGGCAAGGCAGTTTTTTGATTGAGTACGCCATTGATTCTGTATCTGACCCGCAGGTATTTGTCCTGGGGTTCAATATGAATGGCAGAGGCCTGATCCAAGAGGGCATTTTTGATCAGATAATTGAGCATGCCCTCTTCCTGTTTGTATTTCCCGTCAGAAGAGGAGAGGCTGACTTCGCCCACAATCAAGGTTTCTTCGAGGAGTTTGGGGTCGGGTTTGGGTTCGGGTTTTTTCTCTTCCTCATACAGGCTGAGACTGCTGAAGGGAGAGCTTCCCGCTGTGCGGGAACCGGCCCATTCATCCTCTTCCTCTTCTTTGGGTTTTGGGGCGAGTGCTGCCTGTTGCTGGGCGGCGTGGGCCTGTTTGGCCCTTTCAATTTCCCGGGTATAGTAGGCTTTGAGAGTTGTCCTGATCTCGGCTGAAGGCGCAATCGCTGGTATGAGCTGACACTGAAAATGATTGCGCAAATATTTTTTGAGTTTTTCGTCCTGGGGGTCTTCCATCACTACGGTGACATGGCTTTCATCCTTGGCAATCGGCAAAAACGCATTTTTAACGACAAATTGAGGATCCAGGCCCCTTAGCAGTGAAACATCCATGAGTTCAAGTGCGGGCAGCATTTTCGGGATATCCAACTGAATACTGATTGCATCGATCAATTGATTTTCACTGATCAGATTCATGCTGAGCAGGATTTCACCCAGTCTGCGCTCAGGCTCTTTTTCCTGTAATTCAAGCGCTTTTTCAAGGTGGGGAGCTTTGAGGGCGCGCATTTTCATCAAAAGCTCACCCAATAAAATGCTTTTGCGGTGCTTTTTCAAAAAGGCTTGAAGTTCGTCACTGCTTAAAAGCTTGAGTTCAACGCAAATTTGGCCAAAGGGTTTGTATTCCCGGTTTGAAATAAAATCGTACTCTCTCTGAATTTCAAGTACTTTTTGAATGGCATCGATCGGGATATATCCCTCTCTGACCAATAACTCACCCAGTTTTAATTCTTTTTTTATATCACTCATCTTTTACCTGCCCCAAAAAGTGGATACTCGCATGATTCCTGAAATTTGTCGCTTTGTCAATTATTAAGGTTAAGAAATTATGACAATGGGCCTGAAATTTTTTCAGTGCTGCTATCTTCGCGTTTTGCAGTTTCACTTGATTTGAGCAACTCTCCGACAATTCAATTCCGTTTCAAGCTGAGGGGCTTAATTCATGCTTGAATTTAATGACTCGCGTTATACTGAAGATAAGTACAACAGGGGCAGATTCGTGGCGCAACTCCCAATTAACCAACAACTTCAACATTGGCTCCAATTAGCCGAGTCTCATCTTTTGCTGGATCAGTTCAAGCCTGCTGAGAAATATTTTCGCAAGGCGAGCAAAGAAGATCCCACCCATTTACGGGTCTTGATGGGGTTGGGGCTATTGAGTTGGAAGAAAAACCGTCTCAAAGAGGCGATTCAGCATTTGGAATATGCCCTCAAGGTCGATTCGCACCATGTGCCGGCCTTGATTCTCTTGGCCAGAATTTATCAGCAAGAGCAAGCGCCTTTGCGGGCCTTGCCCCTTTTAGAGCGGGCCTATGATTATCAGCCTGAAAACCCAGAGATGCTGCTTTGTCTGGCAGAAATTCATTTGCATTTACAGAATATCGAAAAAGCGCGTTTCTTTGCTGATTTATTGACCCGTCTCGCACCCGATGATTTGGGGGGGTGGGTGATTCTTCAAGCAATTGCTGCAGCCCAGGGCGATATTCTGATTTATACCGAGGCTGGAAATCAGATGGCGCGTTTAGATCCTGTACATCACCAATTGGCGCTCAATGAACGGGAGTTCTCACTCCAATGGCAGGCTTTGCAGGAGGAAGGTGAAGCCCATGACCCACTGATGGCATTGGCGCAACTCTCTGATCAGGAACTCAATTCAGCCTTTCAAAAACTAAAAGAAGTCTATCATCAGGAAATCTAAAATATGGTTCAAGCCTCGCGAATTGTTACGGTATGTGCCGCCAAAGGGGGAGCCGGCTCAAGTTTTATCGCCAATAATCTGGCTATTGGCTTGGGGCTGGCAAGCAATACGCCCACGCTTTTGATCGATTTGGATTTATTGCAGGGAGGCAGTCAGGCCAGTTTGCTTTCCTTGGAACGCGAAGTAGATAATAAACATCTGGGAAATTATTTTGCTGCTGAACAGCCCGATATTACCTTGCTTGAAAGTTACCGCGTTCCGCATCCCAAATTGCCCGTACACGTTTTGGCGGCTCCTTCTGGCAAATTGAAACAGCCCTTAAGCGGGCAGCAGCTCTATCAATTATTGGTCATGGCCAATGCCCTCTATCCGAATATTGTGATTGATGCCGCTCAACCTTCGATGAACAGTATTCTGGGGGTGTGTTTGGATTGCTCGAGTACGGTTTTGCCCGTGGTCATTCCTGATATTCTTTCGCTTCAGGCCACTTCGCAATTATTGCATGAGGCAGAGTCACGGCATTTTCCACTGAATAAATTTCAGTTATTGGTCAATATGGCGAATCTTTCGCCAGATCTGAATGCTGAGGAGATAGGCAGTTATTTTCAGGAGCTTTTGAAACGTCCCTTGGAACTGACCCTGCCCTTTGACCCTGTGACCGTGATCAAATCGATCAACCGTGGCGTGCCTGTGATGCAGAAATCTAAAAATGAAGATCTGGTTCAAGCCTTTGTACAGATTGTGAAATCCTTGATGCGGGTGAATCCTGTGGATGTGACCCAAATTCATATTTCGTTTCAGGCCGATGCCGTACTGGTAGAAGAGGCCACGCCACAAACCAGTGTCCCTGAAGCTCCTCAAACCAAAGCGCTTACCACCGTTCAGCGGGCGATTGCGGGTTGGAGCCCTGACCATACCCGTCAGGTCAAACAGCAGTTGCATAAACGTCTTTTGCAGGAAGTCAAGCTGCGTGAAATGGAGTTTGACAATCCCGAAAAACAGGTGGAAGTACGTAAACAATTGCGCGATAAACTGGCTGAAATCATGCTGGCCGATAAAATTGATATTCCCTCGCGTAAAGAACAGTTGATGCTGATTGAAGAAATCCTGGATGAAGCGCTGGGATTGGGGCCCCTGGAAGCCTTGCTGAAAGATGAACAGATTACCGAAGTCATGGTCAATGGGCCCGATCGGATTTTTATTGAAAAACGCGGCAAATTAGAACTTTCCAACCGTCAGTTTTTGGATGAAAAACAGCTGCGGGTGGTGATAGACAGGATTGTCGCGCCGATTGGTCGCCGCATTGATGAAAGCTCGCCGATGGTGGATGCCCGTTTATCAGATGGCTCCCGTGTCAATATCGTGATTCCCCCTTTGGCTTTAGATGGCGCAGCCATCAGTATCCGTAAGTTTCCTTCTGAACGCCTGAAAATTGACAACCTGATTGGGATTGGTTCCTTGACGCGTGAAATGGCAGATTTTTTACGCTCTGCCGTTGAGGCCCGCTTGAATGTCTTGATTTGTGGCGGAACGGGTTCAGGTAAAACCACACTTCTGAATATCATGTCTTCTTTTATTCCCCATGGCGCACGCATCGTCACGATCGAAGATGCAGCTGAACTTCAGTTGCATCAAGAACACGTGATTCGCCTGGAATCCAGGCCGGCTAATTTAGAGGGCAAGGGGCAAATTGCGATTCGCGATTTGGTCAGAAACTCACTGCGTATGCGCCCGGATCGAATAGTGGTGGGGGAAGTGCGTGGCGGCGAAGCTTTGGATATGTTGCAGGCCATGAATACAGGCCACGATGGCTCGCTGACGACCTGCCACGCCAATGCGCCCCGTGAAGCCCTCTCCCGTCTGGAAACCATGGTCTTGATGGCGGGTGTTGACCTGCCGATTCGCGCGATTCGCGATCAGATTGCCTCTGCTGTTGATTTGATTGTGCATCAATCGCGCATGCGCGATGGTACCCGCAAAGTGACACATATTGTTGAAATCTGCGGCATGGAGGGGGATATTATCTCCACCCAGGAAATTTTTAAATACGAACAAATGACGGTGGATGCCAATGGTCAGGTGGTGGGGCGATTTAAGCAGGCAGATATCCGACCTTCCGTCTTGGATCGTTTTGTGATGGCCGGGATTCCCATTCCAGCCTGCTTTGATGCGGGTTATGTTCATGCAGAACCCGAAGAAATCAGCCCCTATGAAGCTTCTTTTCTCAGCCCCAGTCCAGATAAACCTGAAAAGAAAGGCTTTTTCTGGCAGGGAAAATGAGCCTTCAGCACGATACTTTGATTTTTCAGGCCCATCGCTTTGAGCCTGAAAGGGCACTGCTGCAATTGCAGACGACAGGGGTGATTCTGATTCGCGCTGTTTTTTCTCACCAGATTTTAAAGGCCTTTCTGAAACGTGCCTTGCGGGTTTTTGATCTGCGCCAGAGAGAATTGGAAGCGGGCACTCTGCCTGCGGGGTATGCCAAAAATTATCAATATGGTGAAATGACCTATATTAGCTTGCGTGAGCTGGATTTACCGGGGGAAGTGCCCTACCAGATCGTACAGCTCATGAAAAAATCTTTGCTGATTCCACTTTTGCAGGCCTATTATCAGGGGCCCGTCTGGCTCAATCAACTGGAAAGCAACCTGCGACGCCAAAATTGTGCAAAGCCGCATTTGTTGATTCCCTTTCATCAGGATTGTCCCTTTCAGGGGAACCCAGATTTTCCGCAGCTCAACTGTTGGGTGCCTTTGGTGCCCTGTGGAGAAAATGCGCCTTCGTTGGAAGTGGCGCCAATCGGCTTGAAATCTATCTGGCCGATCAATTCTGAAGAAGCCCAGGCAGAAAATCCACTTTATGCACAGTATGCTTTAAAAACAGAGCGGGTCTTGGCAAAGGTGAAAGCGTCTGAACTCTGGCATCCTCCGTTTTGGCCCGGTGATGTGCTGATCATGGATCCCTATGTACTCCATCGTACCTATGCCAGACCGGAAATGAGCCTGCCCCGCTACAGTATTGAGCTGCGCAGTTTAGCGGCAGAAGCCCTTCCCAGTGAAACACGGGAGCGATATGGCATGATGCGTTTAAGCGTTTGAGTAGCTTTTGCCTGCAAGATTTAAGGGCTTTTTGCGCAGGTTGCTGTCCTTGCGGGGGAAGGCATGAGGCGTCAGGCTGCGTTTTTCAAAAACCAAGAGCACCCGCTCCAGATCGGGGGGCAGGGTATAGTGGCAAACCTTTGCCAAACGTCCGCCCAAGATGCCGGCTACGACATTGATTTCTTCAAGTTCCTCAGCATAGGAAGGGCCTTTCATGGCGACAAAGACCCCTCCCCGTTTCAACAGCGGCAGACAATATTCCAGCAGCACCGGCAAGGTGGCAACGGCTCTGCAAACGACTGCATCATACTGTTCCCGGTGGGCTTTATCGCGGCCCAAGACCTCGGCGCGGCCCTGCAGGCAATGCGGCAGTGTGCTGAGCTGTTCAGGGAACTGATTCTTCAGGTGCTGAGCCATTTGCTCAACCGCACGGATTTTTTTTCCAACCGAATCCAAAAGGGTGAACTCCCAATGGGGCCTGACCAACCAGAGAGGCAGGCCCGGTACGCCGCCACCTGTGCCGACATCCAAAAGTTTCATGCCAGCCTGATCGGGCAAAACATTGAGCAAGGCCATTGAGTCTTGTAAATGTTTGCTTTCGAACTCATCGTGATCGGTGACGCGGGTCAGATTCATGGTCTGGTTGGCCTGGATCATTTCCTGATAAAAGGCTTCAAACCAGGGCTTCCAGCTTGATTCAATACGCGCTTCTATTTCAACCGTGTTTTCAGAGGGCATCTTCAAACCTTGCAAGTAAAATGCCACTGGGCATTTTGGGATAGAAATAGGTGGATTTGGGGGGCATGGTTTCACCAGCCAGGGCCACACCACAGAGCTCTTGAACGGCTGTGGCATTCAGGCAAAAACCCACCGTACCGGTTTGATCTGCCAGCCAGGTTCTGATCTGAGCCCAATCAGGTGAAAAAAGAATATAGTCAGGATTTTTTGCCCATTCTTTGGGGAATTCAAGTTCCTGATAGAGAATCAAATCATGCAGAACAGAGACATCCATGCCTCTGTAACTTGCGGATCTTTCTTTCAGCAAACCATCGGGCAGACCCTTGGCCCGTTTAAGCAAGAGCCCTTGGCCCTGCATTTCAATCCCGATCGCGGTTTCATCTTCTGAAGCCTGGGCCAATAGGGCCGGTAAGGCGGCGGGATCTGCGCTCTCGATTCTAAAATATTTGCTTAGGCGCTCCTTGATCACATCCAGTGAAGGCAGGGGCACTGAAGGCTTTAAAAGACGGTGGGTAGGCAGAACCAAGAGTCCAGGATCGTAGATATTGCTCAGGTACATGCAGACATGATCCTGGGCTGGATAATGGGGGGTCTCCTGGGCATGACGCCGTTTATAGTTCAGTGCCGTTTCATAGCGGTGGTGACCATCGGCAATGAAAAGTTGTCTTTCGCGAAACCAGTGTTGCACCTTGCCGATCGCTTCTGGATCCGCGTTATACCAAACACTGTGCTGAATGCCTTCATGGTCTTTGAATTGAAAAAGCGGGGCCTGGCTTTGAACCTGTTCAAAATAACCATTGAGGAATCCTTCATGGTCTGAATAAAGTGCAAAAACAGGGCTAAGATGGGTTTGGGTGGCTTCCAAAAGACTCAGACGATCTGCTTTGGGGCCCTCAATCGTTTTTTCATGCGGTAAAACATTTTGCGCTTCAAAGGGGGTGGTTTCACAGAGAACAAACAAATCGGTACGACTCAGTTCGTGCTGACCATGTTGATAATGCAGGGTGTGCAGGTAAAGGCCGGGCTCCGCACTGCTTGTGAAAACCCCCTCTGCCAGCCAGGTTTTGAGGGTTGCTGCTGCGCGGGTATAGACGTTGTCTTGTTCGTGATCCGTTTCCTGGCGCTTGCCATAATCAATCCGGATAAAGCTGTGGGGATCCTGGGCATAATAGCCATCTTGCTGGGCTGCTGAAATGACATCATAGGGAGGCGTCAAAACCTGGTTCAGGGAAGGAATGCGTTCTGGATTGTAGTAAGTGGCCCGAAAAGGTTGAAGATTAACCATCTGCTTCGTTCATCTGATGTTCAGGGATAAAAGAGCGTACCTTCTCAATCAGTTCCTTCATATCCATTTTCATGTTCAAACCAGGACGGTTGGCTGAGTATTCAATCAAGGCAGACCAAATCAAGGCCCATTCATCATAGCTGAGAATGGTTTCCCCCAAAAGGTTGGATAGATTGAGGTCCAAAGCCTCGGCCAGATGCTTCACTTTGATAACCGGCCATTCAAATAATTGGCTGGTATGCCCGTTTTCAAGGTCTTGAAGTTCGCTTAAGGTTAATTGGGCCTTTGCAGAAAGATCTTCAAGACTGAGTCCTTTGCGTTTGCGGGCATCAATGATGTGCTTCAGAATCTCGTCATTCATTGTGAATCGCCTTTCACTGATAAGTTCGGAACCAGGGCGGAAATGACAGGTTGCAATTTACCGGTTTGCCACAGCCTATTTAACAGTTTAGCAAGATCCGGGTCAAATTGTGTGCCAGAATGTTTCTTGATTTCATCGACAACATATTCTGGCTGATAGCGCTGCCGGTAAGCTCGGTCACTGAGCATGGCGTCAAACGCGTCTGCCAGGTGAATAATCCGTGCAAGTTTGGGAATGGCTTCACCTTTTAAACCCTCGGGATAGCCACTTCCATCCCAGTTCTCATGGTGAGATCTCACCAGTGGAACAATTTCTTCGAAAGCTTGGATATGGTTGAGCATTTGGGCTCCCATGCGGGTATGGGTTTTGATCTGTTCGATATCTGCTTCCGAAAGACCCTGAAGTTGATCTTTCTGCAGCACAGTATCGGGGATGCCAATATAGCCAATATCACAGAGTAAGCAGGCTTTGAGCAGGGTATCTCGCTCTTTTTGGGGCAGATTGAGTTCTGTTGCGATCAATTCTGCATACCCCGCAATGCGATGTGAACGACCCCGGGTATAGGCATCTCGTGTCTCCAAGGCAAAGGCCAGCCCCTGGATCATCTCAACATACATTTTTTCCATTTCTTGCTTTTGTTGCAGATTGGATTGGGAAGCCAGATTGAGTGCTGAAGTGTATTCCAACAATTGTTTTTTCATGCCCATCAATTGTTCTTCTTTTTCAGCATTGGAGCGCGTCAAATTTTTGAGGTCGGCCAACATCTGCTGCATTTCCTGATTTTTCTGAACCACAGGATTGATTCTGGGAATCTCAAGAATAAAGGTGGAACCTGTATATTTTCCTTCTTCCACATCGAGACGAAGTTGGCCCCCGAGAATATTACACAAACGTTGAACCAGGGTGAGGCCCAATCCCAAGCCTCCGTGTTCCCGAATCAGATGATCTTCCTGCTGAAAAAAGGGATTGAATATTTTTTCCCGCAGACTGGCGGGGATACCTGGCCCATTGTCTGAAACAATAAAGGTCAGCATTTGCTCAGAGCCAATCACCATAATGCGGATATGGCCGCCTTGGGGCGTGAATTTGATCGCATTGCTCAGCAATTGCACCATGACCTCAAACAGCTTGCCGGAGTCGGTGATTAAAGGGGGAAGATGTTCTTGGATCGAAATCTCTAAAACCTGTTTTTTGGCCTGAAAAGTGGGTTTAAGGACGTTTACGACTTCACAGACCAGTTCCTGGACATCAATATTTTCCCGAATTTGAATCTTGAGTTTATCCGGGCTTTCTTTTTCAAGATTGCTGAAGAGCAGAAGTTCATCAATGGTGTGGTGAAGCTGTTTCACCCCCTCACCGATAATATTGAGGAACCGTTTGACCTCTGCCTGCATTTCAGGTACTTCCAAGGCAATCTCAATCATTTCCAGTGAGGCAGAGACATAGGTTAAGGGGGTTCGCAGTTCATGACTGATCAAAGAAACCAATGAAGATTTAAGCCGCTCATAATCTTCGGCTGAATCATTGGAGTTGGGTAATTGTTCTGAATTCACGGTAAAATTATATCACGATGAACCCATACAATCTCGCACGAAACGGACTTTTCCATGACACCCATTGATGCCTTGATTTTAGGAACCGTTGAAGGCTTAACCGAGTTCCTGCCTGTTTCCTCCACAGGTCATATGATTCTCGCTGCCGCCCTTTTAAAACTACAGAATACAGATTTCCTTAAAAGCTTTGAGGTTGCGATTCAGTTGGGCGCCATTTTATCGGTCGTTTTGCTCTATTTCAAACGTTTTTTACAGGGGCCAGCTTTGTATTTAAGACTCTTTGTGGCCTTTTTACCCACAGCAACGATTGGTTTTGTGCTCTATAAACTGATCAAAGGGTATTTATTCAATCCTTTGGTGGTCAGCCTTTCGCTGATTGTGGGGGGGGGGGTTCTGATTCTTTTTGACCGTTGGATTGAAAGCCGTCCTTCTCTATATTCACCAGAAGAGATGCCTTTGAAGCAAGTCGCCTGGGTTGGCCTGATTCAGTGCCTGGCCATGGTTCCTGGCGTTTCCAGAGCTGGCGCCACAATCTTGGGGGGGCTATTTCATGGCTTGGATAAGAAACAGGCCACTGAATTCTCTTTTCTTTTGGCTGTTCCCACCATGTTGGCTGCCACAGGCTATGATTTGCTCAAGTCCTATCAAAGTTTTTCCGGGCAGGATTTTGGCGTGCTGATTTTAGGCGGCTTGGTCGCTTTTGTCTCTGCCTTGCTGGCGATCAAACTGTTTATTGAATCGGTGGTGCGCTTCGGTTTCCGTTGGTTTGGCTGGTATCGCATTGTGGCCGGAATCGGTTTTCTGGCCTATGCTTATACCTTTTCTTTGCCGATGGGGGGTTAACCTACTCGGATGACCGAATTTCGTTCAGCATAAGGAGTTAAAACGGAATCTGCTTCAGGATCCAGTACCCAGTTCTTGCCATCGATGACAAATTTGTATTGATGCACGCCTGGGGGCAATTCCAGTAAGCGGGTCCAAACGCCTTTCTCTTTTTTGAGTGGCAGGCTGTGTGCTTCCCAGCGATTGAATTCGCCCGCCAGATACACGCTCTCAAAATCGGCATCTGCCAGTGAAAAGCGCGAAGGGATTGGTTCCCAACTGCGCCGAATGAAGCCTGCGATATCTCCTGCGACTTCGGGGGTATTAAAACCAAAACCGAGTGAATGCCCCATGCCCTGATAGAGCAGTAATTTTTTACAAGGGGCGGCAATCTGTTCAAAGGCATAGAGTGCATTTTTGACTTTGACTGCGGGGTCATCGGCTCCGTGCATGACCAAGGTGGGAACTTCCAGGCGATGCAAGGTATGCTCTACCTCGGATGTACAGGCTGTGACTTGGTGCATCCAGGGAGTGGGCGGGCGATAACGACCAGAATTGAGGCTGGGAGCACTGAGTGCGATCACGCCCGAAACGCGGTCTGAGCGATGAATGCCCAAGAGATAGGCCAGTGAGCCGCCAAAAGAAGACCCCACAACAAAGATGCGTTGCACATATTGGCTGAGCCAATCCAAAGCTTCTTCTGCCGAGTGGTAACAATCCTGCCAGGAGATTGCACCTGACTGAAGTTGTGCTGGATTTTCGTGACCCGCCAAGACGGGGGCCAAAACACTGAACCCCTGACCGAAGAGTAATTGTCCCAAGGCCCTGTGGTTGCAAGGGGTTGCTGCCGAGCCATGCAAAAGTAAAAGGCCAGTAGCAAGATCGGGCTGGTAATACAAAAAGGGCAGATCAGATTCGGCAAGCCCTTGTAAACGGTAATGTTCACGCCAGCCTTCAAGGGTTTCTAGGGGATTCTTCATGTTACGCTCTGTTTCTTTAGGTAGGGGTTTGATCACTGCTGGGTATTTTAACTCTCTCAGTCCTGAGAAGAAAGTCAGCACATCAAGAATTGCATATCTCTTCTGCCTGGATCTGGAGTGTTATAATGGTGCAAATTGAAGGATTTAAGGGAAACGACGATGAAGCAATTTTGGATTTGGGTTTTGGTTTTGGGGGGGATTTCTGCCTGTCAGGTGCCCCAATCTCCGACTTCACCGGCTGCTTCTGCTTCCCCTGACGCAGGTGACCCGCCCTGTTTTGTTGCGTTGCAATGCATTGTCGATACCACGAAAGACAATGCTTTGCGTAAAGAGAGTCAGGAAGTCATCAATCAATTGATTCAAACCGCAGATCCGCAGTTCACAAAAATCTGTTTGAGTCGTTCTCAGGAATTATTGGTAAAAGAGCCAAGCTGTCAGAAAAATTAATCTGTTTTGGGTGATTGATCACGTTTTTTTTGTCATTTCCTGTTTATGGTAATAGATAAGGTCACAAGATTCCGAAGTTAAAGCTCCGCAACACACCAGCGATTGCAGTTTACATCACAGCAGGACAAGATCTTTGAGGTCAGATTCGCTTCATTCTGAATGGAGCGAATCTGATACTCTGAGAAATCTCGCGGGTTGCTTTTTCAACAGAATTTCAGTTGGCTGATTCTGATAATCGGGCCCCTCGTGGGCTTTTTTCTTGTTTGGGGCAAGCTAAAATGTCTGCAATCTACTTTATTACGGGCAACCAGAACAAACTGCGTGAAGCCCGTGCTTTTGTGCCTGAAATTGAAGCCTGGGATTTAGATTTGCCAGAAATTCAGGATTCCGAACCGCAACCTGTGATTGAAGCCAAACTGCTTGCAGCCCTTGCTTTGGGGCCAGATCATCCCCGCCTCTTGGTGGAGGATACAGGACTTTATCTGGGGGCCTTGAAAGGCTTACCTGGCCCCTTGATTAAATGGTTTATTCAAAAGGATAAACTGGGGCTTGAGGGCTTGTATCAGCTAACGCAGGCGCTTCATGATGATTCAGCTGAGGCCGTTACGGTGATCGGCTACCTTGAAAAAACACAGGCATCTCAAAGAGTGCACTATTTTGAGGGCCGAACCCGTGGCCGGATTGTTTCACCCCAAGGCCAAGCGGGTTTCGGTTGGGATGCGATTTTTATGCCCGAAGGCAGTACGCTTCGATTTGCTGAGATGTCGCCAGAAACCAAGGCTTCTCTGAGCATGCGACGCAAAGCCTTTGAAAAATTCAGACGATTTTTAGACACGGCCCCTTCGCACTGAGGTTCAACTCCTTCAAGGCTTGGTGAAGATTGAGCTTCATGCTAATATGAAAGCAGAAAAGCGAAGGATAAAATCATGTCCAAATTCAACGAGCTGTATGGTTACCTTTCTGATCGTCAGACGCCCCATCTTTTTGTAATAGCTGAAGTACTTTATGGCTTAAAAGAAGCCATGGACAAGCAAAACGAACATTTGGCAAGCATTTCTGCCAGTCTTGAAAAATTAGCTGGACAATCTCAAACTGCCGCGAATGACGAAACAGCCAACGCTTGATTCCTGCACCCATGAAAATTAGGACTTTGAATCTGGCCTTGGCTGGGATATGTTTGGGAAGCGTTCTTTTGTGGGCGTGTCAACCCCTGCAGATTTCATCACCCGTGATCAGACAATCTGGGGTGCGTGCTAAGGTTCTTCAACGTTCACAAACACGTGTATGGGGGCCGCAGGATTTTCCTGCGGAAATCGCGACCCGTACCCAAGCCCAGGCCCAGGTCTACGCTGACGAAGTCAGCAAGCGCCGGGGGATTGATTTATTCTATCTACATCCGGCACCCGTGGGGCTTCAATTTGAGAAAGGCAATGCAAAAGCCTGGTTGATGAGTTTTCCGGGCACTTCACGGGTTCAGAATGATTTAAACCTTGAATTGAGAGCGCTGGTCAGTGGTTCGCAGACTGAACTCAATTTGAATTATTCAGGCCCCGTCACATTGGGACGCTTGGCTTCACTGGCCCAGACCCTTGAGAAAAAAACGCAAGCGCTTCAAAGCTCAGACACTTTCAGGTTTGAATTGATTTCAGGCTTGCCAGGCAATGGGGTGACTGAGGCCTATGGCGATTTTCTTGAGGCACAGACCCGTTTTCTCAAATCACGTTTTCAAGCCCGCCCCTTTGAATTTGATGATGGCCCGCTGATTTATGCCGTGCATTATGCAGGGCAGCTTCAGGGCTTTGTCTTCCTGAACCAGCGCAACCGCCTCATATTGGGCGAGCGTAAATATGCAGATCTTCAATCAGTGGTCTATGTCAGTACAGAACGCGAAATTCTGGCGAGTTATACCTTGGTGGGTTTTAACCCCAAAACCCCTGATCCGCTGACGCCACCTGCCTATACCCGTGAAGATCAGGATACACTGGGTTCCTTTTTTATCTATGGGGAATACTGAGCACCAGACCCATCGTCCAAATCAATTTTATTTGCGTGATTTAAATGCATTTGCTGCTGGTTGAAGACCAGCAGGAGCTGGCAGAAAACTTGGCCTGGGGACTTGAGGAAGCGGGGTTCAGCCTGGATATCGCAAACCAGGGTGAATAGGGACTGGTGATGGCCCAGGAACCGATCTAGAATCCGGGTCGTCAGCCGTTTGGAAATTTCTGAATATTTACCTGATTTTTCAATGGATAGTAATTTGATCGATGTGCATATCCGCAATCTCAGGCAGAAATTAGACAGTCCATTTTCCACTCCTTTATTGCAAACCATTCGCGGACGAGGTTTTTTCTTGGGGCCTGGGCCTGAATGAAGCTGCGCAGTTTGCAGCCTCAGTTGTTTTTTACAGTGACTCCTGTTTCTGTTTTTATTTATGGCTTGATGCACAATCTTGCTGAACAGAATACCCGCCAACATATGTTGCACGATTTAAATTTACTCAAAGGCATGTTGGAAAAAAGTTCAGAGGGTGTGAGCGAAATTGAATTGAATGAAAATAAAAACATATTTTGGAGGGAAATGCTTTCTTTTTTTCAATATCAGCCTCAGTACATATCTCTCAATTTGAGAAAAAAATTATAGGAATCTTGTACTCACTTGACTTATTGACAGAAAATGTTATTATTTTTCATATGAGTTAAATACAAAATTGATAAGGCTGTTTATATTTTATGCAAATCAATCCTTCAAAAAATCCGCTTCCTGCGCTCGATACGCAAAAGACTGAAAAATTACAAAGCCCCCCCCCACCTGATTCAACAAAACCCATTTCAAATCCAGAGGCCTTTAAAAAATCAGTTTCAAGCACTGATCGGATACCCTCCAGCGAAGATCAGGAAAGTTTATCACGGCTTATTTTGGATACCAGTTCCGAAGCCTTGCAGGAAGCCAGTGAAGATTTGCCTGTTCCCAATCAAATTCTGGAACAGGCAAAATCTGCTCTCAAACATGTAACGACCCTTGAAAAAACAGGCTTGGAATCTGCGCAGGCCGAGTATCTGGCCCACCAACATGACGCGACTCACCTGACCCATCGCGAAACAGATCCCGTACCCCAGGTTCAGCAATTTCAAGAACGGCTGGATTTTGGACTCTTTAAAACCGAGTCTATGGTGAGCCAGTTGAAAATATTCTCTGCTCAACTCCAGGGGGCAAACCGCGAAGGACAGGTGGATCAGGCCTTGCAAACCGAGTTCAAACAGGCCTTGAAGAATTTAGACAAAGCAGATCGCTCAATTTTAGCGCATGAACGCAAAACCCAGATTCAAAAGGTAGTAAAACAAACTCAAAATCAGGCAAAAGATTGGATTGAAGGCTTAGGGGCGAACCATGATCTCACCCTCTGCTTAAAAAACCTCTCCCAGGACGAATTGAAACATGCAGTGCGTGAAATGGTGGGCGCTCTCAAGGATTATGACTCCACCAAGCTCTCTCAGCTTTCTGAAAAGAAAGAACAATTTATTGCTGCCATCGTGGCCGGTCTGCAAGAAGGGTTTGCGTCTGCTTCCCCATCAGCGGTTGTGGGGCAAGTGGGAGAACCTTTGCGCGCCATGCAGCAGGAACTGTCCCAAAAATTGCTTTCAGATCCAGACATGCGCTTGAACTTCTCAGTTTTGAATCGCACTCAGTTTCATCAATTGGTAGGGGATCAAATTGGGGTTTCAAATGCTTTGGTTTTAGATACGCTCTATGCAGGTGTGCAGAAGAGTATGGAAGGGTTTACCAGCGAGGAAACCCTTGTTTTGAATGAAAACAGGGTGCCCGTGAGCTTTGAACTCAATGGCAGAAAATATGTTCAGCCAAAATTTTTAGCTGAAGGTGGGTTTGCTGACGTTTTCCGCTACCAGGAAGAAGGAGGCACAGGTTTTGTGGCCGTCAAAATTTCGAAAGCTGTTGAGGGGCAAGATCCCAAGTTCTTACGTCAGAGTGAGCTGGCTGAAAATAAGGCCCATCTTGAAATTTCAGGCCAAACCGGACACGATAATATCATTGGTCTGAAAGGGATGCTCAAGACCTCCGATGATCGGCTGCTCACCGTTCAGGAGTTTGCTTCTGGGGGAAGCCTTCGGAATTTGAATCAAAAATTAACCGAGGCATTGGAGGCAGGGGTGATTCCCTATGAATTCAAGCAGTTAATTGCGATTTCAACCTTAAAAGGTGTTCTGGAGGGGGCCCAACATATGGAACAGCAAGGGGGGTACCATTTTGATATCAAAGTGGATAACTTTTTAATGGGCAGCGATTTGAAGGTGAAAATGACAGATTTCGGCCTGGCGGGTATGGGAACAGAAAAAACGCTCTCAGCGCTTTCTGAAACAGCTGATAACCCGATTTACAAATCGCCAGAACGTTTACACGATGAAAAACGCCTGGTTACTCTTGCAAAAAAAGAGATCCAAGATTATATTCGCGAAGAACATGGTTTGCTTGAAAGCGATGACTTTCCTGCAGATATGAACCTGGCTGAAAAGGCCAAATACCGAATAGATCCAGATGCGTATCAGCAATTGTTTCAGAAGTATGCTCTCGAAGGTTTGGGCGAGCAAAGCATGACTACCCGAGGCGATCAATGGGGAGTTGGTGTTTTGGCCTATGAACTTCTGATTGGCTCTCCAGACACCCATGCGATGTATGATGAGAAATTTATGTCTAAAATTGAGAGAAATATCAAAGCGTTTGGCGACTCTGAGCAACAATTTTTAGATGCTGGAGCCTCTCAACAGGGCGAAGACCCTTTTACCCGTCTGGCCAACAGTCTGATGGCTCCCAAGGCAGAAGATCGGATCAGCTTTGAAGCAGCGCTGCAAAGTAGTCTATTTCAGGATCCAAGATTGTCCTCTCCGCTCTTGGAAACAGGCTTGAACTATTTGAAGGAGCATCCCTTGCCAGAAAAACCTGAGCGACCGGGTGCTGATTTTATGCTGCATCAAAGATACAGAGATGCCTATGCCAACGAACTGGCTGACTATGCTCAGAAAATTGAGGTCTGGAAAGCCCAATTTCAACCAGGGCTTGAGGCTATTTATTCCCAAATCAGCAGCTGAGTTTTAAGGGCCTTCTGGGGCTGGGGCTTGCAAATCCCAGTCCCTGCTCTGTGCTAAAATTCCCTTGAGGATTGAAAAGGGAAACGCAATGGTTCACCGTCTTCAAGCCTCTGTCACCCCCTTCCCTGGCTACAAACATTGAAGATGATGATCAGTACAGTTGGAGTAAAGCATGAGTTTGACCTTATTGACTTCTGAAAAAACCTGGCAGGAAATTTATCGTCGCCTGACAGAAATCATTCAGCCGCGACCGATCGCCTTGGTTTCCACGCTTAACAGCGAAGGAGAGTCCAATCTCGCCCCCTTTTCATTTTATACTCTGATTTCATGTAACCCTCCCTATTTGGCCTTTTCACCTCAATTGGCCGGGCGCACAGGTCAAAAAAAAGATACCTTGCGCAATCTTGAAATTCACCCCCAGTTTGTGGTCGCAACCGTGACAGAAGCCATTGCTGAGCGGGTCAATCAGGCTTCTGCACCCTTGCCCTATGGTGAAAGTGAATTTCAATATGCAGGTTTAACCCCCGTGCCGGCGCAGCTGATCAAAGGCAACAGAGTCAAAGAATCTCCTGTGAATATGGAGTGTGAATTGGTTGAGATTCGCTCCTATGGGGAAGAAGGAGGGGCTGGCAATCTGGTGGTGGGTAAAATTCTCTGCATCGAGATTGATGAAAGGGTTCTCAACCAGGCCGGTGCGATCGACCCGGCTTTGTTGAAAGCGGTGGGTCGTATGGGCGGCGAGGATTGGTGCCGGACTTCTGAAACCTTTGCCTATCCCCGACCTGACCGGGCATGAAACGATTTTTATTTCTGCTGGTCTTGGCTTTCAGCCTTCCAGCCTGTCGCCAACCCAATCCAACTTTACTGCTGGCAGAGCCTGTGACCCCCGATAAAAGTCAAATTTATGCCGAGCTGGAGCAGGAGTTCCAATTGGTCATGCCAGCCTCTGGGGCGAACAGTTTGTACCGTTGGGAACGGGAAACCCCAGACAATGCGTTTTTCAGTTTTGTCAAAGAAACGTCTGGGCAATCGATTTATCCCAAGAATCCCCCGCCTGGTTATGAACCCGATCAAATCTTTGTGTTTAAAGCGCTTAAAATTGGCCAGGCTGAATTGGTTTTCAAATTGGCCCCCCGCAATGGTGTCAGCCCTGAATCTTCAACCCGGCGAAGTTTTCTGGTGGTGATCAGCAAAGCCCCGTCGAGCCCTCAAGAATAATTTTTTAAATACTGCCAAAGTTCTGTTAGGGTTTGTTTTTCAACTTGATCCCCTACCCGGAGATTCCAAGCTTTAACCAGGCGGCGGTATTCCTTGAATTCGCGTTCATTTTGTTCCAAGGCTTGAATTGCTCTTGAGCTTCGCGGCATCGGCGCTTTATCACAGGCCAATTCATAGAGCAGGAAGTGTTCAGGGGCTATTTCGAGTTGCTTTTTTTTGTTGAATTTTAAAGGAAAGTTTTGACAGGCTGTGGGTCTTGAACGATAAATACTGCACTGATTTTCGTTTAAAAATTTACAGCCTTTTTCAGGCCCCTGATTTGGCAAGCTGAGTACCCGCCAACTGTTTTCAAGTTTTAAGGCGTCTGGATCTGAGCTGTCAGCTGGTACCATTCTGACCAGTTCAGTGAGCTCGGCTTCGGGAAAATGGGCGATTAAACGCGCGATATCTCTGTGGTTGAGCGGAACTTCCATTTCACGACAACAGTCTCCACATTGATTACAGGCAAAAAGCAGGGGAGGGGGAAAGGGGTTGAACCAGCGCATAACCCCTATAGTAACTGAAAAACAGGATCTCCTCAAGCCTTGAGCTTGGCTCAAAGAATTCAGATGTACTACAATGACAGTATTCAGGAACTGAAAGGAATCCAATACTCAGCGCAATGGCCCATCCTAATTTTTTAACGCCGCTGCATCATGAACTGCTCTCTCCCCTGGTAGGCAAAATTGCGACGGGCTTTAAATTTGAGCAAACCCCAGACCCCCGTTTCTTTTCAGACAAATTTACAGTACGCATGCGTATGCTGGATCGTACCGACAGCCAACTTTTATTGGGGATTCATTCTAAACCCATTAAAAAGTCGGGTGCGATTGAAGCCGCTCTGAATATTGGTGTGAATCTGTTGATTTCAGAATCAGCTGATCCACGCGAGAGTATTTTGGGCTTTGATGCACTCGAAGAATCTGAACTTGAAGATTTATTGCGTCAACCACTCAACAGTGTTTATCTTTTAAAGAACCAATCTTTGGTTTTGCGTTTTGCCCATGAAGCGATTAAGTTTGAGGCGATCTGTGATTCTGAAGGGATGATGGGCTTGCACTGGCAGGTCTATATTTAACGTCCCTTTTGCTAAAGACCCCACTGCCTTTTCAACAGGATTTGGCCCAAAAGCTGATCCAGCTTTCTTTTCCAGAGGGTGTGACTGTAGCTCTGCTCCAAATATTCTCGAATCGCAAAACCATTGAAATCTTTGTGGACCTCTACAGCTTTTTTCATTCTCCAGGCCAGGCCAGAAACGCTGTGCTCTGCCAGGACTTCTGCAAAGGGCGCTTCCAAATGGGGGGCCTGCCCCTTTGAAAAGACTCTGCAACCGCTGGCTTGAGCCGCCAGGGCCCACAAGCTGTTTCCTGCCTGTAGTTCAATAAACACCTGGCTGGCGGTAAACAGGCCTTGAAGATTTTGGCGGGTGAGGTCTTCTTGAATAAAGGTCAAAGAGGGAATGGTTTCTGGATCCAGGTTTTCTGTCTGCAACCAATCGGTCACTTCTTCAATCGCAGCGTCAAAACTGATGCCCAAGGGCTTCATCACGAGATTGACTGGGGAATCTTCTTGAAAGGCTTCACAATAGGCTTTTATGAGTTGTTTCCAGCTCTGATCTTTCTGGAAATCAGGGAAGGCCATAAAGCAAAACCTTCCCAAAGATTCTTCAAGTTGATGTGGACTGTTCTGGGGATGAAAAAACTCAAAATCCAGGCCTGGAGGCAAAAAGTGGATATTTTCTTCAGACCAACCCAGACTTTTAAGTTCGGATTTTTGGAGCGGGTGCCCGTACCAGACGGCTGCCACTTGATCGGGGGAGGGCAATGCTTCAGTGCCCTGCTCAGCCCAAAAAATCGTCTCTTGACTAAATATACTGGGATTTTGGGTGATGATCAGATTTGCCTTTCCCGGTGTTTGAACTGGTTGAAAAAGGGGGTGCTGCTGAAAGCAGAGTGCGGGTTCAAAGATGCTTTCGGGCCAGTGAATGCGCAAGGGGCTCAAATCCTTCAGGGTAGGTAGTTCAAGCCGAAGATAGTCATTTAATCCCAGGCCCGCTTTCAGGGCCTGACGAAGACTGCGTTTAAAATAGTTTGTGTTCTGGCTATTCAGAGCCTTTCGCAAGAAGTGCTGAAGATAGGGCAGAAAATTTTCAAGCGGCGAAGGCAGAGCTAAACTTTCAGGTTCGGGCCAATCATTGCTTTGCAGGGCCTGGTGCCATTGATTTAAGGCCTGTGGCACTTGAAATCTCAAGGGAGTCTTTTTGTCTGAGCAAGCTTGAATTGCTTGCCAAGTATTGCTTGCCATGGTCTGCCATGAGAAGTTTTTCGCTTCCCGCTCTGCGGCTTTTGCTTTGCTGGGAATCAGTTCTGGGGATTGGGCAATACTGCGCAGACAGTCGGCAAGCGCATCCCCATCGACCTCCTGATAATAGGGCAAAAAGGGAGTTGCACCCAGATTGCCAATATTTTTGGCCTGTTCAAAACTCACCCAGGTGGGCAGATACCAGGCCGAGTCTGAAGTGCTGAATTCAGGTGCTGGGCCACTTTCTGGAACCACTACAGGCAAGCCACAGGCCATGGCTTCAAGAATGGGCAAGCCAAAACCTTCGCCTCGATAGGGGTGCACATAGACCTGGCAGGCACGATAAAGCGAGGCCAGCTCAGCCTCGCTGAGATCAGAGCGATTGATGAAGATCAGTTCGGGGGCTTCAGGGTTTTCTTGAAAATAGCGCAGCTCTTCAGCCATTGAGCCTGAGGAGTAAACACCCTGGTCGCCAAAACTTTTGATCACCAAGGCCACATCATCTTTGCGTGAAAAGGCCTTGGCATAAGCTTTTAGCAGGATATCTACTCCTTTGCGGGGGATCATGCCGCCGATGAATAAAAATTTCAGTGTTTTTTCTGTTTCAAGTTTCCAAATCGGGCCTTCGGGGCAATAGATTTCGGGTTGGGTGCCATTGGGTATCACCCGGATACGTTCAGCATTGACGCCAGAATGCACAAAGCTTGTGGCGACGAATTGAGAGGGAACCCATACCTGATCCATTTGGGTATTGAGGGTGTGAATCCATTCGCTGGGCAAAACACCGTGCTCCCAAGGCAGAATATTGATCCACTTGCCCTGTTGCGGGGCTTGAAGACGGGGGGGCCAGCGGTGACTGATGACGAGATCCGGTTCCTGGAGATGGTTTGAGCGGTCGCCAGGCGGATGGGCTTCAAAAAATTCAGGCGGATGAATCGGCAAAAGGGTCAAGTATAATTCTGGCTTTTTTTCAAGTTCAGAAATGAGATAGCGATTGATGCGTGCCAGGCTGTGATGGGCTTGAACGGCCCCTTCCCAGAGGATGTAATAAGAACGTGAAGATTCCTGCTTGAGGGCCGGATGGGCTTTCCAGATCATTCTTTCGAGGGCATGAAATACCTCAATATTTTCAAGAAAGAGGGGCATTCTGAGGTTGATTTCACGCCCCTGTGAAAGTATTTTGAAGGCCTGTTCTGGGTGGCTTGCGCCCAAAAAGGCAGCGTATTGAACCCAAAGACCCACTTCGAGCGGGCAGTCCTGAAGTGCCTGTTCAAAGGCTTCCAAAACTTTATTGTTTTGATTCAAGGCACTGAGAGCATTCATTTTGGCCCGGTGAAAAAGCGCCAAAGGAGCGCGCACTATCCAAAATTCGGATCGTTCAAGTAAACTTTCCCAAGCCTGCAGACTTTCCAAACAACTGAGCTCTATCTGGGCGCAAACAAGTTCTAAAGCATGCTGGGGGCTCCACCAGTTTTGAAGTTCCTTGTAAAGAGAATCGTTGAAAAGGGCCAAAGGCAGGGACAATACTTCAGCATCTTCAAGCGGCAGTTCTCTTGATTTCTTGAGCCATTCTAAAGTTTGAGCCGGATTGTTCTGTTTCCAAGCTAAATAAAGCAATTGCCTGTTTTTTTGCGGGCTCTCAGGCAGGCTGGCAAGGTAATTCTGAGCCAATTCAAAATAAACTTTGGAATTTCCACTGCTGAGGGGATGAAGCGCAACTTGAATATAGGTGTTGATCAGAATATGGCAAAGAGCTTCTTGCACTGGGGTGGGGGCTTTTTTGACGAGCTCAGGCATAAGATTGAGTCCAATTGGGTTCTCAGCCAGACTGGTGCAGTAAATTTCTGAAATGAGCGCTTGATTCGAATTTTGAGCGAGTGCATTGAAGCGTTCAGCTACCTTGTTTTGAGGTTGGATTGAATGGAGCTCAGTTTTGAGTTTATTCCAAATTAGAAAATAATCATATTCTTTTAGGCGTTCACGGGCCTGAGTCTGCAATTGAAGGCGAAGTTCTGGGTTCTCTTCAAGCCTTAATAGCTTTTGGCTCAGATTTTGAGGATTAAAACAGATAAAGTCCTGGTCTGGAACCAGAAAATTTTGAATTTCAGTATTTGTTTCAGGGCAGAGCAGAATGGCACCACTGGCCAGCGCTTCAAGATGGCGCGTATTCAAAAAGGGGTCATCCAAGATGACATAGCGACTGTGTTTGAAGTAAAAGGGCAGGATTGCGGGGTGTGTTGCGATAAAATAGTGGGGTTTTATGGGCAGATCCAAGGCTTCTAATTCAGAGAGCAGGGGTGAATGCCCATTTTGAGCGTAATAGAGCAAGGGAAACAAGACTTGAGGAGAGGTCAGGGGCTTATGCATTCTGGGTAAAATTCCCATCCAAAGCGTATCTAAGGGCTTCAATCCCGCTGCTTTGAGTTGGGCCTGGGTCTGAGGGTTTACAGCAAGCAAGGCATCGTAATCTGCGAGGCATTTTGCTAAAAATGGGGGATGCATCTGGCCTGAAAAATCACAGACTGCCAAAACCGGCAGCGAGATCTTGCCGATTTGAGGCGGAGCCAAACGCTTTAAAGGATTCAAAACAAAAAACCAGTCGGGAGGAGAGTGGTCTCGATGAATCAGACGTTCCCAAGCCGGTAGGAACTCTCCTGGTGGTATATGCTCAGGATCGTAGTCAAATTTTGAACCCTGGGCTTTGAGTACTTCAGAAAAGCTTAAATCCAAAGGCTCTCTGAAATCGGGGCCCCAGAGAATTTTCATGCCTTAAAGCCAGAGAATGTGAGTGTTTTCAGTTTGACATTCACGCAGGGCATTGCGGGTATCTACCCAAAGTGGAATTTCTTTGCAAAACTGTGAATAATCAACTCCTTTGCTGTGATGTGTGATGACCACGCCACAATCAAAAGTCTTTAACAAACCCTCTGAAATCTCGATTGAATTTAATCTTTGCTTTTCAATTTGAAGCTCAGATACAAAGGGGTCGTAATACGCGACCTGGGCACCTTTGCTCCAAAGCAATTGAATCAGTTCTAGGGCAGGAGATTCTCTGACATCGTCGATATCAGGTTTATAGGCGACCCCTAAAATTAAAATTTTACTGCCGTTCAGGGATTTCTTGATCCCATTCAGCGCTTCCACAATCAATTGCAAAACCTCTCGGGGCATGCCTGAATTGATTTGCTCAGCCAGGGCCATAAAGCGGGGTTCATAGCCGTGTAACCGTGATTTCCAAATCAGATAGTGGGGATCCAGTGGAATACAGTGCCCCCCGATGCCTGGGCCGGGCAAAAATTTCATAAAGCCAAAAGGTTTGGTGGCGGCGGCATCGATGACTTCCCAGATATCGACGCCCAAGGTTCGGCAAATGCCTGCAAACTCATTGACCAAGGCAATATTAACGCTGCGAAATGTATTTTCAAGAATTTTAGACGTCTCAGCGACACGCGCCGAGGAGACAATATGTACTTTCTCCATCACCTGATGGTAAAGTTTTTCAGCTGCAGTCGTGCAGGCTTGCGTAACCCCGCCCACAACTTTGGGTATATCTGATACCTGAAAACTTTGATTGCCAGGATCAATTCTTTCGGGGGAAAAAGCCAGCATAAAATCCTTGCCAATATCGAGGCCTTTGGCTTGAAACAGGGGCAAGAGAATTTCATCTGTGGTCCCTGGATAGGTGGTGCTTTCGAGAATGACCAAATGGCCAGGGTGGAGGAATTCTGCGATTTTTTCAGCTGCTGAGAGGATATAGGAGATATCGGGTTCTTTGCTCTTGCGCAAGGGGGTGGGAACACAAATAATAATCGCATCGCAAGCACTTAAACTTGAGAAATCAGTGGTGAAAAGCGTACTTGCTTGGGCACAGACCTGTGCGAGCATTGGGTTGGGAATATCCTGAATATACGATTCTGCTCGTTGTAGTTGCTGAATGCGTTCGGGGTTGATATCTACCCCAGTCACAGCAAAGCCTTTGCGTGAAAAGGCTTCTAAAAGGGGCAATCCTACATACCCCAGACCGATGATGCCGATTCGGGCCGTTTTTTCCTGAAGCTTCTGAATAAACGCTGAAAGGATTTTGTTCTCAGACATGCCACTCATTATACTCTCTTTTTAATGTTTCCAATCTTCACTCTGAAGACTGAAGGTTTACCAGTTCTTCTTCAGCTTCTTCCCACTCTTGCATTGTGGCTGTCATTTTTTCTTCGAGTTTCTGTTTCTCTTGCAGACAAAGTGCTTGCTCTGCTTCTGACCCAGAACCATAGGCCTCTGCCAGCGCCAAATCACTGGCTTGAATTTTATTTTCTAATGATAGGCAGAGTTCTTCAAGTTCAGGAATGCGCTTTTCAAGCTGTTTTATTCTGCGCTGTTGTTGCTTTCGGGCTTCATAATTCTGAGCATTGTCATTGCGAATTTCCACTTTTTGAGTTTGTTGTGAGAGAACCGTGCGCTGTTGTAGGGAGAGGTCGCGGTTGAGATGATCCGTACCCGCTTTTTCCAGATACTCTGAATAACTGCCTTTAAAGTCTGTAAACCCTTCGGGTCTGAGTTCCAAAATTCGGGTAGCCACTTCAGAGACAAAATAACGATTGTGGCTTACAACCAGCAATGTTCCTTTGTATTCACGCAAGGCTTCTGTCAGAGATTCAATCGATTCCATATCCAAGTGGTTGGTCGGTTCATCCAGAAGCAGAAAATTTGAGGGCAAAAGCATCATGCGGGCAAAAATCAGGCGCGTGGCTTCCCCTCCACTTAAGGTGGAAAGCTTGTTCTTGACACTGTCACCTGAAAAGAGCGCCTGTCCCAAGAGCCCGCGAATCTGACTGACGGTTGCCGTTGCATCATACTGATAGAGCCAGTCAAAGACGTTCATCTGCTTTTCAAGTTGGCTGCGGTAATCCTGGGGGAAATAGCCAGGCAAGACCTCATGACCCCATTGAAAACTTCCTTGATCCGCTTCCAGTTCCTGCATTAGAATTTTCAGAAGCGTTGATTTGCCGACTCCATTGGGGCCGATCAGGGCGATTCGATCCCCTCTTTCAACTTCAAAGGAGAGATCTTTTAAGACCTGCTTATCCGCATAGGATTTACCTAAATCTTTGACCTGGAGCGGAATAATGCCAGAGGTCGTATGGGGGCTAAAACGAAAAGCTGGGTAGCGTCTGGAAGAGGGCTGAATCTCGATCGCTTCCATTTTTTCAATCATTTTCACCCGAGATTGGGCCGCTGAAGCTTTGGTTGCTTTGGCCCGGAAACGATCGACAAAGGCCTGCAATTCTTCTTTGCGTTTTTCCTGAGATTCCAAGGCTTTTTCTTTTTGCTCTTTTTCGAGGGCTTTGGCGGCTTCAAAGGCATCATAATTGCCTGTATAGATTCTCAGGGTGCCATAATCGATATCAACAATCTGTGTCGATACACCGTTGAGGAAACCTCTGTCATGTGAAACCACAATCAGGAGGCCAGGATACTGATTTAAATAGCTTTCAAGCCATTTGATCGAATCGATGTCCAGATGGTTGGTGGGTTCGTCCAGCAAAAGAATTTCAGGTTGGCTGAAGAGCAATTGTGCGAGCAGAACCCTTAATTTATAGCCGCCCGAGAGCGTTTTTAAAAGTTGGCGATGGTGGCTGTCTGGAATACCCAGACCGAGCAGCAGTTTGGCGGCTTCGCTCTCTGCGGTATAGCCCCCTTCGCGCAGAATCACAGCTTCAGCTTCTGCGTAGAGAGCACTTTCTTCCAAACTCATATCAGATTTTTGCGACAATTGATCCTGAGTTTGCAGGGCTTCCCATAGATTTTTTTTACCTTGAATCACGACATTTTGAATCGTCTGATCTTCAAAGGCAAAATGGTCCTGGTTTAAAACCCCGACGCGAATATCTTTGGGCCAGGTGATTTCACCGCTGTAATGGTGTTCTTGTCCTGTTAAAATACGCAGAAAAGTGGACTTGCCTGCCCCATTGGCGCCCACCAAACCGTAGCGCTTTTTATCGTAAAAAACCAAACTGACATTTTGAAAGAGGGCCCGATCGCCAAATTCTACAGTCAGGTCATTGATTTCAAGCATTAATCTTCCTCGTCCTCATGTGGGTGGTAGCCAAAATAATGACGCTCTTTGATCAATTTCACGACCTGCTCAGGCACTTTTTCTTCCCAACCGCTTTGATGGGTTTCAATCTGGTGCAATAAATTGCGCGAATAATCGGTCAAACAATCGGGGTTATAATTATCCAGATAAACAATCAAACCCTTATCCACCAAATAACCAAATAATTTATCCAAACCGGGAGCAATTTCAAGGGAATCCAAGGTGAGCACGGCACCTGAATCAGGATCTTTGGCCGGATAAATATACAGTTTGAGATCATTTTTAAACAGGCGGCCCAAAGACTCCAGAATTCCCCCTTCGAGATGGGTATAATACTGTTCGTCGAAGAGGGTTTGTAAGCTGCGGATCCCCATGGCCAGGGCAATGCTCTTTTTGCTGAAACGGGCAAGATAGGCCGCCAGACGGTAGTATTCAAAATAATTGGATATCAGCACATGAAAGCCGCAGGCATTGAGGGCATCGGCACGGGCCAAGAATTCTCGGGGTTCAAGGCCGCCTGAGGCTGTTAAATGGTGCATGGTGACTTCCATGACCCGAATCACCTTGTCGGTTTCTACGCCCGGCTCTTGTTTGAATTTATCCCAGGCTGCTTCCATGAGATCCAGATGAACTTTGCGTACGGGTCGAAAACTTCCGCGCTCCATCAAAATGGGCTTTTTGTAAAAGAATTCTGAGGGTTGCAAGACTTGACCATCGGCTGCAAATACGGCGGCATTGGCCAAGCCTTCCTGAACAAGTCGTAAGCTCATCAAGCGATTGTCTACATTGCGGAACTCTATCCCTGAAAATTCAATCATATCAATCACGATTCGGCCAGGGGAGAGATTGTCTTTCAGCGAACGAATCAAGTCATCTGGGCGGTGATGCAAAAAAAATGCACCATAGAGTAAATTGACGCCCACGATTCCCAATGCTTCTTGTTGCAGGGTGTTTTCCTTATCCAACATGCGGACATGCAGAATAATCTGGCTGTCTTCATCACGGGGATGGGCTTGGTAACGCACCCCCATCCAGCCATGGCATTCGTTTGTGCCTTTAAAACTGCGGGCAGCTACGGTATCTGCAAAGGTGAAAAAAGCGGTATTGTCACCGCGCTCGTCCCGTAAGCGCTCAAGATTGAGTTTGTGTTCATAGTCCAGCATGCTTTCAAGACGTTCGCGGCAGACATAGCGTTTGGTGCGTCCGTAAATGGCATCACTGACTTTCATATCGTAGGCAGAAATACTTTTGGCAATTGTCCCCGCCGCGCCGCCAACCGTAAAAAACCAACGAACGACTTCCTGGCCTGCTCCGATTTCAGCAAATGAACCATAGCGAATAGGTTCGAGGTTGATTCGCAAGGCTTTTTGATGGGTATTCAGTAATTCTTGGCTAGTCATGTCATCAGTATAACGAATCTCTGAGCTCAGACGGGAGGAGTTGCCTGCTACGACCGGAAAGTTACGCTTGAAGCAAACGCTTCCAAAAAGAACGCCCCGTTTTGGGTAACATACCCAAAACGGGGAATATCTGCTTCTTCAGCGTTAAAGCTTAACGACGGTAGCCACCTCCATCGCCACCACGGCGATGGCCGCCACCAAATCCGCCGCCGCCGCGCTCTTCACGGGGACGCGCTTCGTTGACGGTCAGGGGACGACGCAGATAGTCAGCTCCATTGAGGGCGCTGATGGCATTCCGGGCGTCATCATCGGAGGGCATTTCTACAAATGCAAAACCTTTAGAACGACCCGTTTCACGATCGGTGATGATGCGAGCGCTCTTGACTTCGCCGTATTCAGCGAAGAGCTGGTAGAGGCTTTCTTCATCAGCCTGGAATGACAGATTACCAACATAAATATTCATGAACTTAAAATACCTTCATCAATGAATTCAAGGACTTTAGCGGGACTGGGATCAAAATGGAAGGGTCTTCATTGCCTGTTTTACGAACACATACAGGCCAGAAAAACTTAAGCGGGTTTTGCCGGGATGAACGGTCGAAGCAGAATCGATGAATCTCACAATTTGAATCGATCAGAACCTTTTAGAAAGTCTTATGGGAATAGTAGCTTAATCTTTGAAAAATGTCCAGATCCCTGCTCATTCTTTGTCTAAGACCCTAGAGAAGAGCGTGTCGGAAAGAAGGATCAGAAACGCAAATTGTTTTGAGTATAGCTTGATTTATCCCCTTTCATCAGCAAAAGGGTTTATGCGGGCAGGGGGGAAATAAGCTTAAGTAATTGTTAATTTTAATTCAAAAAATACTTAAAATAATTCAGAAATCTAAATATTGGGCGATATAAAATTTATCAAATCAGAGAAGGTGTAGAGAACCATGAATTTAAATGTTGTTACAGTCAATGGAAAGTCCCTGGGCGGAAGCTTGCGTGAATTAAAACCGGGCGTGGCTTTGGAACAGGCCTATCAAGCTGGAAAAAAAGATGGTCTGGATCAGGTCTATTTTCAGGCCAATGGAAAAAATTATGTCCTGCAAGGTGATGGTTTGGATTTGAAAGCTTTGCAGAAAAAAGGCGATATGCCTTTTGTTCAATTGCATACGGAGTCAGGATCGGTTCTGGCTGATGTGAAAGCTGTTGATAATGAAAAAAATACCTTTATGGAAGGCGCCTGGAACTGGGGAACCAAAGGCACTCTTGCTTTGGCGGGTTTGGCTGTAGGGGCTGCGGTAGTGGGTGCTTCTGTAACCCACGGTGAAGACGCAATGGGTTGGGCAATGGTCGGAATGAGTTTTGCACCTATCTTTGCTGCAGGTTCAGCGATTACCTTCGTTGGCGGAGGGACCCTGAGTGCCTTGAAAGGCAGCCATGAAGAAAAAATGCAACCTTTGCTGAATCAATAAACAATCAAAATTTGAAAGCCCGGCCAGAGCCGGGCTTTTGTTTTGAGGCATTTTGAGACCCTTAAAACGATTTAAGATTACTTTACTGAAGCAGTCTGCAGCCCTTATAAGTTGCCCGCTCTTTGTGGCTTGTGTTTGCTTAAATAATCATAGATTCCATCTCGAATCGCCTTGGCGACTCTGCGTTGGTAAGCACTGCTGCTTAAGAGGGCTTCTTCTTCAGGGTTTGAAACAAAGCCAATTTCGAGTAAGACAGAGGGCATTTTGGTTTTGCGGGTGACAAAAAGTCCCCGTTTGCGTACCCTGCGATCAGGAGCGCCCAATTCTTTGACAAGATATTGATGCAAAACATCTGCCAATTCTTTGCTTTGGGGGGTGGTGTAATAGGTTTCGATTCCTTTGATATGCTCATTGTTGGGGGGCATTGAATTGCAATGAATGCTGATAAATAGATCGGAATTGCGTAGGTTTGCGACATCGACGCGGGGCTGTAAAAGAATCTCTAAATCTTCGGCGCGGGTTAAGATCACCTTGAATTGATCGTTTTCAAGGTAGCGTTTCAAATAATCTGAAACAGCCAGGGTCACTTCTTTTTCTCGAATGCCCCCTTTGCCAATCGCACCGGGATCATTGCCCCCGTGTCCAGCGTCAATCACAATAAAAGCACGTCGGCTGGCTTCATCTATCGGGGGGGGGCGATCCCGGTCTCGGGCTTGTAAAATGATTTCGACATAGCGATCGTGGGTGCTGTATTGATAGGCCACTTCACCTTTTAAATCAAAAACAAAGCGAATATCTGAGTTTTGTTGACGGTTTAAGGGTGCCATGCGGATTCGTTCTAAATTCCCGCTGGAGCGAATCAGGCGTGTATCCTCCCGCTGGGTTAAAACGGTTCCCAGCGTATCAATCACCAGGCGATGCGGCTTTTCAAGGGGATAAATCTGATAATCAAAGGGGCGATCCGTGTGAATGCGAATTCGCGTCACTGTCGAATCCATTTCCATGATTTCGATTTCATCGAGTTTGGCTAAGTTTTTAGAGGAGGCGAGTACTAGAAATTGAATCGTGCAGTTATTGTCTTCACTGAATGGCACGATTTCCACATCGTCGCGGGTCAGTTTAAACTGAATTTCTACGCGATCAGAGCTGTTTGCAATTTGAACATCCTTAAACAGTGCTGAGTTGAGTTCGGGACGCTTGCCATTGAGCGGACTGCGTACATTGTAAAGGGTGATGCCATATCGCTTTTCTTCTGCATCTAATTTGCGGATTTCAGGGTAAAGGGGGCCAGTTCCTTCCATATAGAGGTTGTTATTGCGTAATTCGAGTTTTTTCAATTCAACGGATTGAATCGCAGCGAGTTGAATCGTGGGAGGGCTGACTCGAAAAGTTTTTTGAGCTGTTCCAGCCTGTTGATGGGGTTGTATCCAGGTTTGGAAACCCTGACCCAAAGGTTCAGTTCGGATGGCAACATCGACTTCTTTTTCAACATCCAGCACCATGCGCACTGCAGGTGGATCATTCGTGAATTGGCTGATCCTTACTTTTTCTACGCCAGGAATTTTGGGCGAGATTTCATCGCGCACCTGGGGAAAAATCGCATCGGGCAAATCGATAACGACACGTCGTCCCGATTCTCGTGGCAAATATTGAATTTGTGGCAAGGGCCGGTTGGTGGAGGTAAATCCCAAAATTTGTTCACGGTTATTGTATTGCAGGTTTTGAATGACAGAAGCAGCGGGTTGTGCAAAAGCTGGAAGATGAAAACTGAGAAACCCCGATGCACACAGCATGACCAACGTCTGCCGGAAAAGGGTATGTTTTTTCCTGGCAGATCGGGAAGTTAAATTGTCCCGGTTATTTTTCATAATTGACAGACCTGTCTATATCCTCTGGTCATTTTAGCCTTGCATTTCATTTCTGATCTGTGAGGGCTGCACCCTCAAGGCTGGGAAGCGGCTTCTGGCAATGAAACTGTCAGTTTTGTTCCCACTTGAATAGAGTGTTTTTTAAACCAAGCTTGATTCATTTCGAGGGCATAAAGCGCTGGTTTTAAGGAAATATGGGTTGTTTCGTCCAATGCTTGCATTTCCTGAATATCGACAATCTCAAGTTTTGAGTTGAGAAAGGCGATACTCAAGGGAATCAGGGTGTTTTTCATCCAAAATCCCAGGGTTTTTTCCTGTTCAAAAATAAACAGCATGCCCTGGTTTTCAGGCAAGGATTTGCGATTCATCAGACCTGTCTGCTGTTCTTGAGGGGTTCTTGCCAATTCCAATTGCAGCTCAATCTCTCCAAATTTGGCTGGGATCAGGGCCAGGGGGGAAGCTGTGGCTTTACTCGCTGTTTGGGGGGCACGGGCATCTACTGGGCTACAGGCGACTGCACCGAAGGCCAGGAAAGGGATGAGAAACTGGGCGAATCTGCGTGTTGAAATGACTCTCATCCCCCTATTTAAACAGGTTTAAATTATTCCTGCCAGGGGATTGAAGCCTGGGTTCAGGGGGGAGAGCAATTTCACTTGGGGATACCAATAGGTTTCTGCTCCTGTGGCCGGCCAGAGCCAGGGGCGTGGTTCATTGAGCAGGAGCCTCGCCGGAACTTGGCAAGACCCAGCCAGATGGAGGGGGGCTGAATCAATACTGAGCAGCGCATCTAAGTCTTGAAGAAGATTGAGGGTCTGCTCAAAGTTTTCAAGTTGAGCCCCCGCATCTTGAATGCCTGGGGGGATGGCTTCTGGTAATAAATCGGGTTGTAGGGCAAGATATTCAGCCGCAGGGAAATCTTCAACCCAGGCCTGAATTTGCTGACGGGGGATGGCTTTCTGGGCTTGGAGCTGGCGGTAGCTTTTGTGGGCTGGGGCGATACGCCCTTGCCAAACCAGTCCAATTTTGGGCGTCCTTTTCGGACTCGGTTTTGAGACTTGGGGCAATTTCCAGGGCGGCAAACTGCGCATGTCTGAGTCTTTGGCTAAATTGAGGCGAAAAGGCAGGCTTAGCAGGGGAATTGCATAATCATAGGCCGGAGGGGCGCTGCCCTCTTTGAAAAGCGTGATCGGTAAGTTGAGTCGTTCTGCCAGATGAAACAGGGGGGCAGGCACTTCCAGAATAAGCGCTCCAACTTGCTCGCAAAGGGGGCTTAAAAAGCGCCAGAATTGAATTTGATCCCCCAACCCATATTCGGCCTGAACCAGCAGTCTGCGTTCTTTTAAGTTTTGCCCCTGCCAAAGCGGTTTCAGCAGTTTTTTCAGTCTGGGTTTCTGCAGGCGCCATTCGAGTTTGCGAAAGCCCTCACGCCATTGGCCCTGGCTGAGATACAAAACCCCCAGGTTAAAATGTGCTGAAATCAGTCCCGGTTGGATTTGAAGTGCCTGTTGATAATAGGACTCCGCCAGGTTCTTGTTTCCGCTTTGCTGGGCGCAAAGCCCGAGGCCAAGCAAAATGCGGCTATTCTGAGGCGCAAATTTTTGGGCAGAGAGAAACCACGCGCGGGAGGCCTGAATATCCCCTTGATCAAAATAGGATTGAGCGAGGATTAAATGGCTTTCAAGCTGAAAACTTTCAGCGCCGTTTAACCCCAAAATCCATTTTTCAAGGCTTTGGGGATTTTTACTTTGGCCATGGCAAAAGCTTAAAATCTGTCGGCTTTCCTCGGGGGATTCGGGGCTTGAGAGCAGCTCCTGAAAGTGGGTTTCAGAAGGGTTCAGACCCTCGCTCAGTAAAAATTTCAAGACCCGAAATTCAGACAGATTTGGATTGGGAAAAGTGCTTAAAACCTGAAGGCCTGCTTCAAATTGGCCCAGTTCCCAGCACATTTGGGCCTGCAAGAGTTGATCGGTCTGATTTGCAATGCCTGCATTCAAATGCATGTGCGCAAGAGTGGGGAGTTGACTGTCCAAAAAAATTCGTGCCAAAAGGGTATGAGCCCTCGGGCTGGCCTGGGCTACTTCGCGGCTGGCTTGTTCAGCCAGTTTTCGAGCATGTCTCAGCCGTCCTTCCTGCCAGGCTTGCCACGCTAAAGCCAGTGTGTTTGCTTCCACCAGCGGATAAACTCCTCACTTGCCTCTTCAAGAGATTGGCGGGGTTGATAGCCCAGTTTCAGGCGGGCTTTCTCAATATTCAAGGTTTGATTTTTTGCCAACATGGTCACACTGTAGCGCGTTAAGGGAGGTTCTTTATACTGAGGATCCATTTTTGCCAGCGCTTCCATGCCCGACGCCAAAGCAAAAGCCAGTGAATAGGGGATTTTTTTACGGTTGAGGCTGAGCCCCAATTGATCAAAGACTTCAGCCAAAAATTCCCAGAGTTGAACAGGCTGCCCATTGGTAATATTATAGGCCTCGTTCAGTGCCTCCTGGGGCGCATGCAGGCAGAGCAGCAAGGCATCCACCACGTTTGAAACAGCAGTGAGATCCACCCGGTTCTGACCTGAGCCAATAATGCGCAAACGCCCTTCCTGATGGGCTCTGAGCAGACGGGGCACGATCACAGTGTCCCCTTTGCCGATTAATGCCCGGGGGCGAATCATAATTGTTTCAAGCCCTTGAGCTGAAGCGGCTCTGATTTTTTCTTCTGCCAGGAATTTGGTGGCTGCGTAAGCATTGATAAATTGGGGGGGCAGGGGATCAGACTCTTTCACCTGCTCGCGATCACCGTAGATCACATAAATACTGGGCGTTGAAACATGCACCAGTCTGCGGATTTTGTTTTTTAAACAGGCAGCAATGACGGCTTCGGTGCCCAAGACATTGCTGCGTTCAAAGTCAGCGTAGTGCCCCCAGGGAGAAGAGAGTCCTGCCGTATGAATCACAGCTTCTGCGCCTTGCGAAATCTGTATCAGAAATTCCTTGTCTTCAACGGCCCCTGCTGCAAAGGGGATTCCCAATTGGCTTATTTTTTCGGCCATGATTGGATTGCGCCCTGTTGCAATCACTTCATAACCTTCAAATTTCAGTGTCTGGATGAGACGGAAGCCCAAAAAGCCTGTGGCGCCTGTGACCAGTATTTTCATTGTTTGCTCCTTGCTGGCCAATGGCCATTCCACTCAATATCGAGGGTCGAGGCTTCTAAAAGTGTGACCTGATGTTTTTTTGCCAGCAGCCAGGTTTTCCACATGATCTGAAATTGTTTGATAAAGGGTTGCAGGTCATCCCAATGAAAAATAGCGTCTTCTGCCATTCCCATTTTTGCCCACCAGGTTCTGAATTCGCTTAAAGACTTTAACTGAGGCAAAGCGTATAGATACATGGCCAAAGTCACCATGCTGTTTTTTTCGCCACTGGGATGGATCACCGGGCCTGGGTAATCGGGAGAAAAGGCGGCGGGTAAATCGTCATCCACCGTAAAAAGCAGGGTGCCGGTGGTGGCACGGGGATTGCATTCGATGGGCCAATAACGTCCCTCCGCGTGGATAAAATCAAAGGCTATCTGGCCTGTATAATCCAGGGCTGCAACGATTTTCTCGACGATTCGGAGAATGGCAGGAATGCCTGCCGATTCAAAATAAATCGTCGAACCCAACCCAGCGCAATAGGTGCTGGCATAGACGCTGTGGGCAAGCAGTTTGCCTGCTCGGGCTACACTGTACGAGCAATATTGGGGGCCTTCAAGAAAGGCCTGCACGACCCAGGGGATTTCTGCGGTGGGTGAGATTTTTGCTAAGCATGTCTCTGGAGCTTGATTGATCATTACAAAATTTGAAAAACGTGAAAATTCTGGTTTCAGAACGTAGCTTGGAAATTCAGCCAGAGCAGCTTCAAGTTGGCTCTTTGTTTCTACTTTGACTGTTTCTGGGGCAGAAAGTTTTAAGGCCTTGAGTAATTGAATGAATTGGTATTTACTGTGCAGATGGGTCAGAATATCGATGCTTGAAGTGAAGACCGTGCATTGTTTTTCCAGTTGGTGTTTCCAACGCGAGATAAAAAAAACCTCTTCGCAGGTCGGCACCAAGAGTTCAATTTTGTAAGCCTGAATGTATTTTTCAAGTGCAGCAATATAGGCTTCAGGATCTTGATTGGGTGGGGGAACCCTGAGATTTTTCTGGCAAAATCGAGAAGCTCCCGCTAAATTGGGCGTGATACTTTCTGCCACAAAACACCGTGCCCCACGGGCTGCAAACAGACGTAAAAGCGCGAGTGTTGCGGGGCTTCGCCCCCCCGTAAACAAAACCCTTTCGTAATGCCGGCTCATGGGGCTAATAGGTCATCACCAGGCCTCCGAGCGAGAGCCCGGCCCCTGTTCCCAGCAGGCAAACCCGATCCCCGCGTTTGACTCGGCCCTGTGAAATCGCATCACAGAGGGCCATCGGGATTGAGGCGCCAATACAATTGCCATGATCGCGAATATTGCTCATGAACTGATGATCCTCCAAGCGAAAAAAGCTTTGCGCCTTTTCAAGTGCAACGCCTGAGGCCTGATGTGGCACAAAAAGTTCAATCTCTTGCAGGCTGAAATCGAGCTTCTGAAAGAGTTTTTTTACGAAAGGACGCAGTTTTCTGAAGGCCATTCCCAAGACGGCGGGGCCGTTCATATGAAAAGTATAAGCTTCGCGATCTTCGGCTTCAATTCGGGGATGAAAGACGTTGCCCCCCCCTTTGACCCAAGTATAAAAAGCCCCATCTCCATAAGTCTCCATGGCAGCACTGAGGACTGCTGAAGTTTCTTCCTCTGGGGTCGGGCGCAAAATGGCTGCAGCGGCTCCATCTCCCAAGAGGGTAGAGCTTTCCCATTCCTGGGGGTTGAGTGATTTTGAAGCAATTTCACTGCTGACAATCGCGATGTTTCGGTAGCGGCCAATTTCGATCAGGCAGGCAGCAAGATCCAGGGCGGTAAGAAAGCTGAGACAGGTTGCATCGACTGTAAAGGAGGGAATACCTGAAAGCCCTTTGCCTGCAGCTTTTTGAATCAGGCAGGAGGTGTCTGGAATGGGATAGTCATAAGAACCTGCCGCTGAAATGATCAGATCCAATTCCTCGTATTCCATCTCAGCATTTGTAAGTGCTTTTTCTAAAGCTTTTGCGCCCATGCTCGAATTGCTGTCTTCTTCTACATAATGACGAAATTCAACGCCTGATTTTTCGAGTATCCAACCAGGTTCCAAGCCCATTTTGATTTCAAGTTCGGCGGAACTGACCCGCAATGGAGGTAAATATTTTCCCATGCCCGCGATCTGAATTTTTTTCATGCTCTTTCTATGTGTGCCTTTGTTGCTTAGAATATCTGTGGATTTCCACTTTGGGAGGCTGATTTTAGCTTCAGTCTTTAGGGCTAATTTTAACATTCTTTTGGGCATAAACAAGCACTCCAACCTGAAAAGATTAAACTATTTGTAAATTGATTTGAATCAAAATTAACCATTTATTACTTGTCTCTTAACCTTAAGATAAGAATTTATTCTGTAAAACACTCGATAGTATAGGTATCAAACTCAAGTGTTAAAAATTGAAAAGAGGATATCACCATGCCGAATTTAACCAATCTTCAATCCCAAGATTTTATGGCCATTACCCGCGCCATGGACGCCAATCGCAATAACCGTGTAGACAAAGCAGAAGCCAATATTTCCTGGAATGCACAAAGCCAGATTGGCAATGCAAATGGTGTGGCTGGTACCCGTGAACTTGCAACCTCTCTCGAAAAGGGGGATGTCTTTATTACCAGCCTGAATCCTGAAACGGCTGATAAAATTGCCAATTATTTTTCAAAGCGCAATGAGAATTTTGATCGTCCTGTAGCAGATTGGGTTTCAGATGCCTGGATTTCGAAAGAAGATTTTCAAGCCAGCCCAGAAGTTTTGCGGGCGGTAGACAGCAATGGTGATAATCGCATTTCCCGCAAAGAATTTGCTGAAGCGCTGGTTGCTGGCACCCTGACGATTGGAACTTCCAAGCAAACCAGCCACAACCCCTTTACCCAACCCGCTCCCAGCAATCCCTTTAATTCGCCTTCACATGACCCCTTCAAGCCCCAACCCAGTGCGCCTCATCATGATCCTTTTAAACCCCAGCCTTCAAGCCCTTTCAACGATCCTTACCAAAACTCTGAGCGTGATTCAGGTGCCTATTTGAAACTGGAAATGGTGCGTACCCTCAGTTCTGATTATGAAAAAGGTCAGATTTTAAATAAATTGGTGGGACAAACTGATATGTCTACCCGTGAGCAGATGATGTTGGTCGAAACGATCAGCAAAGGCATCAGCTCTGACTATACCCAGACTGAATTGCTCAAAACTTTGGCTAAAAACCCCAGTCTGCGTGATGATGCCGCTATCAAACTGGCAAAAGCTACCCGTGAAATGAGTTCAGACTATAACAAAGGTCAGGTTTTGGGCAATCTGATTCAAGCCCAACGCCTTTCTCCTCAGGCTCAACAGTCTGTGATTATCAGCATCGGCACCATCAGCAGTGAATATACCCAAGTTGAAAGCTTTAAGAGTATGGTGCGCAGCCAACGCATGGATATGCCTGAAAAGGAATTCCTGATGCGCCAGGTGGGTCAGAACATGAGTTCCGACTATAATAAGCGCCAAGTCTATGATGCCTTAATGAAATAAACGTTTAATGATACAAAACAGCGCCCCTGATCAGGGACGCTGTTTTTTTTATGAATCAAAAATAGAGATAAGAAAACAAGTTCAGACTTGTTTTGCGCCAGGAATTAAACCTGGGCAGCTACAGCCTGATCTACCATTTGCTGAAGTTCGCCATTTTCAAACATCTCACGGGTAATATCACAGCCCCCGATAAATTCACCCTTGATATACAGTTGGGGAATGGTGGGCCAGTTTGAAAACTGTTTAATCGCTTCGCGTTTTTCCTGATCAGCCAAAATATTGACAGAGGCATAGGGTTTGCCCACTTGATTCAGAATTTCCACGACGGTAAAGGAAAATCCGCACATGGGTTGATCAGGGGTGCCTTTCATATACAGCATGATCGTGTTTTCTTTAATTTCATTTTCAATTTCTTTGATCACATCACGGCTCATAAGGTTGCTCCTTCAAGCAAAATATTTGAAAATCAAGAATTATACACCATAATAGGCGTCAGCAGGCCGACTCAGTTCTTCAGGTTCTGTGACCCAGGTCTTCATTGAGAGCGCATGAATCGGTCGGCCATCACCAATCAAATGATTCAAAAGAGCATAAACGGTTTGTTGCTGGCGTACGCGCGGCATTCCAGAAAAACCAGGCCAGATCACGTTGATTTCAAGGTGGTCGCCGGTACCCGTAAAATCTCTTACGTGTACTTTGGCGTTTTCCAGATTAGATTCGACGATTTCGCGGACCTGTTCGGCGATCATGTATAAGCTCCCAGATGCATTGATGGTTACGCCCCCAGCGTAACATAGGAGCTATAAAACAGACAAGATAGTCGGGATTATGGCGGCTGAGAATTTGATTTTCTTTTCCAGAGACCCAAAACGCTAAAATCATCGGGTTTTAAACCCAGATCAATTGCGAAAACATATTCATAGCTGTCCAACCAGAGTTGCCTATAAAAACTGCCAATTTCTTGGATTGAAACATAGCGGGATAAAAACATGCTTTGCAGCGTTTCGATCAATTCAAAGGGGTGGAGTGTATTTAATCAGCATAGAAACTATGCTATCATCACACAGTTCAGGAAGATACCTGAAAAAGAAAACATTTTGGAGGCACCCCATGGCCGAATTGAACAGTGATGAAATTATGGCAAAGGATTTCAACGCACCTTCGCTTTTTGCCAATATCGGCAGAGTGCGTGCTGAAAATGATTTTGTGGTTCTGGATTTGGGCTATGTGCCCCCCCTCGACAGTTCAGAAGTTGAGCTTTTAAAAGAAGAGCCGATCATGGTCAGCCAACGGGTGATTTTGCCTGTGGAAGTGGCCCGCACCTTAAGCGCTTTGATCAGCAAAGTGGCTGGCGGCGAAGCCGAAGAGCCTCTGACCCCTGTGATGCCTGAGCGTTAAAACGAAATGCCAAGCGATGATATTGAAGCGCGCCTGGTTGCGCTTGAAACCCGTCTGGCTTTTCAGGATGATGAGTTGCTGAAGCTGAAAACGCTTTATGCAGCTCATCAAAAACAGCTTTATCATTTAGAAATTCAAAATAAACATCTCTTAGAGCGGGTGAAACTGGCTTTGGAAAACCAAGCTGAAAAACCGGCAAATGAAAAACCACCCCACTATTGATTTTATGAAATAGTTTTCAGTTCAATTCAACAACGGTTACGCCTGAGTCCCCTTTGCCATATTCAGCGAGGCGAAAACTTTTGACATAGGGAGAAGTTGCCAATGCAGCATGAACGGCACGTCGCAAAGCGCCTTCCCCTTTGCCATGGATAATACTGACCTGGTGCAGTCCTCCGTGAGTCGCAGTGTCCAAAAATTTTTCCAGCGTCCATTCCGCTTCATGCACTCTCAAATTGTGAAGATCACAGGCTTCGGTCGCAATCGAATAGGTGATGATGCGAATTCCGGTCGTATCCCCTTTTTTCTCTTTGCGGTGACTGCTGAGCAAGACATCTTGGGCCTGAACTTTCCATTTTTTGCCATCGAGCAGAACGCTGACTTCTCCTTTGCTGTCTGGCAGCGAGAGTAACTCGCCATAGGAGCGCAGACTTTCTACAAAGATCCAGACGCCAATTTCTACTCCTGGGGTCAAGCGGGGACGAGCGTCGTTCTGGGGGGGGGCTTGAGGCAGCTTAAATCTGGGGGCTTTGGCGGGCTGGGCAGCTTGTACTTTGGTTTTGGGAGGTTTGAGCTTGGCATATGCCTGTTCTGCCTGGTTCACCAAGGCTGCTGGCCAGCCTGCTTTACGGGCCAAAAGGAATAACTCACTGCTGGCCCGTTGCTGGGGTAAAATTTTCAAGTTCTGACCCTTGCGCTCCAAGGCCACTTGCATCATGGCAGGGTTTTCATCTGCCAATTTGGTAAGCAGATGGTTATGCGTCACCAGCAGTAATTTCACGGGTTTGCCAGCCAGTTCCTGTAAAAGGGCCCTGAGCAAAGCATGGCTTTCTCCTGGGTTGCTGCCTGTCAGCGGGTTGTCCCATAAAAGCAATTGGGGCAGCGAACTGCGTCTGAGCAAGCTTTGAATTTCATTCAGACTTTGTCGCAGGGGGGTGTCTTCAGGTAAAAATTGGAGATCACTGAAAACAGGGAGATGAGATTCTGATGCGGCGGGAATGGGCAAACCTGCCTGATGCATAAGCACTGCCAAGCCGATATTTTCCAAGAGTCGTGTCTTTCCACTTTCATGTGCGCCAGTCAATAGCCAGATATTTTCATGGTTTGACCAGTGCAGCTCCCCTGAGAAACAAGGTTCGTCCTGTAAGAGATCCTGGGGGAAGCGAAAGTCTGAAAGATGAATTTCCTGGTGTTTGCTGAAGGCCACTAAGTTTCCCTGATAGCTTTGTGCGAGTAGAAACTTGGCATTCAAAAAATCGAGCCCTGAAAGCAACTTGCTGATTTCCTGAAATTGGCGCCAACGCTGAGAGAACAATTGGTTTTTTTGATCTCTGCTGTGTATTTTTTCAAGTCGCTTGAGCAGATCTTCAGCGATTTTAAGCGTTTGAAAATTCTGCCAGAGTGCTGGCCATTTTTTCTGGTGGGGTTCCAAGGCCCCCCGCAAAGCTTTGGCCCGTTCAACTAAAAATTCGAACGCTTTCTCTTGAGACGGTAAAAGATTTGAGTAGTTACGTTCAAGCTGGCTTAAAAGGGTTTGTACTGATTTTTCTTCAAAACCTTTAAAAGGGGCAGGAAAAACGGCTAAAAAATTCTGGAACTCATGAAACTGGCGCTGGAGAGATTCCAGTTCTCGTTTCGAGAAAACAGGTTTTAGCAAGTATGCCAGGCGTTTTGCGCCAGGTGTAATGGCAAGTTCTGCTAATTTTTCAGTCAATTTGTCCCAGCTTGGAAGGTTCGTGGGACTCGCGGGTTTCATCTGATTTGGCGCCGTTTTTTAACTTCGCCCTCAAGGTATTTGATACGGCCTTCGATGATTTCGCGGTCCTTATCTGTTTCAGGAGCGTATTTTAAAAAGAGTTTGTAATGGTTGATCGCCACTTCAATTAAATCTTTACGCCAATAAAGATAGGCAATATTATAATGGTATTTCCAACTGCCTGGGCAAAGTGAAATACAGGTGCGCAGCAACATCAGGGCTTCATCCAGATCGCCCAATTCAAATTTATAGGTCGCTTTTTCGTATTTTTTTTCAGCATCAGCTTCGCGTTGTATGGCTTCATTTTGTGCCTGCTGAATTCTCAATTCTTCACTCATCTGATCATTCCTTCTTCTTCATATGAACCTGTAAAGACTCTTTGCGCCGGGCCGTCCATCCAAACCTGATCCTGGTTCTGATCCCAAAAAAGGGTGAGATCTCCACCCGGTAATTGTATGACAGCTTCTGTTTCTAATTTATTCTGGAGTACGCCAGCTACCAGCGTAGCACAGGCACCTGTACCACAGGCCAGGGTTGCGCCCGCTCCACGCTCCCAGACGCTTACACGGGCCAGGTGGGGTGTCAGAAATTGAGTAAACTCAATATTGATCCGTTCGGGAAAAGCGGGGTGCATTTCAAGCAAGGGCCCCCAATACAGCGTATCTGCGCTTGACCAGTTTTGATCGACTTCAATCACACAATGGGGATTGCCCATTGAGACCAGTGTGATCTCAAAGGAGTGGTTTTCGACCTGCAAAGGGGCAGATACAACCGGCGTTTCATTCCAGCCCAGGGCAGGTATTTTAGCAGGACTGAGAACAGGTTTTCCCATATTGACACGAATGGATTGTTTTTTCTGGCTAAATTCAGCTTTGAGTAATCCAGCACCTGTTTCAATCAGAAAGCTCTGATCTTCATGGCCTGCCAGATAGCGTACAAAGCAACGCAAGCCATTTCCACACATTTCAGGCTCGCTGCCATCACTGTTAATCACTTGCATCCGTGCGTCTCCACGGCTTTCGCGGTGACAAATCAGGAGTCCGTCAGCGCCAATGCCAAAGTGTCGGTTGCAAAGTTTTTGAGCCAAGCGGCTCAAATCCAGATCAAAGGGAAGATCTCTGGCTTCGAGAATGACAAAGTCATTTCCCAAGCCTTGAAATTTTTGAAAGGGGATTTGCATGAATTGGTCCATTTCGTGTTGCTGATTGCAGCAAATATACTCCGCTATTTTAACATTCCCAATGCTTGTATCGCTGAGAATTTGCTTCATATTGTTTTTTCATGGTCGCTTATGTTAAAGTGGGTCAAGATTTAAGGCGACGTCGCCAAGTGGTAAGGCCGAGCTCTGCAAAAGCTCTACTCGCCGGTTCGATTCCGGCCGTCGCCTTTTCTTTTTTGCCCCTTATTTCCACTTTGCTTTGCTAAAATGAGGCTATGAAAGCCAATTCTCTTTCTACTCGACAGCTTCATCTCGAAGATCTGCTCGCACTTTTGCCCTGGATTCCTGCAGGCCCTGTTGTGGATATTGGTTGTGGTATGGGGCATTTCGGAGCCGCGATGGCTGCCTGGGGACTGCCAGTAACAGCCTTGGATGTGGATGCAGAGGCCATTCAGTCTGCACGCAAACGCTATGGAGAACAAGCTCTGTGGCTCCATGAAGACATTCGCAGCCACCGACTCAATCGAGAAAGTCAGGCAGCGATCTTTTGTTTAAATGTTTTTCCCTATATTCCGCATGGTGAGCGGGCCCGCTTAATTGGGCGTTTTAAAGCTGCGATCAAACCTGGGGGGCTGCTTGTTCTTTCTGGGTTTACAGAGCAGGATCCGTCTGCTGAAGAAAGATGGGCGACCTCGATCAACCGTCTCGACCAGCGCCCCACAGGGGTTTTGCAGTTGGGAGAACTGTATGAAAGAATGCAGGGTTGGGATATTTTGTTTTATTTTGAAGGCTGGGTGGCTGAAGCCCATGCTTCAGAAGGGGTAGAACGTCACCATATCAGCCAGATTATTGCGCGCAAGCCACGTTCCAAATCCGCCGCTTTTGATTTAAAGGATTTGCCAGTTTTGGGGGCAGGAATGCTCTGGAAGGAAGAAACCAGAGATTCTTTGCTGATTCAAAAGGCCGATTATTTTGAATTGGAGTTTGAATATTGGTTGGAGCCCGCTGAAGACCAAAATCTTCTGCGGATATGCCACCAGCACCCCTGTCTGATTCGTGTTTCGGGTTTGGGTGCACCTTTGCAGAGTGCCATACCTGATCTGCTGCGACTTTTGGAGCGTTGCCAGAGCCCCTGGTGGGTGCTTCCTCTGGCGCTTTGGAGTTATCAGGCCGGTATCAGTCTGCCTTTGCCTCCTGGTCAAAGTGTTTGGGAAGATGTGCTTCAGAAAATTCTGGAATTGCGTTCTTGTCTGCCAGTGCCCATGGTGCTTGAGAACAGTTTGGTTTCTTTTTCTTTGGGTTTGGCTGAAAGTGAATTAATGACTCGCTTGGCAGAAAGCTGTGATTGTGGCGTGTCTTTAGATCTCGGCGTGCTGTGTGAGTCGGCAGTGCAACAGGGTTTTTCACCCGGGGAGTGGCTCAGACCGATTACCGCAGAACGGGTCGTTTCATTGAAATTACCTGGCAGTTTTTCGCATCCGCATTATGCTGAAGCCTGGCGCTTGGCACGTCAGATTTTGGCGCAAACCCAAATAAAAGCACTGCTCATTGACGCAGATCCCTTGGAGCAGGGTTTGAATACGCCTTTGGATCAGGCGCGAAGATGGCTGAAGGAGTCTCGCTCATGAATGGTTTGAGTGCTTGGGAACAGGTCTGGGAGGAATGGTTTATCGAAACCCGTATGACAGACTTGCCCACCGCTTCCGTCAGTCATTTACCGGCCTGTGTGCCTTCCGAGCGTGAGCTCTGGTTGCAAAGTGCACGTTTCTCGCTTCAGCAGAAACTGAGATCCCATATCCCTGTCAGAATTGTAAACCTATTGGGCCCTGAATACCTTGAGGAACTCTTGCTGCAAATGCCGCGAACAGTGATTGCCCACAGTTTGGGGCCTTCCTTCAGCTTGGCTTTGCTCTTGCAATTAAATGAGCAGATTCAGCAGGAAGGGCTTCTCATTCCCCATCTTTCGCAGGTTCTGAATTTTGAAATTGCACTCTTGCAGCGGGTGTTTTACCGTTTGCCACCTCTTTTTCCCGCAGAATTTCAGCCCCTCCTCAGTGATTGGGTCTGTTTGATATCTGGGGGGCCCTTTTTTATCGACATCCTGGAATGGCTGCGTTTGGGCCAGCCCCTTCCGGCATGTTCGGAACTGCCCTTGCAGGATTACCTCTTGATACGCGATATGGCGGGTTCCCGTTTGGAAGCCCTGCCCTCAGACGTGGCTGAATGTTTGAAAAGATGCAATGGAAAAAGTGCCTGGGAAGAAATTGTGGCTGAGGTCTTAAATGAAACTTCTGATCCCCAATTGGGAGCTGCCGCTTTAAAGGATTGGGGAAACTATTTGATTAAACGGGGAATTCTCAAGGTCTCAGCAGAGCACGAGTTGCGTATGCTTATCAATGATAGATGATAACTTATTTTTATTGTTTTGATTATTTTTATTCAGTATTATTTATGGAGTTCTCCGTTTAAACTGAAATCAGTTCAGTTTATCGGAGGCACCCATGAAAAAGATTCTCGCCTTAGCAGGCAGCAATAGCCAAAGCTCAATTCACCGTCAATTACTTGAGATCGCCGCAAAAAACATCCACGCCGATGTAACCATTCAAGATCTCTCTCGCTTTGACAATATACCCATTTACAATCCAGATCGACAGAAAGCCCAGGGGTTTCCCCCCGAAATTGAAGCATTTTTTCAAGAACTTCAAAGCTATGATGGTATTCTTTTGGCTTCGCCAGAATACAATGGCTCAATACCTGCGGCCTTAAAAAATCTGATCGATTGGCTTTCACGTATTCAGATGCGGTTTTTTTCTGAAAAGCCCTTGTTGCTGATGAGCACCTCTCCTGGTCCCAATGGGGGCAAAACCAATCTCACCCAAATGGCCACTTTGGTGCCTTGGTGGGGGGCGCAATTGGTGGGAACTTACAGTTTGGGGCGGTATTTTGAGGTCTTAGATCCTGAAAACATGCGCTTGAATGGGCTTGAAGAATCCCGCTTGAGCCAGGCTTTGGAAAAGTTTATGCAAGCCTTGGAGTCTACCTCAATCGAAAAAGTCGCTTGAATTGAATTTGCCAAGGGCATGAAAAGCCACTGACAAGGCTGAAAATTTTCAAGATTATTTCAAAAAAAAGCAGAACGAAAAAGTAAAAAATATGTTATAATCTGGTTAATTTAAATCCCTTTGAGGTTATCCATGCACCTTTCCAAGCTCAAACTTTGGCATTTGCCCTTGGCAGCAATCCTTTCTCTGAGCGCATGTAGCGCCCCCTTAAATCTCAGTTCAGCCCTCAATAGCTCTTCCCCGGCGCGTTTTCAAGCGGCAGCATCCAGTCAGCCCCGTGTGGTCAGACTTTTTTGGCGTAGCCCCGCTGAACTGGCTGAACTCGCAGGTGCAGGTTTGGATCTCTTTGGCATTGAAACTGCGCAAAAAACAGCTTTGGCGCGGATTACCCCTGCACAAATGCTTGAATTGAATCAGCGTCAGGTGCGCTATGAAGCCAGCATGGAGCGCAGTATGGGGGAAGGGCGTCAACCGCTTCCCAGTGGCTACCGGACCTATGCCCAAATGCGTCAGCAATTACAGGAATTGGCTGCAAAATATCCACAATTGGTGCAATTGGAAGATGCAGGAGATACCTGGGAGAAAACCCAAGGAAAATCTGATCATGATATTTGGGCAGTAACGCTCACCAATCGTCAAAACCGGGCCCCCAAACCCGTCACGATGTTTACAGGGGGCGTGCATGCGCGCGAATTGGCCCCCGTAGAATTGCTGATGAAACTCATGGATCTTTTAACTTCCGAGTACGGCAAAGACCCCAAAATTACTGAATTGTTGAATACCCATGAAGTGTTTATTCTGCCCATGGTCAACGTGGATGGACGTGTTGAAGTTGAAAAAGGGGATTCCTGGCAGCGCAAAAATACCCATGGAACCGGGATCGACCTGAATCGTAATTTTGATAACCACTGGAATTATCAGGGGTTGAATGTGCCCGACAGCTGGAAACGTGGTTTGTCAGATCCCAATGGTGAAATTTACAGTGGTGCAGCCCCTGCCTCAGAGCCTGAAACCCAGGTGGTTCAGGCCATGATGGCGCGTAAAAAACCTGCTATTTTCGCAGATATTCATGCCTATGGTGAAATGATGCTTTGGCCTTTTGGATACAGTGCTGAGGATGTTCCCCATACCCCAATCTTCAAAAAGCTTTACCAGGAAACTGTTAAAAACCTGGGCTTTAAAGGTGGAACCAGCACGCAGATTTTGTATCCCACGACGGCTACGACCCGTGATTATGCCTATGGCAAGCATGGCGCGCTTTCAATGACCCTTGAAGTGGGGCAGACTTTCCGGCCCAGCTTTTCTGAAATGGAGCGGATCTGGGTGAGCCTGCGTCCTACTTTCCTGCGTTTAATTGAGGCTGGCGGTGAATTTCAGTAATTCACGCTCTGTTTTGAAAAATAACCAGTTTCTGGCTTATAATTAAAGAATATAAAAGGGGTTTGAGAATTTTGAAAATGAAACTACGCAGTTTATTCGTACTCTCAGCTTTGGCAACCTTGAATGCTTGTCAGAGTACTTTTTCAGACCTCTCTGCCCGATTTCAGCAGAGCCCTAGAGCCATTTATCAGACAGCCTCTAAAACCAAACTGCGCAGTACCATGACACGTGATCCCTTGCCGCTTATTCAAAAATACCATCTGGAATTGCAGAAACGCGCTCCTGAATGGGTTCGTTTGAAATATGAGGCCATGTCAGAATCACCCTTTGCCTTTTACAGAGCAACCGCTTTTCTATTTGATTATGATATGGCGCGGGAAACCGCTTTGGCCAGTCCAACCCGGATTTGGATTCAAGGTGATTTTCATCTCGAAAATATGGGAACCTATAAAACCTCCCGTAACCGCTTTGCCTATGATTTAAATGATTTTGATGAGGCTACTCAGGCACCCTATACCTGGGAATTGGCCCGCCAGGCTGTCAGTATTCAACTCGCTGCTGATGAAAATGGCTTTAAAGGTTCAGAGCGCGAAGCCTTGGTTGGCTTTTTTCTTGAACGCTATTTGTTTCATTTGCAGGCCTTATCGCGTCAACCTGCGCTCTTGGCGCAGCCCTTGGATCAACGGTATTTGACCGAAAAACCGGCCAAACAGGTTGAACAGGCCGCCAATTTCAACCGCGCTGAATATTTGAGTGAAATGACGCGTGCCGGACGTTTTATTCCCTCAGACAAAATCTTGCCCATTTCTCCAGCGATTCAGCAGGAAGTGGCAGCTGCGCTCACGCTCTATGCGCGAACACGCCGTGAGGGCGCAGCATTTTTTCGTTTGAAAGATGCGGCTGCACGGGTCGCTGGCAAGGGCAGCCTTGGGCGTTACCGCTATATTGTTTTGGTTGAAGGTGCTTCTGCCAGTCCCCAAGATGATATTATTCTTGAGTTTAAGGAAGCGGCTTCGCCTTCTACTGAGGCCTTTGCTGTTTCTCGGGGAGATCAGTCCGCTCGCATTCTTCAGGCTTTTCGCTATTTCTTACCTGAGGCGGATCCCTTCTTAGGGGTCAGCAAAGTACACAATCTCAGTGTTTATGTCCGAGAATTGCTGCCCAAAGAAACCGTCAATCTCGAAAAACTGAACAAGAATAAAGAGTTTCAAGACTTTTTGGACAGTGTGGCCTTGATTGGGGCCAGAGCGCATGCCCGAAGCGGCCAAGCCGCTCGCATACTGGCTGAAAGTAAGACCTGGTTGCCGCTTTTACCTGCTTGGTCTGATCAATATGCTGGCTTGGTTTCCTCTGACTGGGAAACCTTTGTTCAGGCTGTTCGTTCGCGGCGTCTTTGAATTTATGCCGACCACTACAGCCTATCAACGGGAACTTGACTTAACGCGAGAGATTGCCCGTGAGGCTGGTCAGATCATTCTCACCCATTATGATACCGATTATGCCATTCAGATGAAAGCAGGCCAGGAACCTGTCACGATTGCAGATAAAACTTCAAGTCAATATATCGTTTCTGCTTTAGAAAAGGCTTTTCCCAAAGATCTGGTCGTTTCTGAAGAAAGCAGTTTGCCTTCAGGCTTAGAATCCCATTCCCGCATTTGGATTATTGATCCCATGGATGGCACCAAAGAATTTATCAATCACAATGGCGAATTTTCGGTCATGATTGGCATGATTGAAGAGGGCCGGCCGGTGGTCGGGGTGGTTTATCAGCCCGTAACAGGTTATATGTATTGGGCTGCGAAAGGGCAAGGCTCCTATTCTCGCCGTGATCAGCAGATTCAAAGCATGCAAACCTCTGTCAATACAGATTTTGCAAAAATCAAAATTGCAGCCAGTCGTTCACATTTGACCGATGAACTTCTAGAAATTTATCAGGCTTTGGGAATTCAGGAAATCATCCGATCGGGAAGTGTGGGCTTAAAATTGGCGATGATCGCCCGACAAACCTGTGATATTTATTTAAATCTTTCAGGCATGACTTCCTGTTGGGATACCTGTGCCCCTGAAATCATTCTGACGGAAGCAGGCGGGCAGGTCACCAATCTTTCGGGTGAGCCCTTGGATTATAGCTTTCGCCAACTTAAAAACAGTGATGGAGTGGTGGCTTCAAATGGTGTGGTTCACGCCCAACTTTTGGAAAAAATTCAAACCATTTTAGAAGGCCATTATCAAGCAGAAATCGCTTCAGTGGATGCCGAAGAGGGCGATGAGGATCTCGCGCCTTAATTTTATTTCTTGAGAAATTTTTCGAGAATCTGGCGTGTGCGTGGATCCTCAAGACATTGGATGAGTGCTTCTTCCTGCGTTAAATACCCTACGGCATGCCCTTCCTCTAAGGTGCGGTTGACAATCCGTTTGACCCAATGAATCGCGTGGGCTGGGGCCACCATGATTTCTTGGGCCAAATCATAGGCCGCTTTCAGCAATTGTCCCTGCTCAACGACTTTATTCACCAAGCCCACGGCTTCTGCTTCACTTGCAGAAAATACGCGGCCTGTATACAGCAGTTCTTTTGCCCTGACAGGGCCGATGGCCTGCAAAAGGTGTTGAATATTGCCAAAGGGCGGAGTCAGCCCATTGCGAACTGCCAATTGTCCAATGCGGGCATGTTCTGACATAATTCTCAATTCACAGGCCATGGCCAGTGAAAAACCTGCTCCTAAAGCATAGCCGTTGATGGCTGCAATTACAGGGGTGGGGAAATGAAACAGCAATTCAATCAATTCCTGGCCCCGTTCAACATAGAAGGGAATATGCGTGAGTTCAAGCAATTCGCCAATATCTGCCCCAGCGCAGAAAGATTTGGCTTCTCCACCGGTAAGCACCAAGACTCTGAGTTCAGGATCCTGTTTTAAATTTTTTAATTCATCAATCAAGGCGTCAATCGTGGAGGTATGTAAGAGATTCAGTTCCCGTTCGCAGCGCAAAGTCAGGGTCGTGATCGGGCCAGATGTTTTGTCGATCCAGGTGGGTTCAGTCAATCCAAGGTTCTTCTTTCATTGTGTGATGTGGCAAACGACCTTGCCGCTGAAATTCAAGTACGGCTTCTAAAAGGCGACGCATATGTTTTTCTGCCTCTGAACGCTTTCGGGGGGGCAAAGAGGCTTTATACTCTTGTACCATATCCGCACGCCGTTGGGAAAGATGTGAAAGAAGTTTAAGTTGTAATTTGGGGGTCGCCAATTTTAAACTCCAGGCCAGGCATTGATCGTCCATTCCTGCCAAGAGCTGTGAAAAAGCAGGGCCTGAGAAGCTGTTGAGGTCTTCAAGACTCAGCATTTCTTCACGAATCCGGTGTTCAAGTTCTGGGGCGATATCGCCTAAAGACTCCAAAACTCTTTCCCGACGGTTGATATTTAAATGCCCCAAACTTTTTGCAAGTGTTTTTCGACCTTGTATGGCAACGGTTTGGCTTCTTTTTTGATATTTTTGAAGGAGTGTTTGATCTAAGATTTCAAGGATTTCTTGGTTGAGTGGGTGCTTTTGAGCGATTTGCAAGGCCAGAGCTTCTTGAATCTTGGGGAGCTGTTGCGATAAAAAACTGGCTGCTTGTTCTGGTCTTAGACAAACGAGAACGGCGGCTTGAAGCGTAATCGACTCTGGCTCAAGCAGTTCCAGCAAATCCTGGTTTGAAATTTTGTGCATCCAGTGAAAATAAGGCAAAGCAGGGGTCTGAATTTTTTTTAAAATATCTTCAGCTTTTCCAGGTGTAAAGCTGAGATCGAGCATCTCTCTTGCTATCTGTTTTCCGCCTTGGATCAGGGGGTTGTGAACACTGTGCTCCAGCTCATCCAAAACAGCCAGGCGTAAGGCGGGGTCTAAATCTCCCTGTGTTTTTAAGGCTTGAATAATTTTTTCAACCTCTGCGCTTTTCAGGCGCGCCAAAATAGGTGCGGCTGTGGCTTGTCCCACAGCCCTTAAAAATACAGCAGCTTTTTCTGCTGAACTCAGTTCTTGTGTTAGGCAACGGGAAAGAAACCCACTTTCAAACAATTCCAGCAGAGAGTGGGTTTCCAACCAATGATGAAAGCTATCCCAGTTCATAATCCCTCAAACAAATCATAGCATGGGGCTGACTGTGTTATGCTGTGCGCAAAAAATAGAGGGGAACGGATTCAAAACCATGCCAAGTCATTCCGGTGATTGAGCAGATTGGCGGGAGGAGTCTGAGATGTTTTTTGGCGAAAATGGTGCTGTCTGAGCAAGAAGCCTAAAACGAAAAGACCCGGCTTTTGCCGGGCCTTTAAGTGAAAAATTTCAGATTATTCGCTGACAGCTTCACCGATACCACGGCCGATCACAGGATAATGCTCTGTTAAAGGGGCCGTCATACGGGGAATTCGCAGGCGTCTGTTTTCTGAGGCAGTTTCGACCAGGGTGAACATTCTGCTGAGCGCATCCTGTTCCTGGTCGCTTAAACCTTGGCGTCCACGGTGGGTTAAAAGACCTTCTTTGAGGGCTTCTAATTCTGTGCTGCGCAAACGCCGCAATTGGGCTGCAAAACGTTGAAGAGCCAGTTTGGATACCAGGGGATGATTATTGCGTAAATCCGCAAGTGTATCCTCAACCAGGGCATCTGTGACTGGATGATAGAGTTCATTCGTTTTGGGTTCAAGCTGCATTTGCTGGTGTATTGGGTGCTGATCCGGTTCTGCTGAGATGAGTCGCTCAGGTCCGGACTCAGACCGACGGACAGCCAAACCTGTAACAGAGCCCGAAGTGGGTTCACAGGGCATGACCTGATGGGCATGGGTATAGACTTTGAGATTCATGGATCGTTTCCTCTTTTACACTCTAAGGTTAACCTTACATTAACCGATATCTTAAATATAGCGCTATTTTCATCAAAATGAAGCATTATTACATATATAAAACAAACAATTAACGTTTATTTAATATGATTTGTTCTTCCCAAAAGACAGAGAAATTCAGACAAAAGTTCCCAATAAAAAAGCCCGGCAAGCCGGGCGGAAGGTAATGGAGAGAATTAGAAAAAGTCTGAATTCTTAATTGGCAGCTTGAGCCAGGTCAGAAAATGGAATCACAGTGTCTTTAAAGCGACGATTGGGGTGTGCGGGTTGTGGCATGGGATATTCAAAGCCAGGATCAATGGGGAAAGGTTTGGGCATGGGACGAGAAGGACTTAAGCGATTTTCTGAGGCTGCATCGGCAAGCTTGTACATTTTCATAAGGGCGTCGCGGTCTGATTGTGAGCTTTTGGGACTCGCCATTTTTGCAACAATCACGTCTTTAACATCATCCAATTCACCGGGGGTCATGCTTCTTAATTCAGCACTGAATTCATGCAGTGCAAATTTTGAGGCCATGGGGTTGTTGTTGCGCATTTCAGAAAGGGTTTCGTTGACCAGGGCTTTGGCATCTTGGTGAAAGAAACCGAAAGAAGGAGCTTCAATTTTTCCGCCAATCGAGCTGGAAATATGCGAATCAATGCATTTAGCGACCTGAGAGGGTTGATCGAGGGAGTTGATTTCCTGTGTGCATTTTTGAGCGGGACGTGCAATTGTTGCGATACCCTGGCCAGAAATTCCTTCAGGACGTTTGATTTGCATAGAATTTTCCCTCTTTAAACGATTTGTTAACTATATTTTAACTATAGGCGCTTGTTTTCTCTTTCTGGCGTTCTAAAACAAAGCTCAAAAATGTATTTAATAAGCTCTTAATAAATAAGCTAAATTTTCAAGATTATAATAAATCGAGAATAAATGAGGCAGAATGACCCGGTGTTTACTTCAACCTGTGAAGAACCAGCCTGTGCTAAAATCATCACATGAAAACTTTGGGTTTGCCGGAAAAAGGTCAATAACATGAATTTGGATGAAAGTGCTGATCATTCACGCAAGGCTGCCATTCGTTGGCTTTTGGTTTCTGCTCTATTGACTGTTTTTCTATGGCAGATCCCCTTTGGAAATTATTTGCTTTATCCCTTTACGATTTTGGCAACCTGGTTTCATGAAATGGGCCATGGCATGACTGCGCTGCTTTTGGGGGGCAAATTTCACAGCCTTTTGATTTATCCGAACGGTTCAGGGATCGCCACCCATTCAGGCGGCCCGCTCTTTGCAACACCCTTTGTCTCTGCTGGTGGTTTATTGGGACCGCCGATTGCAGGCGCATTTTTTATTTTGGCGGGAAGTAAAAGACAAACTTCGCGCATGGTTTTAAGTGGATTGGGATTGGCGCTGTTGCTATCCACCCTGATTTGGGTGCGCACGCCTTTTGGCTGGGTGATTTTGCCCTTGTTGGGGGCAGCTCTCCTCTTGACCTCTGCCAAAGGGGGAGAAGACCTACAGCAGATGGGGGTTCAGTTTTTGGGAGTTCAAGCCTGTATCGGCACTTTCAGACAATTGGACTATTTATTTATGAACAGAATCAATCTGGGCGGCAGGGCCATGTATTCAGATACAGGCCAAATTGCGCAATATTTCTTGCTTCCTTACTGGTTTTGGGGCAGTCTGATTGCTGTGCTTTCATTTGTGCTCTTATTGGGAAGTGTGAAGCTGGCCTACGGAAAAAATTGAGGGCTTGAAATGGATTTGAATTGTGATGTAGAATACAATTATGCATACAGTTCAACACAGTTACCGCGATGATTTCTGTGAAGACGAAGCCCCCCATTCAAAAACGGGCGTGCTTGAGCACGAGCGCATGCCTTGGGAGCATGAAAACCCAAGCGCTGAAGACCTTGAATTCCGTCTGCATGAAACTGAAGAACGCATCCTCATGGGGCAAGCTTTAATCGCTGCCTATCGAGAAGCCCATCAAGGGGCCGATAATTTACGCTATTTACGACAGATGCAGAAATTGCGCCGAGAGCAGGCGCGTTTGCTTCAGGCACTTGAAGAGGCGCGAAAGCAACCCCTGGATTTTCAGGCCGGATTGAAAAAACGTGCACAAACAGCCTTTCAACAATTGGTAGAAATGACTTTGCGACGTGAATTTGATACGCCTCGCTATTTCGAACAGGAAGAAATTGTTCGCCGTTATTTGCGAGAGTATGAAGAGGGCTTCGAATGGATTGACAGCTACGCGCTGCAGCTCTGAACATTTGTTTTAATTTAGTTTGCATGTCGCAAATCTTGTTCTCGGCATTGCTCTGATCGCATATGCTGGGCAATGCTGCAAGGCTTTGAATCCGCTATAATGATCTCAAAAAATGGTAAAATCCGATGCAGATCATTCCGGTTCCCTGTTTAAAAGATAATTTTGCCTATCTGATTCTCAATCAGCATTCAGAAGCTTTGATGGTGGATCCTTCTGAGTCTCAGCCATTGATTGATGCCTTGGCGCAATACCAGGCGCGTCCCCTTGCTATTTTAAATACGCATCACCATTGGGATCATACGGGGGGCAATGCGGGTTTACTTGAGGTTTTTCCTGAGCTTGAAGTCTATGCTCATGCTTCGGATCAGGGCCGAATCCCTGGACAGACCCATTTTTTGGAAGGGGGAGATCTCTTTCAACTGGCTGGATTCAATTTTCGTGTGCTGTTTAATCCTGGGCATACGCTGGGGGCCGTTTCCTATGCGGTAGGCCAAGCTTTGTTTACGGGGGATACACTTTTTGCTGCAGGTTGCGGGCGAATTTTTGAAGGAACGCCTGCTCAAATGTATCATTCTCTCAATCAAATCATTGGTGCCTGTCCTTTAGAAACTGAATTGTATTTTGGACATGAGTACACCACCCACAATCTTGAATTTGCACTGGAAGTAGAACCTTTAAATTCAGATATTCAGGCCAGACTTGAAGCGACGCGCGCTGCGCGTCAGCAGGGACACTTTTCAACTCCTTCCACGTTGCGCCTTGAACGCAAAACCAACCCATTTTTGCGTTGCGAGGAGCCTGCTGTGATCGCGTTTACTGAGTCTGTTGAGCCGGGACGCCCACATACCCCTGAAGATATTTTCAGAGTCTTACGCGCCGTCAAGGATCGTTTTTAGATGCCATCCCAAGGCCCAGCCCATCTGCATTGGCAAGCGGCTCAAAAAAACTGGGCAGAGGGGCGTTTAGAACAGGCTGAACAGCATTTGCAAAAACTGCTGACTTATCGTCCTGATTCTCCGCCTGCACTGGCACTTTTGGGGGAAATTGCCCAGGCCCGACATGCCTGGAAAATCGCCCGAACTTATTATGAAAAAGCACATGAACGCGATCCAGGGCATCCGCACTATGTGCATTTATTAGCGGAATGGTTCACGCTGCGAAATGCGCCAGAACAGGCAGAAAAGATCCTTGCTGATTTTCTGAGTAAAAATCAGCAATACCCCGATTTATGGGTGGAATATGCTGCTATTTTGGGCAACCAGGGCAAGCTGGAAGAAGCAAAATCAAAATTGGAAGACTGTCTCAAGTTATATGCTTCTCAATTAGATGCCTGGTTGCTTTTGGGAAACTTAAACCTGGAATTGGGGCAATTTGAGGCTTCTGAAAAATGCTATCAAGAAATTCTGGCCCGTCAGCCTGCTTTGCCTGAAACTCAGCGCAGATTGGGGCTGCTCTACCTACACCTGGGCCAATATGCCAAAGCCCAGGCAGGGTTTGAAAAAGCACTGGAACTCAACCGCAATGATGCTGAAACCTGGAATAATTTAGGCACTTGCTTGTTGATGGCTTCTCAAACGCCACAAGACACAGCAATTGCGATTCGGGCTTTTTTACAAGGGCTGGCTAGAGATTCACGCAATGCACACATCATGAACAATATTGGCTTGGGGTTTTATCAACTGAAATTTTACCCAGAAAGCCTGTTTTATTTTGACCAAGCGCGGATTATAGACCCCCAGTTACATCAAGGGGATTTTGAAATAGGTCTTTATTTGGCCAGAACAGGCAAGGCAGACTTTGCCAGAGAATATTTAAAAAACAGCATTCAATATTGTGATGAGCCACAAGAAAATCAAGCCGAGGCACATACCTGGTTAGGCTATATGTATGCTCAGAAAGGGGAGCTTGTTCAGGCTGCCCAGCATTATCGAAAGGCAGAAGCACTTTGTCCAGGTCGTGGCGGAAATTGGCTGGCTCAGAGTCTTTTACCTGCTGTGCTAACTTCAGAGGCTGAGGGAGAGCAGATTGCCCAGGCGTATAGACAATCTATATCAGATTTACTGGCAAAAGATTTAACGCCCTTGGGCCAACTCCCGCTTGAAATGCCGGGGCAGTATTGGGCTTATCTGGGTTTTCAGGGCCGTGAGGAACAGGAACTTCAAGCGCAGCTCTGGGGCAAATTTTTAAGTCAGTTTCGTCAAAACAATCCTGGCAAACTTCGCCCACATCCCCCCTGGCGTATTGCTTTGGTGTCTCGCTATTTTCATAACCATGCGGTCATGGGGGTATTCTCTGGATTGATCTCAAGTCTGGCTGCTGAACCAGATTTTGAGCTGCATTTGTTTTCTGTGGGGCCAATCGGTGAGGATTCGATGCGAAGGCATTTAAAAAATTTAAACCTGAAATGGCATGGTTTAGAGGGAAAAGATATCAGTGAGATCCAGACCGCAATCATGGATCATGCTGTGGATCTGCTCATGTATCCTGAATTGGGCATGGACCCCCTGAGTTTTGCGCTGGCAAATTCCCGCTTGGCCCCTTGGCAGGTGGTGCTGGCAGGGCATCCGATCACCACAGGATTATCAACCATCGATGCCTTTATTTCAAGCCAGTGGCTTGAACCCCCTGATGCAGAAAGCCATTATTCTGAGTCGCTGGTTTGCCTGGAGGAGCTTTTGCCTGATTTTCCCTTTCCTGAGCTGCCAGCAGAACTGAAATCAAAAGCTGACTTGGGACTCGACCCTCAAAAGCATACCTATCTTTGCCCGATGACGCTCTTTAAAATCCACCCAGCAATGGATGCCGCCTTTGCAGGCATTCTGCAGGCCGATCCGCAGGCCGAAATCTTGCTCTATAAATTTCCCGAAGGTTCATTGCATGCTGGGCTGGAGCAAAAGCTTCAGCAGCGCTTTTTCGAGACTATTCCTGAGGCTGAGCGGATCAGATTCCTGACTTGGGCCAAGAAGCAGGATTTGCTTCAACAAATGGCTCAAGCTGAAGTGGTGCTTGATAGTTTTCCCTTTGGCGGAGGCAATACCAGTTACCTGACCCTGGCAACCGGAACTCCTTTGGTGACCCTCGTAAATCCTTATATGCGTGGTCGTTCGAGTACTGCTCTGTATCGGCGTATGGGGCTGGATACGGTTCCCGCTGAACAGGTTTCAGAGTATGTTCAAAAGGCTGTCCTTTGGGCGACAGATCCTGCTGAACGAGACAAGCTTCAGGCTGAAATTCTTGCACGTCGTGATGTTTTATTCAATAATTCTGCTGGCTCTCAGGCCTTGATCCGCTATCTGAAAAGCATTTTGCAAACCCAGCTTGAATCGAATTGATCTGTTTCAGGCCTTGCATTTTTTGCTTGATAAGGGTCAATGCAAGCGGGATGACTCTGAGTTACGCTTGAAAATAATCTTGTGTCCAGGCATATTAAAAATTCAATGAAAATTGCAGTTGCGTTAAACAGCCATTTAATTTCTGAACATGCAGCCCTCTATGCCCTGCGCTATGCCCACAGTTTGGGAATGGATCTAGAGCTTTTGCATGTCGAGAATGAACATGATGATTTGAATGAGGTTTTGAAGCGGGTTGCCCGTCTCGAGGTCGAGGCTGGCAAGTTGGGCATTCAGCTCAGCTTTCGAAAAGGCAAAGGTAAACCCGGCCCGACTTTGGTGCAAATGATTCAAAGTCACTATTATCATACGGTCTTTTGCTCTACGCGGGCCCACCCACCTGAATTATTCACGAATTCGGTTTCCCAGTATTTGGTGCGCATGCGCTTGCCTTCACAATTGGTGGTGGTGCGCATCAATCGTTTTAATACGGTGTATAACTGCGATCGCATTGGTATTTTTGGAGGCAAGGGTTTGCCTGATGTACATCAAATGGCCTTGGGAATTGGCTTGGCGTCTTCTTTTCAGGCGGAAATACTCTTGGGGAATGCTTTGCATCTCTCTCGGCGTGCTCTGCAAGGGCTTAATTTTCAGGAAACGCGTGAGATTTTGAGAAGTTCCGACCATGGTTACCGCTCATTGACGACATTGTGCCAATTAGCAGGTATCGCCTCTTCCATTGCCCATATCCCAAGAGGAGAAGATGCTCTTGCTTTTTTTCTCAGTCGCAAAATTTCGCTTTTGGTTCTTTCTTCGCGAAAACTGCCGCGTCCAACCCGACATTTAATGGCCGATCCCGTTGAAAACCTTTTTCATTTAAGCCCGGTCAATTGCATGATTCTCTATCCCAAGGTATAAGATGAAATTACACAGCTTACCAGCTCCCGAAGTCTTGAAACGTTTGGATACCCAAGCTGATGGTTTGAGTGAAACAACTGCGCACAGACGTTTTGAAGAGTTTGGCCCCAATAAGATTGCCAATCGTCCGCGTAAAAATTGGCTTCAAGCCTATTTTCGTCAATATCTGCAATTCTTTGCCCTGCTCCTGGAAGTTGCTTCAGTTCTGGCTTTTATCGCCAATTTCTATGAGCCGGGTCAGGGCAATGATGTTTTGGCTTGGGCCATCTTGGGTGCCGTCTTTGTAAATGCCAGTTTTTCTTTTTGGCAGGAGTTCAAGGCAGATCGGGCCATGGAGGCACTCTTGCGGCTCATGCCAGCCTTTAACCGCGTAATTCGGGGGGGAAGGCAGCAAAAGATTGATGCCAGCTTAATCGTGCCGGGAGATATTTTGCTTTTAGAAGAAGGAGATGCGATTCCTGCCGACGCCATTTTGATTGAAGCCCATGATTTACGCATCAATATGTCCACCCTGAACGGGGAGTCCATGCCCGCGAATCGGGTCTCAGAACCCGATCCGTGCGCGCGTGAGTTGGAAGCCCGCAATATTGTTTTTGCGGGTACCAGTGTCGTTTCAGGCAATGGGCGTGCTGTGGTTTTTGCTACCGGGGCTGCAACGGAATTTGGCAAAATTGCGACACTGACGCGAGATGTCAAAAAAAACATTTCTCCCATGCAACGCGAGATTATCGATATTACGCGTATTTTAACCAGTATTGCCTTTGCGATGGGCATTCTCTTCCTGATTTTGGGCTTGCTTTCTGGCAAGGGCTGGCTAACCGCTGCGATTTTTGCACTTTCCTTGATTGTTGCCAATGTTCCCGAAGGGCTTTTACCCACGATTACGCTCTCACTTTCCATGGCCAGTCAGCGCATGGCGAAGCGCAATGCCCTTGTCAAAAATTTGGATTCAGTTGAAACCTTGGGTTCTGCAACGGTGATTTGCACAGACAAAACGGGAACCTTAACCCGCAACGAAATGACAGTGCGTCATATCTGGCTCTCCTCTGGAGAGCTGATCAATTTAAGTGGCGAAGGCTATTTTCAAGCGGGAACCTGGGACAGCCAGGCTGTGACTGCCGATACCTTGGTGCGCCTTGAAGATTTGATTCGAGCCGCCGTCTTAAATTCTCATGCCCGAATTGAAGCCCAAACAGCCTTGGGAGATCCCACTGAACTGGCTTTGGTGGCCGCCAGTAAAAAAATTCCCCATTCGCTTGCTGGATTCACGCGGGTGGGTGAAATTCCCTTTACGAGTGAACGCAGGATGATGTCGACAGAAGTTGAATTTCAAGACAAAAAGATCCTGCTTTCAAAAGGGGCCCCTGAAGTGATTCTCAATCTATGCAGCCACCAGATGGTGGAAGGGGGACAATGCCTGCCTTTGGAACCCGCAGATCGTGAAAATATGATACAGGCTGCAGAACGTTTTGAAAGCCAAGCTTTTCGGGTTTTGGCTTTGGCTAAGGCTGAGGGCACAGAAGAAAAAAATCTCTGCCTTTTGGGGCTTGTGGCGATTATGGACTTGCCCCGTCCAGAGGTGGCGGGTGCGATTCAGAATTGTTATACCGCAGGCATACGTATTTTGATGATTACAGGAGATCATCCCCGTACTGCTGAGGCTGTTGCCCGGAAAATTGGCTTGCGTGTCGATCGGGTGATGACGGGTTCCGAATTGCGTGTGCTACCCGAAGAGGAATTGGCCCGGATCTTAAAATCTCAGGACATATTGTTTGCGCGTATGGAGAGCAGTCAAAAATTGTTGATTGCCTCTGTTCTGCAAAACAATGGGGAAATTGTAGCCATGACTGGAGATGGAGTCAACGATGCGCCCGCTTTGCGCAAAGCGGATATCGGCATTGCCATGGGCAAGGCCGGAACCGATGTTACCAAAGAAGCAGCGGACATGATCCTTCTGGATGATAATTTTAGATCGATCGTGGCTGCGATTGAAGAGGGGAGAACTGTTTATTTTAATATCAAAAAGTTTGTAACCTATCATTTGACTTCTAATATTCCTGAAATTTTGCCATATGTATTTTCTTTTTTCTTTAAAATACCGCTTCCGCTTTCTGTGATTCAAATTCTTTCGATTGATTTGGCTTCAGATTTGATCCCCGGTATTGCCTTGGGGTCTGAGCCCCCTGAAGCCAATATTATGAAAAGACCACCCGTGAATCGCCATGAAAAAATTCTGGATTGGGAGGTCTTTAAACGCGGCTATTTAATGAACGGCATGGTTGAAATCAGTGCTTCGATGTTTGGCTTTATTGGCTTTTTAATGCTTCACGGCTGGGTCTATGGCGATTTAAGCATCAACAATTCAATTCTGCATAAACAGGCCATGACCATGACGCTCTTGGGGGCGGTTACCTGTCAGATTTTCAATGCATTAAGCTTGCGATCCTATGAGTTCTCGGCTTGGAGTGTTGGCTTCTTTTCCAATCCCTACCTCTTGGGTGCCTTGAGCTTTGATCTTGTCTGGATTTGGATGCTCTTGAACCTGAAGCCGATACAATTTGTATTCAATACCGCCTATATCCCCTGGCAGGATCTCTGGCTCTTGCTGCCCTTTCCGATTCTGCTCTTTGCTTTGCACGAAAGCTACAAAGCCTGGCTGCGCAAAAAGAATAGAATTTTGCAAAGGGGCTAGGGGGTGGGGGCTTCGGATTGTTTTTTTTGATAGACCGAAGCTGCCAATCCACCCGCAAGACCTGCGAGAGCACCTGGAATGGCGATTGCCGCTGCACCCATCAATTTGCTGCCCCCCAGGGTGATACCCAGCAAAGCACCACTGCTGGCGCCAGCAACGGTTCCCGCTATCAGCCCGGCTGTGGAAGCAGAAACTTTCCCTTTTAACCAATGCTCGACAGCCAGGCCCGTGCCTATACCCGCTACCAAACCGGCTCCGCCACCAAAAGCAGCCCCCAGACCGATTCCTTTGGCAGAACTCAGCGGCAGCAATGCGCCGATACCTGCACCTGTGGCTGTGCCTACGACAGCTCCTACCAAACTGCTGGCGATCAAGGGGTGTTGATTGACTTGTATGATTGCGCTGGAGAGAAAAACCTGATCCTGCCCCAAAGGCAGATTTTCTTTGGGGGTTGGCGTGAGGGAGCTGGGGTGTGTCTGTGTTTTGAGGCTGAGAGGGGATGGGCGCGTAAGGGCCGAAATTTGCATCCGTTTTGCTCCAGTTCGTGATCTTTGAATGTATGTGTCTTAGTGAACTTATCGCTGAAAACAGAGATAAACTGCTAGAGCTTAAACTTAAGTTAAACAAATATAAATCAAATATTAAATTCTAAACTTTTGATGACAATCGCGATGCATTCAGCTTCTGAATTCTGACAAGATTCTCACGGGCCAGAACGATATAATGATCAGAGCGACAAGATAAGGAAAGAACTGATGCCTCAAATCCCACCTCAAAACGGTCAACTGCCGAGCCTCTTACGGGCTGCGGGTTTAAAGCCTCCTTCCAGTCTGTTTAAAGCTGAATTTCCCCAGATTCAGTTGCCGCCCCCTGAGGATCACTTTCAAACCCCAGAAGCGTCTTCTGCAAAAGCTTCTCCCAGTTTGGATTTGTTTTCGTCCGGGCGTCCTTTAATCGGGCCGGGGACCAAGGTTCTGCATATTGGCGATTCGCATACGGTTGGTATTTATGGCCAAGAAATGGATAAACTACTGCGTGCCACGGGGGCTCAGGTGTCAACCTATGGCTCGGCAGGCTCTTCGCCTTCCTGGTGGTTAAAAGGAACGTCTACCCATTCTGGTTTCTTCAGTCGCGATGATCAGGGCAAGGTGGACGCCCCGAAGGATTGGCGCGCGCCTCACCCCACACCCAAACTTCCAGATTTGCTCAAAAAGCATCAGCCCACGGTGATTATGATTTCTTTGGGGGCCAATTTAATCGGCGCAAATGCTGCCACGATTGAAAGCCAGGTCAAAGAACTGGCTGAAATTGCCAAAGCGAGTGGAGCGCAGATTATTTGGGTTGGCCCGCCCGATGGGCGTGAAAGTAAAAAGCCGAATTCAAAACAAACGAATCTCTACAACCATCTCAAGGCTGCGGCCTCTCAGTATGGGGCATTTATTGATTCCCGTCCTTTGACGGAATACCCTGAAAAAGGGGGCGATGGTTTGCATTACTGGGGTACCGAGGGTTCCAAAATTGCCAAATCCTGGACCCATGAAGTTTTTGAGCAAATTCAGGCTTTGCCTCCGCAAGCCAATTGATTCAGGGATAGCCTGTTAATTCAACATAACCAAAGCCTGTGATGCCTTGGGCCTTTATTTTGACTGCGCCTTCCCAATAGGTAAAACCCAATCTGAGTTCCTGGTCTTTTTGAAGGGGTTCTAAGCTCAGTGAGAGTTGATGTGCCGGCACCTCGACTTTCCAGCCTGAGGGATACTGAATACCTGTTTGGGGACTTTTCCAAACACCCAGTTTCGAGATTTTAAAATCTTGAGCAACAAGATGCACCACTTTTCCGTTCTTATCAATCAAACTGCCCGATGAAACAGGATCCCGGCTGCCTGATTTGTTGCGAATTTGATAGAGCATCAATTCTCGCTGATCATCCAATTGCAAGGAAAACCAATCCCAACCCACCTGTTGCTTGGAAAGCACACTGGTACTCCATTCCCGATCCAGCCAACTTAAGCCCTTGACCTCAAATCTTTGAGTCTTCAGCTTGATAAATCCTTGGGTTTTGAGTCGTGTTTGAGAATAATAATAGGAAGCATTGCCCTTTTCAGCACTTTTTTGGCTAAGACCCTGGTTGCCGTGTAAAACGATTGGTTTTTGTGAATCGAGTCGAAAATTCAGTTCAAACGCGTTGGTATTTGCATGCAGCTGAAAACCCGCGCCAGATGCTTTGACTTCCCAATCATTGACCCAGACCCGAAAGGGGGAGGCCTCTGCTCCAGCCTGTGCTTGGGCACCTCTGTTCCAGGTTTCTTGGGCATGAAATTTTTGGGCTTGAATATCACTGAGCGCCAAGTGTGCAAAATAAATTTGGTGGCTGGCCCAGGGATTTGAATTTTGGGGGGTTCCTGGTTTTAGGCCCCGTCTGAAAAAAGTGAGTTGGTAGCCAAATCTTCTTCCCTGAACTGTTGCCAAATTGCCGGTATAGTACCACCACTCTGTCTGAAAATCTGGATGGGGGCCAGAATCCCTTGGAAACTGGAAGGGGATGGGGGCCAAGGCCCGTTTAAAACCTGTATTTTCAGGCAAAGTATTGAGCGCTTTTATGGGGTTTCCCTGGTTTTGGGGCAGACTCCATTCACAGGCTTGCAAAAACAGGCTCAGCAGGAGCACGTAGCCAAGAAAGATTCGAATTTTTTGCATTTTTCTATTATGGCGCTTGATGCAAGCCTTTGTCTTCGATCCGAAACGTGATTTTGAAATCAGAGTTCAGATTGTTCAAGTTTCGTAAATTGGTAGTCGTGGTCTAAGTCATTGGCAAGTGCGAAACCAGAAGTATCGCCCTTCGCCAGACCAGAATTTGGGTTGAGTGGCAAAAGGCTTTGAGACAAGGTTTTCAAGGTGTCTGGTTTGGCACGCCAGGTGAGGCTGATTTGATGATTTCCTGAAAAAATCAAAGCTTTGATCAGATCGACTTGATAACCTGCTTCAAGGATCAGGCTTTCAAACAGTTCAAGTTCTGAGGAATGCTCAAGTATCCACGTCAGACTCAATTCCTTGAGTTCTTCGTACTGGGTTTGAAGCGCTATTCGCAGGCGCTTTGGTTCTACGTGATGACCTGAATAGATCAATTCAGGGGGTGTTGTTAACTCTTCATTTAAAAAGCGAGTTTCGCTCAGCAGGTCTTCATAAATTTGCACGTTGAATCAGTTTCCGGGCACCATATTCTTGGCGTTTTCGAGATAAACCTTGATATCTGCAAGGGTGATACCATCATTCTCATCGCCCCATTCGTCATTGCTGAGTTCCTCTAAATCGCCTATTTTGCGGCTGAGTTCTGCCAAATGGTTTTGAGCTTCCCGAGACGAAAATTCGGGTTTGCGTTTTGCTGCAGAAAGCTCATCTTCTGAAATAAAACCATCCCCATTTCCATCCAGTTTTTTAAAGTTTTTGCTGACAAAATCGTAGAGTTTCTGCGCTTTTCCAAAATCACTGATCTGTTCGCTGACCAGTGGGGCGGTTCGGTTTCTGCCTTCTTGTGTTTGCCATTGTTTTTCCCAAGCGGCAAGAGACTTTCGCGTATTGCCCTTGCCCACCAGGGCCTGGGAACCTCCCAATTTTGCTTTGGCAATTTCGTATTGTTTGCGGTTATTGAAATAGAGTCCTGCCAGGTAGGTCTCGTCCTTATTTCCGACCACCACATCGGTTACATCGGTGGCCGATGCGCTGCCTTTGACGCTGCCATAGGCTACACCGAGATCCACTGAGGCTGATTTTTCAACAGAAACCACGCTGCCAACTCTGAAATACTGAAGTTCTCCTGAGCCCCCATCTTGATCTGATTCCCATTGTGCCTGCAGGGCAATACCCAGGGTCAGTGAAGAGGATTTCTTGCTGCCCTCTGCGCCTTGAATATTCTTTGCGGCTTTTTCCATCACCGACCCAATAAATTTGTCTGCTGCAGCCCCCGTCAAACCCATATCTGTAGCCATCAGACTGAGTTGCAGGCCAATCCCCGCTGTCATGCCCAGTTTTTGACCTTTGGAAAGGGCTGCGACTTCTTCTTTGGTGAAGGTGAGTGAAATATTGCCTTCAATTTTATTGTAGGTACCCGTATTTTCAGGGATCCAAGGATCCTTATCAATATGGAAATGTGTATAGGTTCCAGAGAGTTTGACCCGCTCACCCAGTTTGAGATTGACTTGGGTGGTATCGCTTCTGTCATGGCTGACCACAGACTTTCCTGAAGGGGTGCGATAGGTGGCTGTGGTTGAGCGCCGTTCGAAAGAGGCATCTACTTCGACTTTGCCCAATTTTACTTGTCCAGCGACCTTTCCATAGACAGCTGTGTGGGTGATCGGGCGAACACCCATGGATTTTGTATTGCGTTCCAATTGCGGTAAAAATTGACTGCGTAAATCGGGGGACAATTTTTGGTTGAATTGTTCTAAGAGAAATTGATTGATTTGCTCTTTGTTCTCAAAGCGATAAATTTGGGCAATGGCCCCGCCACCAGCGGCTTTGATTTTGGCATTTTGGGTACTGGCTGCAACCCCGATATCCGCTTGGGCATCGAAACTCAGATAATACAAGCCATCATCTCCCATGGCGACTTTAATGCCTGCGCTGCCGCTGGCTTCTACCCCCAAGGGCCCCCAGAGTCGAACTCCAGCTTCACCCTCCAAGCGGATTTGAACGGCATCACCGGGTGAATCCACAGGATTGAGCACATCGAGAAAATTGCGTGAACCTTTGCCCAGGGTGCGAACTTCTGGATCTTTCATCAAGCTGCGACGGGTTTCAGCATCCAAGTCTGTCGGTTTTGGCTTGGGTTGGGCAGAAGTTTGAGCTGAACCGACGGCAGGGAAGAGAAGGCTATTGGGAGACATTGAGGTACTGCGGGCTTCTTTGAGGGCTGTATTGAGGGCCAGACGACTGGTTTCATCGATTCCCTGTTTTTTTGCTTCTTCAGGTGAGAGCTGAAGATCTTCACCCGTGATTTTTTTTACTTCCTGGAGTGATACCCCATTTTGGTTGCTGTCAGCCTGATTGAGTTTTTTTTGAAGCAGTGGGCTAAAATTGACGCCCTGTTGATTGCCGTATATCTTGCTCACAAATAGATCCCTTTTAAAAACGTGCTCATTTTATTATTTTATACCCAAATAAGAGCAGAATATAACATGCTGGGGAGTGATTTCGGTCAGATTGAGTGGTTTGGCAAATTAAAGGGCGTCGATAGCGCCCTGTCGGTATTTGGTGCGCATTTGCCGTGCAATCAGGTTGTGCCCTTGGTATTCTGGAGCAATCAGATAGGTTTGCAGGGATTGAATCTCCCAGGGCAGATCCGAAAGCTTCTGAGGCAAGGCCTCGAGATAGGGTTGAATCCAGGCTTGGGTTGATTTTTTCTCGACGCCCAAACGTAGATGCAAGGCCTTTCCTTGGGTCGAAATCTGGAAAATCAGGGTTCCCAGGGTATGCGTTTTTACGCTGAGTTGAATTTGTGAGCCACCACTCTTTCCTGAGCCACTTTCTTTCTCTTTGGGGTTTTCCTGAAGACAGATTTCTACGGGATACCCCAGGCTCTGAATATAGGCAGGAATCATCAGCAAGGGTTGCGGTTCAAGTGACTGAGCTGGCCCGCTGATTTGACTCTGAACAGCTTCTGCACTGAGGTAGGTTTGCAGCCCTGAAAGTTGAGCTTGAAGATGTCTGGCTTCCTGCTGAAAACGCTGAAGGATGCGTTTGACTTCTTCCTGTTGATCAGGGGCTTGCTTTTCTATTCGTTGTGCTATTCCGTTGACTTGTCGCAGAATGCGGCCCAGCCAACCTTCTTTTTGATGCGTTTTTTCTCCTCCCTCGGCCTGAAGTTCGGATTCAAGCTTTTCCAGTCGCTTTATAAAGGCCTGTTCTTCTTCTTCCAGTGCTTGTGTCAATGACATTAACCACGGGCCCAATTGGGCTTGTTGAGCGGGTGAAAGAATCGTTTGCAGGTTTTGGAAATAATTGAGAACGGCTTGAATAAAATTTTTGGCTGCCAGGGTATAGGCTGCTTCAGCGGGCAGGGTTACTTGAAGCAGGCTTAAGAGATGGGCCAAAGGTTCTTGAGCAGGTTGCAAAAGACGTTGCGGTTGAAAAGGCATATGCATCAAGGTTTGTAGCTTTTCAAGATTTTGCGGGGTTTTGGGCAAAGGGCTTTTGAGCAGATAGCGCATGCTTTCCAAGGTGTCCTTTGAAACCTCTCCTGGGAATTGTTTTAAGAGTTTGGAGCCTGTCGCCTCTGCTTCTTCGTCCAATTCCCAACCTTGGCCTTGCGCCAGGCTGTTGAGATGGGCCGGTTTGCCTTTCTGTTTCAGCTCGGCTTTCATTTTTTCAATCAAGGTATCACTCAAATACAAGAGAATTTGAGAGATACTTTTGAAACGTTCCTGCGGGGGCAAAAGCCGAACATATTCTGCCATGATTTGAATATGGGCAGGCAATAAAGGCATCTGGCTGCGCAAGAGCATGGCAATAGTATCCAGACGCTCCCGTGATCCCTGGGCTAAATCCAAAATTTGCTGTAAGTTGTCGTTTTGATGCATTGGAATACCCAAAGCCTTCAAATAATTTTGAAGTGCGACGAGATCTTGGGGCATTTCTTGAATCTTGTTAATTTCTTGCAATGCTGACTCGGGCAATTCTTGGGGGAGAAAGAGCGTTTGTTCAGCAATCGGAGTATTGGATTGTGTTTCAGGCAATTGTTTCAAGAGCAGCATCATTCGGGGCAAGACCTGCTGTGTTTGTGCAAGCAATTGTGGCACCTCTTCAGGCGCAAGCAGTTGAGACAGCAGGCTCATGATTTGTACGGGCAAACGTGAACTCCAGGTGCCCAATTCGGGGGGGGCTTGTAAGAGCGGTTTGAGCTCAGCTTCCAGCTCGAGAAAAGCTTTCATGATACTGTCAGAATGGTTGATTGGGCTTGAAAGTTGTCGAATAAACTGACGAATCGTTTGAAGGGCCTGTTCTTTTCCGGGTTTGGCTTGGGCTTGGACTAAACTCTGAGTAAAATTTTGTAAATCGAGGTGCAAAGATTCCAGATCCGTTTGTGGAGCGCGTTGCTGACGATAAATCTCTAAGCTATTCTGTGTTTCTGCAAGGTTTTGAGAAAACTTACTCATTTCCAGAGCAAAGGGGTTCATTTTTTGAATGAAAGCTCTGCTCAACAGAGAGGCATCACTTGGCAAGGCCTGATTTTGAACCAGACTGGTTAATATTTGCTTGAGTTGGGCTGGCAGTCTTCCGAGCCAATCACCTGTACGGGGCAGTAAAATGCCCTCTGCATCAAAAGTATTTTCCAATTCCAGAAAAGCGCTTTGCATTTTCATCAGAAGATCTCGCATGGGATCCAACGTGCTGGGCAAGAGGGGAATCTGCATGGGGAATTGTTTCAAGAGCGTTTGCAGTTCCTGGATCTGTGTTTTGAAGAGCAGCAACCACTGGTGAATGTTCTGAGCTTTGGGGGTTTGGGTAAAAAGAACGCTCAATTGGCTGATGGCTTGCTCCAGTTCATCAAAAACGAGAAATGGGTTGGGCATGGATTGCAGGGTGGCTTGAATTTTATTCAAACTTCCAGGCAAGGGTTGTGCCAAGAATTGAGAAAGTATAGGCAAGCGATTGCCGCTCTCGTTTTTGAGTTCTGGGCTTGGAGCCTGGGCATTTTCTGCGCGCAGTTTCTGGTCGATTAAGGTGATCAGGCGTGGGCTCAGAAAACTGAGAATTTGACTTGCACTTTGAAAGCGGTTTTGGGGGGGGATACCTTTGAGAAAGCTGAGCACCAATTCCGTATTTTCTGGAACCAAGGGCAAGTGGTTCTGATTTAAAAGGGCCAAAGCATCCAGGCGATCCTTGGAACCCCCAGCCAATTGCCAGAGATGCTGTGACAGTGCGGGTTCTGCATTTAGTCCCCATTGACGCAGACGTTCTGCCACCAAAGGCAAGGGGTCTCTTTGATGTGGGTTTTCTGTCATGAAACGCACAAGAACTGTCTGCAAGGCCTCAGCTTGCCCGGTTGTGAGAAATTGTTGCAGGGCCTGTGTGATGCGATTTTGGAGCGTGCCAGAAACGAGCCATTGCTGTTGCGGATAATTGTTTAAATGTTCAAGGGTGGGTTGCAGAATTTGCGGCAACTGGGATAATCTCTGGGCCAGCTCGGGCAGACATGCTTGCCAGGTTTTGAGAGCGGATTGCTGACTGTAGCTGCTGAGCTCAAAATCCTGAATCAGGCGATGCAGATCCATAAAGCCTTGTCGTGCTTCGGGTTCTTCAAGAACGTTTTGCAGTTTTCCTGGCATTTCACCTGAATAAAAACGACTCCAGAGACTTTCAAGCGGATTTTGGGAAACCGATTCCATGCCCAGCGGACGGGTTTGTAAATAGCCTGTAATGACTTCAACAAAGGCCTTTTGATTGTTCTGAGCCAAAGGTTGTGCCCCGGCTGCCAGGTATTGCTCTAAGGCTGTTTGCAGAGCCGGTTGAATTTTTTCGAGTTGAAGCACCGTCAGTTGGGGTTGGGTTTGAATCAGCTGGCTGACCTTGGGCAATAATTTTTCCAGCGTTTCGGTGCGTTCGGAAAGTTGGGCCAGCAACAAGAGGCTTTCTCGCGTGATCTGTTTTTGCTGAGGGCTGATCAAGGATACGTTTTCAAGGCATTGATCCACCCAAAGGGTGGGATGGAAGGGTTGGTTTGGTTGCTCAAGTTTTGGCAAGGCAGGATGGCTGCTGGTTTTTGAAGCACTCACCAGGTTGGTTTTTTGTGTTACAGGCTCGCTTGCTTGCGCTTTGGCTGTTTGTGGCGCTGAATTGGCAAGGGGGGTGGCCTGCAAACTCGGAAGTGATTTTGACATTTTTTCTGGGGCCATCCAACGCAAATCTGCCATCACGCGTGGCAAGAGATAGGCTTGCCCCCCTTTGTCGAGTTGTTGACCGATCACATGCAGGAGCTGCTGTTGACTTTCCTGGCTGAGGACCTGACCCGCAGGGGGCGCCCATTGGGAAAGACTTTGTTTTAAGAGAGGACTGAGGTGCTCTGCACGTTGCAGCAGGGGAAGCACGTCTGTTTGATTGAAACGTTTTTCCAATTGCTTGAGCATGGGCTCGTTTAAGCCTGTTTTTTCGGCCAAAGTCAAAATCTGTTGCAGTGCATTGCGGGCCATGGGCATTTTCTCAAGCATTTTGACTGTGTTTTCAGGAAGTTTGGCCAAAAGAGCGTCAAACAGGGTATTTTCAGATTTCTGAACGTCTTGATTTTGGGGGAGCGGAGTCGTAAGCTGGGTTTCAGGTAACTGCCAGTCTTCGGGCTGCATCCCTTCTACGCTTAAGGTGACCGGTCTTTGCCATTGTAAACGTTGAATCAGCTCAGGCATCAGCTGAAGATCAGATCCTGTTTTTAAAACTTTGGCATAGGCTTGCGTCAATTGCATTTTGCTTTCAGCTTTTAGGCTGCGATCCGTTGGGATTTGCAGTGTATCCACTGCAGTTTTAAGACCTGATCTGATCTTCTCAGCCATTTCCAACGCTTGGCTGGGCTGCAATCGGAAGGCTTGTTGTAAACGGGGCATGAGACTGTTGAGTGTTTCGGTTCTCTCTGCAAGGCTTTGAAGCAGGAGAATCGATTCTTTGGCTGGTATCGATGCTTTTTCTAGGTGCGGACGAAATGCTGACAGGGGACCTTTTAAAAGTTCAAGCCATTTTTGATTTTGAGCCCGACTGAGCTGCTCTGGTTGATTTTCCTGGGAATCAAGATCTGTCAGTCGGGTTCTTAATTTATCATTGATCTCAAGACCCAAACGTTCAAAGAGTGCTTCGGGGGGCAAGGCGCGTTCTTCAGGCGTTAGCTGTATCAAGGCCTGTTCCAAACTCTCCAGGGCTTGAGGTTGTAAGGCTTTTCCCTGGGCCAATTGCAGGGCCATGGCCTGGGCTTTGAGGGGATTGCCCTGAGCACTTTGCACCAATTGTTGGACCATGAGTTTACTGGCTGGCAGTCCAAATTTCTTTAAAAGCTGAGTGACTTCTTCGTGCAAGGGGTGAATATCAGGGGCTTCGTCATAGGCTTTTGCAATTTCTTCTGGCGTTAGAATTTTGACTTCTTCGCGTGCCATGGCTTTGTAGAGGGGGGATTTGCTGCGATCTGGGTTGCTGGGCAAAGGCGCTTGTTGAGCGGGCAAGCCGGTTGCCAATTTACCTTTTCCGCCTTTAAAGTTTGGAACAAACTGGGTTTGAAGCAAAAGGGGATCATCTTCTGAAAGAGGCGTCTCAATCAAGGGGGTATTCAGACTTTTTTGTCCCTGATTCATCTGTTGGATTTTTTGGCCCATGATATAGTGCAGAAGTTTGCGCAAAATACTGGGCCGAAGGTATTTTTCGTAGGTTCGCAGGGCGTCAGTGACGACCTGCATTAAATTGGTTTCGGGCATCAGGCCTGCTGTTGCAATTAAAACAGCCGCTTTTTGAAAATGGTGGCTTGAGTCCCGCAGACGATGCGAAGCCAACAACAACGACTGCACCATGGACTGGTGAAGCGGCAATTTATTTTCATACATCAATTTTTGGACATCTGCTTCTTCAAGTGGAATATAGCGATTGCCCTCTTCATTCTTCAGCGCGCGGGAATGGGCGATCGAATGTTCGACCTGTTCAAGATCGGGTCTGAAGACACCTGCTTCACGTTTGGGGCCCAGCGGATAGTCTGCGCCAGCTTGTTGCAAGATCGGGTTTAATTCCCCAGGAATACCTTTGCTGGGGTTGATATGTGCGCCTCCCAGTTTCATGCGCAGTTTATTAACCGCATTGTCAAGCAATTTACGGTGGCTTTGCGCTTCGTCCGTCTCTTGTGCTTTTGCTGACAATTTTTCGTTTTGTTTTTCGCTGCGTTCATTCAGCAGCTTTGAGAGTTCAGGTCTGATCTTTGCCTTGGCTGAGGAAAGCTCAGGCTGTTTCTGGTCCTGTTCTTTTTGGCCCTCCTGTTTCAAAATTTTAGCTTTTTCGACCAGCTTGTGCTTTGATTCGTGTTTCAGTAGTTTTTCCACATGTTTTTGGCTGATGTCTTGAAGCCGTGAGGTATAGACCTTGTTGTAGCCCTTGGTATCCTCAAGCATTTCATCGGCTTTTTCGGCCAATTCTTCACGGACTTCATTGACATTGCGGATATAGTCTTCAGAGGCCTGTCGGTTGCGTTCTCTTTGTTGCGCGGCGCGTCGGTCAATATATTCGTTGGTATTTTGTTCTTCCTGACGTTTTCTCAGCGCTTCTAACATGCCCGTCATGCCAGGATTTTCCTGGTTTTGAGCCTGAGATTGAGGGGTTGAGGTCTGCTGTTGTTGAGGAGATGAATCGCGTTTTTGTTCTTCATCCGTAATGGCTGTTTCGCGCTTGAAACGCTGATCTGGCCCCAGTTGTGTAATTTTTACATCAAAAGGGTTTGAGCCAATTTTATTGATTTCACCCATTGTTCAAGTGCCCTGAGCAAAAGCGGCTCATTTAACCTGACCGTTTGGTGCCACTGGTAGAATCAGAGTCAGTGGGTTGAGGCGGATGACTGGAGTCAAGGTGCCGATAAGGAATGGGGTGGGGATGGCAGGCATAATGCAACTCAAAAATTTCGAGCAGATTTTGCACCAAGGTTTCGGCTGTATTTTGTGCGGGCATGAGCGAACGTAGGGTGAGACTGGTTTCACGTCGATGCAGCGGATCCATCAACAATTGAAAGGCCTTTTGGGCAATTTCAAGCGGGTCTGTGTTTCCAACAATCTCAGGCACCAAGAGGCGCTCTGCTTTTTGGTTGGGAATGGAGACAAAACGCAATTTTTTGAGGATCTGATGAATCAGAAGGCGTTTCAATGCGGGGCCGAGGAGCGGCAGGCGGCAGAGTTGCCCGCCGAGGCCTTCGACGGGCAATACTTCTGGTTTATTGAGCGGCAGAATGACGACCATGGGGATCCCCAAAATTGCTAGTTCTGCAGTATTGGTGCCTGGGAGTGTAATGCTCAGATCTGAAACCTGAAGGGCATTGTGGTTCCAGGTGGGGGGTACGACTTGTATTTTATTGCCTTGGGGTGTCACGATAAAGGTGCTGTTGCGATCATGTACAATTTTGCCGGGAACACCCCCAAGTACTGAAATATAGCGCGGATCCTGAACTGCTTCACGCAATTGCGCCAAAGGTGTAAAGGGGGATTGGGGCAAAATAAACTGAGTTTCAGGTAAGAGATAACTCAGCTCATCTGCGATTTTAAGCATATAGGAAGTTGAATACAGTACTTTTAAAGGCTTGCTGCCCGGAAGCAGTGAAACCACTGGCATGGATTGGCTCAGATTGAGCTTGTTACGGGCATCTGTAGATGACAGGGTCGGATGCACTGAGTCGACCATCAGATCACCGACGGTGACGAGTTTATGGGCAGGAATTTTGTGTTTGCGATGCTGGGTATACAATCCCTCATCCCGTAAAAGAAAGCGTTGAACCTGGCTGGGCCATTGGGCAAGCTTTTCGGTATAAACCACAACGGGAAAACGCGTTCTCCAGCCCAGACTGACTGAAAAAAGCTGATCGCCTCCGAGGTGAAGAATGACCCCTTCACGCGCCAAAACCACATGGGGGGGGAGTTTTCCCGTTAAGAGAAAATGGGTGGTTTCAGAGGGGAGAAGTACACTGGCACCTAAAAAACGGCTGCTGACCTGGGCCTCATAACCACTGCTGTGGGGACAGGGTACCAGTGCGATAATAATTCTGGCATGTGGAACAAGATTGCGAAGTTTTTCTACCACAGGTTGAACCCAGGCAGCTATTTCACCTGGGCCATTGGTTGTAATAATGATATTCAGGTCCAAATGAGTGCCCTTAACCCTGTTCTTTGGACTGATGCAGAATTGCATCTCTGTTTATGGTAACAAATTTAGACCCGATAAATATATGCTTATGGATTATTTTTTCAGAGAAATGGCGTGTTTATAAAAACAAATCGGAGCTCAGGCTTTGAGCTTGTACTGCCGGAGGAATCGACCAATGTAGTTCATCATGATTCATGGGGTTGATCCCGCGCCAGTCCATTTTCAGGCTCACACCCGGATCCAATTGGAAAGCTATCGCGGTTCCTTCACTTGGAACAGGGGGAAGGGGATTGAATTTTCCTAAACGGTAATAGACCCGATGGGTTGAACCTTGGGAGATTTCCAAGCTTTCAAAATACAAAAGGCCGTCTTTTCCCAATCTGACTGGGCCTGTGGCTGTTGCGAAAGTTTGGGTCTGGTTCGTATAAAAAAGATAGTTCCTGGCCGCAGAGTTCCGGTTATCATAGGTTTTGCCCAATAATGAACGCACCTGCATGCCCATTTCTGCGTGTTTTAGGCTATCTGTGCTGGATTTTAAAAAATAGCCTTTAAAAGTTTCAAGGATTCTGGGACTATTTTGGGCGCTAACCCCTGTTTGCGGAAGGGTTGGCGTTAAATTTGTCTGTGCGCTACAGGCCGCAATGATAAATATGAGTGAGATGGGAAATGCTTTTTTCATCTGGAAGGCCTCGATATCTAATTGAAAACTTATAAAAATATAAATATTTATCTGATTTTTTAAGTTTATTTTTATTCCTAAGACTTGTCAAGTAGGGCTTGGGGCCTTTAAAGGCAAAGATTACTCAGGCTGGGGCTAAATATTTTTCGTCTTCGCGAGGCTATCTCCTTGTTCACTGAAAGACCTGTGGTAAAATTGAAAAGTGCATTTAAAGCACAGGTTCTTGAACCTGTCGGCGTACGGTTCTCCGTCGCAATTTGCCCAGGGGTGTCGCCAAGCGGTAAGGCATCTGATTTTGGTTCAGACATACCGGGGTTCGAATCCCTGCACCCCTGTTTATAAAAATAAGCTCGCATCAGCGGGCTTATTTTTTTCGTTTTCTTCTCAAATTCCACGCAAAATTGCTCAAACGAGACCTGCATCACTGAAGTGTGACTCGGATCGCTTTTATCCTAAAAACAGTTCTTCCCCCACCCTGTAAGGAGAGATTGTGTCAATGAAACCCGTGCTCACATTGGAAAAGGTTTTGAATGATGTTCGCCAGATTGATTTTCGTGCCAAAGTTTTGCCCAAGTCTTTTCAGATCAAAGGGGTAAAAGGGCCCGAAACCCTCCAGGAAGTAGATTTGCCCACCTCCCAAATTGAAGCCCACCTTCAGAACCGACGTGAAACCGTTTCTCGGGAAATCGACAGTCTGATCCGACAACTTCATCCTTTGCGTATCTTTTTGCGTAAGCAATTAAAAAATTGGTTTTTGCAGGTTTTTTGGATACAATAGAGGCCCATGAGCCTTATTGTCATTAATCAGAGATTTGAACTCCATCAGGAATTGGGTCGAGGCGGATTTGCTACGACCTGGAAAGCCAAAGATCGCAACTCTGGCCGTTGGTGTACCTTAAAATCCTTGAATCTTCAAAATCTTGAAGATTGGAAATCACTTGAGCTTTTTGAAAGAGAATCCAAAGTTCTTGCCAATCTGAATCATCCCAATATTCCTCGGTTTTATGAATCATTGACTGTGAAATCGGAGAAGGAAGAAAAATATTTTCAGGTACAAGAATTTATTGAAGGACAGAGCCTCAAAGACAGCATTGAGAGGGGGCGCTTTTTTACTGAGAAAGAAGTGATCAAACTGGGGAGTCTTTTACTCGAGGTCTTGGATTATTTACATTCCTTTTCTCCTCCGATTATTCACCGTGATATCAAACCTGGAAATATCCTGCTTTCCAAGAGCCAAACTCCCTATTTGATTGATTTTGGGGCAGTAAAAGAAACCCTCAGACAGAAACAAGGGGCTACACCCACTGTCGTGGGAACCTTTGGCTATATGGCGATTGAACAGATGAATGGCGATGCTGCGCCCGCCTCGGATCTCTATTCTCTGGGCATGACCCTGATTTATTTACTCTCCCATCGAGAGCCCCATGAGATTGAAAAAAAGGGTTTAAAACTCAATTTTCGGCCGCATGTCAATATTTCAGGGGAGTTTGCCAAAGTTTTGGAGCGTATGATTGAGCCCGATATCCAACGCCGTTTTGGCTCGGCACGCGAGGTATTAAAAGAGTTTCAAAAGCTTTTGGGCCGTCAGGAAATTAAGCTGTCAGAAACTCCAGAAACGAAGAAACAGAATAAATCCGTGGGCTATACCATTGCCGCTGGTGCATTGGTGCTTATCAGTGCTTTCAGCATTTGGGAAGTGAAATCTCATTCTGTGAAATACAGGTCTGCTACTGCACCGAGCTCTGTTCCAAGTTATAAGCCAATCGGCTCGATCAATGCCAAAGAAGCCCGTAGTTTGGGTCTGATTTATTATGGTGCCTCAAGCTGTTTTCGTGCCAATCAATATTTTGACAAAGCTCTGGAATCCTTTGCTGAAGACGCTGAAATTTATTTCAAACGGGGAATTTGCCGGGGCAGACTGAAACAATACGCCTTGGCAATTGAAGACTATAAAAAAGCCTATGCTATCGCCCCTGAAGATTATCCTGAGAGTTTGTACAATATGGGCTGGAATTACTATCAGATGAATCTTTATCATTCTGCGATCCGTGCTTTTACTGAAAGCTTAGAAGTTAAGCCCAAACACAAAGATTCCCTGAATTACCGGGGGCTTTCCTATATTGAAAACAAACAATACGACAAGGCTTTGGCTGATTTTCAAGAAACCATCAAAATTGATTCTCATTATAAATATCCCTGGAACAATATCGCCTGGGTATATGAGCAGCAAAAGCGCTATCCTGAGGCCTTAACTGCCTATGATGAGGCAATGAAAAGATTTCCAGCATATTCGTTGCCCTTTTACAATAAAGGGGATCTTTTGATCAAACTTAAGCGTTATTCTGAGGCGATTGTGGCTTTAAAAGGCGCAATTGCAGCTTCTCCTGATTATGCCTCTGCGCATAATTTACTCGGTTTATCGTATTACCATCTTAAGGAGTATGATTTAGCCATCAGCCACTATCTTGAAGCCATTCGTCAGTCTCCGAAGTATGCAACGGCCTGGTATAATCTGGGTTTGGTGTATGATGATCAGAAAAACAATCCCAAGGCGATCGAATATTATCAAAAAGCACTTGAGTTCAACCCCAAATATACGTCCCCAATGAACAATTTGGGGTATTTGTATGAAAGACAAAAAGAGTATACTAAAGCGCTTGAATACTATGATCTAGCTATCCAACTGGAGCCTCAAACTCCTAGGTTCCTCAATAACCGTGGCGATGTATACAAGGCTTTAAAAAAATGTACTTCAGCCCAGGCCGACTGGAAAGCAGCCTGTCGCTATGGCAATACTTCGGCGTGTAAAAAGACCTGCCCCTAGCTCAGCGTTTCTATCCTATTATTTGGCTGAAAGCTGGGTAATTAAATTGCTCAAGGCAGACTGTTGGGTTTGCAAGCGGGAAAGAATTTTTTCCATGCTGCTAAATTGTTGTTCCAAAATTTTTTGACGTGAAGTTAAGCGTTTGTTGAGATTTTCGATTCGGCTGTCAATTAAATCAATCTGACCCGAGACAACTTTTTGTTTTTGATTAAAGGTTCCGGTGGCATTGCTGAGTCCGTCCAAATAGGTTTTAAATTGGCTCATAATGCCCGCACTTCCATTGCTGGTCGCTGTGGCTCCAAAGATTTGCGCCACACGCGTGGGGGTGTCTTGTAGGGCTTGTGTCAGTTTACTGGCATCCAGTTGCAAAGAAGTGGTTGTACCCGCAACACTGCCGATGGCCCCCGTCGAAATCCCAAGCTCTGAAAGCGTGCCTCGCTCATTGCCTTGTGTTAAGCCCGTAACCGTTCCAAATACGAGCTTAAACAAACGGTCTTTGACGTTGTTGACCGTAAAATCTGAAAGCAGGGTGCCGCGAGCTTTGGTGCTGGGGTTATAAGCTGTCAGTTCGTTAATTCTGCTCACAACAGCATTGAATTGATCCACGAACCCTTGAACTTGGCCGACTGCGGCTTCGCTGTCGGCGTTGACAGTGACAGTAAAAGGATTGCCAGGATTCGCTTCGCGTAAATCAAGCGTTACGCCTTCTAATCCAGCAGCTTGGATGCCAGAGTTCCGTGTAAAATACTGGGTGCTGCCGCCATCAATTTTAATTTGGGCAGCATTGCCTGCGATCACAGAATCAGGAGCACTCAATCCCAAGGCTTGGGATAAATTGCCGGTATCAGAAAAACTGGTGGTCTGCGGACCCGTCGTTTTCTGTGTAATAACGAGCTTTCCTCCCCCCAGGGAAGAATAATTTGCGTTGACACCTGCATCAGAAAGATTAATTCTTTGGATCAGATCATTGAGGCTGTCATTTGCGCCATTGTATGCAATGGCGACACCGTTGAGCGTTAAAACGCCAGAGGCAACGGTTTGTGCGAGATTGGTTGCTCCAGCCGAATTATCCAATTTTAGATCGGCTCTCACCCCATTGACCGCGTCAGTGCTGCTTATGCTGCCTGCAGCATAAGCGGCAGTATCCAGTTTGAAAACCGACAAAAAATTGCTGCTGCCCGAACTTAAATTGATGGCACTGAGGCTAGAAAATGTAAGTGTCTGGCCGCCTTTGGCTGGGTCATATGCCAAAGCACCTGTCGCCCCTGTGGCATTCTGAATATCTGTGAAAATTGAATTCAGGGTAGAGCCACTGGTGATCGTAATTTGTTGACCATTGACAAAGAAACTGCCCTCAGTTAAGGCTTCTCTTAAACGGTTGGCAGAATTGAGTTGCGTGAGTGTTTCTCCGCTAAAATCAGTGGCGACATCAGCGATTCCGCCTTGGTTATTGCCTTGGCCCGCTAAATTTCCTGTTTGCAGTTTTGAGTTGCTTGCCAATTGCAGGACTTCAACTTGAAAAGAACCCGTCAATGCATTGGCGTTGGCGGTCGCCAGGAGAGAGTTACTATTTGAAGAGCTCGCTTTGCGGCCGATTAAGGAACTGATTTGTGTTAAGGCAAAAGCCTTGTTTTCAAGTGCGCTCAGACGCGTATTGATATCTTTATAGGCGTCAATTTGATTTTGATAATTGCTTCGCTGTTGAGAGAGCAAGGTCAGTGGACGGCTTTCAATTGCCAGTAACTGCTGAATAATTGAATCGGTGTTCAGACCCGAAGCCAAACCGCCAAAAGATATTGTAGACATGCTTACAACCTCCTGTTGTGAGACGCATTATGCACAAAAATGCTCAGATCCATCTTGCCTTTATCATAAGCGATTGTGGCTAAAATATCCAGTTTTAGGCTGCAAAAGACCTCTTACTGCGCTTGCGCTGTTTTTAAAGGCAGGCTTAATTTCAAGGGTTTCTCAAGCTCTTTAAGTGTCAGGCGTGTCAGGCGGATATCTTTCAGCCCGATTGCCAGTTGTTCTTCTGGCAGGACTGAGGCAAAATGCAAGTGCATCTGAAAATGCCCCTGAGAGTTGGTTCGGGCAGCTTCTAGCTGACCGGTAGGCAAATGCTCAACAAAGACATCGTGGTAGGCAAGGGGATGATTTTGTGCGTCAGTTAACTGGCCTTCAATGGTTTGTGAGATTCTCTTTAAAGCTTCAGGGGGGCCTTGAACAATTGGTAATCCCATTTGTTTCCAGCCCCAATAGCCTTCATTGATCACTTTGACCTGGCTATAGCCTTGTTTTTTGAGAATTTCTGCACTCATTCCCGAGAGGTGATGGGGGCAGCCGCAATACATGACCAGGCTTTTGTCTTTGGGAAAGGGAAACTGGTTGGTCATGGAAATATCTTTATAGGGAAAAGAAATTGCATTTTGAATATGTTCAGCATTGTATTCAAAGCGGCTGCGCACATCGACAAATACTGCCAGATTTTTCTTTTGCATTTCATAGGCCTCTTTGGCAGGTATCAGCAGTGCAGGATCTATCTCTCCATGGCTTTGTTCCTGCTGGGGTTGGGTACGGTAGGGGGCTTGAGCCTGTAAGCTCAGAACTGCAATAAAACAGCCAAGTGCCAGGAAGCCAGTTTTCAGCGCTTTGTACATCAATAAAACTCCTCAATCCTTGCTGGATGTATGATGCCTTTAGCCTGTACTGACTGTCAATCAGTTTTAATCAATTTCAGGCACTTAGGGGTTCCCAGCCTTTTAAGGCTTGTTTGTTTTTTAAGATCTGGTGAAGACAGGCATAGGCGGCTTCGACATTCTGGAAGGTCTTAAACAAGCGATCCATGTGTGAAATTTCAAACATGAGCAGGGGTTCATGCTGAAGTCCTGCCAAATAGAAATAACTATTTTGTAGCCCGTTAAACTCCCTGCTACTTCGAGGATATAGATATCTTCTGATAAGGAATAGTTGATCTGCATGCATACGCCCTTTGCAAAGTGATACTGGCTTCATTTTATGAGTTTCTCTTAGCAAGGCGTATCAGACGGTTTCTATGAGTGGATTAAGAATTTTCCTACAATAAAAATACAGCCAAAAATTCTTGGCTGTATTTCAGATTCGTTTCACGGTTTAAACCTGTGAAAATTGAAGCTTAGTTTGATCAGTTAAAAGCGGCTATGCCTGTAATATCCCGACCAATGGTCAGGCAATGAATATCATGGGTTCCTTCATAGGTATAGACAGATTCTAAATTGCCCATATGACGCATAATGGGATATTCATCGGCGATGCCATTCGCTCCGAGAATATCACGTGCGACCCGTGAAATATCCAATGCGATTTTCACATTGTTCATTTTCGCCATTGAAATTTGGGGGTGGCGGATTTTTCCTTGATCCTTTAATTGACCCAGTCTCCAGGCCAAGAGTTGGCCTTTGGTGATTTCGGTGATCATTCCCACCAGTTTCTGTTGAACCAATTGAAAGCCCGCAATCGGTTTATCAAACTGGATTCTATTTTTGGAATAGTCAAGGGCGGTGTCATAACAGGCCATGGCTGCGCCCAGCGCGCCCCAGGCAATCCCATAGCGGGCCTGGCTCAAGCATCCGAGCGGCCCTTTCAGTCCAGAGGCTTTGGGAAGCATATTTTCAGCCGGAATTTCACAATTCTCAAGTACCAGTTCTGAGGTGACTGAAGCCCGCAGCGAAAATTTTCCTTCAATATCAATGGCCTTAAAGCCTGGTGTGCCGCGTTCAACCAGAAAGCCTCTGATTTCATCTTCGTCATCTTTGGCCCAAACCACAGCAATATCAGCGACAGAGCCATTGGTGATCCACATTTTAGCGCCGTTCAGCACATAGGTATCGCCTTTTTTTCTGGCACGGGTGATCATGCCACCGGGGTTTGAGCCATAATCGGGCTCGGTCAGGCCAAAACATCCAATTTTAGTGCCTTTTGCCAATTGGGGCAGCCATTTCTGTTTTTGTTCTTCAGTGCCGTAGGCGTAAATCGGATACATTACCAACGAGCTTTGCACCGAGGCAAAACTGCGAAGACCGCTGTCTCCGCGTTCGAGTTCCTGGCAAATCAAGCCATAGGCAATAGAATTCAGGCCAGCACAGCCATAGCCTTCAATGCTAGGGCCCAAGAGGCCCAATTCGCCGAGTTGAGGAACGATTTCATGGGGAAAGGTTCCATTGCGGTAATGCTCTGTGACCAGAGGTAAAAACTTTTCTTCAACAAAATCCCGCACGGTATTGCGGACCATAATTTCTTCTTCAGTAAGCAGGTCATCCAGCTGATAAAAATCAGCGCCTTTAAATTGAGACATTGAAAATAGCATCCTTAACTTATGCTTTATATAAGCTTATTGTAACATGAACATCCTCTCTGATACACCTTTCCGCAATGCCTGAATTAGATAGAATATGGCCTTTATTCCTGAAAAATCACAGGAACTATTTCGCCTTTCAAGTGGATATCTGGTTTGCCTTCAGATCCAATTGGAGTTAGTATGCTTCTACGCTAGGTTGAAGGAGTATTGGGGCATATGAAGAAACCGGGCATATTTTTCGGTCTGTTCGCACTCCTCTTTTTATCGGCATGCCCTCCCCAGCAGGATTCTACCCATTCGCCGGATACGGATCCCAACGCATCCTCACAGGCTTCAACCGCTTCCAGTCCTCAAGACAGTTCAGGGCTTCCCCTGATCAAAAACTCTTCGAAACCCCAACAGGCATCGCTGCCCGCTGTTAAAACTTACCGTGGCATTTTTCTTTCGGGTGAAGGGCTTCAGTATTTTAAAGCCTGTGGCAGCAAGGAAGAGCTTTGGGTTGAAGATCCTGAGGGTGTCTTAATGAAACGTCATGCTGCGCTTCAAGGCTTAATTGATTTAGAACCGGTCTATCTTGAGTTCAAAGCCAGAGAATTGGCTTTAACGAGTGGTGATGGTTTTGCTTCAGGATATCGCAAGGCTTTGCGCGTAGATTCTGTGCTTACGATTCAGAATTGGGTTTCTGATGGCCGCTGTTTTCCGACAGATTTCATTGCCACGGGCCACCGACCTGAATGGTCGCTTCAGATTTTAAAACACAATCAGGTTTATTTTAAATCACTGGAGGGTGAGTTTCCTGTGGTTGAAAGTATGAATTGGCAGGCCCCTGTGATTGAAGGAAATCAGTGGAAATATACCTTCAGATACCGATCTGCAGAGTCTGAAACCCTCCAGGCCACTTTTCGCAAGGAACCCTGTCAGGATGGAGGACAGACGCTGGATTTTAAAGTCCAGCTTCTGTTTCGCGGGATTAATTATGAGGGCTGTGCGCGTCAGCTCTAATGCCCAGATCCGCTTCGAGCTTAAAATGACGAAGCCCTGCCTGAATTTCGCTCTGATTTAAGGGGGTTTGCGCATACCAATACTGAAAGAGTGCTTCTCTTTGATTTGATTTCTCTGCCAACTTAAACGCGTTTTCAATCAGTGTTATTTCTGTTGGCGTAAAGTAAATTTCCTGCTTGCGAATCCGTTCTTCCAGACTGAGCTGGGCATAAATCCAGTCTCGGTAGCGTTTCAAACCTTGACCATATCCCCGATAGATGGCTTGAAGATCTGTGCGGCGTTCGTAGCGACGTAAACCAGGATATAAGCGGATTTGATTGAGCAGCAAAAACAATCCTGGTATTTTACCCTGATGGTAATCGAGGGTATGGGCCAATTCATGGGCGAGAATGCCCTTTATCGCTTCTGGGGGACATTGCTTCTGCCAAATCAGGGGGTTGTATTGGATTTTGTAAACAGGGTGCGCATTCAAAAGACTCAAGGGTTCAAAATTGCTTTGAAAATAACTGTCAGGCTCAGAAAACGTGCTGATGGTCAGGCTTTCTGCGTTTAATTCAGGATAGGCTTCTTGAACAAGAGACCGAACCCAAGCTCCGATTTGTTCAGAAGCTTGAGCTGGCTGATTGAGTTGCCAAAAATCCAGAGTCAGCAGCAAGATACAAAGAATTTGTACTTTAACCCATAAATTAAACACTATTTACCATTACCTTTAATGTTATTTAACTATTTGCCTGCAAGATTCTTCAGAGATGACAGGATAATACATGTATCAAAAGCCTGAAATATACAGGTGCGTAGGGAGAATTTGAGATGTATCATCCTATTTGGAGCCGTTCTGCAGGTTTGATTCTGTCTTTCAGTTTGATTTTATCAGCTTGTGGAAGTGGGGGAGATGATTCTCCTTTTCCTCTCTCTTCGATGCAGATTCCGAAAACCGCGAGCAGTACTTCAGACAGTGCTGCACAGGATAAACTTTTGTCGACCCTGCCTAAAATCATGGCAGGCATTGACAGTATCAAAGCCCGTTTGGATGCGCTGGAGGTTACACCTGTCAATGATGTAACTTTACCAGCAAAAAACCAAGCAGTAAGTGCTGTGGCAACATCCAAAACAACTTCCCGTACTGCGTCTGCGCCCAAAACGCTTACGCGCTCTGCTGCTCCCCCCAAAACAATTGCCAAGGCCGCGCCCACCGCTGCAGAAAAAGGTCACTCTGAATTGATGAAGGTTTTAGACACCTTTCACAATGCCGGAGCTGTGCAGGCCACGGTTGAAAAGATAGAAAAAAATCTAAGTACGGGCGAAACCGCAACCAATAAGCTCAAACTTTTTACTAAAAAACCAAATGTGGTTAAAATTGAGGTTATTCAATCAAGCAAGGGCAGTTCAGGCACCAAATTAACCTATACATCTGATTCAGGCACCAAGGTCAAAGTTCGTCCTGGAGGGGCCTTGGGATTTGTGACCACCGATTTAGCCAAAACAGACGACCGCCTGATCTCTGTGAATAAATATTTACTCGACAGCACTGATTTCTTTGGGGTTTACCGCCGTCTGTCTTCAGGCTATAAGGCCGAGTTGATTGGTGCGACGACTGTTGCGGGTGTCAAAATTCATGTATTGAAAGTAACCGCTGAAGGTAGCAATTCTTTGGACCCGCGCATCGCCTATGAACATATCGGCTATGATCCCAAGACCTATGCCATTCGCATGATGGAAATCTTTGACAAGAGTGGCAGTAAAGAACCCTATTTCAGATTGGTTTTGCCCACCATTGAGTATCTGGATTCCTTGCCAGACAGTACCTTTAAGATTTAGTCAGGGATCATCAGGTATAATAATCTTATGTATTTGGTTCCCTCACGCGCAAGCTTTCAATTTCTTAATCTATAATTAATTCAGATTAACCAAAAATTAACCTCTGGGGAGTAAAGAAGACGACATGACGAGCTTTCGCCCTGCCATTCTTCGCGTTCTATCGGCCAGTTTATTATCAGCGGGACTTTTATTGCCCGGCTGTGGCAGTAAAGATGACCTGAACAGCGTATCGACGAGCCTTACCACGGGCACAGGATTGACCACTTCGAGCAGATCAGATGCTGAACTTTTAGCCGCAATTCCCAAAATTATGGCAGGCCTAGAAGAAATCAGCGCCAAGCTGGATAAACTCGATATTCGACCAACTGATGATAATCTGCCTGTTCCAGTGACCACCACGCCAACCCGCCCTTCAACCACCACTACAAGTTCTACTACCGGAACCACGACAGTTAAACCTACGACGACCACGACGACTCCCAAACCCACTGCCACTGCGGTTCCCAAGCTGAGTGCCAAAGAAAAAGGGCAACAAGAACTTCAAAAGCTCTTAAACAAAGTCAAAAGTGCGCCATTTATTGATGCCTCTGTTGAAAAGGTTGAGAAAAACCTTAAAACAGGCAAAGTGACCACGAATAAGTTGAAAATGTACACAAAACAGCCCAACCAGGTGAAAATTGAAGTTTCTTATTCTTCCTCTGGTGCTTCAGGTGCAAAGGTGCTTTACACTTCAGGTTCAGGTACCAAGGTAAAGATTCGTCCCGGTGGAAACCTCAGTTTTATTACCACGGATCTCGACAAGACCGACGAACGTGTCGCTTCCAACAATGGCTATCCCTTGGATGATAATGATTTCTTTGGGGTGGTTCGTCGTCTCTCAAGTGGTTATGTTGCAGAATTGGTGGGGACGACCACTTTGAACGGCAGCAAGATCAATATCCTCAAAGTATCTACCTCAGGTACCAATAGCTTGGATTCACGGATCAGCTTTGAATATATTGGCTATGATCCCGCGACCTATGGCATTATGCTCTGGGAAATGTACAGCGATGCCAATGGCAAAGAACCCTTTTTCAGACTCACTTTGCCCAGTCTGTCGTTTCCTGCCAGTTTAAGCGACAGTATTTTTAAAGTTTAGGCACCCCAGCTAGGTTTGAAAAGCCTTGAAAGCGATTCTTTCAAGGCTTTTTCATTTTTTGTGGGCTTCGGGGGCTTGCAGACCCAAAATATCTAACATATTTTGGCGTACTTCCTGGCCGAGTGATTTTTGTTCGATCACACGAAACACTTTTGGATCGTTTCGAAAGGCATAGCGCAGCAAGTGCTGTATCAGGTATTGGGGTACGGCATTTAAAACGATGCTGGGTTTTACCTCTTTTCTGAGTTGGCTTAAAAAAGCCTCTCCTTCCCCTTTGAGCTTGTTTAAATAGGTATTTAAGGCGCTGATATTGGTTATTTCCAGTTTTTCCAAAAATTCCAATAAACTGGTGGTTGCGGGTGAACGGGCCATATCGGTTTCTCCGCTGGGACGGTATCCTGCCTGAAGGGCCTGTTCTGTCCAATATTTCACCAAGGGGGTTTCTAAGAAGGCCACCACCGAGGAACGATCGATGGCGCGATCCAAAAAACCCTGCTCAAAATTATTGCTGTCGTCAATTTTTTGTTTTTCGATCAAATGCTTTAAATTTTGAAAATGGTGGTCGGCGTCTTCAAGCAGGGCTGAAATGATCAAAAAATCCCGTGAAAAATGAGCAGGCACCTCACTCAGGGATTTATATTGCAACATATGCTCGATCGAAGCCCAGGCATGTTGCAATATCGTTCTGACTTGGATTTCAAAGGCTGTTTCAGAATAAGCTGCCCATTCAGGTAATTTTTTGCGCTTGTCGTTGAGCCTGACCACATAATGAATTGATTGATAGCCAAATTCTCTTGAATGTCGTTTGAGTTGCGTTTGATTGATGGAGTTTTGCAGGTCAATTTCAAACTCTTCTTCAATCATCTCTGCTATCGAAACCGTTTCATCTTCCAAATAGCAAATCAGGCGAATGCCGACAATATCTGTAATTTGCGTAGGGGATGCATAGCCTTTGCGTTTAATTTTCTCTTCAAGACTGGATAAACTTTTGACCCGGCTTTCGATTTTGTGAATTTCCAGTTTGCGGCTGCGCAATAACTCGTAGAGCAGGGTATCTACCATGCGTCTGAAATATTCAAGATCTTCCTGTTTGCAACTGTAATGTTCAAGTAAATAGTGAACATTTTCAGGTTCCGTAATGGCTTTCGGCTCACCCCAAAACTGCTTTACTTCATGGTGCATGATTTACTTCCTGCTGCTTCGCTGTATCTGTCGGGCTAAACCCTTTTATGCTGAGTCTCATCTGGCGTGTTCATGTGCCTTGCAGAGGGCCTCACAAAAAGTATTGAGCGCTTCCGGGTTTTGAAATAAGCGGGGATGCGCTTGGATGATGGCTTGAGAAACTGCTTGCCTTAACTCCTTTTGCTTTGCCCAACTGAGCGCTTTTTCAAGATAGTCTTTTTCTGAGTTTGCCACAAGATGCCCCAATTGCATTTGTTCGTAAAATGCATGGGCAAACCGACCTCTGGCAAAGCTGCCTGGTAAGGTCACTACCGGTATGCCCATCCCAAAAGCTGTAAACAGTGTGGTGCCATTGCCAAAGGGAAAGGGTTCAAGTAAAACTTCGCAGTTGCTTAAGAGCGAAAGAAAGCGTTCAGGGGTAAACCAGGGCACAAACCAGATTCTTTCAGCATTGGGACCGATGCTTTGATAAAATCTTTCTTTCAAATGCTGGTCAAGGAGCGATTGGGGGCGGTTCAGCATCAGGACAATGCCTTCGCGATCCTGATCCAAAAGCGCTTTAAACAGGGGATCCATTTGGGGATGAATTTTATACAAACTGACAGGACAGAGATAGATTCTTTTATTTTCTGGCAGCCCCAGATCTAAACGACTGAACTTGGTTTTTACAGCTTGAGGCAAGGGAACGTAAGCGGGCATCAGCGGAAGCCGAATCAAGGGTTCTGTATAATGTGCCTGTGCCTCTGGGGTATCTAACCAAATATTGCTGACAAAGCCATCGATTGATTTCAAGCCGGAAGTGACGGGGTGTCCGGGCAATACCCATTGCAAGGGGGCCAAGCGGGAATGGGCCAAGAGCCAGGTGGGAAGATGTGTACCGAGATCGGTATAAAGTAGGATATCGGCATGCCATTTCAGGATTTCTTTGCGCTGTGCCTTTAACTCATGGGGCAGATCATCCCAATAATCTGCACGCTGTTTGAGCTTTAAAGTGACCTGATCTTCTAGCAGGGGATCCAGGGAAAAAAAACCAAGTTCAAATCTATCCTGAGGCAAGGCCAAAATCAGATTTCCAAAGCATTCCATTAAAGAATGTTTGTGAAAATAATGAGAGACAATACCCAGGCGCAGGCGATTGGATTTTGAGCGGGAAGGTTTTTCTTCATCGGGGGGCAAAATGCTTTGATAGATGGCAGAAAGCTTTTCGAGCAAAGCGCGATCATTTTCACCCTGGTAGGGGAGGTAAAAGGGCAGGGAACCCACTTCGCGGACAGGATCTCGCAGGGTAAAAGGACTTGCTTGGAATGCTTGGAGTGCGTTTGCAAATCTATTTCGCCAAAGGATGAGGTCTTGTTGCGTTCGATAAATCGGGGGCAAGAGACAGGCTTTGGCCAGGCGCAAGCCGTCTAAAGCTTCATAGTTCAAGCCCTGCGACAAGATCGCATCTGCTTCTTCTATTTTTCCTGTTTCGCTCAGGGCATGTGCCATGTGCAGACAGGCCAAAGCCTTTTCATAGTTTGAACAGGGCATTTTCAACCCTATCAGGTAACTTGCATAGGAGGATTCAAACTGCAAAAGCCCCGCCTGGAGATGTCCGAGTAAAAACCAGGTTTTTGCGGATTGGGGGTACAGTTGAAGGGATTTTTTGAGCGATTGTATCGCTTCTAAAATCTGACCCAGACGCTGCTGAGAACGTGCAATTTTAAGTTGGAGTCGGGGGTTCACGGCCTGCAGGGCAAGTGCCCGTTGAAAATAGCCAAGACCTTCACGGAGTTTATTTTGCGTAAAAAACAGATCACCGATATTTTCCAAAATCCGTGCTTGCTCACCCTCAGCCTGTGCTGGGCAGTCTTGAAGGGCTTTGTGGAACTCGGCCAGGGCTGCTTCATACTGGCCTGTCTGTTCGAGGCACAAAGCTAAATTATTGCGGCAGCCCCAGAAATCAGGCCGGTAACGAAGTTCTTCCCGATAATGGGGGATGGCTTCAAAGGGCGTTGTCTGATGCAATAAAATACCCAATCTGTAGTGAAGATTGGGAAAATCTGGCGCGTCGTGAAGCAGGTTTTGATAAAGTTCAAGGGCCAAGAGCCTATCATTTTCTGATTCTGCTTTTAAAGCCCGTTGATAGCGTTTTGGCGCATCCTCCTGCTGGGGGAGTTGGGGAACACTCACCTGGGTTTAGAAACCTGAGTCTCCCCCTCCCTCATCGAAATCGCCGTCGTAGCTATCATCGGCGTCGTAATAATCATCGTCTTCACCCCCATCCAGCTCTTCATCTGCGCTCTCATATTCTTCGTGCCCATCTGTTAGCAGGGTATAAGATACATCAGAATCCTCTCCCAGTGCTTCATCCAAATCTTCTTCTTCCTCTATCAATTGGGATTCATTTTGTTCTTGAGCCATTTGTATTGCCTCTTTTCCTGAAACTCTCGCTGATTTAATCATAGCACTCAGAGCTGGATTTCTGCTTTGCGCCTGCACAGAATCAGTGCTTCAGAATGAAAGACTGAATTTTTGAGTTCAGTTGAGAAAAGCAAGAACAGAGGCATAGAGCAGGGTCTGTACAGGAAAAAGTAGGCACCATCATAGAGCTGGATCGAGCCAGAAATCCTC
>Ga0210032_1000025_pt1 | contig 144299 bp, 115 predicted proteins | sample CryGeyCG2114_250_2_FD_185458 | JGI IMG/M metagenome (GOLD analysis project Ga0210032, IMG submission 185458) | Groundwater microbial communities from aquifer - Crystal Geyser CG13_big_fil_rev_8/21/14_2.50 (SPAdes) (version 2) | ecosystem: Environmental > Aquatic > Deep subsurface > Groundwater... | reverse complement strand
CACATCCGCTCCCGCTCCGCAGGTCCTCAAAAGCCTGCAGCTCCCGTAAATCCTACGCCGAATCCTGCCTATATCGCTGGCTCACTTCTGGTTAGCAGAAGTGGGTCAATTCTCGTTAGCGTCCAAGGTCAAGGTCCCCTCGCAGGCGCCGATGACGGTTTGGCGATGTCCCTGCTTGAGGGTTTCGACGTCCTTGAGAGCGACGATCACCGTCTTTTCAAGAATTTCGACGGCCGCGTCGACGGGGTCGGTGAGTTCCGACAGCCGCGCGACGACCATTTCCTTCGTCAATTGGTTCACATTGAGATATTCCATGAGGGGCCTCCCCGGTGGGGCCCTCTCTGCGAAGGTCCCGCGAATTCCGGTATGTCCTATCACCAGTGTAACCGGTCTACGCGGGTTGTCCATGCGACCTTGGTCTGTGACGCCGGTCACGGAACGGATAATCGAACTGGCCGCCCCGAATCGCTCATCTCGTCGTGCTGATCATGCTTGGGATCGGTTATGGCGATTAAGAAGAGGATGGAAATGCTTGCACCTAAACGGGCAGCATTGAAGAGATAGTAGGCGCTTGTTTCCCAATCGGGCTCATCTTTGCTTGGCCATGATTTCCGGAACGAGGCGTTCCTGCACAAATCGTTCTGTGAAGCCCTCCCGCCAAGGCTCGATTCGAAAATCTGGTCGGAAGGCCGCGACGAAGCGGTGGTAGAAAATGTCGCTTTTGCTCGTATCGCACACGAGCAGGCGCTTTATGGGGTTGTTTCCGCGTTTGGCGATTGCATCGGCGATGCGCGCCCGAACATCACCATCGGTAGCGGGCATATTCCAGCCGATGACGACGACGGACGCGCACTCCTGAAGCTCTCGGTCGATATTCTGCCAAGTCTGCCAGAGAACAGTTCCGTCCAGGGCCTTTGTCGGGCTGGGTGGAATGAGTATAGGCTCAAGTCCGTCGCTGGATGGGCCGAGATACTTGGCAATTAGCTTTGAGTAGCTGTCGCCCGGAGTCGGCAGGATCGGGAGCTTCGGATTCTCCATGTCGAGCAATGGCAGAGACCAGCGGTCGCCGTTTCGCTGGCGGAACCAATAGAGGCTGCCATGCGGCTTGAGGACCGTAACATGGCCTTTGTCGATGTGCGGAAAATGCTTCGGTTTCAGAGCTCGACCGTTTCGAAGGTCCTCGCAGGTAATATGCCGCTCGAATCCGACCCCGTAGTTTTCGTGCGGGTTCCAGACGGTCTTGCCGGATCCTCGGTTGGGGTCCGTAGGATTTTGCCGCTGAAGGGCACGCTCCAGGAGTACGTCGTAATTGAACGAGACGAAGCGGGTGAATCGGGTATAGCCCCGTTTTTGGATGGTGTCGCAAAGATGGTCTAGCGGCGTGCCCCCTGCGACCGCGCCGGCCTCTTCCTCCAGTTTCCCAAGGAGCCAGAGGATGTAGTTCTTAACTGCGATGAAGGGTTTGTCATCATCGGTGCGAAGCGCGTACTCTTCGGCCTGGGAGAGCGCCCATTCGATGTTTGTTCGCCGACGTTCTTGGCTCTTAAGGAATTCCTGATTCGATAGCTTCTTGAGGTATGTCGTTGCTGCTTTTTTAAAAATATCAGTGTCATGGCCGGCAAGAAGGTCTTTGGCCAGCACCCCGTATTCGGGCTCTCCCACAGACTCGCCAAACGGCATTCCGGAAAAACTTCCTCCCGACATTCCCATGTTCGAGGGGGGTCCTCCCCAAACACCGCATTCTGAGTGAACAGTTTCCAGACGGGCCATCATCTGCCAGTACGGGAGAGTATTGCCTGGAGAGTCGGTATTCCGCGAGGCAAATTCAAAACCAAGCTCAAGGAAATCATCCATAAGAGGCATGCGGGGCCACGCTGCACGTGAAGCCCCGGCGCCAATGAAATAGAGAATCTTTTCACTCACGGAAGATTCTCTAAGTCGGCCGGCATATGTTCATGGCGCATTGACGTTATGCCGCCCAATCCTTGCAGAGCAGTTCCGCCTGCTCCAGCACCGTCTTGACCGCCTTCTCCTGTTTGTCCGGCGGGTAGCCGTGGCGGCGCAGAACGCGCTTGACCATGACGCGCAGATTGGCGCGCACGCTCTCGCGGACAGTCCAGTCGATCGTGGTATTCTTACGCACCGTATCGACGAGTTCGCGGGCGATGGCTTTGAGCGTCTCATCGCCGAGAACCTTAACCGCGCTGTCGTTGATCTCCAGTGCGTCATAGAAAGCGATCTCATCGTCGGTCAGGCCTAGCCCCTCCCCCCGCTGGGAGGCTTCGCGCATTTCCTTCGCGAGCCGGATCAGTTCCTCGATGACCTGCGCAGTCTCGATGGCCCGGTTGCGGTACTTGCGGATGGACTCTTCGAGCATCTCCGAGAAGGAACGGGACTGGATCAGAAACTTGCGCTTGCGGAGCTTGATCTCGTCTTGGAGCAGGCGACGCAAGGTCTCCAGGGCGAGGTTCTTGTGCGGAAGTCCGCGGATCTCGGCTAAGAATTCATCCGAAAGGATGGAAATATCGGGTTTCTTAAGACCCGCCGCTTGGAAAATGTCCACCACGCCGTCCGAAGAGACTGCCTTGGAAACGATCTGCCGGATAGCGTGTTCGACCTCTTCCTCGGGTTTGCGCTCGCCGGTGCCGCGCTTGGCCAGCGCGGCCTTGACCGCCTGAAAAAAAGACACATCGTCGCGAAGGCGCAGGGCTGCGGGCTGCGGCACGGCCAAGGCGAAGGCCTTGGAGAGCTCGGTCACCGCGCGCATGAGGCGATCCTTACCCTCCTCCTTGGCCAGGATATGTTCCTGGGCCGGCGGCAGAAGTGCCAACCGCGCCTCAGGTTTGCCCGAAGTCCACGCGCTCCAATCGAAGCCGTGGAAGAGGCTCGCGCAGAGCTCATGCTTCTCCTGGATGAGCGCCACGGCCTCGTCCTGGTCGATCGTCGGCCGGCCGCGGCCTTCGTTTTCCGTGTAGTCGGCGAGCGCCTTCTTAAGCTGATCGGCCAGACCGAGGTAATCGACCACCAAACCGCCGGGTTTGTCCTTGAACACCCGATTGACCCGCGCGATGGCCTGCATGAGGCCGTGGCTGCGCATGGGCTTGTCCACATACATGGTGTGCAGGCAGGGCGCGTCGAAGCCGGTCAGCCACATATCCCGGACCAGGACCAGCTTCAAGGTGTCTTTCTCCGCTTTGAATCGCTTCGCCAGGGCGTCGCGGCGCGGCTTGTTGCGGATGTGTCCCTGCCAGTCCTCGGGATCGGAGGCGCTGCCGGTCATGACGACCTTGATTTGACCCTGGCCATCATCGTTGTCGTGCCACAGAGGCCTGAGCGCGACGATCTGCTTGTAGAGCTCGACGCAGATGCGCCGGCTCATGCAGACCACCATGGCTTTGCCCGTCATAACCTCAAGACGAGCTTCAAAATGGTCCACGAGGTCCCGGGCGATTAGGTCCAGTCGCTTCTCGGTGCCCACAAGAGCCTCGAGCTGCGCCCACCGGGACTTGAGCTTTTCCTTGCGGCCCACTTCCTCGCCCTCAGTTGCCTCCTCGAAGTCGGGGTCGATGCGCGGCTTTTCCCGTTCGTTTAGCTCCAGCTTGGCCAGGCGGTTTTCATAGTAGATCGGGACCGTCGCGCCGTCTTTGACCGCCTGCTCGATGTCGTAGACGCTGATGTGGTCGCCGAAGACATGCCGCGTGTTCTTGTCGTCACCTTCAAGCGGCGTCCCCGTAAAGCCGATAAAGGAGGCGTTGGGCAGCGCGTCCCGTAGATGACGCGCGAAGCCGTCTATGAAATCGTACTGGCTGCGGTGGGCTTCGTCGGCGATCACGACGATATTGCGCCGGTCAGAAAGCAGCGGGTGCTTGTCGCCCTTGGTCTCGGGGAAGAATTTCTGAATCGTCGTGAAGACGACCCCGCCCGAGGCGCGCTTAAGCCGCTCCCGCAGGTCGGCGCGGTCACCGGCCTGCTCCGGAGCTTGGCGCAAGAGGTCCTTGCACAGCGCGAAGTTGTCAAAGAGCTGGCCATCCAGATCGTTGCGGTCGGTGATGACCACGACGGTCGGGTTCTCCATGTGGGGCTCAAGCACCACGCGGCGGGTATAGAAGGCCATGGTCAGGCTCTTTCCGGACCCCTGGGTGTGCCAAACGACACCGATACGCCGGTCGCCGCGGGGACGGGAGGCCCGGACCGTCTCCTCGACGGCCGTCATGACGGCGTGGTATTGGTGATAGCCCGCCATCTTCTTGATGAGCTCGCCGCCGCCGTGGTCCTCGAAAACGATGAAGTCCTGGAGGATGTCCAAGAAGCGTCTCTTCTCGAAGGCTCCCTTGACCAGCACGTCAAGCTGTGGCGTGGAGCCCGGCGCGGCGCTTTTGCCATCGACGGTGCGCCAGGGCATGAAACGCTCGCGGTCCGCGGTCAGGCTGCCGATGCGGGCTTCGAGGCCGTCGGAAATGACGAGGGCTTCGTTGTAGGCGAAAAGGGAGGGGATCTGTGCCTTGTAGGTTTGAAGCTGGCGGAACGCGCTCCAGATCGTGGCGTTCTCATCGGCGGGGTTCTTAAGTTCGATGACGACAAGCGGCAGGCCGTTGACGAAGACGACGATGTCGGGACGGCGGTTGTGTTGGCCTTCGATGACGGTGAACTGATTGACGGCGAGCCAGTCGTTGTTGTCGGGGTTCTCGAAGTCGATGAGCTTGGCGGCGTCGCCTGAGATCGAGCCGTCCTCACGGCGGGATTCGACTTCGACGCCGTCGGTGAGCATCTTGTGGAAGTGTCGGTTGTTGGCGATGAGAGACGGCGAGTGGGCGCGCAGGACCTTTCGGAAGGCTTCTTCTTGGGCTTCGGCGGGCAGGTGTTTGTTGAGTCGGGTTAGGGCGTTCTTTAGGCGGTCTTCGAGGACGACTTTGTCGAAGGCGTCGCGCTCGCAGGCCGGTCCTTCGGGCTCGAGGTCGGGCCCATGGGCTACGGCATAGCCCAGGCCGCTGAACCACTCGAGGCAGGCTTCTTCGACTTCGGATTCGGTGAATCTGTGTCTCATCCCAACGCCCGGTTTCCCGCATTCACCAGCTGGCCTAAGCAGTCCATCGCTCCGCGTAAACTCTCGGAATATCTTCGAGCGATCATCGGGCGCCAGCGGCTTTGTGTGAATTCTATCAACCTGGATGTGTATGCGGGCCCGACGGAACGACCGCTACCAGGTCTCGGCACCATATCTTCCCGTATAGGCCTACTTCTAGACGAGGAAGCGACACCAACCATTTCCTTCTTCGGATCTGCGAGGTCTTCGGGCGTATTCGGCACACGGGCGACGGGAACCGATAGGAAGCGAGCCAACTGCTCTTTGTCCGCTAGGAGCCACGATTCGATTTCGTGAACCGCAATGCGAAAGCAAAGATGCTGCGCTGGAGAGGGAAGCCATGTTTGTCGAAATTCAGGGGCGCAAGGAGCGTCATTGTCGAGATCCACGATCACCAGCCATAGCGCATGCCTGGCTGCGTTGTTATAGCCAGCGATGCGACTCCGAAGAGTGCCTTTCCCGTTTTTACCATAGATGGAACCGGGAGAAGCGCCTGCTTGGACGATCAATCGTTTCGCGACGGCCTCGTCCAGTAAGCCCTCGACTGCGGCAGAGACGACCACCATGTCAGAGGGAATCTCCAAACAATGAGAGCTGTTCGGCATTTTCAGGCTTGGTTCGAGGCATGACGATTTCGGGAAGCGGTACGCCTCCTTCTAGCAATTCCTTCACCTGAGCAATCGTATTGGCAGCTTTCACCTCCGAGCCTTCGTTGCCCGGCATCAACAGGGAAACCTCGTCAATACCTATGCCTTCATCCCGAAGCAGATCGGCAGAATGGGTGCTTAAAATTATTTGCCGACCAGTGTGTCGCTGAATGCGCGCAAAGAGCTGGGGGATGTAGCGTACGACTTCCGGGTGCAACGACAACTCGGGTTCCTCCAAAAGCAGGGGTCCGCTGCCATCGAGGACCGCCCACAACAACCCCAAAAGGCGCAGCGTTCCGTCGGAGAATTGATCCTCGGTCTGCCACGCTCCCTGAGGGCGCCAGTGCTGATACTTCCCGTACAAGTGCGGCGTCCCTTTCTTATCCTTATCGAGCTTGATCTCGACAAGCTGCGGAACTGCTACTCGCAAAGCCTTCTGAATCCGTCGTAAGCGCGCACCCTTGGTCTTCTCGGGAGTGTTGGCAATCTGTTCCAGAAAATCGCCGCCGAAAGGGTCGTTTCGTTTTCCCACAGAGCGATCCGGCTCCCGAACCAATTGCGGCACGATGTGAAGGTAGTGGGTTGAGGAAAAGAATTCGGAAAGATCGCGGAACTCCTTGTTCACGTTCACCTGTTCCAGGTAGGTCTGGATCAAGCGCTCCTCGTCCACTTTGTCGTCCTTGTCCGGACGCTCAAAGAGCGTGCGGCCGTTTCTGATCACGGTTTCCTTGCGTACAAACGGTCGGCGCTGGTTGTCCTGTGCAAATCGAAGCTCATACATCGTTCTGGAAATTGCGCCGTCTGCGACCTCGACCCGGATCACGATGTCCGGGTTCTGTCGCGCGGCCAAGGACCTGATTGCGGATACCCCGCCACGCGATTTTACCGCCTGCTGAAAGCCGCCGCCCACCGAGACGATGTCTCGCAGGAAGCGGAACGCGTCAAGCAAATTGGACTTCCCGGAGGCGTTTGGTCCGATGAAAAAAACGCGGTTTCCCAGGTCTATCTCGGCGCGAGGGAAGTTTCGCCAGTTTTCTAGATAAAGTTTTCTGAATTTTCGGCTGGAGCCGGGTTTTTTACCGTTTGGATTTTTGGTTGCCATTAGAGACTCCTTTTCATGCGGTGCCGGCCGAAATCTTCTCGGCGCATTTGAGTTGGTCCGCGATCTCAAGACTTGATGCGCGAGTTGCGAAAAAGTCCCCGTTCTCAGCCCATTCGAGGCAGGCATCTTCGCCTTTGGATTCAATGAATTTTGGGCTCATTTTTTCCGACAAAGCGATTGTGGAAAGCTTATCCGCTAACGCGTCCGCGAGTTTTTCATCCGTCGTTATTAAACGGAGATGGTCGTTGCTGTAGGCGAGTATGCGGTCGTTCTCTTTGATTGGGACAGGGTATCGTCCCCCCCAGAACATGTATTCCTCGGAGCGCCGAAGCAAATCCTTCTCCTTTTCGGTGAGACTAATTTCCAGGGTAGCCGCAATCGTCGAGAGGCCATGCCCGTTGCGATGCTTGAGAGGGCGGCCAGATTTCAGGAGGCCATCATTTGCCGAGATGAGACCCTTTCTCGCGCCGATGGCCTTCAAAAGGTTCTCAAAGGCGACCCCCTGGAGGAGCATCCATCCGCGAACAAGACCGAGCATTTCGACTCGGTCTTCAGTGGGGGCGTGGCCGATTTCCATCAGCCTCTTGAATATTGGCCGCGCGGCAATCCGGATGCTCTGCGCATGTTCGATCCATTGGCCGGGTTCGAGGGCGATGAGTTGGAACAAATTGTCAGATTCTTGTTGGTTGGTCATTTGGGGGATTTCGCAAGTGCTTGCAGCTTCTCGGCAAGGTAAAGGATGCGTTCCGTGATTTCCACAGCGCGGTGGAGCCGCATGCCGCGCAGAGTGGCATTTAACCTCCCTTCCGACCAAGTCCTTCCTAAAATCACGCCGTGGCGTTTCGGCTCTTTTTTCGTTAGAGAATTCCTAATCCAGTGAAAGTCCTCCAAGAGATCATCGGGGATTTCGCTATCCGAAACGGCAACGATTTCCACATAGGCATCAAAAAGTCTGGTTTTTATCTTTTCTCTGCCGACTGCTAGGCGGCGAACCGCGCACATAAATTTTTCTCTCGCGTAGAGCGATTGTTGCCCCTTGTCAGCAAGATCGAGCGTGAACTTCAGCGAGGCCTTTTCTTTGCCGACGCTCATTATCGTAATCCCTTCGCCATCGCTTCAATCAGCCCGTCTTTCGCCTCTTGTATCGCGGGAAGAAATCGCTTTGCCTTCACGCGCAGGCCGAGCGCCTTACCAAGCGGCGAGAGCGCGGCGACGAGCGGATCTTCGTGGACATGGAGTTCGGAAGGTTTGCGTCCATTCTTTTCGATCGCCTGGACGACGGCCTCGGCGATTGTCTGATGGACGGGGTGCTCCGGCGAGACGGCGAGGGCGTTTAAGATGTAGCCGCTCGGGGCGTGGGCCAACAACAGATATCGGGCGAAGTAAGGTCGCTCGCGGTCCATGATCGGGGCCGGAATAAAGAAGGCTTGGACTTCCCAGGGCGCGTCGGCTTCAAACGCGGCCAGGGCGTTCAGTTTGTCTGTAGGCAGCGAGAGCGGCGCCGGAGGTTCCGGCCGGTGAACGGGGTAGGGCTCCCAACGTGCGGTGAATCCTGGGTTTCCAGCGGCGGGAAAGTAGGCGTACACCCGCTCCGGTTGAGCATCAAGATGGATGCGGCCCGCACGCACGCCTTCGACGGCGTCACCGGCGCATCTGAGCGCAAAGGCGAGAAACACCGCTTCCTGCTCCGTCAAATGCCAGGGGAGGTGGCCCGGAAGGTGGCTGCGAAACAGCGGCCATCCCCTGCGGCCGCGGAACTTGAGACCAAGATCGCGAATGACGGCCAGGTCGGCGGCCTGGAGTTCCTTTCGCGCCGTCGTTTCGGCCATCAAGGCGTCCTGGAGGGCGAAGATGTCGTCGGTATCCTGGTCGATCTCGCCGCGCTGCATGCGCTGGTGAACATCAAAACCCCCGGTGCCGCGATAGAGGCAAAGGGAGAGGACTTGTCCGAGCGCGCCGAGGATGCAGGCGTAGCCCATTTGGCCGGTGACGGGGTCCTGGACGGCGAAGAGGGAATCGTCATCGAAGTCTTGCCAGGGTTTTAGTTCGGCGAAATGGGTGAATGTGTCGTAGAGTTTTACCCAGGTCGCGTCGGAGACGGCGGGGGGCTTAGGGGGGACGCGCGTCTCTTTAGGCCTTGTCATGTGGAGGCCTTCCATGTCATGAGCGCGGTCAAGATAGTGATGATGACGGTTAGAACTGTTATGGCGATGGTCATGCAGTGCATCTCCCGACTAATTCGTATCAATTTCTGATCGTGTTCTTCTCGGTCTCGACGGTAGATTTCCTCAAGCAAGAAGTCGGTGTGAACATTGGTATCTTTGGTGTGGTCGTCATATTTCTCGATCAGATCATCCTTGCTCATTTTCCGCAAGTTGGCATACTTTGGCGCTTTCATAATTTCTCGACATCCTTCATGCGATCTGGCCTTACGGCACGAGGTCGGGGCCGTGGGATACGGTGCAGCCAAGGTTGTCGAGTCACTGGAGGCGAGCCCCTGTGACTTCGAATTCGGTGCAGCGAGTCATGACTTCGTCTGAATATGAGTCTCAAATAGGAATGTTGCTAGTGTCGCTGCTGCGCCTACAGCGAGTTTCGCATGACGAGGTTTTAGCGTGGAAGCCTTTCCGTGCTTGCCATGGCCCGTTCCGTAAAGGTTTCGCAATTCGGCAAGCCCTTGGCAAACCGTGCCGAGATTATTGAGAAGACGCTTAATTGTATTCGCGCCTTTTGCGGAATCGGGAATTTCATTTGGAACAAGCTTTAACTCCTTCATAGCCATTTTCATGAGCGCAGGGATATCCGGTTGCCCTTCGACAGGGGCTTCTCGCTCTGCAAGGATCGTCTTGCAGCATGTCTCTATCAGTTCCTTCGCTGTGCCGATTGCAAGGCTTGGATCACAGTCAACGGCGTTCTCCATGCGCTGGATTTGGTCAGCAAGATGATTAGCGTCGAGCGCCTTCGCGTGATTTTTTAACGGCTTGAGGGCAGTGGACCCCGCAAGTAGCCGTGAGGCAATCTGACGGCATCTCTCCCCCAGACTCTTGTTCTCTGGAGTTTGATGCTCTGTCGAGGTAGATGCGTACTTCACGAGTTCGAGCAATAGTTTCCCAACGACAGGGTCCGACTCGAGCTTCCAGAAAGCCCGCAGTTTATTGGCTTTCGAGGTGCCTCCAATCTCAAATCTTTCGGAGTGGATGTCCATCTCGACGGCTTCGCCAATGAATTCACTGAAAGTCCGATCGGAAAATGTCAACACATACCCAGACGACATTCCGAAATACTGTTCGAGATCGCGCCTTTCAGTAAAGCTGAGTGAGCTCATGATATGGCCGTTTCTGCGAGATTGTCGACCCGCAGGTTTCCAGAAATCAGCTTCGGTAACAAAGCGTCACGTAGAGCAGCCAATCCCTCCGTCTCTCGGCCGGTCTGAGTAATGCGCTTTGCGACAGAAGACACGATACCGCCGAATGCCTGAAACACCGGGGTATCAGGTAGAGGGACCAGGAATTGTTCGAAGCATGAAATTGGCACGCGTTGCCGGCCGCTTGAACCTGTCATGCTCTGAATTGCATGTTGGCGGAAATCCTCGCTCCGCGCGAGGAGATACCCCCAGTATTTCGGTATGGGGGGCTTCGGACGCATCACAATGTACTCCGTCGACCCCCATCCTGTCTGGCCATCGGACAAGAAGTCCACGAGCGAGGTCTTCCCATTTTCTAGGCAGGGAGTGATGCGAGCAACTAGGGTGTCGCCGTTCTGGAACCGAGAGCCTGAGCCAAACGGCCGGAGATAGGCTCCTGTCGCATGATGGCCTCGTGTCGGCATCATTTTCATATCCAAGTAGGGAGCCTCGACGCCCTTCTTGAGGGGTCTGGGTGGGTTAAGGTCGACAACCTCGGATAGTGATTTCGCTTGCCATCCCTTCGGAATCTTCCCCATCGGCGAGTCTAGGAAGGAGTCGGGAAAGAGTGCCGCGATCTCCTCGCTCATGCCCGCGGGCTTGCGCCCCTCCATCTTGGCGCGGACGGGATCGAAATCCACGAACCAGGACTTGAAGATGGCGCGGGCCATGGCCTCCAGCGTCTCGTTTATGCGGCGGTTGAGTTCGATCTTGTCGTCGAGGGAGCCGAGGATGTCTACGATGGCGCGTTGCTCTTGAATCACGGGAAGCCGCAGGCGCATCTTGCGTGCGGAACCCACGTTGAAGTGCTGCTGGACGGCCCCCACCAAATGTGAGTTCACATGGTGCACGGCCACAGAGTTGACGTAGTAGGCCAGGAATCGCGGATCAAGATCTGACCCGCAGCGGATAATGACGAGGTCTGAGCAGTTCGCTTTGGGGAGAGTCGGCGGCACAACCGCGCAGGCACCAGGTTTGCCCGTGCGGACAATGACAACATCTCCGGGGGATAGCGTTGATTTTTTAAGGCGTGCATGGAAGTCCGGTGAGACAAACTTGAGGTCTTCCCGATTGATGGTAAGCGGGTCGACGTTTTGTGAACGAAGGAATGGGATGCCATCGGCTAAATACTCAGAGGCCATCGGTCCAACATAGCCGACAGTGACTTCCGTGGCGACCTCCTCTAACGTGGTCTCCCGCCATTCACTCATCGCGCCCAAGCTCCTTCTCAATCTCCTTCACCGTCGGCAACTTCGTCTTGAGCTTCTCCGGCAGCGACCGCGTCAACTTATACGCCGAAACCCCAATCGGCTTATGCGCGTCCCTCAGCGCATACTCGGCGATCAGCTTATTCTTCGACTTGCAGAGAATAATGCCGACGCTCGGCTGGTCGTCCTTATGCCGTAGCCGGTCGTCCACCGCTGAAAGATAGAAATTCATCTTGCCCGCGTACTCCGGCTTGAACGCCCCCGTCTTAAGTTCGATGACCACATAACAGCGCAGCCGCAGATGGTAAAAGAGCAGGTCGATGTAGAAGTCCTCGCCGCCGACCTCCAGGTGAACCTGCCGTCCCACGAACGCGAAGCCTACGCCTAGCTCCAACAGGAACTTCTGGATATGGTCGATGAGTCCCTGCTCCAACTCCCGCTCCCGGGCATCGTCGGCCAGGGTCAAAAAGTCGAAGGTGTAGGGGTCCTTGATGATTTCCTGCGCCAAATCCGACTGCGGCGCCGGCAAGGCCTTTTTGAAATTGGTGAGCGCCTTGCCCTGCCGCTTGTGCAGGCCCGACTCGATCTGATGCACGAGAACGGCGCGGCTCCAGCCGTGCTCGAGGGTTTTTTGCGCGTACAAAAGGCGCACCGCGGGATCTTTGATCTTTTGGAGGAGAACGATGTTTTGGCCCCAGGGGATTTGTCCAACAGGTTGTTGGACGATCGGCCCGTCGGGATACGCCTCCGCGAACGCCCGCATGTAGAGCAGATTCGCCCGCGAAAACCCCTTCATCTCCGGAAACGAGATGTGAAGATCTTTGGCCAATCGTGCTACGACCTTGGCGCCCCATCCTTCCTTGCTCTGACGAATCAGGATTCCTCGTCCAATGTCCCAATAGAGCCCAATCATTTCCGAGTTGGCGGAAAGGGCGGCCTTGAAGCGGGCCGAGCGAACGCGATTCTTTATCTCTTCGAGAAATTGCGGGTAGTCGGGCGGCAGCCCGCGAGGTTCTATCACGGCCCGTGATAGATTTTTCCGCTTCTTAGACGCCATACCCCACCTTCTTGAGGTTCTCGCGGATCGCCTTCTCAAGCGCCGCGGACTCGGCGAACTGATCTTTGAGTTGGGCCGTCAGACGCTTCATCTTCTCATCGAACGGCTCGCCGTCATCCTCCACCTCTTCCGCGCCCACATAGCGTCCTGGGGTGAGCACATGGCCGTGCTGCTCGATCTCCTCTAAAGAAGCGCTCTTGCAGAAGCCCGCGACATCCTCGTATTTGCCCGCGCCCTTCTCGCCCCGCCAGGCGTGGTAGGTCCGGGCGATCTTCTGGATGTCCGCATCGGAAAACTCCTTATGAGTACGGTCCACCAGCGCGCCCGTCTTACGGGCATCGATAAACAGGGTCTTTCCGCGGCGGTTCCTAAACTTGCCGTTGGACTTGTCCCGCGCTAGAAACCAAAGGCAGGCGGGTATCTGCGTACCGTAGAAGAGCTGAGAGGGCAGGGCCACCATGCAGTCCACAAGATCGGCCTCGATGATGTTCTTACGGATATCGCCCTCGCCCGACTGGTTGGAGGACATCGAGCCGTTGGCCAGCACGAAGCCGGCCGTTCCGCGCGGGGCCAGGTGATGGATCATGTGCTGGACCCAGGCGAAGTTGGCGTTTCCCGCCGGAGGGACGCAGAACTTCCAGCGCGCGTCGCCCTTAAGGCGCTCGCCTCCCCAGTCGCTCATGTTAAACGGCGGGTTGGCCAGGATGAAGTCGGCCTTCACATCGCGGTGCAGGTCACTGTGAAAGGTGTCGGCGTTTCGGGGGCCTAAGTCGGCCTCGATGCCGCGCAGGGCGAGGTTCATCTTGGCCAGCTTCCAGGTCGTAGGGTTGGACTCCTGGCCGTAGACGGAGATGTCCTTCCTGCCGCCGCCGTGAGCCAGGATGAACTCCTCGCTTTGCACGAACATGCCGCTTGAGCCGCAGCAAGGATCGTAGATCCGGCCTTTGTAGGGCTCGATCATCTCGACTAAAAGCCGGACGATGCAGCGCGGGGTGTAGAACTCGCCTCCCTTCTTGCCCTCGGCGCTAGCGAATTGAGAGAGGAAATATTCGTAGACGCGTCCCAGGATGTCCTTGGAGCGGTTCTCCTTGTCGCCAAGCCCGATAGTGCTGATAAGATCGATGAGCTCGCCGAGTTTCTGCTTGTCGAGCGACGGCCGTGCGTAGTCCTTCGGGAGAACGCCCTTAAGCGGGGGGTTCTTGCGCTCGATCTCGACCATGGCGTCGTCGATCAGCTTGCCGATCGTCGGCTGCTTGGCCTGGGCTTGAAGCGTGGACCAGCGCGCCTTGGGCGGGACCATGAAGACATTGGCGGCCTTGTATTCGTCGGGGTCCTCGATGACCTCTTGCCGATGCCCGGGCTCCCGAACGAACATGGCCCCGCCGGGGCGGGAGACCTCTTCGTTGAGAAAGCTTCGATGTTCTTCGAATGCGTCCGAGATGTACTTGAGAAAGATGAGGCCGAGAACTACATGCTTGTACTCGCCGGGGTCCATGTGCCCGCGCATCTTGTCGGCGGCCTGCCAGAGCTTCTCCTCGAAGCCGAGGCTCGCGCCGTTGTTTTTCTTTCCTTCTTTCTTTCGGGTCTTTGCGCGAGCCATCAAATCCTCTGGTACTTTGTCCCGCGCGCTTTAAGTACCTCGGTGCGCAGGAAAATCCAAGCCTCGTTGCCGCCGATCTTGCCCCAAGGCTTGAGCTTGCCCTGCCCGATCCATGAGTAGAGGGTAGGCCGGCTGATTTTAAGAAGCTCGCAGGCTTCCCGGGTGCTGACGATATCTTGTGGGCGCATGGGAATATTCAACCAAATTTAATATACCGGTAAAACTTTTGCAGGAGCGTCTCGGGGGGATTCTCGTCCCCGTTGCCTTGAAGGCGCCTCGGGACGCGGGTATACTGTGAAGATGAGGCTGATTTTCGCGCTTGCGATCCTGTGTTCCTTTTGTTCCGCGCCTCGCGCCGAGGACCGCGACGAGACCTACGAACGGTCGAAGTACATCGCTCCCGCCCAACTGGACGGCAGCCATTATCTGTTCGATCATAACGGCCGTCCGACGCGGGCTCAGAAGAAGAAGGACGAAGAAAAGGCGGTCAAGAAGAAAAAAGAGGAAAAGAAGCGCAAGAAGCTCACGCATAAGCCGCGCAAGCGCCGCCCTAAGAAACCGGTTTCGAGCAAGAGTTCCAAGGAGCGCAATCCTCCCGCTTCGAGCGAAACCGCTTCCGAGGATTTCCCTCCCGAGGACGCGCAAGAACCGCCCGACGCGCAAAAACCGTCCGACGCTCAAGAGCCGCCCGACGGGCCTCCCCAGGGGGGGCAGGGTTTGGACTACGGGGCGGTGAACGTCGAAGACGATCAAAAGGTCGCGATTCCCGGCGGCAGCGGGGCGGCGACCGAGGAGCCTTTCCGGCCGAGTCCGCCGGAGTCGGAAGGAGCCGACGAATAGGAGCCGCGTCGTGAAGACGCGCTCTCGACTCGCGCTTCGTTGGGCCCTGTTCTTTTCGGCGGGCTCTTTTTTCCTTTATTTCGTGTTTATCGACAGCGGCTCGATGTCCGCGCTCGGTGGGTTTTTCGTCACGGGCGGGCTTTGGTATTGGCGTGAGCGCCGCAAGATGCGGGAACTGGACGCCCCGCGTCCCCGATAACCTGCGGCAAAGTGAAGCGGAAGGTCGCGCCCTTCCCCGGGGTGCTTTCAGCCCACATCATCCCGCCGAGGATTTCAACGAACGACCGCGCCAAGGGCAGACCCAATCCCGTTCCGTCCTCGCGTTGTGCGCCCTTCTTCCCCTGCACGAAGTAGCGAAAGACGCTCTTAACTTCATCGGGCGACAGGCCCGGGCCGGTGTCGGAAACCGAGAAGACGACGCTGCCCGCGAGATCCCGGGTCCCCCTCTCCACGGAAACGACGATCGCGCCCCCTTCGGGCGTGAACTTCAGGGCGTTGGAAATGAGATTGGTCAGCGCCTGCACGGTTCGTTTGGAGTCGGTCAGGACCTGCGGGAGATTTCCGCTCGCGCGGACGCTTAGGGTGATCCGTTTGTGTTCGGCCCAGGGCTGCAGAAAGAGAACCGTGTCGCAGGCGATGCGGGTCGGATCGCTCGCACAGGGCTTCATGCGCATGCGGCCGGCCTGAATTTTGGAACTGTCCATGACATCGTCGATGAGCAAATTGAGCCGTTCCGCGTTGCGCAGCGCGACCTCCAACAGGTGATTTGACGGGGATTCGACCGCATTCCCTTCCTGTTCCTGCAGCAGCTTCAGCGCGCAGAGAATCGAGGTCAACGGGGCGCGGAGTTCGTGGGTGAGGAAGGCGGCGGTCTTGGAGCGGTTGTCGGAGTTCGGCGTCATGCCCTCAGCATAATGCGCGCGGCAGGCTGAAACACGAAGAGATATCGAAGAATCCTCGATTTGCTGTAAATGCAACTATTTCCTATATTTTTTACAATGCGAACACCCGTTACGATCCTCTCGGGCTTTCTCGGCAGCGGAAAGACCTCGCTGTTGAACCATATTCTCGCGGGACATCCCGGGGCTCGCATCGCTGTCTTGGAAAATGAATTCGGGGAGATCGCCGTTGACTCCGAATTGATCTCCGCGGTGCAGGAAGACGTCATCGAACTGACCAACGGCTGCGTCTGCTGCAGCGTTCGAGGCGACCTGACAACGGCGTTTGAAACGCTTGCGGCCCGCATGGAGGCGGGCGATCGGTTTGACCGGGTGCTGATCGAGACCACCGGTCTCGCCGATCCCGGGCCGGTGGCTCAGCTGTTTTTGATCGAAGGGGCGGCGAAGCGGCATTTTCGTCTCGACGCAGTGCTCACCGTCGTCGACGCCCGGCAGGCGCTCGACGGAGTCGACGACCGAGGCGAATCCAAGGCGCAGATCGCGCTGGCCGATGCGCTGATCGTCAATAAAACCGATCTGGCTTCCCCGCAGGAGCTGGATGGACTCGAACGTTGGTTGGGGGCGATGAATCCCGGGGCGAAACGCCTGCGCGCCAAGCACGCCGCCGTCGCTCTCACGGAGATTCTCGATATCGAAGCGTTCGATCTTTCCCGGGCGGCGGCGAGCGCGGAGCATGCCGAGGCGGGATTCGAGCACGATGACGCGATCGGGTCGGTCGGCGTGCGGGCGTCGGGCGATCTCGATCGGGACCTGTTCATCGATTGGATCGCGGGGGTTCTCTCGGAGTACGGGCCGCGGATGCTGCGGATAAAAGGAATCCTCGCCTTTCCCGGCGCCGACAAGCGCTTCGTATTCGAAGCGGTGCAAATGCTCAACGATTTGCAGGAGGGGCGCGCCTGGGAGACGGCGGCGCGTGAATCCAAAATGGTGTTTATCGGCACGGACCTTGACCGCGCGGCGCTGCAGCGCGGGTTCGCCGGCTGCGTCAGGTTCTCTTAATCAGCATCCGCAGAGCGGAGGAGACGGCCAGCGCTGCGCACGCGGCGCAGACGATCACGGGCCCCAGCGGCAGGTCTCGCGTATACGAGAGCCAGAAACCCGCGAACGCGCTTGTCCCTCCGCAGAGAGACGAGAGCAGAGAGAACGAGAGCATCCCCCGCGCCCACGGCAGCGCCGCCAACGGCGGGATCACCAGAAGCCCGAAGATCACCAGCGGTCCGACGGTCATCACGCCGAGCGAGACCGTCAGGCCGACGATCAGGTAGAGGAGCAGATCCCAGCCGAGGGCGCGCCGTCCGAGCACGACCGCCATGTCGCGATCGTACGACACCAAAGAGAACTCGCGCTGAAACGTCAGCATGCAGAACGCGACCCCGGCGAAGCAGTAGAGCATCGCGTGAAAGTCCGACTCCGAGATCGAGACGATTTCGCCGCGCAGCAGTCCCATCAATTCCGTCTCGCCCGCGGCGTTCCAGGAGACAAAAAGGATCGCCGCCGCCGCCGCGAGAGCGTACAGCACCCCGACGCGCCCCTCCGAAGAGCCGTCTCCCTTGCGCTCCAGCGCGGCGAGCGCGAGGACGGCGGCCAAGGTGAACGCGACGGCGGCCGCGATCGCCAAATGCCGCTCATGACTCTCGCCTCCGCTGAGCAATCCGAAGCCCAGTCCCTGCAGCATGAACGCGAACGCGATGCCCGCGGCCGAGACCTGGGGCAAGGCGATCCCCCAGAACACGAGCCTGCGCAGCACGAAGTACACGCCGACCAGCGGGCAGACGAGTCCGACCACGAGGCTTCCGTAAACCGCGTGATGGAGCAGGAAGCCGGGGCTGAAGATGTGCGCGAGCGTTTCCATCACAGTTCGCTTCGAAACACTTCGCTGAGCCGGCCCGAGCTGAGCATTTCCTCGGCCGGTCCGGTCTCAACGCGGCCCTCGTCGACCCAGGCGATGTCGGTGAACAAGCCCTTTTCCGCGCGGACGCGGTGGCTGATCATCAGGATCGTCAAGCCGTGCGTCTCCTTAAGAGTCTTGAGCAGTTCGAGCAGCGCGTGCTGCGTGGTGATGTCGATGCCGGCTAGGGGCTCGTCGAGCGCAAGCAGGTTCGGTTCGGCGGCCAGCGCGCGCGCGATCAGAACGCGCTGCTTCTGCCCTCCCGACAGGGCGCTGTAGGGCTTCCCCGCGAAATTCGCCGCGCCGCATTCCCGCAGGCAGCGCCGCGTGAGTCCCTGGGACGCGGAGCGCCCCGGCAGCAGGCCGGGTTGGATGCGCCGGTAGGTTCCCATCACCGCGACGTCGAATGCGGACAACGGATAAATGGGATCGAGCTTCTCTTTCTGCGGGACATACCCGAAGCGGACGTCGCCGCGCGCGACCTTGCCGCGCAGGCAGGGGATCAGCCCCAGCATCGTCTTCAGGACCGTCGTCTTGCCCGAGCCGTTATGGCCGAGTACGCCCCAAAAGGAACCCGGTCGGATCTCGAGGTTCACGCCTTCGACGACCGCGGCGCCGCCGTAGCCGAGAGAGGCGCGCTTGAAGCGGATCAAGGGTCCGGTCGGGGTTTTCACCACCGTCTCATTCTACATCTTTCCCGATTTTTGCCGCGGTGAGCAGCGCGTCGAGGTTGTGTTCGATCGCGCCCGCGAAGGTTTCGGTCTCGGGGAACGCGCCGGCCATCGTGCCGATCACCGCGATCCTGGCGCCGGTTTCCCGCGCGAGCCATTCGGAGGTCTTCGACTCGTATTCCTGTTCGCGCACGATCAAAGACACCTTTTCCTTTTTCATCTTTTGCACGAGCTTCTCCAGATGCGTCGGCGTCGGCGCGATGCCGGGTTTGAGCTCGACCGTGTCGACGAAGTCAATGCCGGTGAAGCGGCCCAGATAGGCCGTGTCCTTGTGATAAGAGACGGCTTTCACGCCCTTGAGCGGCGCGGCCTTCTTTTTCCATTCGCTCAGCTTCGCGTCGAGCTCCAAGAGATAAACCTTCAAGTTCGCGTCGTAGTCCTTCGCATGCGCGGGATCGACGCGCTTGAGCCCGTCGGCGACGCTGCGCGCGATCACCGGGCCGTTGTCGGCGCCCATGTTGTAGTGCGGATTCCCGAGGGGATGAATCTCGCCCTCGGCGCGGCTGAGCGTGTCGGGCTTTTGCAGCACCCGGACCCCCGTCGAGGCGTCGATGCAGCCGGAACCGGCGCAGGTGCGGGTCCAGTCCGCGCTCATCTTGGGATTGCGGGCGACCTCGAGCAGTCCCGGCAAGAAGGAGTGCTCGCTTCCCATGCCCAGATAGACCACCGCGTCGGCGCGGTTAAGCCGGGTCACGAAACTCGGCCGCATCTGAATCTGATGGATGTCCTCGGTCCCGCGCGCGAGGCCCTGGACCGCGACACGATCGCCTCCGACCCGTCCGACGATATCGACGAGGTCGGGAACGGTCGCGACGACGCGAATCTTCGCCTCGGCGCGCGGCGCGGCCGCAGCGAGCGCGGCCAGAGGAAGCAGCAGGAATTTAAGTTTCATCGATTTCTCCATGAGGATGGGGTCAGCGGTCGCGGAAGCCGTGCACGTGGCGGCCGATGAAGGCCGTCCACTGCAGGGTCACAATGTCGTTGCGGCGCGAGCCCGGAACAGTGTCGGTCCTGCGCGCGTACGAGGCCCGCAGCCGTTGGAACTCGGTCGCGTACCAGGTCGCGGTCAGCGTGAGCGTCTTCGCGTTTCGGCGCGGGTTGTCGAGGTTTTCGGTCAGGTCGAAAAGAACGCTGCCGCGCCAGCGGCGGCCGAACTTCGCCTGTACGAACGAGTAGCCCGAGAAGGCCCGGGTCCGGTCGGTTGGAAGCTGCGTGCTGTCGTCGAAGCGGCGCTCGTTGTTGACCAGCACCTCCGTCCCCCAGAGAAGTCCCCGGTAGATGCCGCCGCTCGTCGGTTCGTAGCGGTAGGTCAGGTCGACTCCGCTCAGCGTGCGCCAGGTATTCTTCTTCGTCACTTCGGCGACGGCGTTTCCGCTCGCCGCCAGGTCCTCGGTAACCGTGCGCCGCGGGGTATAGGCGGTGCCCGCGCCGAGTTGGACGGTGTGGTCGGATCCGAGCTCGAACGACGTGGCGAGCCGCCCGAGGTAGGTGAACTTGGCGAGGTTGCGCGACGGGTCGTTGGCCTCGCGATCGTTCTCGCCGCCGATCTTGTTGTACATGCCGAGGGTTGCCGCCAGGTACGGACCGAACGGCAGCAGATAGCTCGTCTCGATGCCGTCGGCCTGGGATTCTCCGCCGATGTACTCATTGATGGAGGCGGGGCGGTCCGTGACCGGCAGTGCGTCGTCGTGGAAGTGACCCATACGGCCGAAGTCGGCGAAGAGGCGCCCCCCGCGCACCGTGAGATTCCATGGGAGTGCCGTGGTCTGGAGCGCCATCTCCTCGACTTCGACCTCGGAGGCGCCGGCGTTGATGATCGCCCAGCCCTTGGTGAACGGGTCGATCGGGGCTTCGAGGTTGAGCTCCGCCGTGCGGAACTCGAAGTTCGCCTTGTCGTCGGCGAAACGCCCGACTTGGTCGAGCGCGAGGCCGATCGCGGGGTTGAAGGCGTTTAGGGAGGTTTTTGCCGGGGCGCCTTCGAGTTTCTCAAGTCTGCGCTCGAGTTCCTGCAGCCGGTCGGCGACCGGAGGGGTCTGCTGGGCCGAGGCGCGAAGCGGGGCGAGCAGGAGTATCGAGATCAAGAGGGTTCGCATAGATTTCTCCAAAGACGGATTCGCTGCTGTCGTAGCCGACGCGACCGATGGAGGGCGCGCGGGCGTCCGTGAGGACGAAAGGAGGAAGTCAGGCGAGGGCGGGTGGGCCGCGGGGCGGCGCTCCAGGGAGCGCCGGGGACTGCGTCAAATCGCAGAGTGGGGGAAGGTCCGCGGCGCGCGGCGCCCCGCGGGGGTGGAGCCGGGTCGTCGTGTGCAGCGGGGATCCGCCCCGGGACAGAAGAAGGCAGAACGCGCAGTCGGTCTCGGTATGATGCTTGTGAGCGTTCTTGTCCGAGACCGCGGAGTCGGGGTCGGTGCTCTCCGTAGAGTGGTGAAATGAGGATTCGACGAGGCCGACGCGCCATTCGTGCAGAATGGGAATCAAAGACTGGTTCGCGAGAAGAAGCGTTGCCAGTACGAATGCGCGGCGGAGACGAAAGGCCCTCATGAGTTGATAACAAATTATCAACTAATAGAGACCTTCCGTCAACCCCGCAGCCCGCTCCTTTTATAGAATGCGGACAGACTTCGTCTACGAGGGTATCCCGATGGCTAAACAAAACTTCAGAATCGAACGCGACAGCATGGGGGAGATGCAGGTTCCGGCCGACGCGTTGTGGGCCGCTCAGACCCAGCGTAATATCGGCAATTTTCCCATCAGCGGCCAGCGGTTCCCTCGCGCGTTTCTGGAGGCGATCGGCTTGGTGAAGGGCTGCTGTGCCGCCGCGAACGCTCACTTGGGACTGATGAAGAAAGACGTGTCCGCCGCGGTGCAGAAGGGATCCTGGCAGGTCGCGGCGGGGGACTACGACGACCAGTTTCCGCTCGATGTCTTTCAGACCGGTTCGGGGACGAACACCAACATGAACGCCAACGAGGTGATCGCCGCGCTCGCGTCGAAGCATCTGAAGGCCAAGGTTCATCCGAACGATCACGTGAACATGTCGCAGTCCTCCAACGACGTGATCCCGACGACGATCCACGTCGCGGCTCACCTCCAGGCGACGAAGAAGCTGATCCCGGCCCTGAAGCACTTGGAGAAGACGATCCGCGCGAAAGCCCGCAGCGTCGACTCGGTCGTGAAGACCGGGCGCACGCATTTGATGGACGCGATGCCCGTGCGCATGAGCCAGGAACTCGGCGCGTGGGCGACCCAGGTCTCCAACGGCGTGAAGCGGCTCGAAGCCTCTCTCCCGCGCGTCGCGGAGCTCGCGATCGGAGGGACCGCCGTCGGCACGGGGATCAACGCCCCGAAGGCCTTCGGTCCAAAGGTCGCCGCCGAACTCAAGAGGCGGACCGGGATCGCGTTTAAGGCCGCCCCCGACCGTTTTGAGAAGCTCGCCGCGCAGGACGCCTCCGTCGAGCTTTCGGGCCAATTGAAGGTGATCGCCGTGAGCTTCATGAAGATCGCCAACGATTTGCGCTGGATGAATTCGGGTCCGAACTGCGGCCTGGGCGAGATCGTTCTCCCCGGACTCGCGCCGGGTTCGAGCATCATGCCCGGAAAGATCAACCCGATCATTCCCGAAGCGACGACGATGGTTTGCGCACGCGTGATCGGCAACGACGCGACGATCGCGATCGCGGGACAGTCCGGAAACTTCGAACTCAACGTGATGCTCCCGGTCGTGGCGTTCGACCTGCTGCAGTCGATCGAACTGCTCGCCAACATCGCGGTGCTGCTCGCCGACAGGGCGATCGCGGGGTTCATCGCCAATAAAAAGAAGGTCGGCGACCTCGCGGAGATGAATCCGATTCTGGTGACGGCGCTCAACCCGATCACGGGCTACGACCTCGGCGCGAAGATCGCCAAGCGTGCCTACGCGGAGGGCCGCAAGGTGAAGGACGTGGCCGCGGAGATGACGACCTTGGCCAACGGGAAGCTCGATCGGCTGCTCGATCCCGCTTTGCTCACGCACGGGGGCGTCCGGAAGACGTGAGCCCGCTTCCCGCGGACTTCGATCCGAACGCCGCCGCCGCCGGCGACGAAGGAATATTCGGTCTTCCGTTCTCGGAAAGCGAGGCGGCCTTGGTGTATCTGCCCGTCCCTTGGGAGGTGACGACCTCCTACGGGCGGGGCACCGCCGACGGACCCGCGGCGATCGCGAAGGCGAGCGCGCAGATCGACCTCTACGACGCGGACGTTCTGAACCCCTACGAAGCGGGCTTGTTTCTCAGGCCCGAAGATCCCGCGATCCGCGCGCTCAACGACGGAACGCGGCCCGATGCCGAGAGGATCATCGCGGCCGGCGGACCCGTGGAGGGACTCGAATCGGTGCTCGAGCGCGTCAACACGGCGGGCGCCGAACTCAACGAGCGCGTCTATGCGGCCGCGAAGGAATTGCTCGACGCGGACAAGATCGTCGGCCTGGTGGGCGGAGACCATTCGACGCCGTTCGGCTCGATTCGGGCCCACGCCGAGCGGCATCCCGGCATGGGCATTCTGCATATCGACGCTCACTCGGATACGCGCGACGCGTACGAGGGGTTTACGTGGTCGCATGCGTCCATTTTGCGCAACGTGCTGGACCGGATTCCGGGGCTGTCGACGACGGTACAGGTCGGTATTCGGGATTTCTGCGAGCAGGAAGCGGAGTATTGCGCGAAAAACGAAGCGCGCTTGAGGGTGCATTACGACCGCGACTTGAAGGCGAAGGAATACCGCGGCGAGCGTTGGGACGGCGTTTGCGAAAGCCTCGTCGCAGGTCTTCCTGACACCGTCTACATCACCTTCGACATCGACGGACTCGACCCTCGCTTCTGTCCCCATACCGGAACGCCGGTGCCGGGCGGTCTGGACTTCAGCCAGGCGAATCATCTTCTCGGCGCGGTCGTCCGCTCAGGCCGTACGATCGTCGGTTTCGATCTCAACGAGGTCGCCCCGGGGCCCGGCGGCGATGAGTGGGACGCGAATGTCGGCGCTCGCCTGCTCTACAAGCTTTCGGCTTGGACGCTGGCGAGCCGCGGTTTGGCGAAACCGCGTCCGTGAACGGCGCTTCGGACGCGCTCTACCGCTGCCGCGTTTGCGGTTGGCGTCACGAGACCCCGCCCTGGGGACTTGATGGGAAGACGCCCTACTTCACGCATTGCGATTGCTGCGGCAACGAGGTCGGTTGGCAAGACCGCACGCCGGAACTCGCGCGCAAGACGCGCGCCGCCTGGATCGGGCGCGGCGCGCCGTGGTTTAGCCGGTCGATGAAGCCCGAGGGTTGGAATCTTGAGCGGCAGCTCGAGGAAGTGCCGGAGAAATTCCGCTAGGTTTTAATCAGCACCGGCTCGTCTCGATCCGGTCCGTAGTAGATCGCGGGGACGGCGCGCGGTCCCTCGCCGTTTCCCGGGTTGCTGATCTTCTGGAGGGTTGCTCCGTTTCCGCTGAGAACGGACTCGCAGAACCGGACCTGGGTGCCCAGTACGCTCATGCCGGGAGTTCCCATGTGAAAATTCTTCTTGCCGTTGAGGTATAAGCCGTCGGACCGGACTTCGCGTCTGTTGTTGTCCCCGAAATTCGCGACCGCGAGCGGCACCCCTTCTCCGGCGTTCGGGTTGGCCATCCCCAGCACCGCGTTGTGGTTTCCGTTGTAGCAGATCAGGCCCTGTCCTTCCGCGCCTTGGGAAATCTCGTCGCAATTCACGTTCCCGAGCCCCTTCGACCGCGCGGCCTCTAAGATCACCTGTCGAACGCGCTGCAGACCGGGGACGGGGCCTCCGCTCATCGCGGCCTTGATGACGGCGCTGTCGCTGAGATTCCCGCAACCCGGTGCTCCCGCTTGGGCGAGCGGAACGGAGAAGGCGGCCAGAGCGAAAATCAGCAGGGGGCGCATCGCTTCTTAGTGTAGTCCCGATCCCGGGAATTTCAAGGGCCTTTTTCAGGAACTTCGGACCTCCGGTTGCCCGGATTAGGTAGAATGTCGAAGAAGGGGACGAGGGCGAGTGGCGGAACCGGCAGACGCAGCGGACTTAAAATCCGTGGACCGAAAGGTTTTGAGGGTTCGAGTCCCTCCTCGCCCAAAAACATAATGAAAATAGCGATTTACGCATGGAAGTTCATCATTTTAGGAACAACGGCCGCCGCCGCCGGCGTCGCCTTATACCGCCTAAAAGGGCTGAATGCCGGGTTGGCGCTCGCCTCCTTGGGCGTGTTGTTCGCGCTGTTCTCGGCGTATTTCTTCCGCGACCCGGACCGGCCCCTGCCGACCGACCCCAACAAGCTCTATTCCTCGGGCGACGGCGTGATTATGAGCGTCGCCCGCGAGGGGCCGGGCGGCGTCACCACGATCCGGACCTTCCTTTCCGTCTTCGACGTGCATGTCCAGCGCCTGCCGTGTTCGGGCAAGGTCGAAAAGGTTCAATACGTGGACGGGTCCTTCGTCGCCGCGATGAAGCAGCCGGAATCCTTCCACAACGAGCGCAGCATCGTTTCGATCGCCTGTGAGGGACGCGGGACGATCGTCGTTGAGCAGATCGCCGGACTGATCGCTCGCCGCATCCGCTGCTGGATCGGAGCGGGAGACGCGGCCGTGGCGGGCGAGCGCTACGGCCTGATTCAATTCGGATCGCAAGCCGCCGTGCATATGCCCGACGGAGCGCGGCCTTTGGTCAAGGCGGGAGACCGCGTCGTGGGGGGCGTCACGCCCATCGCAGAATGGATCGAGCGAAACTAAAACGCGGCGGGCAGGTTCTGGCGCCTTCCATCTTCACGATGGGAAACATGGCCTGCGGGTTCTACGCGATCATGTCCGCGCATATCGGCAATTTCACGGGGGCCTCCACCGCGATTCTCGGCGGCATCGTGTTCGACATGCTCGACGGACGCGTCGCCCGATTGGTCCACGGGGAGAGTTCTTTCGGCGTTGAGTTCGACTCGCTTGCGGACTTCTTGACCTTTTGCGTGACGCCGGCCTACATGATGTGCGCGCTGCTGCTCAAAGACTACGGTCCGGTCGGCTACGGGGCGTCGTTTCTCTTCGCGTTGTGCGGGGGCCTGCGCTTGGCGCGATTCAACGCCGACGCGCAGGCGGGGGAGGGATCGAAGAAATTTTTTCAAGGTCTCCCGACGCCGGCCGCCGCGGGATTCTTGGCGAGCTTCGTACTCCTTTACGAGATCGTCGAGCAGGGAAAGAGCGTTCATACGCTTTCCTTCCTGATGGGCATCGTTCCGCTGATCGCCGCTTTGGGGCCGTTTCTGATGATCGCGTTGGCTTTTCTGATGGTTTCGAATGTCCCTTACGGGGCGTTCAAGCAGCAGAACGCGTTGAACCCGCAGAGCGTGAGGCTGATGCTGCTGGTCGCGTCGGTGCTGACCTTGCTTTACTTCTACCCCGAGAACGCGCTGTTCTTGATCACGCTTTCCTACGTCCTTTCGGGACTGTTCGGGGCCCTGCTTCATCTGTTTCCTCAGAAGCCTTAAGCGTCACGACCAGAACGCGGCCGTCGCAATAAAACGGGTAGCCCTTGTCGTTGCGTCCTTCGCGAGGGATTCGCCTGCAAGGGCGCAGTTCGGTCGATTCGACCCCGTGCCCGCGTTCGATCGTCGCGCCGATGAAATCGCGCTCCTTATCGATGTCCGGGTCGGGGCGATGGGAGAGATCCCGCAGGCGGGAGTCCAGGTCGTAGTTCCCGCTTCCCCACCAGAACGGGCGGCCCGACGGATTGCTCGCGTTGAGTCGCCAAAGACGGAAGTGGTGGCGCTCGTGGATGGCGCGCACCGGGATCGCCCAGTTGTGGTCCTGAATCCGGTCTTCCACGCGATAGAGATTCATGGGAGGAAAGCGCGTCAGGCGTTTTCCCGAAAGGAGGTCGGCGATCCCCAGCGCGATCGCGGCCGGGATCGAACGGGGGATGCGATGCCAGCCGCCCGTTTCGAGCGTGCGCACGACGGCCTCTTCGGAACCGATCCACAGCAGGTTCCAAGGGTCGCCTGGTTTTCCGAAACGCCCGACGCTTCGCGTCTGAACCGAGCCGAAGAGTTCCTCGACGGTCACTTCGCCTTTTGAGGCTTGTAGTACTTCTCGACCATTTCGGGAAGCCAGGCCTTGATTTGATCCTGGCGCGTGCGGCTGGTCGGATGGGTGCTGAGGAATTTCTCCAGGTCGCCGCCGCGTTCCTTTTGGACGCGGGTCGCCGCTTCCATCCGCTGCCAGAATTGCAGGGCTTCGACGGGATCGTAGCCGGCCTTCGCCATCAGGATCATGCCGATCTGATCGGCTTCGCTCTCGTTTTTGCGGCTGTAGGGAAGCAAAACGCCGACGCCCGTTCCGATCGCGTAGAGCTGCTGATAAAGATTCGCCTGCGCGGGAGTTTCGGCGCCGACGGCCGCGCTCAGCAGTTGGCCGCCGGATTGGACGAGCATCCCTTGACTCACCCGTTCCGCGCCGTGGCGCGCGAGGGCGTGGGCGATCTCGTGACCCATGACGACGGCGACCCCCGCCTCGGTCTCCGCCACGGGAAGGATGCCGGTGTAAAACGCGACCTTGCCGCCGGGGAGACAGAACGCGTTGATCTGCTTGTCGTCCTCGACCAGGTTGAACTCCCATTGAAAATCCGGCCGGTCGGCGTGCTTGGCGATCTTGCGCCCGACGCGTCGGATCATGTCGACCTTCGCCGTGTCGTTGGAAAGTTTGGCGTCTTTGAGAATCTGCTTATAGGCCTGCTCCCCCATCTGCTTCTCCTCGGCTTGGGAGATAAGCAGCAATTGGCTGCGTCCGGTGTACTGCACGGTTTGGCAGGCGGTCGCCAGGGCGAGCGCGGCGAGCGGTGCGGCGACGCGCCATCGTCGGTTGATCATGCGGATAGTATAACGAATCAGGGCATGTACGACGGAGCGCGGAATCGGCCGGAGGCGTTTCTGGCGTTCTCGTGCGGGGAACGGGCCTGCTGCGCTTTCGAGCGGGCCTGCCGCGCGCGGCTCTTGAATTCCTGCGCCTTCTGCTTCATCTTTTGCTGGAGATCTTTCGCTTTTTGGACGGATTTCTTTTTCATCTCTTCGCCTTCTGTGACGAGTTTCTCGCCGTCCTTCACGTCGTTGTTGCCTTGTTCGATCAAAGAGGTCCCGGAGCCGGGGCTGATCGCGTTGAGCGCCTCGCCCTGCGCAATTTCGCCTTCCCCGAGCTTTTTCTTCGCTTCTCCTTCTTTCACCTTCGCCTTGCCCTCGTCGTACATCTGCTTGACCGGGCCTTTTACGAGACGGCATAGATCGTTGATTGATTGGTTCGCGGTCTGTCCCTGCTGTTGGGTCTGATCCAGTTTATCGGCGGCGCCCTCGCTCGATTTTATCGCGTTTTCGGCGGATTGTTCGGCGCCCCGTCCGTCTGCGATGGACTTTCTCAGCTGCGGGTGGTAATGCCGGTACTTCGCCCATTCTCCTGCGACGAGATTATAGGCGTCGGCGCTGCCTGAATTGTTTTTCGATTGCGTGAACGAGCCGATGTCGCGAAGCTTGGGGACCGCGGAATCGAGCGTGGCGATGTTCCCGGCCATCGCGTTCGCCGCAGCGTCGGCTTCGCTTAGTTGAGCCCGCCAACGGCCGTGTCCGTGGCGCGCTTGCGAGAGACCGCTTCGGTTCGGGCGGGAGAATCGGGTTTCCCGAGGCGTGCAGTTGGGCGGCTCGGTTGTGACGCTGTCGGCCACGCCTCCCAATTTCCCCGCGTTGCCGTGGTACTCTTTCGCCTTCGAGTCGTTTTCCTTGCTCCGTAGGCGGCCGCGGGTTGATGGTTGAGAGAATTGATCTGTTGCGGGGTCGAGACGGGGCTTGTGCGCATTTGACCGTAAACCTTCGATTGTCGAGAAGGAGCCGGCGCGGTGATGCCCGCGCCGGTGCTCATGTTTGAGGTTGGAACGACTCCGGAAAGGCCCGAACTAGAAAGGCCGGAGGCCGCGCCTGAGGGTTGGGAGTACGGCTGGAGCGTCTGAAAATCACTTCCCTGCATTTCGGGAAAGTCGCTTTGAAACGCGGAGTTGGCAGGAGAGCTGAGCGGACGAAGTTTCGGCTTGGGGACGGGTTTTTTGGGGGCCGCCTGAGAGACGGCCGCAAATCCTGAAAACGCGACCCCCGCGGCGATCGCCGCCGCGCAGCACCTCTTCCTCATAAAGATAGTCTGCTTGATTTAGATTCCGTGTCAAGGGACCGCTACCGTTTCTTAACCCGCGGTCCCTTGACAGCGGGTTCGGGGCGGCGCAACACTCTATCGCGAGGATATTATGAGTCGAAAACTGATTCCTTTGATGCTGGGGTTGTGTTTTTTGGGCGGGTTCTCCGGCTGCGGCGGGAGCTCCGCCGACGCCACGCAGTTGGCCAACGAGCGCGAGGCCCGCAAGAACGAAATCGACGAACTGCAGAAGAAGCAAAACGCCGGGACGATCACGCCCGAGGAAGAGGCGCGGTTGGCGCAATTGTACAAGGAGCTGGAAGAAGAAGGGGAGAACCCGGCCGACGCCGGCTAGCGCTTCGGGGACTTCAACTGCTTTTCGAGCTCGAGCAGTTTGGGATCGAGATTCATCATCTTTAGCGTTTGCGCGCTCGAGGGAGGGGCCGTCAGGCCCTTCCCTTTCGCGTTGATTGCCCCGAGCGACCCCAATCCCGGGATCGGCAGCGCGTCGATGTAGGGTTTCAGGCTGAATTCCTGGGTAACCGCCTTCGCCGCCCGCATGACGGAAGAAGAGCTCATCATCGAGTGGACGAAGGCGGCGACGTCCGACTCGGCGATGTGCTTTTTCGCGACGGAGCCAAACGCCGGGGATTTTACGGTTTCCACGACGAAGCGGACGGGGTTGCGATGCTTCGTATAGTAGCGCTCGTTGACGCCGCGCAGCGCCGGATCGGCGAGGAAGTCCCGTTTCACGGCGTTCAGCGACTTGGAATCCTTAAAGCGTTTGGAATTCTTCATCCGGAAAAAAGCGTCTTCCGCCTTCTTCATTAACTTCCACGTGGCTCCGCCGCGCTCCGAGGAGGCGGGCGCGGGAGTTTTCTTCGGGACGGCGCGAAACTCGTCGGAATCCGCCTCCGGCTCGGGCAGGATTTCAAAAGGCGACTTTCTCGGGGCGCGCGTGTCCTGCAGGTTGTAGAGCTGATCGCGCAGTTCATCCCCCGCCCGCGCCTCATCGAAAACGCTGCCGCCTTCCGCAACCGGAGCCGACGCCCGTTTCTGAGGGGCCATGAGAATCCACGCAGCAACGACGGCCGCGACGCCCATCGCGCAGACCACCAAGAGCGCCGCGAATCGTCCCGCTCCGGATTCCTCTTCCGCTTCCCGTTCGTTCATGCGCCGGTTCCCTCGTCCACGTTGTCGACTTCCTGGGTCAGACGGTCGGCGGTGTCGAGCGCGATGGAAAGCACGAGGTCGTACGCGACGGGGGCGTCCTCCCGGAAGAAGCGGTCCGAGACTCGGCGCGCCACGATTGCGAACGGGGAGGACTCGAGCGTCTTGCCGCCGTCGTCGAAGGACCCGTAGTACGGCTCAAGAGGATCCCGCTCGGGACGGAGGTCCTCCCAAATCCGCCGCCCCTCGGGCACGCCGGCGAGTTCCTCGCGCAAACTCAGCAGGCGGCGGGTTTCCGTTTCAACGAAAAGCGCCCGCAGGGAGTCGTGCACGCGCTCGAAGAAGCTGCGGTCGCGGTGCTCCTTGTCGCGCAGCGAGGAGAAGATGAGAAACAAGTGGAAGCGGTCGATCTCCGCGGCGATCGCGGGCCGCAGCGGGAGAGGCACGCGGTCGCGAAGACGGGCGTCTTTGCAGAGCAGTTCCACCGCGCGCTGCGCGTAGGCGCGGGAGGCGCCGAGAAGAGCGCGCGCGTGATTTTCCTCAGGGGAGAGCATCGTCCTAAGTGTAGTCCCCGGGAGTCCGAAAGTTCAATATGCGGCGGACCTGTTCCCGCGTCAATCTTTTCGGGGGAACAGCGGGGGGGCTTTTTCGATTTTCCCGCCGTCTGCGCCGAGCGCGGCGAGAATCTTCGATGAGATTTCCGGCATAAACGGCGAAATCCAACCGCCGATCAAACGCAAAGAAAAAACTAAATCGCAGAGCAGCCATTTCACGGCTTCCGGATCGGTTTTCGCCAGCTTCCAAGGCTCCTTCTCGTTGACCAGGCGGTTGAGCCGTCCGACTTCCGCCCAAATCCGATTGAGCGCCTCTTGAAGGTCGACCGCCTCGATCGCCGCGTCCACCGCGGGCCCCGCGGTCTCGACCCGGGGCGTGGTCTCGAGCTTCTCCGCAGGGGGATTTTCGGGGAGGACGCCGTCGAGGTATTTCTCCACCATGTTCGTCACGCGGCTGACCAGATTGCCGAGATCGTTGGCGAGTTCCGCGTTGTAGCGCTGCTTAAGCTTCTCAACCGAGAAGTCCCCGTCGTTGCCGAACGGCATCTCGCGGAACAAGTGGTAGCGGAAAACATCGACCCCGTATTCGTTGGTGATCTCCCGCGGGTTCACGAAGTTCCCCTTCGACTTGGACATCTTCTGCCCTTCGACCGTCCACCAGCCGTGCGCGTAAACGCATTTCGGCAGCGGGGCTCCGAGCGCCATGAGCATCGCGGGCCAGATCACCGCGTGGAAACGGAAGATCTCCTTGCCCACGAAATGGATGTCGGCGGGCCACAGTTCCTGAGAGTGATCCTCGCCTTCGGCGTCCTTCATCCCCGGCGGGCGATAGCCGGTCGCGGTGATGTAGTTTTGAAGCGCGTCGAACCAAACATAAACGACGTGCTTCGGATCGGAGGCGACGGGAATGCCCCAGCGCACCTTCGTCCGGGAAACGGCGAGATCCCGGAGTCCCTCCTTCACGAAGTTGACGATTTCCAAAGAGCGCGATCGGGGCATCAAAAACCCGGGATTCTTCTCGTAATGCTCCAGGAGAGGCGCGGCGTATTTGGAAAGCTTGAAAAAGTAGCTTTCCTCTTCGGTGAGCTTCAGTTCCTTCCCGCAGCCCTCGTTCGGGCAGCGGCGCATGCCGCTGTCTCCGTCCGGCGGGGCCTCGGTTTCGGTCCAATAGGTCTCGCAGGCGACGCAGTAGTAGCCTTTATAGATTCCTTTATAGATGTCGCCTTTGGCGAGAAGGTGCTCGAAGGCCGCTTGGACCCGGGTCACATGCCGCGTTTGGGTCGTGCGGATGAAATCGTCGTGGAGGACCTCGAGGTGCTTCCACATCTCGGCGAACTCCGCGGCGATTTTATCGGCGTAGGCGCGGGGTTCGACTCCGGCGGCGAGTGCGACCTCTTCGATCTTCGAGCCGTGCTCGTCGGTTCCGGTGAGCAGATGCACGGCCCGTCCCTTGCTGCGGTGATGGCGCGCGAGGATGTCGGCGGCGAGCGTCGTGTACGCGTGTCCGATGTGGGGGGAGGCGTTGACGTAGTAGAGCGGCGTCGTGATGTAGAATTTTTTACCGGGGTTCACGAGGGGAATCCTCCGATCGAGTGCAGTTGCTGAAGTCGAAACGCGGCGAGTTCCACGATGATTTTCGGATCCGCGTTGGACTTGAGGGCGCCGTGGAGTTCGTCGATCTCGCGCAGGACCGAACGGACGGGCGCAAAGCGGTATCCCTGCGTCCCGCGCTTCTCCCGGATGAACCAGGCGATTCGGTGCAGATGCTTTTCCGCAACCGGGCGGGCCAGGTGGAGTTCTTTCGGGAGCGCGTCCGCCAGCGTGAACGGTCCCATCGGATCGGAGATCCAATCCGAGGGACTCGCCGGAGGGGTTTCGATCAATTCCAGCGCCCGCCGGGCGGACCCTTCCGCGAGCGGGGCGGCGGCGCGCGCCGCGGCTTCGTCGATGCCGCGGGTGCCGAGAATCGCGATCAACGCGTCGATTCCGAGAGGTCCGAAATTGAGCGTTTGGCAGCGCGAACGGATGGTGCCGAGAAGGTCTCCCGGACGGTGCGTGGTTAAAATCCAAACCGTTTTCGGCGGCGGCTCTTCCAAGGCCTTGAGCATCGCGTTCGCCGCGGCCTTTTCCAGCAGATGCGCGTCTTCGATGATCACCGCTTTCCACCGGCCGAGAAACGAGCGCAGCCCGGCTATTTCAATCGCGTGCCGGACGGTGTCGATGCGGATGCTGCGCTGCTTGGCGGTTTCCTCGTCGCGCAGTCCCGCTTGGTAGGCGGAATCCACCCGGTGCAGGTCGGAGTCGGCGCCGTTTGCGACTGAGGCGCAGGAGGGACACTCTCCGCAGGAGTCCGTCTTGCGCTTGGAGCAGTTTAGCGCGGCGTACAGCGCGAGCGCCGCGCCCGCTTTGCCGACGCCGCGAGGCCCTTGGAACAAAAGGGCGGGGGGAACGCGTTCGGAAACGACGAGGTCCTTAAGCCGGCGGCCCGCCCGGTCCTGGCCGACGAGTTCGGAAAGCTTCACGGCGCCGCGGCCTTGCGGCAGAGCTCCCGGAATACTTCGGCCGTTCCCATGAAGCGCTCATCGACCGCGTGAGCGATATCGGCGACCTTTTGCTTCGGGACGGCGTTCGCGATTCGCGAAATCCCTTCGAGCGCCCAGGTCACGAGTTCCTGGGGGTCGACCTGGACTTCCTGAGCGACCGAGGCCATGCCGTCGAGCAAAATGACCGCGCCTTTGGGCAGATCGAGATCAGCGAGCAGCAAAGCATTGATAGCCCCGTGACAGACTTCCCGGACGATTTCGTCTTTCGGGACGGCTCCCGAGCGGCCCGCGGTTTTGCGCACCACGGCGGTGATCATTTCGTCGGCGGCGCGGGCCGCCGCGTCCAGCGGGGAGCTCTCTCCCTGGATCTTTTCGGAGACAAAGGACTGGGTGGCGTTCTTGAGCGGGCTTTTGTCCGGGGTCACGGCGAGGATTCTACTAAATTAGGTTCCAAGGGCACCGGAGCGATCCGAAGTCCGGTCCGGCGGGAGACGCGATCGAGAATATCGCGGTGGATGACGAATTTCGGGGCGGTCCCGTCCAGGAGAACTGTTTTGGGTTCGCTTTTCGCGGCGCGGCGGTAGCCTTCCCGCACTCGCTTTCGGAACGGCGCCGTCTCGAGTTCGAGCCGGTCAAGGCTGCGCCGGGCGTCGCGTTTGCGGAACTGCGATTCAGGGATGTCGAGGACGATCGTCAGGTCCGGACGAACCCCGCTGGCGGCGACGCGGTTCAGACGCCGGACCAGCGCGGGATCGAGCCCCCGGGCGTAGCCTTGGTATACCACGGTGGCGAGGGTGAATCGCTCGCAGACGACGACGGCGCCCTTTGCGACCGCCGGACGAACCAGTTCTTCCACGTGCTGAACGCGCGCGGCCTCGTAGAGTAGAAGTTCCGAGAGGGGGTGGACGACATTGCCCGGCTCCAGGAGCAGTTCGCGGATTTTCTCGGCGAAAGGAACGGAGGTGCCTCCGGGTTCGCGCGTATGAATCGCTTTAAGCCCCGCGTCGAGCAGCGCCCGCGTCAGCAAAGCGGCCTGAGTGGACTTTCCGCTTTTGTCGGGTCCCTCGAGAACGATGAAAATGCCCCTTTCCCTTTTCGGGGGACGTGTCGAGCGCGTCTTCATGGTGATCCGATTCTAACAAATGCCGGTTCGCGGCGCTTCCGCGGTCATGACCGGGGTCACTGACTGAAATCACGGCGCTTCGGCTTGATTTAGACTTATAAGGACCCTATACTTGAATCGACTTGCAGGGAAAGGATTTTCCATAAATCCTCGGCCCCGCGGGGAACCTAGCGGAAGATCCAATTAGGGAAACGGGGCATGAGCCTCGTAGAAGTGCTTGTGGCGATGACGATTCTGAGCATCGGGGTGCTCGGATTCGTCGGCTCGTTCTCCTACATCAGCAAAGCGATCCGCGTCTCCCGGGCCGGGACGCTGGCGACGAACCTCGCCCAGGAAAAGATCGAAAACCTCAAAAACGAGCCGTACTACAAGCTGGCGCTCACCACGGTGACGACGGCGAGCCCCAATTTTTTCCCGGTGATCTACTACGACAACCTCAATTACGGTCTTGAGACGATCCGCATCGGCGGCATTACCTTCGAACGCGGGGTTTTGGTCTCGATGGCGCAGGTGGCCGACGGGTCGATCACCTCGGTCGGCTACAACTATCCGGATACCGGGATGAAGATGTTGACCGTCTATGTGATGTGGCAGCAGGGGACGAACTGGAAATATGTTTCCCTGGAAAATGTGTATGAAAATCCGGTCGTCGATCCGTTGACCGCTCAGGTCTCCGGCACGGTCAAAGACGGGGGTGGAACGGGGATCGCCGGGGCCTTGGTGCGGATCGTGGAGAACGCGGACTGGAGCGACACCACGGGAGCGGGAGGGACTTACGGCTTTTCGGCCCAGCCGGGGACCTATGCGCTGCGCGCGTCTTCGGCGGGGTATTACGACACGCTCGTGACCGAGGTGAGTTTGAGCTCGACGAACATCGAGACGCTCAACTTCACGCTGACCGAGATCGCGACGGGGACGATCACCGGCCGGGCGTGGAGCAACCCTAATCTGCTGATCGCCGGCTTCGCGCTTTCCACGACGACGATCATCGCCGATGGCGCGACGCTGGAGGTCGAATTCATCCAATTGTTCAATCCGACCACCTACGCGATCAACATCGGCAACGACGTCGACGGTTCGTCGACGAAGATCAAGTATTGGCGGGAAACGACGGGTTCGGGGTCCGACAACGGGGACATGCTGGTCGGAGGCGGATACGACAATTACGTCGCGTCCTATGTCCCCGCCGGGCGCTACTACCTGATCGCGAACACGAGTTTCTTTTGGCTCAACGACAGGTACATCCACGCGGACGGGCATTATCCCGGCAAGAAAATGAAATTGACCGATGGAGGATCCATCGAGCTGCTGCGCGTCGCCGACGACTACACCTGGGATGTGGTCGGTTGGCGGGATTTGGCGGGGACCCAGCAAAAGTGGGAGGGGACCCAGATTTCCAACCCGACTTCAAGCGGGGGGAAGCCCGCGCAGTGCTCGCTGGACGGCATGGGGGCGGGTTGGTCCTACATGCGGATCTCGTCCCCGGCGTCGGTCAACGACGGTTACGCCCCCGCCTACGATTCCGGAGACAACGAGGCGGATTTCCTATCAACCGCTGAGGCCTGCCAAGTGGTATCGCCGATGCCGCTGTTCGGGGTTCGCAATACCTCGGACGCCGCTCCGACGATCATCGCGGGTGTTCCGATGTTCGACGCGTACGTGACCGCCGACGATTTGATGGGCCCGGCGACGAACGCGCTGCGCACCCCCGTCAGCGAGGGCATCTTGGGGACAACCGTCACGCTGACCTCGGAGGTCGCGTATTTCTCGCTGGCGGGGGTTTCGACGGGGACCTGGAACGTCGTGATCGCGAGCGGGGCGTACTCGGCGACGATCTCCGAGGTCGAGATCGTTCAGAATGTCTCGACAGGGATCCCGAACGGCGTCACCGAGCCGAGTTGGGCTTTGGAGAACTACGCCGAGGTCAATCTCACGACGCAGTCCGTAAACGGCTATGTCGCCGGGACGATCCGAGACATCTCGGGTGCGCCGATTTCGGGGATCAAGATTCTCGCCGGGGGCGAGTCGAAGACGACCGGGGTCAACGGCCGCTACTTCGTCTCCGTGGGGACCGGATCCCTTTACCTGACCGCGAACCCCAACAACCTGGACACCCGCTTCGTCGAATCCGTGGAAAACGCCGTCGTTGAGACCGGCGAACTGACGACCGTCAATTTCACGCTGACCGAGGGCGGCGTGATCAGCGGGTTCGTGTCCAGCGACGGAACCTCGATACTCCCGAACGTTCAGGTCGCGGCGACGAAATCCGGAGCCCAATACGGACTGGCGACCTCCGACGATTCCGGAAATGAGCGGGCCGACGACCGCCCAAAAGACGCAGAAAAAAAGCGCGACGGTCGAAAATGCCGGCATGCGCGATTCTAACAAAAGAGAAGCCCCCCGCTTTCCGGCGGCTACTTCCCTTTCTGGGCCGGCGCGTCGGGATTCTTTTTGTCCAGCAGATTATCGATGACTTTGAGCGTGACTTGGCGGGAAATCTGGGCCATGTCGTGGGGAACCGTCGGACCGAAGGCTTTTAGCAGATCGAGGCGGATTCTCTGAAGCTCCCGCTCGACGCGGGCGTTGAGCGCGTCGAGTCTTGCGATTTCATCCTCATTAAGAATCCGCCTCTCGGTCTCCATAAGCCGCCGCAGCGCGAATACCTCTTCCCGCCCCGCGCGAACGCGGTCCAAGCGGCGCGCGTAGCGCCCTAACGGGTCGGCGATGCGCAGTTTCAAATAATCGACGCTGCGCTGGGCGATTTGTTCGTCGAGAATGCTCAGCGCCAGAAGTAGTTCCAATTCCCGGTGCCGGGCACGCAGTTCCTCGCGCCGCGTTTCGGAGTAGGCGCCCCGTTCGATCAACTCCTCGTGAAGCGCGGTGAGTTTCCGTTCCAGAGGGATGCGCGTTTCCCGCAGCCGGAGAACGGCCTGGGCGGAGGCGCGAAGAAGCGCGATCGGCGATTCGGGTCGAGGGGCGATGTCGAGTTCGCGGCTGTTGGGGCCGACGCGCACGATCTGGCTCGCCATCGCGGAGAAGGCGTCGATGCGGCCCGGGATGGACAACGACCGGATGAAGTTGGGAATCAATCCGAGGATCCTTCCCAGTTTTTCCTTCCAATTCATCCGCCCCCACGGCTTCGAGCGGGTGAACAGCGGTGAGCCGAGCGCGGTATTCGGGATGCGGTAGTGTTCCGGTCCCGCATGCGTCGGTCGCTCAAAGCTCACCAATCCGAAATCCATCGGACCGATCTGGTTTTCCAGTAAAGACCGGCCCAGGCCCGTGATGAATTCGGCGGCTTTGTCGGCCGGAGCCTGCACGCCGGATTCGGCGATGGGAAAGCCCGCCGCGCGCAGAATCTGCGTCACGAGACTGATGCAGTTGGTCTGGCCGTCTCTGTTGGTAAAGCTGTAATTGTCTTTCCCTTCCAGGTGTTTGGCGTTGATCGCGGCGGCGACCCGGCGCATGGCTTCGAGGCCGGCGCGGTCCACGGCGCCCTTCCAAATGAAGTCGACCACGTTGGAGACGGCTGTTTCCGCGAGTGGAATGGCCTGTCCCGCGGAGCCGGGAAGGTACCAGAGGCTGTACAGGTATTCCGCGAGCGTCAATTGGCGGCCGTCGCCCAAACCGCCCGTGAAGGAACCGCCGTCGTTGTATTGGACCGTCCAAACGAGGATCTTTCCCTTTTCATCGGTTACGGCCATACCGAAATGGCCGAAGGCGTTGGAGTCTCCGACAGTCTTGACGCCGTTGCCGTTGGTCAGGAGAAAGTGGACGTCGTAGCGTCCCTTCGGGGCCAGCGGCGAGGGCGGGGCGGCGAGGTCCACCGCGCGGGCGACCGCGGGTTCGAAATCCTTTACCGAGACTCCGCCCATCTCCATAAAATTATCGGGAAGCCGTTTGAGACGCGTCGCTTGCACCAGCCCCTCCGAAAGCTGGCCGTCGGCGGGGAGCGACAGGTTGATCCCGGAGGCGTCCGGAGGCGTTTGAGCGCCGTTCCAGACCACCGGCAGGCTCTTGTGATACCCCATGCGCTTCATCAGTCCGACCGCGGCGACGGCTTCCGGGTCGTCGGTGGAGAGCGCGTCGATGCCCTTTTCGGAGATGTACGCCGCCAGCGCGTGGGCTTTCTTGCGAAGTTTCGCGGTGGCCCGGCTGTCGGCCTGTCCGGCAAGCACGAGCAGGGCCTTCGTCCCCAGGCGCATCATCAGTCCCATGTCCTCGTCGGATTTGGAGGGTCCGTGGCCGGCGCTGTGCGCGGCTTCCAGGAGTTGGTCCAAGGCGATCCGCGACCCCTCCATCGTCCCGCCGGCCGTTTCGATCGGGGCCAGCAGGCCGGATTCGCCGTTCCCGATGGAGAGATATTTCCGGTAAGGGAGCTTCAGCGGGTCGCTCAGCGTCTCGGGATTCAAGGAGGCGCGGGGGATGTCGATGGAAGCGTGCCGTCGTCCCACAAAGCCGAAGGGGATGTCCCGCGCGAGTTCGAAATCACGCATTCGTCGAAACACTTCGTAGAGGTCCTGATTAGAAGTGAGGACGGCTTCGGTTTTCTCGGTGCGCATCCGCTCGACGAGTGCCGCGAGGGATTCCCGGCTCGTGTCCGGGCTTTCTTCTCCGTCTTTGTCCCGCGCATAAGGGAGGACGGATCGGGCCGGGTAAAGCGCGATCTCGACGCCCGGATTCTCTTGCGCGACTCGCCGGAGCATGTCCCCGGAGCGTTCGCGCTGCGCCTCGTCGTCGTAGACGAACCACAGTTTCTTGACCGGGCCGGGATCGGGAAGCGTTCGCGTGATCGCGCCGGTCAGGGTCCCGAAATCCGGGGCGGGGGGTACGGCGGCGTCGAGCACCGATAAAGCGGCCGCGCCCAGGCCCGGGGCGGTGAGCGCGTCGGTCTCCGGCGAGAGCGAAAGCGCGGGAGAGGCCGGCGCTGAAACAGGCGCGAGTCCTGGGGACGGGGAAATTCCCAAGCGCGCCGAGGCTGGGGAGAGGATCGGCGCCGCGGCAAGTTGCGCGGGAACCAAGGAAGCGAAGAGGAATACGACGGAAAGAATCAGTCGGTTCATACCTCGGGCACTCTACCACACACGCAGGACGCCGTGAGCCGTCAGGAGGCCCAATTTCTCGACGGCAATAGGCGCAGGATCGAATGGGACCGAAGGCCCAAAGAGAAGCCCCCCGCTGGCAACAGCGGGGGGCCTCGGCATTCCCTCCCCAAAAGAGGAAGGATAGAGCTTTAGGTTACGAGCATTTGCTGTAGCCGCAGTCCTTGCAGCTCGGTTCCGAGCAACCCGACTCGAAGGCGACGTTCGCCGAGTAGCACTTTGGGCAATGCGTAACCTGCTGGAACTTTTTCGTAAACTCGAGCATTTCGTCGACCTGTTTGGTCTGCTCGGTGTTCTTGGCGTCGATCCAGCCGGTGCGCTTGAGGTGCTCGCGCAGCGCAACGCTTATCCCGTGGGGGATCGAGTCGACGCGCTTCTGTCCGAATCCATGCGGCTTGTCGCCCTTCGCGGCGTTCAAGTGCTTGAGGATGCGGATCGGATCCCCGCCCTCAGAGAGATACTTTGACAGCAGGATGCCGACCACCGTGGTCAGGCCCGCGATTTCCGTGCCGAGCGGGGCGATGTTCGTGAATACCTGGTACGGGCCGTGCTCGTTGTAGTTGATATGGATGTGGAGCGGTCCGTAGCCCGTCTTCACCTGATAGTATTCCGACTTCACTCCGTAGGCGTCGGTGGGCTCACGCCGCGCCTTCACCGGCGCCGCCGGAGTCGCGGTCTCGGCTTTCTTCGCCGAGAGGTTGAGTACCTGCTGTGCCTTCGAGCCGTCGCGGTAGACGGTCACGCCCTTGCAGCCTGCCTCGTAGGACATCATGTACGCCTTCTCGATGTCCTCGGTCGTGGCTTCGTTGGGCAGGTTGATCGTCTTGGACACGCCGTTGTCGACGTGTCTTTGGTAGGCGGCCTGCATGTGAATATGGGCGTCCATCGACAGGTCATGCGAGGTCGGGAACAGCCGCTGCACCTTCGGGGGAATCTCGGAAACGCCGCGCACCGCCTTGTGGTTCGCGTCGATTTTCTTCCAGAGATCTTTCTCGTTCAGGCCCCAGAAGTCGTTTTCCTCGGCGAGTTGGCGGAACAGCGGGTTCGCCTCGAAGAAGACGTCCTTCGCCTCGGGGGTTTTGTTGTGCTTGAGCGCGTCGAGCGCCTTCGCGTTGTAGCGGGTGTAGGCGATGGCGAAGAAGGGCTCGATGCCGCCGCCCTGCAAGCCGGCCGCGATCGCGATCGTCCCGGTCGGAGCGATCGTCGTGCGCGCGCAGTTGCGCGGCGCCGACGCGTGACCGCGGAAATGCGGACCGTTCGGATCGTAGATCGAGTCCTGCCAGTTCGGGAACACGCCGCGGTCGCGGGCGATCTCTTCGGAGGCCTCGAGGGATTTGTCGTTGATGAACTTCATCAACTTCTCGGCCGTCTCGATCGCCGCCGGCGAGTCGTAGGGGATGCCGAGCTTGACGAGCATCTCCGCCCAGCCCATGACGCCCAGGCCGATGCGGCGGTTGCCCTTCGCCAGTTCCTCGATTTCGGGGAGCGGGTAGTTGTTGATCTCGATGACGTTGTCGAGGAAGCGGATCGTCGTCGCGACGGTCGACTCGAGTCGGGCGAAGTCGATCTCGCCTTCGGCCATCGGGCCGGTCACGAAGTTCGAAAGGTTGATCGAACCGAGGTTGCACGGCTCCCACGGGAGCAGCGGCTGTTCGCCGCAGGGATTGGTGCTCTCGATTTGACCGAGCGCGGGGGTCGGGTTGGAGCCCGAGTCGTTGATCCGGTCGATGACGACGAAGCCCGGGTCGCCGGACTTCCACGCGTTCTCGACCATCATGTCCCAGACTTCGCGGGCCTTGACCGTCCCGGCGACCGTCTGGTCGTGCGGGTTGATCAGGTTGTATTCTTCGCCGGCCTTCACCGCGGCCATGAATTTCGCGTCGATGGCGACGGAGACGTTGAAGTTCTCCATGATCCCGGCCGAGAGCTTCATGCTGATGAACTCCATGATCTCGGGGTGCGTATAGTGGAGGATGCCCATGTTCGCGCCGCGGCGGGTTCCGCCCTGCTTGACGACGTCGGTCATCTTGTCGAAGATCTGCATGAACGAGATCGCCCCGCTGGCGACGCCCTGCGTCTTCTTGACCTTCGAGCCCTTCGCGCGCAGGCGGCTGAACGCGAATCCGGTGCCGCCGCCCGACTTCTGAATCAAAGACTGGGCGGTCACGGATTTCGTGATCCCTTCCATAGAATCCGGCACCGGGAGCACGTAGCAGGCGGAGAGCTGCTGGAGCTCGCGACCGGCGTTCATCAACGTGGGGGAGTTCGGCAGGAAGTCCCAACTGCCCATCATCTTGTAGAACTTCGCTTTCCAGACCGAGACCAGCTTGCCGGCTTCGGCGTTCTTGCGGGCGATCTTCTCAAGATTCGCGAGAAGCTTCATGAAGTTGTCGTCGCGGTCGCGTGCCTCGAAAATACCCTCGTGGAACAGAGTCATCGAGGTCGGCTTCCCGTCCGGGATCGGCGCGGCGCTCGAATGAACGGTGCGGCGGACCCCTTCGAACGCGCCCCACCTCTCGGCGTTCGGGTGCATCAAAATTTCGGCCAGCGCGATGTTGTGCGCGACCCCCTCCAGCCAGGCCTCGACCGTGGGCGCATCCCGAAGGTACTTATCCTTAATGACCTTGAGTTGGTTTTCGCTCAAACGAACCTTCGGAGCCTTCTTCACGGCCGGGTCTTTCTGCGGGGATTTCATCTTGCTCACTCTTTGCTCCTCCGGGAGGTTTGATTTTTAGAGGCGAGTAGGCCCTTAGGCCTAAAAGCGCCCCTCCTTCATGTACGGATAAATTGTCGTCGGTAGACGGCGAATTGTGACCGCGAGTAAGTGTATCGGAAAACTTTTTTTATGTCAACACTCCCCGTCGGTAGAACGAATTTTTAAGCGACAAAATAGACCGCGGGACGATCTAGAAAAAGAGGGCAACCGTATAGAATATAGTAATAGATAGTAATAAATGGAATTGCCTTAGAGGGAGTCTCGTCGTGAAAATGAACCAGGGAGTGAGCTTCGCCCGTCCCCGGACCCCCGGCAGGAGGCCTATTTTGTGCGATTTACGACGAGAAATGCAACACGGCAAAGTTCTCTGCGCATCGTGAAAATAGCTCAATATGTAAAATATACACACTAAATGGTAATAAAATAGCTAATAACACCCTAGAATGGACCTAATATGTCGCCTCCATTATAGAGCGAATTAGAGCCGTTTTGATCGTTTTTTGGGAGGGAGGAAACCGGATTAGGGCTTCTTAAAAAGAAGCATATCGGGACCGTGATCACCGATTTCCGCGTAGCGCAGGCGGAGCGCGTCGAAGTAGTTTTCGAGCGAGACCGCCTGCAAAGGGCGGCTTTCCCCGGAGGGTTCGATGGCAAGGGGGGCGTATCCGAGCGACAGAAGCAATTGCATCGCGCGGCGATGCTCCTCTTTTTTAGGGTGGAACCAAACCTCGATCGCGACGGTCGGATTCTCGTGCGTCAAGATTTCCCGGGCGCCTTTGAGAACCGATTCCTCAAAGCCTTCTACGTCGATTTTGATCCAATCGGGTCTCAGGCCGCGTTCGCGGCAGAATCGGTCCAAAGTCGTCGTCTCGACCTCCGCCGTTTCCGTCGTGTCGGTCCATCCTTCGACGAAGGACGAACTCCCGATCAGGTGCGTCGGCGCGAGAAAAAGCGGCGCGGTTCCCTCGCGGTCGCCGAGCGCGGTTTCCACGACGGTCGCGTTGGCGGTTCCGCGGAGATTGCGACGAAGCGTCGGCAGGATGCGCGGGGAGGGTTCGAAGGCGAACACCTCGTCCGAGAAGGCGGCGGCTAGGAGGGCGTAGTATCCGAGATTCGCCCCCACATCGAAGACCGTGTCTTCGGGTTTCAGTGTCGAAAGCCAATGGCGGGTGAGGCGGATCTCGGCGTCGCTGGCGACCGGTGCCCCGAAAAGCCATAAATCCTCGGCGGAGGAGGGGACGACGACCGTCATCTCGGGGCCGAAGAAGGTGCTGGCTTGCCGTTCCAAATGCACCTGCCCGCCGAGAAATTGATTGAGCGTTCGCATGACGACGGATCGGCTCACGGTCTGCCACGGGCGATTCAGCAATTGTCTCAGGCGGGGCTGTCGCGCGTATTCGACGGTCTTATCAAGATTTTTTCGACAAAGGTCTCGGTCCGTCACGGGAGCATCGTACTAAATTCCTCCTCGGTCCCCGGTTCGCGGAGTTTCTTGCCATTCGGTCGCCGATCTTGCTATACTGGACGTACTATGTACGCGATCATCGAAACGGGCGGTACTCAGTATTGGGTCACCCCCGGTGAGACTTTGCAGGTCAATAAACTTTCGGCCGAAAAGGGCGAAGCCGTGGAGCTTAAGGTTCTGTGGGCCGCCGAAGAGGACAAGCAGTCCTCGCAGAAGGCCAAGGTGACCGCGGAAGTCGTTCGCCAAACGAGGGGCAAGAAGCTCGTCGTTTTCAAGAAGCGACCGAAGTCCCGGTACAGCCGCAAGAACGGGCACCGGCAGGAACTCACCGAGATCCGCATCAAGGACATCTCCCTTAACTAAGGGGCCTACCGGAGTCGCTTCATGGCACACACAAAAGCACAGGGCTCTTCGAGCAACGGCCGCGACAGTCACGGCCAGCGCCTCGGCGTCAAGAATTTCGGCGGCCAGGTGGTTAAGGCGGGGATGGTCTTGGTTCGGCAGCGGGGAACCAAATTCTATCCCGGCGTTAACGTCGGGATCGGGCGCGACGACACCCTTTACACCAAGGTGGACGGCGTCGTGACCTTCGAGTGGGTTAAAAAAGGGAAGAAGCAGATCAGCGTCTATCCCGCGTCTAAGTAAGGCGCGCCTACTCACGACTCTCACAGTGAAAAAACAGGACCCCGGTCCTGTTTTTCCTGTTTCAAGATGAAATTCATCGATAAGGTTAAGGTGTTCGTACGGGGAGGCGACGGCGGCAAGGGCTGCCTTTCTTTCCTGCGCGAAAAATTCCGGGAATTCGGCGGACCCAACGGGGGGGACGGGGGCAAGGGCGGGGACGTGGTTTTCGTCGCCGATCCGAAGATCCGGACCCTGTTGGATTTCTCGCACCGGCCGCATATCAAGGCGGGGTCCGGGAATTACGGAAGCAGCAACAACATGACCGGCGCGTCCGCCGAGGATTTGGAAATCCAGGTGCCGATGGGAACCATCGTTTTCCGGGACGGACGCCCGATCGCGGACCTTTCGAGCCCGGGCCGGCGTTTGATCGTGGCGAAGGGAGGACGGGGGGGGCGCGGCAACGCGTCCTTCAAGACGAAGCATCAGACCGCGCCGCGCATTTACGAAAAGGGAGAACCCGGTGAGGAGGTCGAGTTGGAGCTCGAGCTCAAGCTCATCGCGGACGTCGGACTCGCGGGTTTCCCGAACGCGGGCAAATCGACCCTTCTCGCCCGCGTCTCGAACGCGCGGCCTAAAATCGCCGACTACCCGTTCACCACTTTGTCCCCGAATTTGGGAATCGTGCAGCACAAGGGGCGCTCGTTCGTGCTCGCCGACATTCCGGGACTCATCGAGGGCGCGCACCGGGGGAAGGGGCTCGGAGACGAATTCCTCCGGCACGTCGAGCGTACCCGCATCCTCGTGCATCTGGTCGATCCCGCCGGATTCGACGGGGTGAGCGCCGAGGACGGGGTCAAGCGCATCGAGGCCGAGCTGTCGGCTCACAGCAAAATTCTCGCGAAGAAGCCGCGCGTGCTCGCCGTCAACAAGCGCGATCTGCCCGAGCACGAGGACGCGTTCAACAAGGTCCGAACGCGGTACCGCCGCCGCAAGGTGTTTTCGATTTCCGCGGCGACCGGTGAGGGCGTCGGCCCGCTGCTCGACGCGGTGCTCGCCGAACTGGATCGCGCGCCCGTCGAGGCCGAGGCCGCTCCGGTCCGGCGCGGCGTCAAAGAGGTTCGCGTTCAAAAAGGATTTCGCGTGGTGAACCTCGGCGGGGGAAACTTTCGCGTCTGTGGAAAATTCGTCGAACGCGCGGCGGCGATGGCCGATCCGGATTTCATGGAGAGCGCCCACCGGCTTCAAATGACGCTGAAGCGCATCGGCGTCGACCGAGAACTGCGCTCCAACGGAATTCAGGAGGGCGACACCGTTTCGATCGGCTCGCTTGAATTGCAGTGGTCCGAGGAGCCTCTCCAAAAACTGCCGCGCCTGCCGCGGCGCAAGCGCGTGAAATGACCGTCGCCGCCGAGGCTCCGAGCGCCCCGCAAAAGAGTTCGAACTTCTATCTCGGGTTTCTCTTTATGAGCAAGGAGCGTCGAGAGGCGCTCGGCGCGGTCTACCGGTTCGCCCGCGTCGTCGACGACGTCGTCGACGGGGGAACGCTGGCCGCGGCGGCGGCGGCCGAGGAGCTCGATTTCTGGGACTTGGAGGTCGAGCGCCTGTACGCCGGATGCCCCGAGCATCCCGTCACAGCGGCGCTTGCGCCGCATGTCGAGCGCTTCGGCCTGCCGAAAGAGGGCTTCGCCGAACTGGTCAAAGGCGTCCGGATGGACCTCGAAAAAACCCGCTACGAGACCTTTCGAGATCTTGAGCGGTATTTGTTCGGCGTCGCGGGCGCCGTCGGCCTTTTGTGCGTAGAAATTTTCGGCTACCGAAAGACTCCGAAAAAGGACATGCGGTCCTACGCGATCGCGATGGGGAACGCGTTTCAGTTGACCAACATCCTGCGCGACGTGGGCGAGGATCTGGAGCGGGGACGGATCTACCTTCCGCTTTCCGACCTGCGCGAGGCGGGCTGTTCTCCGGAATCGCTCGCGAAGCGCGAGCACACTCCGGAGTTCCGGGCCCTGATGGCTCGGGAATACGAACGCGCGAAGGGGTTCTACCGCGAGGCGCGCGCGCGGCTCCATCCCGACGACAGGGTGCTGATGACGCCCGCGGAGGTGATGGCGTGCGTGTATGAGGATCTGCTGGAGCGGATCAAGGACGCTGATTTCCGGGTGCAGTTTCAGCGTGTGCGCGTCCCGGCCTGGCGCAAGCTGCTGCTCGCACTGAAGGCCTGGCTTTATTGCCGCGGCGTGTTTTAGATTTTCACCCGGCCTTCTTTTGGTATCATGGCGGTCGACGGAAAACCCGCGCGCCTAGAGGAACAGGATGATCAAGCCCGACAAATGGATCCGCCAGAACTGTCTCGAAAACGAGATGATCACGCCGTTCGTCGAGAAGCTCGACGGCGAAGGCAAGGTCTCGTACGGCCTCTCTTCCTACGGCTACGACATCCGGGTATCCAACGAGTACAAGATTTTCACGAACGCGCTGAACTCCGTGATCGACCCGAAGAATTTCCGGAAGGATTCCTTCGTCGATTTCCAGGGCGATACCTGCATGGTTCCCCCGAATTCCTTCGCGCTCGCCCACACGGTGGAGCGCTTTAAGATCCCACGCAACGTGCTGGGCATCTGTCTTGGAAAAAGCACCTACGCGCGCTGCGGGATCATCGTCAATGTCACGCCGCTGGAGCCGGGTTGGGAGGGGATTCTCACGCTCGAGATCAGCAACACGACGCCGCTTCCCGCGAAGATCTACTCCAATGAAGGAATCGCGCAGATCCTCTTTTTTGAATCCGACGAAGTCTGCGAGACCAGCTACGCGGACCGTAAGGGGAAATACCAGGACCAGGTCGGCGTCGTGTTGCCGCGGATCCTTGCGGCTCAGCCGGCGTAAGCTGCTCGCCGCGGCGCTGTTGGCGGCGTCGGCCGCATGCTCGCCGCAGGAAGAGCCGCGCGGGGGCCGGGTTCCGGGCGAGGTCATCAGTTCTTCCGCGACGGCCGCCGCCCTCGCGCAAGAAGACGCGCTCCCCGCGGAAACGAGCCTTATCACCGAGATGCGGCGGCGTCTGGTCGTCCCGGCGGATTCCTCGCGCTGGACTCCCGACCAATACACCGCGCTGATGCGCTGCCGCGAGGCCGAGAAGATGGGGGCTTTCGCGTATTTGCGCCAAAAACTCGGATCGCTGCGGGGACTGGCCGTGGAGTTTCGCGCCGGGAACGGCTACAAGGGCCTCGATCTGACGACCGTCGGATACCGGAAATTTGTTTTTGTACTCTCCCAGGAGGCCTTTCAGTATTTTGAATCGAAAGGCGCCGAGGGGCAGTGGGTATACAAGATCCGGACGGTGGACGGGAAGCGGATTTTCACCGACGACGGCATGCTGACCCACGAGGGAGTCACCGTCTATCTCAAGGTTCGCCGCCGCATCCCCGCGTTTTGGAAATTCCCCAACGGCCGCATCGTCGGAACGACGCGGCCGCCGAAAGACCTGCTCGCGCGTCTGTCGGCGCCTCGCGCTTTCGAACCCGTTCCCTCTCAGAAACCGCTGCCGCGTCCCAAGGCGTGGTCTCAGCCGCAGGCCCCGACGCCCGAGGGCGGGGCGGTCGATCAAAGCGCCAAGATGAAGGCGTTGCTGGATTCCGGCTATGTGGAAATCACCGAGGCCGAGGAGCGCCGTATCCTGGAAGCGACGCGGTTGTCCGAGCGGCAGCTGCAGGATAAGAGTTCGCTGGAAATTCTGACCATCGACGGCTCCGCGAAATATCTGATTTCACCGTCGGATCCTCTGATGGGCGTCGTCTCCCAATACCGCGCGACGGCCCCTCGCTCCCAGCCGGACGCCGCGCCCGCGCCTAAACCGAAACTACAGCCCACCGCCGGCGTCCAATAATTCCTCCGTCGCGGGCATTTCCGTTGCCAAGACGAAATCGAGCCTAACTGAGGAGGATTTATGTATCCCGTTTGGGAAGTTCCCGGTCTCACCGCCGGCCTTGTTTTGGGACTGATCGCCGCGTTTCACATGCTTCCATCGCATTTGTCGGTGGGGGCGATGTGGCTGAACGTTTACCTGGAGAGCCGCGCGGAACGGGAGAACCGCCCCGAACTGCTGGATTTCGTCCGGAAGTATTCGCGGCTGCTGCTTATTTTTTCCTACGTTTTCGGCTCGCTGAGCGGGGTCGGCATCTGGTTCGCAGCGACGCTGGCCGCGCCGCGAGCCATCTCGGGGCTCATTCACAACTACGTTTGGGGCTGGGCGACGGAGTGGGTGTTCTTCATCGTCGAAGTCGTTGGGATTTTCGTTTACGTGTATTCCTTCGACAAGGTCGACCGCAAGACGCACATCCGCATCGGATGGATCTTTGCGCTTGGTTCCTGGACGACGATGGTCGTCATCGTCGGCATCCTGACCTTCATGCTCACCCCCGGCTTGTGGCCGCAGACGGGCGGCTTCTTCGACGGCTTCTTCAACCGCACCTATTGGCCGCAGTTGTTCCTGCGAACGGGTTCGATGCTGGTCATCGCGGCCGCCTATGCCACCGTGATCGCGGCCCGCGTATATGACGCCAAGGTGCGCTCCACCGTCGCGCGGGCCGCGTCGGTTTTCGGCCTCGGAGGACTGGCGCTCGGCGCGGCGTGCTTCTTCTGGTACAGGGCTTCGCTGCCCGCGCATGCGGTGGAGATCGTCGAGATGCTCGTAAAGCCCGGCCTGCGTCAGGGGATGATCGGATCTACGGTCCTGCTCGCGCTTTACTTTGGCTGGCTGATCGTCAAGCCGGCCTCGGCGCGGTTTTGGCCCGCGCTCGCCTCGATCCTGGTGCTGTTTGCCGGCATTTGGTCGTTTGAGCGTTCGCGCGAGCTCATCCGCAAGCCCTGGGTGATCCCGAATTACATGTACTCGAACCAGATTATCGGGGCGGACCTCCCCGCTAAGGGGGTGCGCTCGGAAATCCCGGCGATCAATGAGCGCGGCATTCTTAAGACCGCTCCGTTTGTGCCCAAAAATCTCCGCGAGGTAAACGACGAAAACCGTCTCCAGGCCGGCCGCATGGTCGCGCTGCTCGAATGCGCGGCCTGCCACAGTCTCCAGCAGGGCGGGGTCCGATCGCTGGCGCGAATCGCCCGCGAGAAGGAGCTCGACGCGGATATGATGGAGGGGCTTCTGTACTCGCTGGACCAGATGCCCTACATGCCGCCGTTTGCCGGAACCGATCCCGAACGGCGCGCTCTGGCCGAATTCGTCGCGGCGCTTTCGAAGGGGGAACTCCGATGACCACCCACGCGATGCTGCAGGCGCTCGCCGATCCGATGGGCGTGCCGTTTTATCCCCGCGTTTTCCAAACGCTCGGGGTGCTGACCTTTTCGATCCATATCCTGTGCGTGAATCTCGCCATCGGGGCTCTCGTGCTCTCGATCTACGGCCGGTATTGGGGGGACGATTTCTGGAAAGGACTCTCCGGGAGCCTCGCGAAGGCCTGCACGGCCGCGGTCTCCGGGGCGATCCTGTTCGGCGTGGCGCCGCTGTTGTTTATGCAGGTGCTCTACGATCCGTTCTGGTATGCCTCGAACATGCTCTCGGGCGCTTGGGTGCTTGGCTTCGTCGGCGTCGTGACCGCGGCCTACGGCATCTTGTATCTTCGGGTTTCCAGGGACTGCGGCGCTTCCGGAGTCGTCTCCGCCGCGTTGTTTCTCGTCGCGGGCGCAATCATGCACGCGCTGAACGCTCAGATGCTCGCGCCGGAGAAGTGGACGGACTGGGCGGTCAAGGACGGCGCCCCTTCGGTTTCGGGGCTGGCTTTGCACGCGTTCGAACCCCTGCGCTTCGCCCACTTCATCGTTCCCGCCGTCGCGGCGGCGGGCGTGTTCCTGATGCTTTACGCGTGGTACTTCTCCCCCCGCGAAGACTTCGATAAGACGGTCCTGGCCCGGGCGGCGCGCGCGGGCGCGTCTCTCGCGTTCTGGGCGACGGCCGTCCAGGCGCTCGGCGGCGTGCTGTGGCTCGTGACGCTTCCATCCGAGTTCCGTTTCCACATGAATCCGGCGTTCGTCGTCGCCGCGCTGCTCGGTTTCGGCCTGCTCGGATATTTTTGGCGCATTCGCGGGAAGGAGGACCCCGCGGCTTCCGCTCCGGGAGCGGCCGCGGCGCTGTTTATCGTGACTCTGGCGATGGCGGCTTCGCGCGAGACGCTGCGGGGACTGTACCTCGGCAAGTGGGGCTATACGCTGGCTGCACACCAGGTTCATCTGGACATCGGCAGCACTGCGTTGTTCTTCGCGACCTTCGTGCTTGGGGTGAGCGTCGCGGCGTGGCTGCTCGCGGTCGCGTTTCAGGCGGGCCGGGTTCCCGGGCGGTGGACGCCGGGGCCGCGGATGCAGGCCTGGGGAAAGGCCTCGATCGGGATTCTTGCGGCGTGGTTGGTGGTCGTCGTGGCGTTGGGGATTTTCATTACATTCAAGAACCACGGCGCCTGAGACGGGCGAGCAGCGTGCCGGTCCCTTTTTGATCCCAGCGGATACTTCCCGGGCCGTTTGGGAGTTTCCAATTCCTTAAAAGTTTATCTATAAAAATAGATAAACTTTTAAGGGCCGCGATTGTCCGGAGTATCTGCTGAGGCATCGTCCTGTTTCCGGACCGCCTTACCGATGCTCCGATCGCCTCCCCGCTCGCGTTTAGGCAATTGGCCGAGCAGCAAAGCGCATTGCGGGTGAACGCGGTTATCGAACGGCTCGCTAAAGCCGAAGGCGCCGATTCCGTCCCGCCGCAATCGGTGAAGCCGGCGCCGATTTCCCTTTCCGCGGAACGAACGGTCGAGTCTCCGGATCCGGTCCGGGCGCGCTCCGACTCCACGGCGCTGGCCGCGTTGGACCGCAAGACCGGAGTCGACCTGCAGGAGCTTTCCGACGCGGTGCAAAGCGTGATGGGGGGATTTACGCCCTTCCAGATTTCCAGCATGGGGGACGAAGAGTTCGCGGCGGGCAGTGAACGCATACTCGCCGCGCTGTAGTCGCGGCCGACTCCCGAACGCGGCGCGCTCTCCGCTCCGGAGCCGGGAACCCCGACCCCGGAGCGGGTCGCCGAGTTCGTGTCGGGTTTCGCGGCCGACATTCAACGCGAGGCGAACCTGGAATTCGACATGGACGCATCGCGGCCGAAAACCTGCGAGGCGTGCGGACCGGTGTCGCTGGGCGCGCGTGAACCGCTCAAGCGCGCGCTGCGGCGGAAATTCCCTGAGGCGAACATGGACGTCGTGCTGGAGGCAGGCCGCCTCGACGGACCGGGCGAGCCGGTGCTCCATGTTTTCCTCAAGATCGTCAGTCGGAGAAGTGATTTCATCTTCACGCCTTTGGCGATCGCCGATTTCACCGCCGCGCAAAAACCGGGAAATGTCGCGGCGTTGGGATTAAGCCCGGGGTCGCCGGTGATCCTTCCGTGGCGATCCGACCTCTACGAAACGCGCTATCCTATTTCGCTTCCCTCGGGCCGCGACCGCGCCGCATTAATGGACCGCGTCGAGAAGGCCAGGGGCCCTCGGGCCGGGGCCTTGGAGCGTCGGCTCGACGCCGTTCTGAATCCTTCATAAAAAATAACGGTTTTATTTTTTGTCGCCGCTCGGGTTTCGCTTTACTCCCGCGGCTCCGCTGTGGTATACTTTCTCATTATGCCGCAGAAGACTACGCAAATTGACTCGAAGTACGCCCAGCAGCACAGGCGATGGATCCTGATCGACGCCAAGGACGCCGTTCTCGGCCGTTTGGCGACCAAGGCCGCGAACTTGCTGCGAGGGAAGACTAAACGATATTTCACTCCTTCCGTTGACTGCGGAGACTTTGTTGTCGTCACGAACGCTGCCAAAATCAAGGTGACCGGCAATAAAGAAGAACAGAAGTTCTACTTCTCGCACTCGGGCTATCCGAGAGGCGCGAAGGTGACTCCGTTCCGGAATCAGATGGAAAAGGATCCCCGCAAGGTGATCATGTTGGCCGTGAAGCGCATGCTTCCGGAGACTTTGCTGCGCCAGCATCAGATGCGGCGCCTCAAGGTTTACCCGGGGGAAGCGCATCCGCACTCGGCCCAGAAGGTGGAGGCTCTCAGTGTCTGACAAGAACGTTCTCATGGCGACCGGACGCCGCAAGACGTCGGTGGCGCAGGTTCGTCTCATTCCGGGCGGGGAAGCCGGCAAGATCACCGTCAACGCGAAACCGGTCGAAGAGTTCTTCCGCGGACGCGGGCGCCATATCCTCAGCGTGCGGCTGCCCTTGACGAAGGTCGATCAGGGCAAGGACTTTGAAGTCCGCGCCAAGGTCATCGGCGGCGGGATCACGGGTCAGGCCGAGGCGATTCGCCACGGCGTGGCGCGCGCTCTCGCGAAACTCGGCGACGACGCGAAGAAGACGATGCGCAAGGAAGGGTGGCTCACCCGCGATGCGCGCATGGTCGAGCGCAAAAAGCCCGGGCAGCCGAAGGCCCGCAAGCGCTTCCAATACTCCAAGCGTTAATCTCCAGACTCGTTCCCTTGGGAACCGCGACCGAGAAAGTGAAGATCCGGGGGCTCGTAGTCTTGAGCTCCTGGATCTTCCTTTTTTGGGGAATCCTGGTCAGCGCGAAGGGCCTCTTTGATCTGTTTCTGGGGGAGCCCGAAGCGAATCTGTACGCGCCGAAAGCCTGGGACTTCGTGAGCCGGTCCCAGTGGCTCCGTTACGGCGGCTTTGAATTGGCGTACGGTCTCGCCTGCGTCGCCGTATTTTTCTATCTCCGCGCCTATGCGCGTTTTCTGCCGGAAACCGTCGTTCGCCCTCTCCCGGATTCCGGGTCGTGAAAGGCGCACTTCGGGTCGGGACCTGCGGGTTTCCCGTCGCGCGGGATCGATTCTTTTCCGAACTCGACGCGGTCGAGATCACCAGTACCGCTTCACGCCTTCCAAAAATCGAGACGGCCGAGCGCTGGAAGAGCGAAGCCCCTCCCGGATTCACCTTTGCCGTGCGCGCCCCGCGGGAGATCGGAGGGGGGGACAGCCCGTTCCGGATGACCCCCGCCCTGCGCAAGACCGTGCGCGATTTCGGCGCGGTGCTTGCGGTGCTTTCTCCCGCCTTCGTCGTCTACGACACCTCACCGGTGTTTTACCCGAGCGCCGATCACATGCGCGCGATGTACGGCTATTTCAAAGGTTCGGGACGCGGCCCGTGGCGAATCGTCTGGATGCCCCGCGGCCGCCAGTTCGAAACGAAGTTATTGACGAAGATCGCATCGGACTTGAAATTGATGATCGGTTTTGACGCGCTGCGCGCGGAGGAGGCGCCTCGCGAGACCCGGTACTGGCGTTTGGGCGGACGCTGGGAAGGCCGTCGGGTGTCGCGCGGCGTGAGTTTTACCGATACCGAACTGCGGGACGCGGTGTCGCGCTGCGCGAGCGGCCGGGAGAGTTTTTTATTTTTGGAAAACGCCGCCATGTGGCGCGACGCGCGCCGACTTAAGCACTATACGGTAACGGGGCGCTTCTGATGTGCGGCATCGTCGGGGAATTCCGGCTCGACGGTTCCTCCGCCGACCCCGCGCGAGTGGAGCGCGCCCGGGAGCGTCTCGCACACCGGGGACCCGACGACAAGGGCGCGTGGTCGCGGGGACCCGTCGCGATGGGCTTTCGCCGTCTATCGATTTTGGACTTGGAGCATGGCGCCCAGCCGATGAGCACGGAGGACGGCCGTTTCACCGTCGTCTTTAACGGAGAGATCTACAACCACCCGGCCCTTAAAGAGGAATTAGAGGCCGGCGGCGTTCGCTACCGGACGCGCTCGGACGCCGAAACCGTGCTGCGCCTGTTCGCCCGGGAGGGGGAAGGGGCTCTCAAGCGGCTGGAAGGGATGTTCGCGATCGCGTTGTACGACGCGAAAAAGAACGAATTGATCCTCGCGCGCGATCCGATCGGCGTGAAGCCTCTTTACTACTCCTTCAACGGATCGCGGATCGCCTTCGGCTCGGAGCTTAAAGCGACGCTCGAGTTGACGGATTCCCGCGAGCTCGATTCCGCGGCGGTGCTCGACTACCTGTGCTACGGCTTCGTTCACCATCCGCGAACACTCTTCGATTCGATTTTGAAGCTCGCACCCGGACACGTTCTGCGCGTGAACGCCCACGGGATGAAGCTGGAGACTTTTTGGGAGCTTCCCAAGCGCGCGGCGTGGGAGGCCTCGGGCAGCGCGCCTTCGATGAAGGAAGCCCTCGATCAGGTGGAGCGTCTGTTGATCGCGTCCGTGCGGGGGCAGATGCTTTCCGACGTTCCGGTGGGTTCGTTTCTCAGCGGCGGGGTTGATTCCTCTCTGATCACGGCGTTGATGGCCCGCGCGGCGGGACGAAAGGTCTCGACGTTCTCGATCGGCTTTTCCGGGACTCGCGCGGGGCTCGACGAATCCTCGCACGCCCGGACGGTCGCCCGCTACCTCGGAACCGATCACCATGAGTTGATTCTTTCCGCGGACGTGCTGTCGCGAGTTGAAAACCTAGGAGAGGCTCTCGATGAGCCCATCGCGGACTCCGCGATCCTGCCGACCCTGCTGCTCTCACGCTTCGCCCGCAAAGACGTTAAGGTGGTTCTCACCGGAGAAGGGGCCGACGAATTGTTCGGAGGCTACAACCGCTATAAGGCCGCCTATCTGTCCGAGCAAGTCGCGCGGGTGCCCCGTTGGGGACGCGGGCTCGCCGCCGCCGCGGCTCGGAAGATGGGCAAGGGTCGCGTGTTTCAAGATCTGCCTCACGCGGACCGCGGGTCCTGGGCGCGCGCTTCGGCGCATCACTCCGAGGGCGCCTACGCAGGACTGCTTTCCCGGGACTTTCAAAACCGCGCGGCGCATCTCGATCCGATGGATTGGCTCAAGGATCCCGAGGCGCCGCACAGTCTCAACGGGGCGCTGGCTTTCGATTTGCGGTCGGTACTGTGCGATTGCCTGTTGATGAAAGTCGACAAAACGACGATGCGCGCGGGGCTGGAGGCGCGGGTTCCGTTCCTGGATCGCCGCCTCGTCGAATACGCGCTCCATCTGCCGGCGTCGACGAAGATCCGTCGCCTGAAGGGCAAGTATATTCTCCGCAAGCTCGCTCAAAAGTACCTTCCGCGCCCGATCGTTTGGAGGCGCAAACACGGCTTCGTCGCCCCTTGGGAAGAGTGGGTTCGCGATCCCAAGAATGAACGGCTGACGAGTCTCTTCTCCGTCGCACCGGACCGGGGCCTTTTCGACTCCTCGCATCTGGCGGCGATGTTGGAGGGAGTCCGCCACGCCAATCCCGCCGTGGATTCGGGGTTGGTATTTCGCGTCGCCGTCCTGCTTCTCTGGTTCGAATCTCTTTAGGTCTCGCTGCGAAGCAATTGATGCGATGGGGGGCTTCCCCCGAATTAAAGCGTTAACGGAATCGATATGGCCGGGTCGGGGATTCCCCGTAATACTAAGGGGAATCCGGGTTCCGATGAGCGAACGACAACAAACCGAACAGTTGCTGAAGCGCTTCGAACGCTCCGAGCAGGCCGCCATCGAATCCGCATTGCGGAGAATCGGACGCGCAGAGGCGCGCATCGTCGAAACCGCGGGCAAAATACCCGCTTCTCTGTCGCGCGAGCTGGACTCCATTCGCGCGCGGCTCGACGACGCCCGCCGCTCCGCCGAATCCCGCGTGGAGGAATTTCGGGCGAAATTGATCGAAGGACCGCTCACCGAAGAGGAACTCCGCGCGCGCTTGGTGATGCTCGAGATGGAGTACGCCAGCCGCGTCAAGTTGGCGGAGCAGGGCTTCGACCTTTTGGCCGAACGCTTCGAAAATCACGTGGCGACGGGGCGGAACTGGATCAGCGACGTCTGCGATCAGGCTCGCGAAGCGGTCCGCATCGACGTGAAGCCGGTTCGGGCCCGTTTGGGCGAGGCGTTGGTCGAACGTTCTCGCGACTTGGCGGCCCGGGAGCGCGAACTCGACGAGCTTCGCCGCCTGCGCGACGCCGCCTCTCCGTTGGAAAAGAAGATCGCCGAATTGGAAGAACACGGCGCGCGTCTAAAGGAAGAGAACGCCGCGCTCGTCGAGCGCTTGGCGAACGTCCAGGGAGACGCGGACGCGATGCTCGCGCAGCTGCGCGAGCGCATCCTCAAATTTCGGCGAGTTCTCGAAGAAGACAAGGAGCGGCGGGAGGATTTCGAGACGGAACTTAAGCGGATCGAGGAAACCGACGACGCCATCGGCGGGATCATTCGCGAAGCCTACAATTATCGGGAGGCCGCGACCCGCTTCTCCGCGCGCGTCCGCGCTCTGGAAACCGAGCTCGAGGGGGTTCGGAAGGCGCGCTTCGCGGAGGAGTCCCAGGAGCGGATGCTCGAGGAGAAAGACGCCGCGTTGGCGCGGCTGCTGAAGGAGATCAGCGCCCAGCGTCAAGGCGCGCAGCGTTTTGCCGCCCGGATTCAAGCTCTTGAGATCGAGCTCGCCTCGACGAAGGCGGACCTCAAGGAGATGCGCCGCGAGCGCCGGGGTCTGATTGAGCGCTTCAACGCGGCCGTGGGCGAACGCGACGCCGCCGCGGCGGTTTCCGCGCCCGTGAAAGACGACTCTCGGGAGATGGCCCTCGAACGAAAGATCGGGGAGTTGACTCGCGCGCTCGCGGATGCGCTTGCCGCGCGTTCCGCCGCCGAGCGCGATGGGGTTTCGGAGAAAACGCTCGATATCGACGCGGAAAAAGCCGACCTTGCCCAGAGAATCGAGGGCAAGAATCGCGAGATTGCGGGTTTGAAGTCGGCGCTTGACGCCGCGCGCGCACAAGTCGAGGAAATGACGGGGCAGGTGGAAGCGGAGCGGCGTTCCGCGAAGCTTGTGCAGAAGCGGTTGTTTGACGCGGATGTGGCGCGCGACCGGGCCCTCGCTGAGACGCGGGCGCAATGGGCTCAGGAGCAGGAGCGCTACGAGGAACAGCTGGCCGAAAGGACGCGCGAGGCCGCGATGCTCCGGACTCAGGCGGAATCAGCGGACCGTTCCTGGCAGCAGACGCTCGCGCAACAGGACGGAACCCGGATGCAGGAGATTTTCAAGCTGCGCGGGGAAATTCAAGCTCTCAAGTGGAAGCTCGAGGAAAAGGGGAAGTAGGCTGGAACTCGATCTTCGCATTCCGCTGATCGTTCTGCCGACGATCGCCTTCGCATTTTTGAACGGAGCGAACGATTCCGGAACGATGTCGGCCTCGGTCGTCAGTTCCCGCAGCATGACGACACGATCCGCGGCGGTCGTCGCCGCGGCCGCTGCCTTTCTTGGATCGATGTTTTTGGGATCCGCCGTGGCGCGGACCTTCGGTCAGCACCTCGTGCGTCTCGATCTTCTCCCCGCTGCGGCAAGTCCCTTTGACGCCTGCGTGGCTGCGGTGATCGCCGCTGTGGCGTGGGCGACCGTCGCATGGCGACTCGGGCTTCCGGGTTCCTACACGCATGCGCTCCTGGGAGGCTGGCTCGGCGGTTTCCTCGCGCTCGGCGGACCGGAGGTGATTCAATGGCGCAACGCCGTTTTGGTGATGCTCGGCGTGATGCTGACTCCGTTCATCGGCCTGGTAACGGCGGGAATCGCGATTCGCGGCCTCTACCGCGCGGCGAGGGAGGTATCGAGCCGGATGATCCACTCGTTTCGCACGGCGGAGGTGTTGATGTTCGCCGCCTTGAGTCTGGCGCATGGGGCGAATGCGGCGCAGAAAAGCATGGCGCTGCTGGTGGTGGCGGGTCTGTCGCTGCAAACCGGAGGGGTTCCTCAAAGCTTCGTGCTCCCCTTGTGGGTCCGTGGGGTATGTTCCGCGGCGTTCGCGTTCGGAGTCCTGTTCGGATTCACGCGGACGCTGAAAAAGATGGGATTCGATATTTTTCGGGTCGAGCCCCTGCACAGCTTCACCGCGCTGGCGGTTTCATGGGGATTGGTTTTGGGATCGACTCTCGTGGGACTGCCGCTTTCGCCCGGTCAGATCAATTCGTCGAGCCTGTTGGGGGTCGGGGCGGGGCATAACCCGCGGGCCGTTCGCTGGGATACGGTCGGCGAATTGCTGGCGAATTGGTTCCTCACCTTTCCCGCCGCCGCCGTTCTCGCCTGGGTTTTAGTGAAATTGAAGTGCTAGAATGAGCCGAAGTGCTCTTCTTTAGGCGGGAAAAGTACGACTTCTATCATCTGCTCCTCCAGCAGGCGGAAAAAACACTGGAGGGACTCTCCGCGCTCGACGAATTCATGGAAGAACCCAGCCCCGCGCGCGGGATGCGGGTTTCCGAACTCGAAAAACAGGCCGATGATCTTCGCCGCATTGTAATCAACGCGATCAATGAGTCGTTGGTGACGCCGATCGACCGGGAAGACATTTTCGGTCTCTCTCGCGCGATAGACGATATGATCGACTACGCCAAGTCCACCGTCGAGGAGATGGTTCTTTTCGAGGTCGAGACGAACGACCATCTGAAAAAAATGGCGAAATCGCTTTATGAAGCCGGCCAGGATATCGTCAAGGCCGTGTCCCATCTGAAGGGCAAGCCGAGAGTCGCCGAGGAGCATTTGATTCGGGCGAAGAAGTCGGAGAACTTCGTGGAGCATCTGTACCGTCAGGCTCTCGCCGATTTGTTCAAGAAGAACGACGTCATCTCGATTTTGAAGACGCGCGAACTGTACCGCCATCTGTCTAACGCGGCGGACCGCGGCGACGAGGCCGCCGATATTATCGGCGACATCCTCGTGAAATCGCAATGAGGGCCCCGCGCTGCGCGGCGGCCTTTTTGTGCGCTTTCCTGTTCTCGAGCGCGGTCGGCGCGAAAACGATCCCGCTTCGAATCGTCCATACCAACGACATTCACGGCTGGATCATGTCCCGCCCCGAGCCGAAGGCCGGCGGGCGCGTCATCGGAGGTGCGGCCGCTCTCGCCGCGGTCATCGGCGCGGAGCGCGCGAAAGGACCGTCTTTGGTGCTTGACGCGGGGGATTGGTTTCAGGGAACCCCCGAAGGCAATTTTTCGCGGGGTGCGGCGTTGGCCGAGATTTTCAACTCCCTCGGTTACGACGCGGTCGCCCTCGGCAATCATGAATTCGATTTCGGAGAGGAAACGCTCCGGGAACTTATCGGGAAGATCAGCGTCCCCGTGCTCGGGGCGAACATTCGCCGTGTTTCGACCGGGGAGGGCGTCGACTACGTAAAACCCCATATTCTAAAGACCGTGGCCGGCATTAAGATCGGCATCTTCGGGATGGTTACCCGCACCGTGCCCGAACGCGTTTTCCCCAACAGCGTCGCCGGGCTTTTGTTCGCCGGGGAGATCGAGACGGCGAAGGAAGCCGTGGCAAAATTGCGGAAAAGCGGGGCCGAGATCATTATCGCGCTTACTCATGTGGGACAGGAAAGCGCCTCCCGCCCGCCGTTTGAAGGGGATCGCGCGATCGCGGCCGCAGTTGAGGGAATCGATTTGATCGTGGGGGGGCACACGCATGCGGCGATCCCGAATCCCGTCGCCGAACCCTCGGGGACTCTGATCGTCAACGCGGGAGCCTATTTGAAATCCGTCGGGATCGCGACCTTGGAATTCGACGACGAGACCCGGAAGATGGTGTCCCGCTCAGGAGAAGTGCGCCCGCTTTGGGTGGACGCGGTCGGCGAGGACCCGGATGTCGCGCGCATTGTCGAACGCTATCGCCGGGAAGTCGGGCGGGAATTGGACGTGGTGATCGGGCGGGCGGCCGCGGAGCTTGAGACCGATCATCGGCGTCTTTCTCCCGCAGGCGCTTGGGCGACCGATTGCGAACGCAAGTGGACGAAGACGGATATCGCTTTCTTGAACGGAGGCGGCCTCCGAAGCGGTTTGGCGGAGGGCCCGGTTCGGCTGCGAAACGTCTTTGAGATGATGCCCTTCGACAACTATCTCATGACCCTCTATATGCGGGGATCCAGCGTGCGCAAGATTCTGGAGCACGGGGTGTCCTTCGCGCCGCACGTTCTGCAGACGTCGGGGATCGAATACGTCTGGAATGAAGCCGGTCCGCGGGGAAAGCGCTTGTCGTCGATTCGCGTGCGCGGACGAAAGCTCGACGACGATGAAACCTACTCCGTGACTGCGGCTGATTTCATGGTCTGGGGCGGCGACGGATACTCGGCGTTCGCGGAAGGGACGGACCCGGTTAAAACCAGGGAACTGGTCCGCGACGTGCTGGCTTGGTGCGCCCGCCGCTACAGTCCGATCGAGGTCCCGGACCTGGCGAGAGCCGGGGCCAAGTGAGGGCGCCATTGTGCTGAAAGCGGTTCGAGATAAAGCGGATAAGACATGGACCTGGTTCAAGAAGACCTTGGTCTTTATGAGTTGCTGGGGCCTCGTCTTCAGCTTGGTAACGATCGGGGAGCTTAGGGTCGGCTTCGACTACGACGATACGATCGTTTTCTCCACGCCGGCCTTCGCGAAGGCGTTTAAAAGTGCGCATCAGCCATTCAGCCCCGGATTCTGGACCGTCGTCAATCAGAGCTACGATGTCGAAGAGCGTAAATTGCTGCCGAACGTCCTCGCTTGGACTTTCCGCATTTTAGGGTTTCGGGTATCGATCATCAGCGCGCGCCCGAGCTACGGGGGGGAGGCTCTTCAAAAGGAATGGCGCTACCTTGCGCACGACTTTATTTTCTCCAACGGAAGCACGAACAAGCACCGCTATCTGACCAAGGGCAACTACGTGCTTTATTTCGGAGACTCTGATTCCGATATTTTGGAGGGCCGCAAAGCCAAGGTCCTCAGTTTTCGGGTGAAGCGCGGCTCGAAATCCTCGTACAAAGAAGACTATCATCCCGGCGCTCTTCGGGAAATCGTCATCCCTTTCACGGAATTTTAAATAACCATTATTTTTTATTGTTTATTTATATTTTCGAAGCGGGACCTATTGCCTGCTCGGTCGTCCGGGTGTTATAATCGGGGTGCGTAAAAATCTCGAATTGTGGACATTTTGTCAACAACCTTATGAGCTCACCCCTTCGAAGACCCCTGATCGCTGGAAACTGGAAGATGAACCTGGACCTCAACGGGGCGAACGCACTCGTTGAGGGTCTCAAAGACGCTGCCGCGAAGGCGACGGGCGTTGAAACGATCGTCGCTCCTCCGTTCACCTTGCTTGCCGCGGTCGCGGAAGCAGTGAAGGGCAGCCGGATTCGCTGCGCCGCTCAGAACGTGCACTGGGCGGAGAGCGGGGCGTTCACCGGGGAATGCGCCGCCGCATCCTTAAAGGAGTTGGGCGTTGACGCGGCGATTATCGGGCACTCCGAGCGCCGGCAGTTTTTCGGGGAGACCGATAAGACCGTTCACGACCGCCTCGCTGCCGCGCTGAAGGTCGGGCTATTGCCGATCGTTTGCGTGGGGGAGTCTCTCGACGAGCGGGAATCCCAGCAAACCTGGCGCGTGTTGGAGACGCAGTTGAAGGGGGCGCTGGACGGTTTCGCTCCGGTGGATTTGTCCATGCTCGTGATCGCCTACGAGCCCGTTTGGGCGATTGGAACCGGAAAGACGGCTTCTCCCGCGCAGGCTCAGGAGGCGCATCTATTCATTCGCAAGCAGGTCGCTTCTCTTTACAGCGACGCGCTCGCGCAGGGCATGCGAATCCTCTACGGCGGTTCGGTGAAGGCCGACAACATCGATGAATTGATGTCCCAACCGGACGTGGACGGGGCGTTGGTCGGCGGAGCGAGCCTTAAGGTCGACGGTTTTTCCCGCATTATCGGATTCAAGGTGCCCGCCGCGAACTGAGATGCTTCCCTTCGGAGCCGAAGCCGCCGCGCAAATCGTCTCGGAGTTGGAGACGAGTCTCGCGCGGTCGAAGCATCCGATCCCGGTCGGGATTTCCAACCGGCATTTTCATATCACCGAGGAGCATTGGCGGATTTTATTCGGCGAAAAGGACCCGACCGAATACCGCCGCATCCTTCAGCCGGGCTTTTGGGCCGCGACGGAAACCGTCGATGTGGAGGGGCCTAAGGGCCGACTCGACCGCATTCGCTTGGTGGCGCCGTTCCGCTCCAAGACTCAGGTGGAGATTTCTCGAACGGACGCCTCGATGTTGGGCATCAAGCCTCCGGTTCGAGGTTCGGGAAAGCTTGAAGGCGCCGCGCCCCTGCGCCTGCATGGTCCTCGCGGCCATGTGGACGTCGAGGATGCGGCGATCATCGCGCAGCGTCACGTCCATTTTCACCCGCGCGACGCCGAGAAATTCGGCATCAAGGGCGGGGAAATGCTTCGCGTGCGCGCCGGCATCGGCGGCCCGCGCGAGACGGTGTTCGAGCAATGCCTCGCCCGGGTCTCAGATCAATTCGCTTTGGAGTTTCACGTGGATTTGGATGAAGCCAACGCCGCCTGGCTGAAGAACGGAGATTTCGTACACATCGTTTGAAGACGCATCAGGAGGAAGAATGGAAGCGCTTGGAATGATTGAAACACGCGGGCTGACGGCCTGCATCGAGGCCGCGGATGCCGCGGTCAAGGCCGCGAACGTGAAGATCGTCGGCTACGAGAAGGTCGGAACCGGACTCGTCACGGTGTTGTTTCGCGGAGAAGTGGCCGCGTGCCGTGCGTCGTGCGACGCCGGCGGAGCCGCCGCTCAGAAAGTCGGTGAGCTTATCGCCGTGCATGTGATTCCGCAGCCGCATCCGGACCTCGAGGGCAAAATGCCGATTACCCTCGCCGACGCGCGCCGCAAGTAAGCGGCCGTGATTTTCGCGAGAGTCTGCGGCACCGTCGTTTCGACCAACAAGGACGAGCGGCTCGTCGGCAAGAAGCTGCTTCTGGTCCAGCCGGTCGACCTCGACGGGGCCTCGAAGGGCCATCCCCTCGTTTCCATCGACGCCGTCGGCGCCGGGGAGGGGGAACTCGTCCTGCTCGTTCAAGGATCGTCGGCGCGCCAGACGTCGGTCACCGAAGGACAACCGGTGGACTGTACGATCTGCGCGATCGTCGACTATGTCGAGAAGGGCGGTAAGACCGTGTTCGAGAAATCCAAGGACACGGCGTATTCACGGTGACGGAATAGGGTGCTCGGATGGATAGAGACGCGATCGCGACCGTCGTAACCGAGGTTCTCAAGCGCTTGGAACAGAACGGATCCCCGCCTCCGGCGGCGTCGGCCGCCGGGGCGTCCTCCGTTCCGGGCTCATCGGAGTCCTTCGTCTTCCAGGATCTTGACGCCGCCGTCGATGCCAGCGGAACGGCTCAGCGGGTGTTTCAGGACCTCGGGCTTGAGCAGCGTGAATCGATCATCGCGGCGATGCGCAAGGCCGCGATCGACAACGCCGAGCCGCTTGCGAAGATGGCCCGTGAGGAAACCGGCATGGGCCGTTACGAGGATAAGGTCCGCAAGAATCTTCTCGCCGCGAAAAAAACCCCCGGACCCGAAGCGCTCCGCGCCGTCGCGCGGACCGGCGACAAGGGGCTGACGATCACCGAATACGCGCCGTTCGGCATCGTCGCCGCCGTTACCCCGTCTACGAATCCGACGTCGACGATCATTAATAACGCGATTTCAATCCTCTCGGGCGGCAACAGCGTGATTTTTGCGCCGCATCCGGCCTCAAGCGGCTGCTGCCGCGCGACGATGAAGCTTCTCACCGAAGCGATCGTTTCCGCTGGCGGTCCGCGCGGCCTCATCACGGTCGTCGAGCCGGCCTCGCAGGAGAACACCAAAGCCCTGCTTGCTCATCCGGCGATTCCGGTCAATCTCGTGACGGGCGGTCCCGCCATCGTGAAGGTGGCGATGACCTCCGGCAAGACCTGCAAGACCATCGCGGCCGGTCCGGGGAATCCGCCGGTGGTCGTCGACGAAACCGCGAAGGTCGAGGAGGCGGCGCGAGGCGTCGTCACCGGCTGCTCGTTCGACAACAACGTGCTTTGCACGGCGGAAAAAGAAGTTATCCTCGTCGACGCGATCAAGGATCGCTTTCTGGCCGCTCTGCGCTCGGACCCGCGCGCCTACGAGTTGAACCCAGAGCAGTTGGGCAGGCTCACGAAGGAAGTGATCATCGAGGGCGGCAAGGGCTGTAAGGATCCGAAGCTCAATAGGAAGTACATCGGAAAGGACGCCGCGGTGATCGCAAGGGGGATCGGGCTGGACGTTCCCGCAGGAACGCGCCTGCTGTGGTCGTTCGTCGACCACGACAACGAGTGGATTTGGACCGAGCAGTTGATGCCTGTTCTCCCCGTGACCTCCGTCTCCTGCGTCGACAAGGCCATCGAACTGGCCTACCACGCGGAGGGTTACAATCATCACACCGCTTCGATGTATTCGATGAATGTCGAAAATCTCACAAAGATGGGGCGGCGAATGGCGTGCTCGATCTTCGTGAAAAACGCGCCGAACTTCAACGGGCTCGGCATGGGCGAAGGCTACGCCACGCTTTCGATCGGAACCCCGACCGGCGACGGATTGACCCAGGCGACGCATTTCGTGCGGCCGCTTCAGTGCAGTCTCGTCGGTTATTTCAGGATCGTGTAAGAGGAACTACATGCAAACCGGATACTCCATCGGACTGATCGAAACATCCTCGCTGGCGAAGGGCGTCGAAGCCTCGGACGCGATGGTCAAGGAGGCCGGCGTCGATCTCGTCGCCGGCAAGGTGATCGCCCGCGGAAAATATACGATTTTGATCCGCGGTCCGGTCGGCGAGGTCGAGTCTGCGATGCGCGCCGGTCTCCGGATCGCCGAGAAGACGCTGATCCATAAATTCATCATCAGAAACGTCCACGAGCAGGTGATGGCGACGCTTGAGACGCGCGTCGGCGTCGAGAAGCTGGAGGCGTTCGGTATGATCGAAACGAAGGACGCCATCGCCGCGATCCACGCGGCCGACGAGGCCGCGAAGGCCGCGAAGGTTCATTTGATCGAGACGAAGGCGGTGCTGCCGGGCGGCAAGGGCTACGTGTCGATGTCCGGGGAGGTCGGGGCGGTGCGGACCGCGGTGGCGGCGGGAATCCAGGTCGTTCCCGAAGGACAACTCGTCAGTTACATCGTCATCCCTCAGGCCGATCCGCAGCTTTTGCAGACGGTGGGAAAGTAATCTCATGGCGAGGCTGGTCATCGGTTCCGATCACGGCGGCTTCGAAGCCAAGGAGAAGCTCAAGAAGTATCTCCAAGCGCATGGCCATGACGTGACCGATTTCGGATGCTATTCAACCGACGCGGTGGACTATCCCGATGTGGCCCAACTCGTCGGGGAGTCGGTCGCCCGCGGAGAGTTCGAACGCGGCGTTCTTCTCGACGGATTCGGGGGCGCCGTCGCGCTTGCGGCCAATAAGATCACCGGGGTGCGCGCGGTCTGCGCCTACGATGTGGTCAGCGCCAAGCTTGCGATGGAGCACGACGACGCGAACGTCGTCTGTCTCGGCGGAAAGACCCATGGGGAAATCGCGCTCAACGCGATCTGCGACGCGTTCTTCGCGTCGAAGTACGGCGGCGGACGCCACGATCGGAGACTCGGCAAGATTTTGGCCATCGAACGGAAGTACATGCGCTGATGAAATACGCGAGAATCGTCGGACGCGTCACCTGTTCGCGCCACTATGCGACGCTCGACCGCAAGACGCTGCTTTTGATTCAGCCCCTTGATTGGGAGACCGGCGCGGTCAAGGGCGACCCGGTCGTCGCCGCCGACTCCTGCGGGTCCGGCTCTTCGGAGTTCGTGTATTGGGTCGCCTCGCGCGAAGCGGCCGTCGCCTTCAGCGACCTGCCGCCGGTGGACGCGGCTGTGATCGGCATCGTCGAAGGCCATCAGGTCCGCGATTTCCGCGAGCGGGAGAGGAGCGCCTGATGTTCGTCGGCGAAGTCGTTGGAAACGTGTGGGGTCAGTACAAGCACCGGAGTTTGAACAACCAGCGCCTGCTGCTCGTGCGTCCGATCGATCCGATAACCGAGAAGCCTTTGGGCGAAGCGGTGCTGGCGCTGGACGGGGGCGTGCAGTCGGGGCCGGGCAGCATCGTGCTCGTGCTCGACGAAGGCGGTTCCGCCAGGCAAATTTTAGGAGACGAGACGGCGCCGGTCCGCACTCTCATTTGCGGGATTATCGATTCAGTGCATCTGCGGGGGAAGGAGAAACGCTATGCGTGAACAGGAACTCAAGGATATCATCGAGGTCGTCGTGCGGGTGCTGGCGGAAAAAGGGTACCTGGCCAAGACTAAGACCGATTGCGGCTGTCCGTCGCCTACAGTTTCCAAAGGGGGCGTCCGGGTCACGACCGGGACGGCCGGGAAGGTCTTCGGCGGATGGAACGTGTCCCGCGGGAACCCGATCCCCCCCGAATCCGTGCCGGCGGTCAAGCCCGAAGATCATACGCACGGCCCCGACTGCCCGCATTGCCATAAGGCAAGCGGACTCAAGGCGATCGGCGCCGACCGCATCGGGGTTTGTCACCCGACCAAGCAGTGCAACCAAATCGCGGCCTACGTGGATCATACTTTGCTCAAGCCGGGAGCCACGCAGGAAGAAATCGCGAGACTATGCGAGGACGCGCGTCAGTACTGCTTCGCTTCGGTATGCATCAATCCGAGCTACGTCTCTTTCGCCGCCCAGATTTTGCGCGGCACAGGCGTGAAGATCTGCACCGTAATCGGCTTTCCGCTGGGCTCCACGACGCCGACGGTCAAGGCGATCGAGGCGCGCGACGCGATCGCCAACGGGGCCGACGAAATCGACATGGTCATCAATGTAGGCGCCTTGAAATCCGGCAATGACGCGCTGGTGCGGGGCGACATCCAGGCCGTGCGCGACGCGACGCGGGGCAAGGTTTTGAAAGTGATTCTCGAGACGGCGCTGCTCAACGACGATGAGAAACGCCGCGCCTGCGCGATGTCCAAGGAGGTCGGCGCTGATTTCGTGAAGACCTCGACGGGATTCGGCCCCGGAGGGGCGACCGCCGCGGATATCCGTCTCATGCGTGAGACCGTCGGCCCGAAGATGGGCGTGAAGGCCTCCGGCGGAATTCGGGATACCGCCGCGGCGAAAGAGATGATCGAGGCGGGGGCGACCCGACTCGGCACTTCGGCGAGCGTCGCGATCGTGACCGATGCCAAGCCGTCCGGCGGAGGGAATTATTAGATGACTGAAAAGCGAAAAATCGAGCTCCGCGTCGACTTGCAGTGCGGCACATGCGGGGCGCTGACGCACACCGCGGACGGGGAACCGCGATTCTGTTCCTGCTGCGGAGCGGGCTATGGCCGGTACTGCATGATCTGCCATAAAAAGGCCCCGATGTTTTTCGAGGAGTATTGGCCGGGTGAAGACGAATGCGTTAGAACCTATTCGCCGGCCAAGCGTTGTCCGACCTGCAACGCGGGGTTGGAAGTGGAGTCCCGGGGCACCCAGAAGAACGACTCGCCGTACGAACACTAATTTACCGAAGCAGAAACCGAGGAGAATCCGATGGCTGAAATGAAAGACGCGTTGGGCATGATCGAAACGAAGGGCTTCGTCGGAATGATCGAAGCGACCGATGCGATGGCGAAATCCGCGAAGGTGAAGATGATCGGCTACGAGCGAATCGGCTCAGGGTTGTGCACGACGCTGTGCCGGGGAGAAGTCGGAGCGGTGCGCGCCGCTGTTGAGGCGGGCGCCGCTGCCGCGCAGCGGGTCGGAGAACTGGTCGCGGTGCACGTCATTCCGCGCCCGGCGGCCGATCTTGAAGCCTATCTGGGAAAGATTTCCATCAAGGTCTGATTTGACGGGACGGCCCCGCCCCTGCCCCAAAAAGTAAAGAAAGTGTGGGGCCTGTCCCTAGATCAATGTTTACGCGAAGTGACTTGATTGACGTGCTGCGGCGGCATTTGGCGCCTGTGCCGGTTCCCGCGCCTACTTCCGTTCCCCGCGATGGGCATCAGGATCCCGGTTGCCTGAAACCCTTATGCGGACGACGTTTTTTGACGGAATACGAGATAAAACAGGCATTGACGCCCCAGATGAAACGACTTACAATTCCGAAAGACGCGATCGTCAGCCCGCTCGCTTTAGACTGGCTCGCGTTGAAGGGCGTCCGCATCGTACGTACTTCCCAATAAGCGTCGGCGGCGACCCCTAAACCGCGCACCGCGTCTCTCGCGGCGGCAGCGGGTCTTTTTGACCGCGTGGAGGCGGACTATGGCGATGGATTTGGCGGCGTTGCTGAAATTGATGGTCGAAAAGGGAATATCGGACATCCACTTTAAGGCCGGTTCGAGTCCCGCCGTTCGCGTCCACGGGAAGCTGGTTCCGGCGGTCAAACTTCAGAAGTTGTCAGCCGAAGACATCGAAGGAATGGTCAAGACGATCATGAACCCGGAACAGCAGAAACAATTCGCTGAATCCGACGAAATGGACTTGGCCTACAGTCTCCCCGGGGTCTCGCGTTTTCGCGTGAACGTTTTCCGCCAGCGGGGTACGGTGGCGCTCTCTCTTCGCGTCGTTCCCATCAAGCTGCGGACTTTCGAGGAATTGAACCTCCCCATGAAGGCGATGGAACGGCTCTCCAAAGAGACTCGCGGGTTGATTCTGTTCGCCGGGATTACCGGCGCGGGGAAGACGACGTCGATGAACAGCCTCGTCCATTACATGAACGGCCGGGAACACCACCGGATCATCACGATCGAAGACCCGATCGAGTTTTTCCATGAAGATTTGAAATCGACGATCGTCCAGCGCGAGGTCGGCCGCGACACGGCGTCCTTCGCGCAGGCGCTGAAGTACGTGCTGCGCCAAGATCCGGATGTCGTCGTTATCGGAGAAATGCGCGACCCTGAGACGATCGAAGCCGCGCTGACCGCCGCTGAAACCGGTCATCTCGTCCTTTCGACGATTCACACGATCGACGCGGTTCAAACGATCGACCGGATCATCGACAGTTTTGCGGACCGGCAAATTTCCCAGATCCGTCAGCAGTTGGCGCTCGTGCTCAAGGGGGTCGTGGCCCAGCGCTTGGTTATTTCCAAGGACGGTCTCTCTCGTTTTCCCGCGACCGAGGTGATGATTTCGACCAGCGGCATCCGTCGGAACATCCTCGAAGGCAAGAATAACGATGTCCGCAAGGCGATGGAGGCCGGCGAGTACTACGGCATGCATACGTTCGACGAGCAATTGCTCCGCCTGTATCAGGAAGGCAAGGTGGATGAAGGCGACGTTCTGGAGAACGCGACGAACCCCGAGGATCTTCAGTTGAAGATGAAGCAGGCCGGAGGCGTCCCGACTCAATGAGCGCCGAAGGAAAATCCGACGAGGAAATCGAAGAGATCCTCGAAGGCTTGGACGACATCCTTTCCTCGATGGGATCCGAGGATGCGGCGGCGGCACGGCCGATTTCGCCTTCGCCCCCATCGGAACCCGTTCCTTCAGGTCCGTCCCCGGCGGAAATCGCCGCGAAAGCGGAAGCCGAGGTGAGAGCCAAGGTCGAGGCGGCGCGAGCCAAGGCGGACGCCGAAGCGCAGGCGAAGGCCAGGGCAGAAGCCGAGGCGCAGGCGAAGGCCAAGGCGGAAGCCGAAGCGCAGGCGAAGGCCAAGGCGCAAGCCGAGGCGCAGGCGAAGGCCAAGGCGCAAGCCGAGGCGCAGGCGAAGGCCAAGGCGCAAGCCGAAGCGCAGGCGAAGGCCAGGGCAGAAGCCGAGGCGCAGGCGAAGGCCAGGGCGGAAGCCGAGGCGCCTCCTCAGGCGGCGGCGGCACCCGAATCCGCGAAGCCTGCAGCGGCCGTTGCGGGGGAACTTCAAATCGATCCCGAACCGATCCCCGAGAAAACTCCGAAAGATCAGATCCGACGGATCGCGTATCTCTATTCGTCGAGCCAGCGCGAGGCTATTGAAAAGCTGATCCACTTTATTGGGACCGTTTCCGGAGGCGTCTCGAAAAAGCCGCTGTACCTGCACCGGTCGGTAGTCGCGACGGTGACCCCGACGACGAAAGCCCCGGCACTTTTAGAGCACCTTAAGAAAACGAACACGGCGGGCGTCATCGCGATTCTCGAAGGGCTTTCCGAGGACCAAAAGCGGGACCTCGAGAGTCTGTGCGACGATGAGGACATCTACTTTAAGAATTTCACCGTCGGCGATATCGGAAGCCGCACCGCCGCCATCGAGATCCTGCTCGAATTGATGCTGCTGAGGTCCGGTTAATGCTCAGCCGATGGAAGATCGAAGAGTCGCCTACGAAGGGAGACCCGAACCGACGGCTCTTGTTCGTCAAGGGGTCGTTGGCCGACGTGCACGGTCTGATACGAAAGCTGGGAGCGGTCTGCGGCCGCCCGAAGAAAGAAAAGGGGAACGCCGAGTTCAACTTCAGTTTGTCGCTTCGGAAGCTCAGTGACGAGGAGCTCTCCGAGATTGAATCGGAAATGCGGAGCATCCATCCCGACGCCGCTTCGGCCTCCACTCCCAAGGCCGCTCCCGCAGCGGAGCCGGAGCCGGACTCCGGTTTCGGGGAGGGCGGGAGTCTGCCGATTGAGCTCGCCCTCGCGTCCGGCGACGGACCGGCGCCTGTCGAGGAAGCGCCCATGCCCGCCCCGGTTCCCGCGCCCGTCCCGACCGTCGAAGAAACCGCGGCCGACGACGTCGTCCCGATTTCTCTATCTCCGGTCCCCGAACCCGCGGCGTCGGCGGGCGGTTTGAACCTGTCGCCGACGGCTGAAGCGAGTCCGGCCCCGTTCGCGGGACAGGGTCCGCCCATTGCCTTGCGCCAAGAGGTTGCGCCCGGCATCACTCCGTCCACGCCCGAAGCGGTCCCGCTCGCCGGCGCCGGGCCGGGGGAAGCCGTCGAATCCGTCTCCCATAAGCTCGCGTCCCAGGCTCTGTTCGGGGCGGTGACGGAACGGATCGTTTCGCATTCTCTCGACAATTTCATAGTCGGCGCGTTCAACCGCTTCGCGCATGCCGGGGGGATGTCGATTTTGACCAGTCCGGGTTCGCTCTATCAGCCGCTGTTCGTTTCGGGACTTCCCGGCAGCGGAAAAACGCATTTGCTCCACGCCTTGGCCGACAAGCTGCAGCAGCAAACTCCCGAGGAACCCGTCTGGATCACCAGCGGTTCGAGACTCGCGCGCGCGGCGGCGTGGGCGGTTTCGGAAAATCGTTTCCAGGAGCTCGAGGAATTCGCCGCGAAGGCGCGCGCGTTGATCGTCGATGATTTGCAATTCATGGGGATCGCGGAGCACAACCGAACGCAGCTCGTCTCGTTGTTTAAATCCTTTATGGACGCGGGCAAGCAGATTATTTTGGCTTCCGCCTACCCAGCGGAAATGATCGTTGCGATCGAGCAGGCGCTGGAAATCAGGATTTCGGGCGGCCACACGGTCGAAGTGAAGGTCGCGACCGGCGACAAGAGGCTGGAGGCGGTCAAAGGCGCGATGGAGAGCGCAGGATTGACCGGCGTGGAGGCCGAAGTCTCGGCGTTCGCGCAGTCCGCCGTCGGTATTTTTGGGGAACTCGGATGGACGCTGCGCCGAGCGAAAGCGCTCGAATCCTTGCGCCTCGCAGCGGGACAGCCTGCGGGGCTCGCCGATCTTCACCCGACGTTGTTTCAGGCGGAGGCCGGCGAGCCGCAAGTGATCGCCGCCGAGGAGCTGGAGAAAAAATCCGCGGAAACACCGTCTCCCGCGGGGGGCGCGCGCCGCCTGCTGTTGCTTTACCCTCAAGGCCAGGAAGCCCACGCCGAATGGACGCTTCGCCGGGTCGCGGTCGCGGGACAAATTAATTCGTGGTCGTGGCCGTTCGCGGAGGCGGTTCGCAGGCCTTACGCCGTGGACCCGGCTCCGACCGTGCCGTTCGTGCTGGCCGAAGAGGCCTATCAGGGCGGTGCGGACGCAGCACTGGTCCTCGGGCCGCAGCCGGGGGCCGATTTGGCGGAGAACGAAGGGGATTGCCGCTACGTGGTGCAGCATCTGCTCGGCGAGGGGGGCGTGCCGTTGGCGTGGATGCCCTATCGCAGAGTGCACGATCCGAAATTTCATCTGCACGCGTTTTTGGATCTGCAGTGCGCTCCGGCACCGGGGAGTTTCGCGTGAACCCGCTTTTCGGAGCGCTCGCCGCGTCGACGATCGTCGGCATCGGCGCGGTCTATTGGTTCCTGCGTTTCCGGATGCTCGGCCCCGTCGAGGCGAAGTATTCCCAAGAGCGGCTGGAATGGAGCGAGCGGGGCGCGTTCTCCCAAGAACTCCTCGAGGCGCATCCCATGCCGGAGACCCCCGAATCTTTCGCCGAATCCGTGCAGTTCGGGGTGGACCGCTTCTTGGCCCGGTTCGGGGGACTCGATGTGTTCGTTTGGTTCCGCCGCGCGCCCCTGGGCGCTTTCGACGGCACGGACGGAGACCTGATCGTTCGTTCGGGATCGCTGGAATCCCTGGAGCCCGCGGATCTAAAACTCGAGGAGGCCCTCTGGGATAAGGCCTTCTCCACGGAACAGGGTTGGAAGGTTTCCGGCGAACTCCCGGGAAATTGCGGGCGGTTGTTGTCGGTGCGCGGGGCCCGTGCGATTCGCTTCGTCCCCTGGGGAACGCGGGACCGACTGTGGGGTCTTATCTCCGCGGTTTCGTACGGATCCAACGCCGAGGCCGCCGACCGGCACAAGGAGCCGCTCGAAACGCTCGCGGCTTATTTTACGTCGATGGCCGACCGCGCTTCCCGCTTCTGGGAACTCGATCGCGCCCGAGAGCGGCTTCAGGGCGGATTGGACGTGACGATGCAGCGCCTCGACGAAACGAATCTTCAGTTGATTCAGCGGGCGAAGGAGATGAGGACGCTTCAAGAGGTGACGGACATCATCTCCGAGCACCCCGATCAGTCGGACGTCTTGTCGGCGATCATCGGGATCGTCGCGAAATCCCTGGATGCGGACATCTGCGCGTTTTTGACCTTCGACCAGGACACCGGCGAACTCGTCACCTTGCCGGGCGCCTTCGGGGTCAACGAAAGCGACGGTATGTACCGGATTCCGTTGACCAACGAACATTCCTCTTCGGTGCGGGTGTTCCGTTTTGGAAAGCCGTTCATCACCGGGGACGCTCAGAACGACCCCGATGTGATCGCACACTACGCGAAGCTGTGGAATTGCCGCTCGCTGATGGTCGTGCCGCTGCGCGTTGAAAGCCAGCGCATCGGCGTGATGCGGGTCGGGAGCTTTAGGAAGGATCTATTTTCGGAGGATCATATCGGCTTCGTGCAGGTGATCGCCGAGGAGGCGGCGGTGCTGATCGAGAGCGCCGTGCTTTCCAAAAAACTTCAGGATACGAACCTCGAGCTGCAGCGGATGCATTCGATGAAGGATGAATTCGTCTCGACCGTGAGTCACGAGTTCAAAACTCCCCTGACCTCGATCCAGGGTTTTTTGGCCGTTCTGTTGGACGGGGACGCCGGCGAGATTCCGGCCGAGCAGCGCCGGTTTTTGAAAATCGTCAAGAGCGCCGCCGACCGGCTTCACCTTTTGGTGACGGACCTCCTGGACCTCTCGAAGCTCGAAGGCGGCGTCCAAATCGAGCTGGAAAGCATCGATCTCGTCGAGACGGCCCAAAAATGCCTCGAGGGACAGCGTCTCGCGGCGCAAGCCCGCTCCATCACGCTCGAACTTTCCGCCTCGGGAGAGCTCCCGGCGGCCCACGGAAACACCCAATGGCTCGGACAGGTATTCGACAACCTGGTCTCTAACGCGATAAAATTTACCCCGGAGGGGGGACGGGTGACCGTCGGCCTCGAAAATAAGGGCGAAGGCCTTCTCGCGCGGGTTTCCGACACCGGAATCGGGATCCCGGAGGATGAGCAAAGACGGGTTTTTGAGAAATTTTTCCGGGCTTCCAACCGGAACGCGATGCCTGCGCCCGGTACGGGTCTGGGACTTGCGATCTGCCGTCAGATCGTGGATCGGCACGGGGGAAGGATTTGGTTCGAATCGTCTTCGGGGCAGGGAAGTACTTTTTTCTTCGTGATACCCACGGAGCGCGCGTCGGCCGCGGTCGGCGCGAAAAACGCTTGAGTCGTTAGTCGCAAAGGGAGGAAGTATATGCGCATCAACAACGGACGGATTCTCGCGGTGCTTGCGATGGTTTTCGCGGCCGGCGCGATGACGGCGTGCCACAAGAAGGGAATGGTCAAGGACGGAGAGGTTCAGGACGTGATCGCGCAGGATTCGATCCATAGGAAGTATTTCGAGGCCATCGGCATCGCCGCGGCCGATCCGAAACTCCCGTCGATGACCCAGCGGCGCGCGCTTTCCCGCGACGCTGCGATCATCAAGGCTCACAACGAACTGCTGACGATAATCAAGGGCGCTCAGCTCGAGTCCGGCCAGACGGTGGACATGTCGATCATGGGCGAGCAGAAGATGATCGAGACTCTCAGCCAGATGGTCAAGGGCGCCGAGATCGTGAAGACGGAATTCACCGGTGACGACGGAGCGGTCGTGACGATCCAGCTTCCGCGAAGGCGCGCCGAAAAGATGCTGGGCGTGAAGTTCAAGTAAGATGCCGCGTCTTTCGCCGCGAGGATTGCTCGCCCTCGTTCTAACGGTCTCTCTGGTCGGCTGCTCCGGCAGCCGGCTCAAGCCCGGTCCCAACGAGGAAGGGGAAGTCATCGAGGCGGAGGGATGGAGCCCCCACGACCCGAAAGATCTTCTCGGCACGAAGCGAGCCTCGCTCGCCGACGCCCAGAAGAAGGCGGTTGAACGGGTCGTGGGGGTCTTCATTTCGGCGAAGACCCGCGTCGCGAAAGCCGTGACCGTGGACCAGAACATCCTGGCGAACGTGTCCGGCTACGTGCGCAAATACGACGTGATCGACGAGCGGGAGGAGGACGGGTTCTACAAAACCCGCATCCGCGCGCTGGTGCTGTATCAAAAGGTCGGCAGCGACCTGAAGAAGCTGGGTCTGATGCGTCCGCCCCCGCCTCCGGGAAACCCGTCGGTCGCGGTTTTCGTCACGAGCGCGGGCCGCTGGGACGCGGAGCGTGAAACGAGCGCCGCCGGCGCGCTGCGCAAGGCGCTGCTTGAAAAGGGCTTTAAGGTGATCGACGACGCCGCGCTCGCCCGGTTTAAGGGAAAGAATCTTTCCGATTCCGCCGCGGCCGCCGGCATCGGCAGGGACCTCGGCGCCGACCTGGTGCTGACCGGGGACGCGAGCGTTCACGAACTGCGCGACGTCAACCTCGGCGGCTTTCATTCCTTCCGTTCGCGCATTCAGATTCAGGTGATCAAGCCGGAGACCGCACAAGTCCTCGCGAGCCGTACGCGGGAAGCCTCCGGTCTCGATCCGGTCCCGGATGTCGCCCGGGCGAAGGCGCTGGAAATCGCCGGCAAGCTCGCGGGCGACGAAATCGCCGACGAACTCGGACAATTGCTGGGCGCGCGCGTCGAAGTGACGATTTCGGTGAAGGGTGTTTCGGGGGTCGAAGACGTGCAGAAGCTCATCGAGGCGCTGCGCGGACAGCCCGACATCGCGACGGCCGCTTTGGCCGGATATCGCGACGGCGCGGCGGAACTGCAGGTGACCACCGAGGGCGTCGCCGCCGAAGAGCTCGCGAAGGCGCTGCCTTCCATGGGCGATTTCGGGCTGAGCGTGAAATCCATTTCGTCGTACCGGATCGAAGTCGAAGCGGCGACGAAGAAGTTTTAGGATGAAGGTCGGACTCGCGCTTGCGTTCGCTTCGGCGTTCGCGGCGTGCGCGGGACCGAGGCCGGCGGTCGTGAGGCCGGTCCCGGAATTGCGCGGCGATATCGCGGTTCTGCCGTTTAACAGCATGTCGACGAGCCTCAGGGGACCGCAGCTGCTGCGGGAACTGACGCAGCAAAAGCTCTCGGGCTTCGGATGGGATCCGGTGCCGTTGGAGGCAGCCGACGCCGCGCTGCGCGGGATCGGGATTTCGGACGGAGGGCAATTGAGGAGCATCGCTTCCGAGAAGGTGGCCGCGGCGCTGGGAGTGGATCGCTACGTGGTCGGGATGGTCAACGATTTCAGCGATCAGAACCTGGGTTTTGTTCGCCGCAGGATCGTCGAGCTGGAGTTGTCGGTGGTCGACGGGAAATCCGGCGAGACGCTTTGGAAGAATACCGGCCGCTTCGAGAAATCCAAAGCGGCGTTGAGCAGGAAGAAGGCGGAACTGTCGTTTCTGGAAGGAGTGCTGGAGAACGCGGCGGAAAAGGCCTACGGGAAACCGATGGATCAGGAATCCCGGCAGGCCGTCGACCGAGCGATGATGTCGTTTCCAAGGAGATAACCTACGATGAAGCGCCTACTTCCGTTGATTTCCCTCGTCGTCCTCGCCGCGTCCTGCGCGCCGCGCACCTCGGCCCGCCGCGAACGCACCGACAGCGCGACGCTCACGAAGCGCCACAGCTCCAAGTACGTCGGCCCCAAGCGCCGCATCGGCGTCGTCGAATTCGAGAACAAGACCGCCTACGGTTCGCGGTTGGGAAGCGCCGCCTCGGACATTTTGGTCACCGAACTCGCGAAGACCGGGCGTTTCGTCGTCGTCGAGCGCGACAAGCTCGATAAGATTATGGCCGAGCAGAAGCTGCAGGCCTCCGGCGCGATCGACCCCCGCACGGTGGTCAAGGTCGGCCAGATCCTGGGGCTCAACGCGATCGTGACCGGTTCGGTGTCCGAATTCGGCGTCAAGCAGGAAGGCTCGGAATATGTGATCGTTCAGTCTAAGCGTCAGACCGCCGAGGCGACTGTCGACATCCGCATCGTCGACGCGGAGACCGGTCAGGTGATTTTCGCCGATTCCGGCACGGGCATCGCCAAGAACGCGAAGGGCTCGGTGCTGGGCCTGGGCGGACGCGGCGGCTACGACGAAACGATCGAGGGCAAGGCGCTGCGCCAGGCCATCGTTCAGTTCACCGAAAACATCGTTTCGCAGGTTTCGAAGAAGCCTTGGACCTGCCGCATCGCCGGGGTCCGGGGGGACTCGGTTTACCTGAACGCCGGTCCGACGATGGGCATCGAAGAAGGCCAGGAGCTCAATTGCTTCTCGTTGGGCAAGCAGATCACGGACCCCACCACCGGCCTGGTGCTCGGCCACGAAGAAGAGCCGTTGGGCACCGTTCGCGTCACCGGCCCGCTCGGCGCCAACGGCGAGGGTTCGATCGCGCACATGCTCAAGCAGACCGGGCGTGCCCCGCAGCCCAAGGACATCTGCCGCCTCGCGGACTAGGCCCGCGCCTACGGTGGTTGCCGGCACCGAGGTTCGCCGCTCCTTCGTTTGTCAAGTATGCTTGACAAACGAATTCTATTTAAGTATTATTTTATTAGTAAAATGATATGTATCGATTCATTGTCAATCGCTATCAAAGCTCGCAATCTCAACCATAGTGACATCGCGAGACTGTCAGGAGTGTCCCGGCAGGCGGTTTCGTTGTGGTTTAAGTCCGCGCGCGACGGTTTCGCGGAAGTGAAATCCGCTCACCTGCTCAGGCTTTGCACGGCTCTTGGCGTCGATGCCGCCGACCTCGCGCAGCCGTTGCCGGATTTGGGAGAACGACGAGCAGCGATTCGGGCCGCGCTGCTGTGGGATCGGCTGTATCCCGATCTCGAGGATTTCGCGGCGGCCGTACAGCGGCGCGAACCGAAGGCGCTCGCCCGCCTGGTTGAGGCGTACGGGTTGTACGGGGCGGCAAAGGCCGCGGGCCGCGTCGTTTGGAGCCGTTTTCCGGACTACATGAAGTTCCTGCCGCCCGGCCGCCGGCAGGATCTAGAGAGGGTATGGCGGCTGCACCTCGCCCCGATGCCGCGATAAGCGAGCGCGTTCTTCCGGCGCCTTTGCTCGGTGCGATCCGGCACGTGTTCGCGCAGCGCATTGAGGGCGTGATGCTCGTAGGCGGGACCGCCCTCGCCGGCTACTACGCCGGGCATCGCAGGTCCGACGACATGGACCTGTTCACGCGCGACGAGGCCTGCCAGCGTGCCGCGGCGCTCGCCGTCCGCTCTCTGGTTTCCATCGGAGCCGAGATCGACGTCCGGTCCGACTCCGCCCAGTTCTTTCGGGCGGGCGTCCGGTTTCGGGATCGCGATTTCACCGTCGACGCGGCTCTGCACGCGCGCTTGCATGAAATCGGACGCTCGGAGACGCTCCCGGACGGCGTCGTCGTCGCCGACTTCGATACGCTGTTGAAAATGAAGACGGCCGCTCTCATTAGCCGCTGCGGGGAGAAGGATCTCTACGATTTGCTCTGGATTCTCGATCGTCCCGGCGCGGGAACCTTGGAATCTCTTATGGCCGGCGGCCGAGAATTGGATGCGGGGATGACCCCGGAAGGGCTCATCATCAGTGTTTCCGGAGCGACCCTGTCGGCGGAGGCATGCGGCTTCGCCCTCGATCCCGCGCTGCCGGCCGAAGAGGTCTATGCGAAAGTCGAGAAATTCCGCATCGAACTGCTGGCGGGATTTCAGAAGCTCGCCGCGCGCGAACCCGCTCCTGAAATCGCCGATCTGATCAAGCGCGTCGGCCGGCTGAGTTAGCGGCGGAGAACGCGCCCGCGCTCCGCGAGCGAAGGGCACTGCGCCTCGCGGACTGTGGTTGCGAGGCCGGTTTGCATGAAGCTGCAATTTGGACGCGTCTAAATTGCAGTTATATGCAATATTGACACGCCGAAAATCCTCGGCGACACTGGGCGCAGCCCGTGAAAAACCGCAGCCTGACCGCTCCGATCGTCTCCGACCTGCGCGAGACCATGGTCGCCTCGCACCTGCACTTTGTCGACGGCGTGCGCGTTCTTTCGGCCGAGCGATTTCTGCCGGCGCTGGGGTGATCTGTTGATTATTCGCCTCTCGGCCTTCCGTCTCGCGCTTGGGGCCGGCGTGCTGGGCGCCGTCCTGTGGGCGTTTGCGGCGCGGCGTCCCCCCGTCTTGCCGCACGACGCTCTACCGACGACTGAGGCGAAAGAGGGCGCTGCGCCATTTGAGCCGGAATCTCCGGAATCGGAGCTTTTCACCGTGCCGCCTAAGGAGACGCCGGACGACGGTGTGCGCGAGGCGTTCGACCTCTATAAAGCCGGCGATCCGACGGCCGCGGCACGCCGCTTGGAACGCGCGATCATCGTCTCCCCGTCCGACACGAACGCATTCCTGCTGTTGGGTAAGATCCATTACGAACAGGGACGGCCGGGCCCTGCGGTCGAGGCGCTTGAAGCGGCGCTGCGGTTGAATCCGGGAATCCCGGGCGCGGGCGAACTGCTGGAACGGGCGCGTTCGGAGCGCGGCGGCTCCAAGAATCTGTCGATGTTCTTCGATTTCTACTACACCGGATCGAACCGGCAGGCGTTTTCCGATGAGGGCGTCGCCGAGGCCGAGGCCCGCCTCAAAGGGAAGCAGGATTCGTATTTCTCCGCGCAGAGGCTGAACGCATCGTTTCGCGGGCTCTCGCCGGAGCAGGCGCGCCTCGCCTACGACATGTCGCTCTCGATGGTCGACGCGCTGCGCCGGCGCCACGGATTGATCGGCATCGCCGAATTCCTCAAGGACCTCGGACAATCGAGCGAGTTCGATGCCGCGTTCCAGCGGCATTTCTTTCGGGCGTACGAGGATTTCTTCGAAGAGTGGAAGCGGGGCCGCGGCTGACGAACGGCCTGTCTGCGCCGTGCAATTTGAGAATTTTCGCCTTAGACGGCCACGTATTCGGCGGTGGATGTGTGGGGCGGGGCCGGCAGGCCGTCTTCTTTAAGCCCGTCGATATGCAGGGAGATCGCTTCGCGAATGTTTTTTTCAACCTCACGCTTCGTCGATCCGACGGCGATGCAGCCGGGGATATCCGGACAGAAGGCCGAAAAGTTCTTTCCTGCTTTCTCGATAACGACCAGGTACTTGCTCATTTCAGTCCAGCCTGTTTTAGAATGCTGTTCAGCGTTCCTGGTGCGAGGTCGTATCCTGTATTTCCTGCAATTGTCACTCGACCTGGCTTTGACGGGTGCTTGTACTGGCGGTGGCTTCCTTTGTTTGCCACGATGAACCAACCGTCATCCTGGATAAGTCGAATGATTTCCTTGACCTTCATGATCAGTTTAGCCGGGCGTCCTCAGTGCGTCAATGCAGAAAATGATGCTATTTTCATCCTAGAATCAGGGCGCCCGGCGTTAGGAGCGCCCCGCCCTCAAGCGTCCCGGCTCAACTTTCTTTTCAGCAGTTGTGCGTCGACGCGCGGCAGCGCGGCGGCGAGGTCCCAGCGAATTTCGGGAGCGGAGCGGCGCGAAGCGATGCCGCGAACTGTGTCGGCCGCCGGGGCGGGCACCGCGCGCATGCGGCCTCGATGTTCGGCGCGGGCCGGGCTCAAATCGCTCCCCGACTGTTTTTGCCGCGAGGGGTTCTGCCGGGCCGGGGGCGCGGAGGCATCGCGTTCGCGGATCAGCGCGCCGTCCCAGAACGGGTCGGACTCGGCGTGCCCGGCAAGCGGAGCAAGGACGAGTAGCGCCGCGGCGAGCGGCCAATGTCGATTCATGCCGATACGATGCGCCCGTCCGCAGATTCGGAAAAAGGGCGAACGGCCCGGCGCCGCAGGGGTCGAAGGACCTGGATTGTTAAGGAACGCGCATGTTTTGTAGACCGCCTTAAAATCACGGTTTTGGTATGATCCTCTTATCTGCTCGGTATTGACATGTCTAGAGAAGGCGTCTAAATAATGAATATGAGCGTTACGCCTCAGGCTGGAGAGCTGGGGGCGGGTGTTTCTGTGTCCGACTACCGTTTCGACGAAAAAAAGGCCACCCGCGCTGCGTCCTTCTTTGCCAAGAAATTTGAAGGAGAGATCAACTACATGAAGTTGATCAAACTTCTCTATTTGACTGACCGCGAATCGATCAAAAGAACCGGCTTTCCCATCGCAGGCGGCCAGTATGTCTCCATGGATTACGGCCCCGTTACGAGTCCGATTTACGAGGCCGTCCAAGAGAAAAAGCACTTTCCCTTCTGGAGTTGTTTTTTCAAGAAGTCTGGATATGACGTTCGCCTTATAAACGATCCAGGGGAAGATTTCTCCAAGTCCGAACTCGACACCCTTGAATTCATCTTTGAGCGCTTCGGCTCGATGACTGAGTGGGACCTTGTGAAGTTCACTCACGACAATTGCCCCGAATGGATGGACCCGCAGGGGACTAGCAATCCAATCCCGTCCAGGGAGATATTGAAGCGGGTAGGGAAGTCTGATGAGCAGATTTTGGGGATCGCCGAAGAACAGAGGAGATTGGACATCATGGATTCCTCTTTCTTGGCCTCCGAGTAGTGCCCTCCAGCCCCATCAAGCCCGGCTTCTGTTTCCGCTTGCGTGATCTCACGACGGGGGAGTGGTCTCATCTTTGGGTTGCCATAACCGCACCCACGGGACCTGAAGACTCCTGCCTCTGCGCAAATATAACCGATAGGAAATCCTTTGACGACGATAGCTGTATACTTCAAGCGGGAGAGCATCCCTTCTTGAGGTTCGAGTCGGTCGTCGCCTATTCCAAGGCCAAAGTCTACCCCTTGGGGCGGCTTAAGTCCCATCCACAGGTCGTCGAGGAATTCGACCCGTTCAGAGATGAGCTCGTGAAGCGGATTCAGTTGGGCGGAAAAAGCTCGGACTTCATCTCCCCGTCGAATCGCAGGCTGATTGAGGCGGAACTGGGTCCCTAGCCTGGATGTGCGAAGGATTTAAGCCCCGTCGTTTAAATCGGAGCCGCAGGTCTTTTGTGAAGAAAATCTCGCACAATGTCGCCTAAAAGTCGCTGGCGCTTTGAGGCTTGCCCGCTACACTCAATGCAGCGCCGGCCCCCTCTCCGGCATCGGGAGGGCACGATGGGCCGATGCGGACGCAATCCGATGCACTTCAGGCGCGGGGGGCAGTTTTCGGGTCGGGAGTCCGAGCGGCGCCTGCGCTTGCTGATCGTCGACGACAACCCCGCCATTTTACTGTTGATCGAGCGGGTCGTTTGTTTGCGCGGTCTGCCGTTTCTCGTGCGCACGGCCCAAGACGGGGTCGCCGCGCTGCGGGAGGCACGGCTCTTCCGGCCGGACGTCCTGGTCGTCAACTACCGGATGCCGAAGATGGACGGACTCGAACTCTGCGGCCGGATTCGGCGGTTGTCCTATTTCCCCAAGCCTAAGATCATCGTGAATTCCGCCGAGATGAGCAGCGCGTTGTGGACGAAGGCGCTGCGCGCGGGCGCCGACCGTTATTTGCCGCTGCCGTTCACTCCCGAGCAGCTGCTTTCGGCCTTGGCCGATGCGGCCGGGATTGCCGTTTAGGTCCCCGGCAGCGCCCGGTCCAGCGCCGCTTGGAGCGCCCCGCGGTCGAAGGGCTTCGCCAACGTGACGGGCAGACCCGCCTTCAGCGCCCGAGCGAGATTGTCCGGATCGCCGGACATCATGATGACGGGCAAATCCGGCGTACGCCGCTTCAGCGCCGAAGCCAACGCGACGCCGTCTTCCTCGCCCAATCCCACATCACTGATCACGAGATCGAAGGCGCCCTCCGCGAGCGCGTCGAGAGCCGAGGAGGGGCTCGCGACGACGGTCGCGACCCATCCGAGCGAGGCCGCCAATCGCGCGGACATTCGGGCGAGCGCGGGATCATCTTCCACGATTAGCATGCGTTTCCCGTGGGGTTTCATATCGAGGTCGGCGCGGAGGCTGCTTCTAAGTGTAACAGGGTTATAAAGCCAGTCAACAGGTTTTTTAGTCTGTTTCTCTGCGCCTGCAGTATTCGTTGAATAGGTAGATGGGCGACGAATCTTTATACGCCGAGATCGGCGGGAAAATGCGCGCGCTGCGCGAGGCGCAAAAGCGCACGCAGGCCGAAGTGGCCGAGGCGTCCGGGATCGAAGCCTCCTTCTACGGCCAGATCGAGCGGGGCGCGAACGTGCCCAGCTTGAAGACTTTGTTGGCGGTCTCGGCCGCGCTTGGGGTCGGACCGGCTGAATTGCTGCCGATCGAAGGATCCGCCTCCGGCGACGCGTATGCCCGCGTGATTGAATCCCTGATGAAGAAAATGACGGACAAGGAAAAGCGCGCTCTTGTCGGCATCGTTAAGGACATCGCGACCCAATTCGGCTATCGGGGCGGCGGCCTGAAGGGGCGTTCCTCCCGGAAATCGGGCTAACCTGGAATCGTCCGTTGTCCGCCTCATCAGACTGGGTGAGCTTGCGCCTGAGGGGTTGCCGTAACCCGTTTCGTCCGGGAAGGGCCCAACCAATTAGGGACCTTTTCCCATATTTTTTATCCCGAAAGTCCTAAACCTAAAGTTTGGCCCCATGGTACATTAGGGGGGCAATGGGCTCCCCAAGATTCGTACTCTGCGCATTCGCGGTCATGGCGCTGGTTTCCGGTGCGGCCGCAGCCCCCAGATTTTCGACTCCCAACGCCTCTAAGGCAGTTTCGAATACCCTGCAAGCGCATCCGGGCGCGTCCATTACCGCGAATTCGGGCTTGTCGGACCTAAGTCTGAGCGTTCCTTTTGGCTGCGCCCTCCCAGCAAGGCGGAAGCCTCGAGCGCACAATCCAGTCGTTGGGCCCGCGACAGCTTCGACCTTCTGCGCGGAGAACCCATCGCCGCGAAAGACACGGTCGTCGCGCTTAACGGCGCCGACTCGGAAGAACTGCCGAATCTCTCTCCCGGAAAGCGCCTCAATGTCCCGGTTATCGCCGCCGATCACCTGACAACTTGGAAAGCGCCTGAGGAGGTACTCTCGATGCCGCCTGTTGATCATGTCGTAAAGCAGGAGCCGTTGCCTCGGCGGGAGCGAATCAAACGGTGGGCGTACGGGGTTGCGGTTGCAGGGGCTTCTTTTCTCGCGGCGTGGTATGCGATGGTCGACTCGGTTCTCCTCCATGACGTGTTTATGGAACCCGGTTTATTGCCGGCAACGCCGGCCGTCGCCGCCGGCGTTATCATCGCGGGTTTCCTCTTTAGACGCGTCGCGGCGGGGCGCTCGCAGGCGGCGACCTGGATTTTTGGTTCCTATGCTGCTTCGCTTTCGCTCTTCGCGGTCGGTGAGGCCCTATGGACGCTGACCGGGCGTATGGGCCTGGGCTACCTGCTCGCCGCCGGCGTGGGCGGAGCCGCCGCATTGGCGGCCTCCGGGTGGCCGTACTATTACAGGAAGCTTTGGGGCAACGACGCCAAGCACGAGTTGGACGCTTTCGTTCAAGAGGGACGCAATCCCCTTGTTCCGATTTTGACCGTTTCCGCCTTTTTCGGGGTCGCCGTCTTTTGGTGGAGCCAGGGGGCACTCTTCTTCGAGCCCTCTCTGTTGCCCCAAATGATCGCCGATTGGCCGTTCTTCGCCGCGGCGGCCGTCGCGATTCCATTTTCTTTAGTGGGGATTCGTCGTCTCATCTTCAAGTTTAAAATAGGCGAATCGGCCGTGCTCAACAAGATCGCCGGCAAGCGCGGAATTTCAGCGATGGGCATTATCGGCGTCGTTATTGGCGGGATTGCCGCCGTGATCGTCGCCAGCTATCCGGCCGCTATGGCCCTCGTTCCGGTTTGGCTCGTTCATGCGGGCGTGTATGCGGTTTTTGCCTCGGTTTTGCCCGAGGTCCGGGAGTCAGGCGTGCAAGCGGAGAGCGTCGGAACATTGGCCGGATTCTTATTGGGCTGGTACGCCGCGTCCTCCTGGGTTGTTCAGGGAGCGGCAATCAAGATCGCTCCGGTTCTTGTCACGGTTTTTGCGGCGCTCGGCTTCGCGGTTGAAAAGCTGATCCTCTATTGGCGCCGCCGTCGCGCGTTGGCGACCGAATTTACGCGTCGGTGGGAGAATGACGATGGTTAGAACAACGGTGCTGCTGCTCGCGCTGCTCGTCGCCTCCGGCTGCGGCAAGCCCGAGGCGGCGAAGGAGGCGGCGCGCGTTGCCGAGTCCGCGAAACCACCCGTGGACCGATTTCCCGAGCTTCGCGACGTACCGGAAGAAGATCGTGAAGTCATGCGAGCCGTGCGTGAGCGGCTCGCCGCTAAGGATCCCCGTTACCGCGCAAAGATCGAGGATCGCCAGAGGCTGGTCTCGCCGGCGCCGCCCGGCTTTGTCCCGAAGCGGGAAGGTCGCGCGATCGAGCTTCGGGTCGTGGTCCGCGACCGCGTGCTGCGCCGCGGCGAAAACTTCTGGTATCGCCTCGAGGTGCAGAATGTCGGGTCGGAGAATGTTCCCTGGTATGAAAATTTCTTTAAGCGGGTGGGGACTGGCGAGCCCAGTTGGGAGTATCGTCTTATCGAGCCCGACGGTCGCGAGACCGAGCTTCGAGGCGGTCCGTTCTTCGCCGATCTCGGCGACCCCTTCGGCGCCGGGACCCAACTCGTTTTTCCAGAGGATTGGAGCGAAAAGCGCATCGAGGCCGAACTTAAGCGCATCGCCGAGCAGGGAGCAGCCGATAGCGAGCTTCACCTGACTCTGTACCCCGGCGAGACCGTTGAAACCGCCCCATGGCGTTTCGTCCCTCGCGAGGAAGCGCTTGAGCGCCGCCGGCGCGGGCTCCCGGAAAGGCCGGAGCTGTCTGGGCGCTTTCGCGAGTTTACGACTCGCTATCGCTTCGAGAGGCCCGGGACCTATCGGCTCAAGGTTGTTTGGGACCAAATCGGGCAGGAAGGCTTTTCAGTGGAGGAGGCCGAACGAATCGCTGCCAAATACGGCGTCAATCCGGAGTCCTTGCTGAGGTATAACAAGCAGGGATTCGGACGCGTCGAGTCGAATGTCGCCGTCTTCGAGGTCGTGCCGTGAGGGCGGCGTTAGTGTTTCTGCTTCTGCTGCCGGGCGCGGCATCGGCTGAGAAAATCCCGTGTCGTCCGGGGTTCAGGAACCCTTGCACGCCTTCGCGGCAGGTCAAAGAGAAGATTCTGGAGTTGGCGCGTGAAGGTGTTCAAGCCCAGAAAAAATGGCGGACGGCCCGGTACACAGAGGGTCTGCTTCGCGATGCGTTGCGCGAGGAAGAGAAATTTCGCCGTGCGGGCAAGGGACGGATGAGCGCCCAGGAATACGAACAGAACCTGCTTGCATGGCAGAAAGCTTATACAGACATGCACGATCTCGAGATCAGCGCGCGGCGCACTCTCGAAGCCGCGCTGCAACTCACCATGAGCGCCTACCAGATCGAACGTATACCGACGGCGTCCATCACCGGCGGGCCCTCACGGGGCGTCCGCCCGGAAAGCGAGATGGAGTCACAGAGCCTGCACGGCATAACCTTCTTCAACGGCCGCGCCGTTCTCACCGTAGCCCGATCCCGGAGAGTGCTACCAAGCGCTTGTTGAACAAGTCCCCACGCGCGCCCCCCTAGAATATGAGACGCGCCCGTTGATTCGTCTTGAAGACCTTCGCGGGATATCGCGTCGTCATCGCCCGCCGGTGCCAAGCCCCTCCATCCAGCCTCCGGAGCCGGATGGAGGCCGGCGGGGCGACGATGGCAGTCGCGGCGGTCGTGCGAAGCCTTTCTGGGACAAAGAACTGCGGGAGTGGATCGTTCCGGTCAATTAACCTCACGTCCAGCTGCGGAATCCAGGTTAAGGGAACTAAATCGCGTCCCCGCCCGTACTAGCGGGCATGCTCGCGACCTTGTGGTCCGCCGCGGTGCGCGGCGTGGACGGATTTCTCGTCCGCGTCGAGGCCGATCTCAGCAACGGGCTCCCGTGCTTCACGACCGTGGGACTCCCCGGCGGTGCGGTGCGGGAGGCCCGCGAGCGCGTGGTCTCCGCCGTGCGAAACGCCGGCTTCGAATTTCCGGATCAGCGCGTCGTCGTCAATCTCGCCCCGGCCGAGCAGCGCAAGGAAGGCGCGCATCTGGATTTGCCGATCGCGCTCGGCGTGCTGGCGGCCTCGGGTCAAATCGAAGCGAAGTCCTGGTCGACGGGGTTTTGCGCGTTCGGGGAGCTCGCCTTGGACGGGTCTCTTAGGCCCGTGCGCGGGGCTCTCGCGCTGACTTTGGCCGCCCGCGAGTGCGGGATGCGGGCCGCTCTCGTCCCGTCGGCGAACGCGGCGGAGGCGGCGCTGACGGGCCTGCCCGTGTTCGGGGTAGGATCGCTGACCGAAGCGGCCGCCCTCCTGGGCGATCGGGAGCGCCCGCGGCGGCGCCTGCCGTCCGATGAGCTTCCCCCGCCGGAACGCCCTGGGAGCGCGTGCGCGTACGATCTCTCGGATGTACGCGGCCAGGCGCTGGCGCGCCGCGCGCTCGAGATCTCCGCGGCGGGGGGGCACAACCTCCTGATGGTCGGGCCTCCGGGCTCCGGGAAATCGATGCTCGCCCGGCGTCTGCCGGGCATCCTTCCGCCGCTGGGGGGAGACGAGGCGCTCGAGGTCGCCCGGATTCATTCCGTCGCCGGATTGCGCGCTCCGTCCGACGGAATTCCCCGCGAGCGTCCGTTTCGGGCGCCGCACGCGACGGCGTCGACGCTTTCGATGATCGGCGGAGGCCCGGCGTGTCGTCCCGGCGAAATCGTGCTGGCGCATCGCGGGGTGTTGTTTTTAGACGAGCTCCCGGAATTCCGGCGCGGCGCCCTGGAGGCGCTGCGGCAGCCGCTGGAGGATCACTCCGTGACGGTGACGCGCGTGCGGGATTCGATTCGCTTTCCGGCGGATTTCTCCTTGGTCGCCGCGATGAACCCTTGTCCGTGCGGCCGCGCCGGCAGGGTGAAAAATCCCTGCGTGTGTCCGGAGCCCTCGGTGCGGCGCTACCGCAATCGCGTCTCGGGTCCGATGCTGGACCGCTTCGATCTGCGCATCGAGCTGGCCCCGCTTCCCTTTGAGGATTGGAATGCGCCCGCCGCGGGGGAGCCGTCCGCGGCGGTTCGGGAGCGCGTGGTCGCGGCGCGGTCGCGGTCGTCCGCCCGCCTGAATCGTCCCGGGGGGAACGCCGGGCTCACGAGCGCCGAATTGAGAACGCTTTGCCCGCTCGGGGCGGGAAGCCTCCGGCTGATCGAATCGTTCGTTGAAGGGGGTAAGCTCTCCGCGCGGGGCATCGACCGGATTCTGCGAGTCGCGCGGACCCTCGCCGATCTTGCCGGTTCCGCGAGCATCGAAGACCCGCACGTCTCCGAGGCGCTGTTTTACCGCGGATATGCGGATCCGTAAGGCGAAGCGCGACCACAGTCACCTTGATTTATTTCTCAAAGGAAGGCATATAAGGAGAGAGAACCCCCGGGAAAGTGGTAATTTTAGCGGCCAATTTTGGAGAATGAGTATGCGGCTGAACGGATTTAAAGCGGAGGCTTTATGAAGGCATTCATCGCGATCCTGATTTTTGCGTGCGCCGGCGCGTTCGCGCAGGAAACGGTGGTTGAGACGCATCAAGAAACGATTCAAGAGGGGGCCGATCACGAGGTGGTGAAGGCCGACACGCTTTGGGACCTTTCCGAATACTTCTACCACACCCCCTGGCTCTGGCCGAGAATCTACGAGGCGAATACCGACCGGATTAAGGATCCCAATGTGATCTATCCCGGCCAGGTCTTCGTGATCCCCGGTCTCGGCAAGACGGTGATGGTGACCGACCAGGAAGTGAAGAAGCCGGTTCGGACTCCGGAGCCGGAGCCGGAGCCGGTGGTCGAACTCGCCCCGAAGGCGCCTCCCGGGGAACTCGCCGACAGTGATTCGCTCTCGACTGAATTTCCGAAGGGGATGACCGGTCAGACGGCGGCGATGCCGCGATTTAAGATGGCCAAGGGCTGGACACCCGACGGGCGCGTTCTCGACTACCAGGGGAAGGAAAGCATGACGGCCAGCGGGGATCTCGTCCGGGTGCAGATTTCTAATGCCGTTTCGGTGCGCAGAAGAACGCGGTTAGCCGTGTACCGGTGGTCCGCCCTTCGCGAGGACGATCCGGATCCCAAGGGAATTTACGTGCAGCGGGTCGGTGAGATCGAAGTGGTTCGCAAGATCAAGGACGGCGAGTATCGGGCGATGGTCGTCAAGTCGGGCGGTTCCATCCAGCTCAACGACATCCTGAAGGCGGAGTAAGGGGACTCGATGATCAACAAATACACGATCGCACTCGCCCTCTTGATCGGAGGGGTTTACTACGTCCGCAATCATTACGATTACGAGGATATGCTGACGGTCGCCGCGAAGGACGAGGGAAATCCCCGCTCGGAGCAGATCGAGTATTATGTCGGCCTCATCTATTACGCGCGGGGAGACTATCCTCGTTCGACAAAAGCCTTCGACCAGCTTTTGTTGAATCACCCGACTTCGTATTACGCCCCCAAGGCGCTCGCGCGGGCGGGAATAGCCTACCGAGAACAGAATAAATACGACGAGGCCCGGGAGATGTACGCCAAGTATCTGACCTACTTCCCGGATCATGCGATGAAAGGCGTCGTTCATCAGCGTTGGGAGCACATCAAGTTCGAGCGGGGCGGGGCGATTCACGGCCATCTGGACGACGCGTACGAAGAGATCCCTGAGAAGGGAAAGCCGGACTGACCCCATGACGGCACGGGCGCCGTTTGCGGCGATGGTCAAGGACGGCATGCAGCGGCGCGGTCTGGGTTTGCGGGAATTGTGCCGGGAGACGGACCTTGATCCCTCGTTTCTCTCCAAGGTTCTCGCGGGCAAGCGCAATCCTCCTTCCGAAGAAGAAGTGCTGCGACGGCTGGCGGTCGCGCTGAAGATCGAACCCGCGCGCTTGATCGTCGGCGCCGGGCGCATCCCCTCCGAATGGAAGCGCCTGCTTGAGGAGGAGGACGCGTTCGAGCGCGTAGACCGATTGTTGTCGCGGGAAGGCCGCCGTGGATATTTTGCGCGGTCCGTGCCTCATAACCTTGCTCCTTCCCGGAAAGACGATTTCGGAGAGGAACTGCTTTGATCCGCAGGATCCCGGCGAGCGCCCTTGAAATTCCCGAACGACTCCGCGAAGCGGAATGCGCGCCGGAGTGGCTTTGGATCGCCGGGGCATTGAACCCAGAACTTCCCGCCGTTGCCGTCGTGGGTTCGCGCAAGCCGTCCCCCTACGGGCGGCGGATGGCCAGGAGCATCGCCGCGGGTTTGGCGCGGGCGGGGATCGTCGTGGTAAGCGGACTCGCGCGCGGCATCGACGCGGCGGCTCACGAGGGGGCGCTCGAGGCCGGTGGGATTACCTGGGCGGTCTTGGGTTCCGGTTTGCGCAGGATCTATCCGGTCGAGCACACCGCTTTGGCGCAGCGCATCTTCGTCTCCGGCGGCGCTTTGATTTCTCAATTCGAGCCGGACCGGGGCCCGCGGCCGGAACAGTTTCCGATGCGCAATGCGATCGTTTCCGGACTTTCGCTCGGGGTGGTCGTGGTCGAAGGCGCCGAGCGATCCGGATCGCTGATCACCGCTCGCTTGGCCGGCGAACAGGGGCGGGAGGTGATGGCTGTTCCCGCGGCCGTTGACCGTCCGCTCGGAGCGGCCTCGTACAGGCTGTTGCGCGCCGGGGCCAGCCCGGTGCGTGACGCCGACTCGGTTATGGAGGCTTTGGGGATAGACCGGGGGGAGCGGCCGGATCCTCCCGCCTTGACATATAAGGAAGAGGGTGATACTCTTGCCGAGCGGAAAGTTCTAGACTTACTGGGTTCCGATCATTTGAGTATAGAGGAGTTGAGCGGCGAAACCGGATTCGAATTGCCTAGATTGTTGTCTTTGCTTTCTTACATGGAAGGAAAGGGTCTGATTGAACCGGTCGCCGGACAGGGATATGCCCGCAGCTAAGAAAAAAACCAAGAAAAAGGCCGCAAAGAAAACTACCAAGAAAACCGTCAAAGCGGCTTTGTCCGAAGACGTACCGAAGGCTTCCTCCGGAAAGGTCAGCGGATCCTTGGTCATCGTCGAGTCGCCCGCCAAGCAGCGGACGATCTCCCGCTTCTTGAAGCGGGGCTATACCGTCGCCAGCTCGTACGGCCACGTTCGGGATCTTCCGGAAAAGAAGCTCGGCGTCGATGAGGACAAGGAGTTCGAGCCTTCGTACCAACTGCTCACGCGCACGAAGAAGCTTCTCCCCGAGCTCAAAAAGCTTGCCAAGAAGTCCGAATTCGTTTACCTCGCGACGGACCACGATCGCGAGGGGGAATCGATCGCGTGGCATTTGGGACAGATCCTCGGCGTTCCGTTGGATCGTTTTCGCCGCATCACTTTTCACGAAATCACGCCGCAGGCGATTCAGGCCGCGCTCGAAGAGCCGCGCGAAGTGGACATGCATCTGGTCCATGCGCAGCAAGCCCGTCGCGTTATCGACCGGCTGGTGGGCTACAAGCTTTCCCCGTTGCTGTGGCGCAAGATCCGCCGTGGGCTTTCCGCCGGCCGCGTCCAGTCGGTCGCGGTGCGGTTGCTCGTAGAGCGGGATAAGGAGATCAAGGCTTTCGAGACCTCCGAGTATTGGACGCTCGGCGCCAAGTTCGAAAAGGCGGGTCTTAAACCCGAGTTCGAGGCCCGCTTGACGCAGTGGAAGGGCGAGAAGATCGAGGTGACCCGGACGCATAAGCTGTTCTCGGAAGACTACCGCGTGAAGTCGACCGTCTTCCAATCGAAGGAGTCGCTGAAGGCCGTCGAGGACGCGGTGAAGAGCGGCGCCTTCACGGTCGTTTCCGTCGAACGTAAGGAAGTCCGCCGCCGGCCGACTCCCCCGTTCATTACGAGCACCCTTCAGCAGGCGGGTTCGCAGAAGCTCGGCTTCGCGGCCGAACGCACGATGCGCATCGCACAGGGCCTCTACGAAGGCGTCGACACCGGCACCGACGATCCCGCCGGTTTGATCACCTACATGAGAACCGACTCCGTGAACGTCGCTACGATCGCCCAGCAGGAAGCGCGCGAGTTCATCGACAAGGAATTCGGCACGGAGTATCTTCCCGAGACATCCCCGGTGTACACCGGCAAGGTGAAGGGCGCCCAGGAGGCGCACGAAGCGATCCGACCAACGAGCGTCAAGCGCACGCCGGAATCGCTGAAAAAGCATTTGACCCCGGAGCAGTTCAAGCTTTACTCCCTCATTTGGAAGCGCTTCGTCGCGAGCCAGATGAAGGAAGCCGTTTTCGACACGGTCGCCGCCGATATCGAGAGCGGGGACGCGCTGTTTCACGCGACCGGCCGGACGCTGAAATTCGACGGTTTCTTGAAGGTGCTTCAAGACAAGCAGGAGGACAAGGCCGAGGACGAGGAGAATTCAGGCGACTCCAAGGACCGCCGCCTGCCCGAACTGCACGAGGGGGACTCGGTGAAGCTCGAGGAGCTTCTTTCCGAGGGGCATCAGACCAGCCCGCCTCCGTTCTACAACGAAGCGAGCCTGATCCGCGCCCTTGAGAAGCACGGCATCGGCCGCCCGTCCACCTACGCGCCCACGATCAAGACCGTCATCGATCGGGGCTATGTGCGGCGTGGCCTGAAGGACCGACGCCTGACCCCCAGCGATCTGGGCATCTTGGTCGTCGAGCAGCTCAACAAGCATTTCTCCGAGCAAATGGATCTCGGCTATACGGCTGCGGTCGAAGAGCAGCTCGACGGCGTCGCCGAGGGCAGGGACCGCTGGCAGGAAGTGGTGGGGAGCTTCTTCGATCCCTTTAAGAAAGCCCTCGATCTGGCCCAGGATGAGATGGAGGACTGCCGCGTCGAACCGCAGGAGAGCGCCGAGACCTGTCCGATCTGCTCGGATAAAATGCTGATTCGGGAGAGTCGTTTCGGAAAGTATCTCTCGTGTTCTCGATTCCCGAAATGCCGCGGCAAGATTCAGCTCGATCCCGACGGACAAAAAGTCGTTCCGGAAAAGACCGAGGAGGTCTGCGATCTCTGCGACAAGCCGATGGTGATCCGGACCGGGCGCAAGGGACGCTTCCTCGCCTGCTTGGGCTACCCGAACTGCAAGAACACCTACTCGCTGGACGCGAACGGCAGCAAGATCGAAGGTTCGCGTCCGATCATCACTTCGCGGCCCTGCAACAAGTGCCAGAGCCCGATGTGGATGCGTCTGGGCAAGCGCGGACATTTCCTCGCCTGCTCCGGCTTTCCGAAATGCCGCAACCTCAAACCGCTCTCCAAGGACGACGCTCAGAAATACCTCGACGAAGAAGAGGTGAAGCAAAAAGAGCGGGCGGCCGAGAGGGCTGCGCTGGCCGGCGATCCTAATAGCCCTAAGAACGCCGGCACAGCGGGGCTGCCGCCCCGCCAGGCGCGCGAAGAAGCGTCCAAAGAGTAGGCGTGAAGCTCCGGATCCAGCGTTTTCTTACGGCGCTGCGGTCTCGGCGCAATTTTTCCGAGCATACGCTGCGCGCCTACACGCGCGACCTGGCTGAATTCGAGTGCTTCTGTTTTGCGCGCTCGCTCGCGCCAAGCGCGCTCGGGCGCCGAGAGGCCCGGGGGTACTTGGCGGATCTCGGGTCGCGCGCACTTTCCCGGGCGTCCGTGCTGCGCAAGCTTTCGGCGGTGCGATCCTTCTGCCGCTTCCTTCGGGAGGCCGGCGAATTGCAGCGGGATCCCTTTCTCAATCTCCCGATTCCCAAAGCGGAAAAGAAGCTGCCTCGGTTCCTGTCGGAGAACGAGGTCCGCGGCTTGCTCGAGTGCGAAGGACGGGGTCTCGAGTGGGTCCGCCTGCGCGACCGGGCGATTCTGGAATTGCTCTATTCCAGCGGCCTGCGCCGCACCGAACTGTCTCGTCTCAACGACCCGGATCTCGATTTCATGGGCGGCACGGCGCGGGTGTTCGGAAAGGGCTCACGCGAGCGGATCGTGCCCGTCGGAGGCGGCGCTCTGAAGGCGCTGCGGGAGTATCAGCGCGCGCGGCCGTCGTTTTCAGCGGCCGTTTCGGGACGCCCGTTGTGGCGCAACGGACGCGGGGGGAGGCTCACCGACGCGGGGGTCGCTTGGGTGGTCAAACGCTGGGCGAAATCCTCCGGTCTTCTGAAATCGGTCTCGCCGCACGCCCTTCGGCACAGCTTCGCGACCCATTTGCTCGACGGCGGCTGCGACTTGCGGGCGCTGCAGGAGATGCTCGGGCATAAGAATCTCGCGACCACCCAGATTTACACGCATACCTCGCTGGAGAGTTTGCGCAAGGTCTACCGCCGAAGTCATCCGCGGTCGGCCGGCGGTCCTGAGAGCCCTAAGAACGCCGGCACGGCGGGGCTGCCGCCCCGCCAGAAGGGCGCATGAACCGCGAGCCGATGCGCGATAAGGCCGTGCTTCTGATGGAGGAAACCGGCTGCGATCGAGGCGAAGCGGAGCTCGCGCTGCAGCTTTGCGGCTACGACCTGCAGGCGGCGGTGCAGGCCGTCCCCCGGCTGTTCCAAAACATCGGGATCCTGAAGGGCCGCTTTTGCGCCCGATCGGAATCGCTGTACGGCCTTTGGCTCGTGATCTTGAACCTGCGCGAGAAACGGCTTTTGCGCGCCCGCGCCGTGATCTCCTACAATCCGGCCGTGTATGCGACCGAGCTCGAACAGCATTGGTTTGATTTCGAAGCCCGGCTCTACGCGTGCCGATTGTGGGCGGGCTCGCTGCAGCCGTTGAGCCAGGAAGTGGAGGCGGTGCTCGCGGAACTCTTCGATTCCAAGGAAGCTCGCGGGTTTTACGGCGAGGAGCCCGTCGAGGAAAGCGAATTCCACGAGCTCGAACGTCTGCTCGCCCGGCGCCTCGGCGGTTCCGTGGACCTGCAGGTGAGACAGGACGTGTTGGACATGGGGCAATTTCAGGAGGTGCGCCCTCGAGGCGACGGGGATCACGAGGGGCCGGTTAAACCGGGGCGTCGCTCCCGCGCTTCCGAGAAGAACGCCGGACCGTTGATCCTGCAGATCGCCGTCGAGGCGGATCCCGAGGGGGTTCCCGCGGGCGAATTGTCGTCCGGCGATCATATCCCGGTCTCGATCAGCGACACTCGGGACATCGGGCGCTACCTCGCGAAACTGCTCGGGGCGAAGGGACCCGATGGGGCTGCGCCGCTTTTGGCCCCGGTCGAGGCGATCGAACAGGGAGAGCGCGAGGTGCTGGTGCGCGTGCGTTTCTCCGCCGGGGTATGCGGCGACGTTTCGCTGCCGCCCGATTTGAAGGTGCGCGTCGAGCGCAAGCCCGGCGGACAGCCGTGGTGGAAAAAGATTTTCGGAGGTTAGGGTGAGTTCGAAGACTTTGTCGGTGGTGGGCGTTCAATGGGGCGACGAGGGCAAGGGGAAGATCGTTCATTTGCTCAGCCGCAAGGCCGGCTGGATTGTTCGCTACCAGGGGGGCAATAACGCCGGCCATACCGTCGTTTTCGGCGGAAAGAAATACGCTTTGCATTTGGCCCCGTCGGGGATTCTCGTCCCGGGAAAGAGGGCCGTGATCGGCAACGGCGTCGTCGTCGACCCGAAAGCCCTGCGCGAGGAAGTGCGCATGCTGGTTCGGCGCGGCGTGTCGGTCAAGGGGCGGCTGTTCGTCAGCGAGCTCGCTCACGTGATTCTTCCGTATCACATCCTGCTCGACACCCTGCGCGAAGAGGGCGGGCGCGGCATCGGAACGACGCGCCGGGGCATCGGGCCGTGCTACGAGGACAAGGTCGCCCGCCTGGGGATCCGCGTCGTCGATTTTCTGGAGCCGGCGACCTTCCGCAAGCTTGTCGACAAGAACCTCAAGGTCCGCGAGGCGGAGCTTTCCCGGGCCCGACCGATCAAGAAGATCCGAGAGGAGGTCTTTAGGGACTACGAGACCCTGCGCCGCTTTCTAAAACCCTACGTCGCCGATACGGCCGGGATGCTGGCCGCCGCGCTGGAGCGCGGGGAAAAGGTGCTCTTTGAGGGCGGGCAAGGCGCGATGCTCGATCTGGATTTCGGGACCTATCCGTTCGTCACTTCGTCCAACACGATCGCCGGCGGCGTGGCGGCCGGGGCCGGCGTCGGCGTGCGTCACTTAGACGGCGTGCTCGGCATCACCAAGGCGTACACGACGCGCGTCGGCCGCGGTCCGTTTCCGACCGAGCAGTTCGGCACGGTCGGCGACTACATCCGCACGGAGGGCCGTGAGTACGGGACGACCACCGGCCGGCCCCGCCGCGTCGGTTGGCTGGATTTAGTACAGCTGAGATCCGCGCTTCAAGTGTCGGGTGCGACGCAAATCGCGATCACCAAGCTCGATACGCTTTCTCGCGTCCACCCGCTGAAGGTCTGCACGGCGTATAAGCTGGGCCGTCAAAAGTTGACGCGCTACCCGGCCTCGCGAAGCCTGATCTACGACGCGGAGCCGCTGTACGAATCCTTTCCCGGGTTCAGCGGGGATTTGTCCCAATGCCGGAAGTTCTCGGAGCTGCCCAAGGGCGCGCGCGACTATGTCCTCTGGATCGAAAAGCGTCTCGGCGTGCCGGTCTCGATCGTCTCCGTCGGGCAAAGCCGCGAGCAGACCATCGTGCGCGACCCGCGTGCGGTCTGGATGTAAGCTGTTAGTAAGCGTCCTTGCGCCAATCAAAGGTCAGCAAAGAGACGACCTTTCGGGGCTCGTCAATCTCATAGAAGACCCGCCAGAGGCCGATCCGGTAGCGCCACGCCGCAGGCTCCCAATCGCGGAGCTTTTTGATGTTGGGGCCGAAATAAGGTTCCCGCTTGAGTTGGGGATATACCTGGGATTTCAGTTTGGCTTCAATCTTTCTCAGGATCGCGGGGTCCAGTCGTCTCAGGCATTTGAGAAAATGAGAGGTCGCGAAAATGCGATAGGAGCCCCTCACCGGCGTTTAGGCGACGAACCGGCCTTTTTTTCCACGGGCCGCCCGCGAGCCGCTCTTCAACCCCGCCACCAGGTATTCATCAGCCAAGATGGAGCGCATCTCGGAGGGCGAGATCAGCGAGCACTCCTCAAGATGTTTGAGGGCGGCGGTCTCAATGAGATTGGAGATGGGACGGTTATCCGCCTCGGCGTAGCTGCGAAAAGTCTCATAGACCCGATCGGCGAGCCGCAGGGTAATTGTTTTAGGCATCGCGAATTCTCCCGTTGAATGCATATTCGTTCATATAGATTCTATTTTATTCTAACCCCCGACACCCCTTTCGTCAAGGGGGCCTTGTTCCAAGTTTCCATAGTTTGGGACTGGAGTTGTGATGCTGTATGGGCTTCGGAGTCTGGAGGGAACCATAGTCCTCTCCCGCTTGTATGTACTTTATAGGCGATCGCCTATAAAGAAATAAGGCATGGGAAACCTCCATAGACTTCCGCTGCGTCCGCTTTTGCGACAGCGAAAGCCGCGAAGGACGATCTCCTGGTGCTCGATAAATCGAATATTCGGAGAAGTGTAATAAAATACGGTATTATTTACATCTCGCGCGAGATGCAAAAAGCGCTTGTTTTCTAATGCTTTTTAAAAAAATCCGATTCAGCTTTGGACTGGACACCCCTTTTCAGCCCCTTCTTGAAACTCGTAATGAGTTGGGTCCGTCGTTGAAGCTGGGGAAACTTGGAGGGCCCTGCCTGGAAGCGGGTCCCTCCTGTTGCTCCACGCCTGCGTCGGCGCCCGCGTCTGCGTTTGCGTCCGCGTCCACGTTTGCGTCCGCGTCCGCGTCGCTGCCCGCGTCGGCGCCTGGCTTTAGCCCGCCCGGCGGGATATACTGAGGGCATGACGCGCTCCAGCATCGAGTTGATCTTTCGGGCGCTGAACGGCGCCAGCGCGCGTTATCTCGTCGCGGGAGGTCTCGCCGTCGTCGCGCACGGGTATCTGCGCTTCACGGCCGACATCGACCTGATCTTCGATCTCGAGGACGAAGCCGCGCTGCGCTCGGCGCTGGAGGCTTTTTCGGCGCTGGGATATCAGCCGCGCGCCCCCGTGGCTCTGCAGGATTTCGCCGACGCCTCCCTCAGGCGATCCTGGATTGAAGACAAGGGCATGAAAGTGTTTTCTCTGCACAGCGTTTCCCACCAGGCTACCGAGATCGACATTTTCGCGGTTGCTCCGTTTCCATTCGCCCCCGCTCATGAGGCGGCGTTGATTCAAGAGGTCGCCCCCGGCGTGGAGGCTCGCTTTGTCGACCTGCAAAGGCTTCTCGCGATGAAGCGTGAGGCCGGCCGAGACCGCGATCTCGCCGACCTGGCCGCCTTGGAGCGCTTGCGGGAGGGAGCCGATGAGCGCTGATTGCGAGCGCGGATGGGAGCGCGGGTGGGACGGACACGAACGGGCTCAACTGCGCCGCCGGGCGCGCTTGTCTTTTATCGAGAAGCTCGCTTGGCTGGAAGAGGCTCAGCGATTCGCTGAGCACTCGGCTCAATTCCGCCGTTCTGCTCGATGAAATCGCGGACGAGTACGCGTTTGCGCTGCGGCGTCGTCGGCGGGTGGCGCTGTCAAGGGCAGCCCTGAAGAATAAGCCGCTTTTTCGCACCTCCCCACCGTCGTAGCAGCCCCCACGCCCCTCTCCCCGTTTCTTCGCAAGGCCGCTTTTTGCTTGTTTTATCACTATCCAAAATATTACTATGGATAGTAATAGGATCAGCTACCATCTACCTCATGACCAAGCTACAACTGGCCAAGATCCGACGGAAAATCCGTGCGATTAAGACCCGGCGCACCGCGCTGGAGTACATCGCCCTGGCGCCGCATCCCATGGTCCAGGCCTCCATTATCCAGCGGCGCTTCAGGGGAGGGAACGCCATTTGCCATTACCTGGGCATCCCTACCCCCCGAGGCAGTTGGCACCGCTATATCCGCAAGGATGAGTTGGACTATTTCCGCCGGCGGACCGACCGCTGGCGGGAATACGCCCGCGCTATGGCCGAATGGGTAAAGCTCAGCGAGGAAATGGAGCGTCTTCTGCGGCAACTCGGCAAGGGTCGTTGCGAGAAGGTCGAGATTCGCAGCGGCAAAAAGCGTCTTCGTCCCTGGAGCCGGCACAAGAAGGTGAAGTAGAAGCCTCGGGTTGCATCCCCTTGCCCGAGGCGCTGGTCAAGACGATCCAGCACTTCGCCCCGGACTTCCTGCCCGCGCCGGCTCGGGTTCGGGATCCGCGCAACCCGGAGCGGATCACCTATCCCATCGAGAACTTGCTGCTGGTGGGCATCCTGTCGTTTCTGGTCAAGGCGGGCGCGCGGCGCAACATCAAGTACCTGCTGGGGATCCGGGGGTTCATTGAGAACCTCCAGAAGATCGGCGCTGTCTTCTACGCCGAGACCGCCTTCCCGGACACGCTGCCGCACGGGGATACGCTCAACTACCTGCTGGAACGGGTCGTCGTGTCGGGCATCGAGGACCTGCGCACGCTCGTGATGCGCGCGCTTCTGCGCGGCCGCTGCCTGGAGAGGTTCCGCCTCCTGGACACCTACTACCTCATCGCCGTCGACGGCACGGGCTGCCTGAGCTTCACCGAGAGGCATTGCCCCCATTGCTTGAAGAGGACCAAGGACGGGAAAGTCCTCTACTACTACCACCCCGTCCTGGAGGCCAAGCTGGTCACGAGCAACGGCATGGCCTTTTCGATTGCGACCGAGTTCATTGAGAACGAACGGCCCGATGTGTCAAAGCAGGACTGCGAGCAGAAGGCTTTCCACCGGTTGATGAAATTGAAAACGAGGGCTTCAACGCGCAAAAGAACGGCGGCTACGGACTGGAGCACGCCTTTTCCCTGGACACGAAGGCGATGAAGAGCTTCTACGTGCTCTTGCAGATCGCGCACATCTTCGACCAGTTGATGGAAAAGGGGAACTTACTGCGGGGGCGCATTCGGGAAACCATGGGCAGCCTGAAAGTGTTTTCGCAGATGCTGTGGGCGGAACTGACGCACACCGTCGTAGATCCCGGCCGGCTTCGCGCCTTGCTAGAGCGGCGCATCCAGATTCGATTCGATACCGGTTAGACCCCAAGCGCCGTACGTGCCCCGGTCCGCCGTGCCGCCGCCCTCGCCAAACCAAAGCCTAGCCCAGCACGAGCCCCTCCCGAGGCTCGCGGATGAGATTTTCCCCCAGCGACCGTACCCCGTCCAATAGGGCTCGCGGACGCCAGTCACCCGCCCCGACGGCGCCGCAGAGGCGCCGGTTCGTCGGCCCTGTGAAGAATGTCTCAGGCTGGCCGTAGACATTCCCGTACGTTATACTTTGGGTATGTATTTCGCTGGCGCGTTTGAGGCGCTTGAAGAGGCTCGCGTTCGCTATCTCGTCGTCGGTGGCGTGGCGGTCGTGCTGCACGGGTTCGTGCGGGCGACGGGCGACCTGGATATCTTCGTCGATCTCGAGCGGGAAAACGTTGAGCGCTTTCTGTCGGTCGTCAAGGCGCAAGGGTATCTACCGAAGCCTCCCGTTCCGCTCGAAGACTTCGCTGATCCGGAAAAGCGCCGTTCGTGGGTCGAAGAAAAGGGGATGCTCGTTTTTTCGCTTTTTCACCAGGAGCGCCAACACGAACTCGTGGACGTCTTCGTCGTCGAGCGAATTCCGTTCGAGGAAGCTTACGCGCGGCGCAAGATCGTGAACGCGGACGGCATCACGGTGAGCTTGGTCTCGCTCCGGGATCTCATCACACTGAAGCGCTTGGCGGGACGTCCCCAGGACCGTGAAGACCTGAAGGCTCTCGAAAGCAAGTTGGAGAGGGAGAACGGGTGAACCCGCTTTCGAAGCCTGATCGCAGCATCCTCCAGATTTACTCGCCGAAAGCGCAGCGGCAGTTTGCCTCTTGGTCGGCGGCGACTCGCTTGAGGTGGCTCGATGAGATCAATAGGCTTTATTGGGCCGCGTACAGGGGAGAAATCGCCGCTGCCTGCGTCGTTCGCGAGCCGCGGCCGAAGCCGTGAGGGGATTGCGCTGTCAAGGGCGTGGGTCTTGACAAATCAAGTCCGCGGGCTATACTAGCGAAGACGGACGCTCGTAGCGATAACGGCAAACTCGCCGCAAGGCGGGGGCGCAAAGCCAAGGACCCCGGTCACGGGGCCGCCCGGCCACCGAACACGATGAACACAATCACTTTAGCGGTCACTGTTCGTTCTGGCTCGGCCTCGGCTTGCAATCTTCGGGATAGAGGGGTAAGATTGTTGGCGAGGTCGGGCTCTATTTTGGGGGGGGGAGTTTTGAGCCGGAACTGTCGAGTCACCGGATGGGCCGGGCATGTCCTTGCGTTCGCGGGGTTCCTGGCTGTTTCTATTTTCGCCTTCGCGCTCCCCGCCCGCGCCGAAAACGAAACCTTCACGCGCGCCGGCTCGCTTGCCGTCGTCCGCGGTTTTTCCGGTCTCGAGATGAGAGACGCCGCGAACCGTCCGGTCGCGCCCTCCGAACTCGCGCGCGGAATCCGCAGCGGGGTTCGCGCCGAATCCGAACGCGCCGCGTCGCTTTCGAAACTTCCGGGCCTGCGCGCGCTCTTCGCCTACCTCGACCGCCTCGATGAACTCGCGCCGAAGCTGCGCACTCCGGGACGCGAGCGCGGTCAGGCCGCGTTCGCGATCGCCACCTTCGACCCGAAGCCGCCTAAACTGCTCTCTTTCGCGGTGCGCGTGAGCGCGCTGCCGTCGCGCACGACTTCGGCCGTCGCGCTCAACCCCCTTCAATTCTCACTCACGCCCGGACGCGTCCGCGTTCTCCCGCTTCTGCTTTGATCCTCCGCAGGTACACCCCGTACCAAAGCCGGTCTAAATCTTGGTACGGCCCCCGTCGGTGGGGGCGCCCGAAAGGGCAGGACCTACGCAGTACCGTGGAGGCGGGACACCGTACCCAAAACGCAACACGCGCGTCACACCTGAAGCGGCGTTTCCCTTGATGCTTCCTGGTGACGAACCGCGCCCCTGAGGGGGCACGGGCGGGTCCGGCCGGTCTAAATGATGCCGAACGCTGATAGAAAAGACTTTTTTACGCGCGTGCGCCGGGACGCGGGAACTGCCCGCGGCGCCGCGGCGCCCGCCGTTCTAGGGTTGCTCGCCGCCCTCGCCGCTCTAGCCCTGGGGCCGGCGCTCGCGTTCGGCGCGCCGGCCGGTCCGGGAAAGGGTCCCGGCGCCCGGTCCGCCCGCGCCGTGGGCCGGGCCGCCTCGGCGACCGACCGGGAGGCCGCGCGGCGGCGCTCCCGGGCCGAGGAGCTCGGGTCCCGCCGCGACCGCGCCGCGGTCCCGGAGCTGATCCAGGCTCTGCGCGATCCGAGCCCGGCCGTCCGGGCGCAGGCCGCCGACAGTCTGGGCTTGCTGCGCGATCCGCGCGCCGAGGGGGCCCTGGCCGAGACGCTTCGGAGCGATCCCGAGCCCAGCGTGCGGCAGGCCGCTGCGCTGGCGCTCGGTTATCTCGGCGGGACGACCGCCGAGGAGGCCCTCTTGTCGGCCTTGGGCGACGCGGACTCCCGGGTGAGCGGCGCCTGCGTGCAGGTCCTGGGACGGATCGGCGGGGCGCGCGCGAGAGAGCGGCTCGCCGAGCGGCTCGCCTCGGCGGACGCCAGGGAGCGGGCCGGAGCCTGCGCGGCTTTGGGGCGGCTGGGCGCCCGGGAGGCCGCCGGCTCCTGCGCGGCGCTTTTGCGGCACGGGAGGCCTTCCGTCCGGGCCGCGGCCGCCGAGGGGCTGGGCCGCATGGGCGGCGCTCAGGCCGAGTCCGCGCTGCGCGCGGCCGGCGCGTCCGAGAAGGACCCGCGGGCGAAGCGGGCGATCCGCCGGGCGCTCGAGCGGATCGCCGAGGAGAGGCAAGGCGCCGGGATGCGCTAGAGGCGCCGCCGCGATTTGATGAAACACCGGACGCGGGAATCGAGCCGGAGGCGGAGGGGGGGCTGGATCGCCGGGGCCCTGCTCCCGGCGTTGCTCTGCCTGCTGCCGCGCGCGGCGCTGGGCGCCGCCGCTTCGGTGAGCGCGGGAGACACCCGGTTCTCCAACGGCAGCCGGGTCGTCTATCACAAGGGCTACGGCTACTGGGCCTTCTACTCGAACGGCAGCGAGTTCGTCTACCGCTTCTCTCCCGACGGCGTGAACTTCACGACGGCCGAGACCGAAGTGGTCCAAGACGAGTCGGGAGGCCAAAACCCGGGGGAGATGGGCTCCGTCTATCACCTCGAGGTGACCAGCCGCGTGTTCGTCCTCGTCGGCGACGGGGACCCCCCGATCTCCCCGCCGGGCACCCCCTACAACAAGCTCTTCCTCAAGCGCGGCACGCTGCAGCCGGACGGGACGATCAGTTGGGGCTCCCTGTTCGAGCGCGGCCTGAACTGCAGCATGAACTCCTGGCCCGGACAGCACCGGGCCGGGATGTCCGGCGGGATCGCGCTGCTGGGCACGAGCGAGTCGGGCTCGATCAGCTACGCGGCCGGCGGATGGAGCTGCGAGGTGTCCGGCGGCAACTGTAGACAAGGTCGGGACTACTTCGGGTTCATCGGACAGACGGGCGCCAGCGCCGGGGGGACCTTTTCCGGCGCCACGACCGTCTGTGGCGCCGACAACAATAAAGATAGTCCGAACCCGACCCAGGTGTTCGCCGGCGTCGTCGCGGTCAACGACGGAGGCACGTGGAAGACGATCGTCGCCTACCGCGACGATAAGGATTCCGCGCGCTGGTTCTTCGACCTCTACAACGGGGCCACGTACGAGGTGCAGGAGATGCAGTTCAATACCGTGGACACCAACTTCAATACCGAGGGCTACGGAGTGTCGATGGTCTCCGAGCCGAACTCCTCGGTGGTTCACGTCGCCTACGTGGACGGCTTGGGAAACCTCGTTTACGCGCGCCGCGCGTCCGCCGGAAACTGGCCCGTCAAGAACGTCCTCATAGACGACGCCGGCGGGACGGCCACGGAAACGAACGCCGTGAAGCATCCCGCGATCGCCTTCCTCGAGAACGGCGCGAGCGACGAGATCGTCGTCGTGTACGTCATGCCCAACGGCGACCTGAAATACGCCCGCGGCTCGACGAGCATCAACTCCCCGGCGGGATGGACCTACACGACGTGGAAGACCGGCGCCGGCCACTCCTGGCCTACGATGCCCCGCATGGTGACGGTCCCCGATCCGATACCGGTCGCGTACACGGTCGGGGGTAACGTGGTCTTCGACCGGATCATCACCTCGAGCAATCCCGACCCGACCGTCAGCGCGATCACTCCGGATACGGTCGGCGCGGGCGCCGGGATCGTCGACGCCTCGGTCGACACCACCTACGACATCGAGCTTTCGGGAACGGGCTTCATCCAGACGCCCGGCGTCTCCTTCCAGCGTGGAGGGGCGACGCTTGGCGGGGTGACGGTGACGAGCGTGACCTGGATCGCCGACGCCACGAAGGTCCGCGTCCATTTCTCGGTGGACCAGACCGTCCCGCCGGGCCCCTTCGACCTCGAGGTGGTGAACCCCGACGCGCGCTCGGGACTCAAGGTGGGCGTCGGCACCATCACCGTGCCCTCGGGCGAGCTCACCAACCCGGTCGAGCCGCTCGTCTACACGACCGGCATCTCCCAGATCAATGGGACGGCTTCCTATAATCCGCTTCAGAAGCCGGTCTCGACCGGCACGGCCCAGGTGAAGCTCACCTTGGTCACGGACCCCGATGGGCCCGACGACGGGAAGTTCTTCACCGGCGCCGGCTGGAGCCCGGCCGAGACCTGGCTTAACTCGTCGCCCGATCCGGACAACGCGACCTGGAAGTACACCGGGTGGACGGCTCTCTACCAGGAGGACGGACACGAGTACCGGATCGACGTGCGCGGCAGGACGGAGGACCGCGGCTTCGGACAGCCCGGCAACCCCTCGATCTTCACCGTGGACAAGGTGCCTCCCTCGGTCGCGTTCGTAGCGCCGGCGGCCAACTCCTCCCAGAGCAACTCCTTCTCCGCCATTGCCGGCACGGCGATCGACCTCAACGGAAGCGGCCTCGACCGCGTCTGGTTCTTCGCCGCCGACACGGTCGGCACCGGCTCGGCCGGCGACGACGTCTACTGGACCGGCGCCGCGTGGGACACGGGCAACCCGGGAGTCGTGAGCTGGGTCGAGTTCAACGAGAGCCCGTTCAACGAGCCCGACAACGACGGGGCCAAGAGCTTCGACGTCCTCAACGTGGAGTTGACCTGGCCGTCGTTCGAGGACGGCAAGAAATACCGGGTCCAGCTCCGCTCGAGCGACGACCTCTCCCAGGAGAACGCGCCCTCGGCCACCGAGCGCGAGTTCTTCTACGACATCAGCCGGCCGACGGTGACGTTGCTGGCTCCGGTGCTGCCGTTGGGAGAGCAGTCGGCCGGGTCGCCCTGGAAGAACCAGCTCCCGACGATCACCGGCACGATCGAGGACAACGTCGCCGACACGATCATCGGCAAGCGCTTCATCAAGCTCAAGATCGTCGAGCAGGGCGGCACGCCGCTCTGGGACTGGCATACCTTGACTTTTGCCCCGTCGGTCGCCCTGGCGAGCTGGTCGATCGACGTCTCGACGACCCCCTACCAGAACGGCTTCTGGTACCAGGTGCTGGTCTACGCCGAGGACGCCGCGGGCAACAAGCACGGCACGCAGCTCGCGCCCGCGACGAGCGGCTACTTCCGGTTCGACGGCGGCCCCGCGTCCGGGGACGAGCCGACCGCGACGCTCGAGTCCCCGGCGAGCCCGGCCGAGGGCTCCGCGATCAACACGCTGCCGGTGCTGACCGGCACGGCCGTGGACCCCACCTCGGGCGCCGACCTCGTCGAGTACCGGCTCAAGGACGACATCACCGGCGAGTACTGGGACCCCGACGGGGGCGGGGGCTTGGGCGCTTGGAGCTCGACCCCCGGCATCGACACGACCTGGTTCGCCGCGACGATGACCGTGACCGGCGGGCAGCCCACCGATCCGAGCACGTGGGAGCTCACCGGCGTCACGTACAACTCCGGCAAACGCTTCAAGCTGTTCTACCGCGCCCGGGACCGTGCGGCCAACTACACGGCGAACTGGTCGACGCGCACGTTCCGCTACGACAACCAGGCCCCGATCACGCAGGTGACGATCCCGGACTCCGCGTCCCCCGATCACTTCAAGTCGGCGTCCGAGATCCAGCAGATCCAGGGCACGTACGACGACCCGGGTTTCTCGGGCGTGAGCGACCTGCGGGTCCGGATCCAGCGCGCCACCGACAACCTTTATTGGGACTACGCGGGCAACTGGGTCGCGTTCTCGGAGGCCATCCAGACCCCGGCGGGGGGCGCGTTCAGCCAGGACACGAACTTCCTGGACGCGGACCTAAACGACGGGACCAGCTACTACGTCTTCGCGTTCTCCCACGACGCGGCGACGAACGTGGAGACCGTCGCGGTCAAGGCCACGTTCTTCTTCGACGGGCAGAAGCCGGTCGCCAAGCCGGTCTATCCCGCGGGGGACCGGCTCAACTCGCTCCCCACGGTCTCGGGAACCGTCAGCGATCCGAGCCCCACTTCGCCCTCTCCCGGCGAGATCACCCTCGTCGAGACGCAGCTCGAGCGCCAGTCCGACAACTTCCACTGGGACGGCGGGAACTGGGTCAGCGACATCCCGGGCACGGTCTGGCGCAACGCCTGGCAGGCGGACTTCGGCGCCTTCGGACCGCCGCAGAGCGGGACCTTCACCTGGACCTATCCGAACGCCACCTTCCCCGACCCGCTCATCGCCGGGACCTTGGTCAACGGGGAGACCTACCGGTTCCGCGCGAGGGCGACCGACAAGGCCGGCAACGTGCAGACCGCCTTCTTCACGAACACCTGGGTCCACGACGTGAGCAGCCCCGTCGTCAAGATCACGATCCCGAACGCGACGCCCACGACGAGCATCTCCTCGGTGGACGGGACGGCGCTGGACCCGGCGCCGGGGCTCATCCAGGAGGTGCGGGTCTGGTACCGGCACGTGGACGGCTCGTGCGCCTCGCCCTGCACGGGCAACGAGCAGTGGTGGGATCCTGCGACCGGGCAGTTCAACCTTGTGGGCTCGGCGCCGCCGGCCGCCGCCTACGCGAGCGCGGCGGTGACGGGCGTCGACTGGACGTTTACGGGCGACTCGACCCCGACCTTCTCCAACAACCAGTCCTACCAGATCTTCGCGCGCGGCGTGGACGTCTCCTCGAACACGAGCCCGTTCCCGGGTCTCGGCAGCCCGGCGGACCGCACCGCCGGCGGGCTGGCCAAGGCGGCGGGCGCCTCGGGCGCGGGCACCTTCATCTTCTTCGAGTTCCGCCAGCCGCCGCCCGAGTCGGACATCGCGATCCCGGCGACGGACGGCAATTTCTATCCGATCGCGGGAGGCTCCGCGCTCAACTCCGTGAACGGGTCGCAGACCAACGGGACGACCGTGCAGATCCGGATCACGAACGTGACGACCCAGCCCGACCAGGTCTATACGTGGGGGCTCGGGCCCGGCTGGCAGTCGACCTCCACGTGGCTCGGCGGCTGCAGCGATACCGACTATACGCCGGGCGAGGCGACCTGCGGCTTCCACGGCGTGGACAGCCTCTCGTGGTCGAAAGACCTGACGGGGATCTGGCCCGCGGGCACGAACGACTTCCGGCTGGAGGTCCGCGGCATCCAGGGCACGCTCGTGGAGACTCCTCCGTTCGCGCAGAGGACGTTCGTGGTGGACGGCCAAAACCCCTCCGCCTCGGTGACGAACCCCGACGCGTCCGGGGGCGCGCGATCGGGGCAGGTGCGCTTCACGACCGCGACGGCCTCCGACGTTAGCCCGGGCCTGCTCGACTTCGCGACCGCCAAGTTCCAGATTTTCCTTTCCTCGGACACGGGCACGCGCTGGAACGGCTCGGCCTGGGTCACGTCCGCGTCCGAACTCCTGGCGGCTTCGCCGGAGGGCGGGGGGAACTTCCAGTACAGCGACGCCTCTCTACAGGCCGACACGGTGTTCGAGGACGGGGTCCGCTATACCGTCGAGTTCCGCATCGCGGACCGGGCCGGGAACACCACGATCACGAACCGCGAGTTCCGCTACGACCTCGGGACGCCGAGCGGCGGGATCTCGGTCCCCTCCGCGGACCTGAGCACGAACAGCCTCACCCAGCTCTCGGGCGCCTTCACGGACCCGGACCCGAACCTGGGCGACAACCCCGGCGACACGGAGCCCTCCGGCGTGGCCCAGGTCGAGGTGCTGCTCAAGGCGCGGGGCTCGTTCAACGCGACCTGGCTCGGGACCTACGGCGGCAGCATCGCCGACTGGGATGACTCGGCCTCCAAGTACGACGAGTCCCATTGGATCGACGCCGCCGTCTGGCAGACTTCGTGGAGCATCGTGCTGCCCTCCCTGTTGCCGGTCAACAATCACAAGTTCTCGGCCTGGATCCGCGTCACCGACAACGCCGGCAACCAGTCCGGGACGCCGTCCACGGTCGAGCTCGACGCGAACCAGAACGCGGGCGGCTCTCCAGCCCACACCTTCACCTTCGACGCGACGGACCCGCTCACCGACACGACGATCCCGCTCGCCGGCGAGTCCCTCCCCGGCGGGCTCGAGACGATCGCCGGGACCGCGGACGACGCGGGCGTGGAGCCGAGCGGGATCCTCGAGGTCCGCATGAAGCTCGGCCGATCGGACGGCTCGTATTGGCACTTCGTCTCGAACAACTGGACCGCGACGGCGAACGACAACTTCGGCGTTACGGGAACCGACTCGTGGAGCAAGCCGCTCTCGGCCTCGGCCGTCCAGAACGGCTACCGCTACGACGTCATCGCCTTCGCCAGGGACAACGCGGGGAATAACCTCACGGGAGCGATCTCCTCTACGAGCACCTTCGTCGTCGACTTCACCTCGCCGACCTCGAAAGTCTCATTCCCGGGCACCGGGGGATTCGCGGGCGCCGGAGCCATCGCGATCCAGGGTACCGCCGACGACCGGTACTGCGCGATCGTCGCCGGCTCCTGCCCCGGCGCCGGCGGCCGAGACCACCAGAGCGGGATCGAGGCCTCCGTCGTGAACGCCTCCAGCGTCGCGATCGCGCTCGAGCGCGTCTTGGACGGCTTCTACTGGAACGGCCTGTCTTTCGCCGACACGAGCGGTTCCCCGGCCTGGTCGACGGCGACCTACGTCGGAGACTCGAGCGGCACGTTCAGCTATTTCCTCCCGGCGGGAGCGCTCTCCGACTTGGCGACGTACCGGATATCCTCTCGCGTGTTCCGCGACCGGGCCGGCGACCGGCAGCTCGTCTTTACGACGAACACGTTCTCGGCGGACTTCTCCCCGCCGGCTTCCGTCGTCACCGATCCCGCTCACAACTCGACCAAGGAGTCGATCGCGACCATACTCGGTACCGCTCAGGACGTCGGCGCTGCGGGCATCTCGAGCGTCTACGTCGCCTACTACAGCGAGACGCTCGACCAATGGTGGAGCAAGTCGGCGAAGACGTTCAGTCTCGCCAATCCTGTCAGCCAAACCCCTCCCGACGAGCCCGACGGGTCGTCGGACTATTGGGTCGAGGCGAGCACCAATAATCTCACTCCGGTAAACTGGAGCGCTACGGGAGCTTCGACCCCCACGTTCGTGTCGGACAGCTTCTACCATGTGCTCGTGGCCGCCGCGGACAAGGGACTCAACCGCGAGGCGCGACCCGCGACGCCCGCCGCCGACACGAGCCGCATCCGCTTCCAGTTCATCGCGCCGATCCCGCGCTCGGGGATCATCCTCCCCCAGTCGGGGGACCACTTCCAATCGGCCGCGGTGAGCCTGACCGGCACGGCCAACGACGTCGCGACGGGCGAGGAGCTCCGCATCAAGGACATCACGGGCGGGACGCATCTCGCGTGGGACCGGACCTTGTTCCCGCTGGCGGGCTCCTGGAAGTCGACCACGGCCTTCAACGGCTTCAACGCGGCCGAGTACACGGACACCGCGACGCCGAACGACGACACCTGGCAATACACGAGGATCGGCGCGGCGGACTGGATCGAGAACGGGACGTTCCGCAAGTTCCGCCTCGAGGCCCGGGCGCTGGGCACGCCGACCGAGAGCCCGGCGCAGTCCGTCGAGTTCTTCGTCGACGACGTCGTCCCGCAGGCCGGGATCACCCTCCCGGACCGGAGCTACCACAGGCAGTTGCCGATGCTCTCGGGCACGGCGACCGACAACGCCGATCCGGAGCCGAGCTCCCAGAAAGGCGTCTACTTCAGAGTGAAGCGCAACTCCGACGGCTGGTATTGGGACTTCACGCTGGGTCAGTTCGTCTCGACGGCGGTGAACTGCATCTCGGGGACCGACGCCACCTGCGCGGTCGCGGCGGGCGGCGGCGGCTCGTACTCGGCGACGCACGCCAAGTTCGCGGACGGGACGGCGTTCGTCAACGATCAGCTCTACGTGGTCGAGCTCGTCGTCAAGGACAAGGCCGGCAACGCCTTCACCGCCTCGCGCAGCTTCACCTGGGACTTGGACGCCCCGGCCGCCCAGATCGACGAGCCGAGCGGTATCGGGGCGATCAACTCCCTTTCGACGCTGACCGGGACGGCCGACGACGACTTCTCGATCTACGCGACGAGCGTCTCACTGCGGTCCATCCCCAAGGACAAGTGCTTCAACCCCGGCACCGGCTCATTCAACAAGGCCTGCCCCTATTGGCTCGGCACCTCCTCGAGCCCGGTCACAGCCTTGCGGCAGCAGTGGTCCTTCACGCACGCCGGACTGAACTCGGCCCTGAGCCTCGCGAACACGCACTACACCTTGCTCGCCCGGTCAATCGACGCCGCGGGCAACGAGGACGCGGTCTTCTTCGCGGGCGCGGCCTCGCGGACCTTCCTCTTCGACGACAAGTCGCCCACGACCGCGATGACCTTCCCTGCCGACGGGGGGGGCTACAAGAGCAGCGCCGTCGGAGGCATCGCCAACCCGATCGCGGGGTCTGCGGACGAGGTGAACCTGCCTTGGGGCGCCGGCCTGCGCCGTGTCGAGCTGCGGATCGGCTACTTCCTCGCGGGCGACGACACCTATTACTGGCTGCCTGGGCCGCAGCTTTGGTCCTCGGGGACCCTGGCCAACGGCGGCTATTTCGACACCGGCGCGGACCCCTTGGGGGCGGGGTCGATCTCCTGGGACTACGACGTGCCCGTCGCCTGGACGGCCTCGGACCGGCTCTACACCGTCGAGTCGCGGGCGGAGGACGACAGCTACCTCGCCGACGGCACGGCCTCGGGCAACGTCGGCGTTCCCCAGACGGCGGGCGTGGACGTCCGGAGCTTCGTGGTGGACGACAGCCTGCCGACGGTCGCGTTGACCGCGCCGACGACCGGGTACCTCCCCGCGCTGACGCTGATCGCCGGAACGGCGAACGGAGACCTCTCAGGATTGGACCGGATCGAACTGCGCATCCGTCGCGTCGGCGGAGGGGCCGACGAGGATTGGACCGGCTCCTCGTGGACCGCGCTGAACATTCACTACTCGACCGCGGCGTTCACGCCGGGAAGCGGGAACATCCCGTGGACCTACGACGATTTGGCCGGCGCCTTCCAGAACGCGCAGGATTATCGGCTCTACCTCCGCGTTACGGACCTTTCCGGGAACCAGCGCATCGCTCCGGCCGGGGGGGACTTCACCTTCCGCCTCGATGACGCCCCGCCGACCGCCGCGCTGACCCGCCCCCCGGACCCGAGCATCGCGCTCAGCCCGCCCCCGTATTCGAACGCGCTCGCCTCGACGCGGCAGTTGACAATAATCTCGGGCACCGCGACCGAGCCGGGCGGATTGCCGTCGGGTATTTCTCAGACCTGGGTCGCGATCGCTTCGGGATCCGGCTCGGGGGCGATGTGGTACAGCACGATCACGGCGCAGTTCAGCGTCGGCCCGCAACTCGCGATCCACTGGGCGACGACCGTCGTCAACGGCAGCCCGTGGTCGTGGAACGAGCCCGCGATGACGAACCTCCTCGCAAACGGCAATGTCTATACGGTCTTCATGCGGGTCTTAGACGGGGCGGGGAACTCGATCGGGGACGTTTTGAACTTCAACAGCGCGGGCGCGATCTCGGAACCGTTCCTCTATGACGACGTGATCCCGACCCTCGGGATAGAGGCCCCGTCCGTCGCGTCGCACAACGCCGGCCTCGCGACGCTGTCGGGTACCGCGAGAGACCCGGGCGCCGGGCCTTCCGGCGTCAGCAAGGTCCGGATCGCGGTCCGCGATATCGGCGCGGGCAAGTGGTGGAATTTCACGCTCAACAACGGATACAACGTCATCGACCCGCCGGCGATCACCGGCGACGGGTGGACCGAGGCGTCTCTAGTGCAAAACGATCCGGTTCGCTGCCAGGGGGGAACGCAGAACTTCTGCTGGTCGATTTCGTTCCCGGTCGGCCGCTACGTCGAGGGATTGAGCTACCAGGTCGTCGCGCGGGCCGAGGATACGGCGACGAATACCGACGACGGCGCCCCCGGCGGCGGCGAGGGAAAAACCTTCATTTACGACAATACGCCGGCGGTTATCGTGGCGACCTTCCCTGCTCTGGGAGGGGCCTACAACCTGGCGGGTCTGAGCGCGCTTGCCGGGACCGCCGACGATTCCGGAACCGGAAATTCGGGCAACGCCCAGGTTCAGATCCTGCTCAAAAACGATACCTTGGGCAGCTACTGGACCGGCCTTGCCGCCGATTTCGACGCCCCGCCGGGAGGATACGACAACTGGGTGACGGTCGGCGGCACGGATCAATGGAGCATCAATTGGCCGACGCTCAACGACAATACCCCTTATGTCGTGTGGCTGCGCACGACCGACAACGCGGTGAACACCTCGACGCACCCGGCCTATCCGTCTCCGGATCACTCCTCGCATCTCGACGCGAACAAATATCCCGACGGGGTCACCCCGGCCCTGAGCTTTACTTTTGACGATTCCCTGCCGGTATCGGAAGTGATCGAGCCGGCGAACGGCGCCTTCATCAACGACCTTGCATCGCTTGCCACGATCTCGGGAACGGTCTGGTCGGATCCGGCGGATTCCGCGAACGCGAGCCCGATCGATCAGTTGCTCGCGAACCTCTGGTGCTCGGGCTGCGCGCCGGGCGCCGTTCCCGGGTGGTGGAACGGTTCGGTTTGGGGCGCCGGGGCGGAGCCTGCGCCGCTGTTTGGCGCGGCGGTATCCGCTCCGAGTTGGAGCGTCGGATTCTCGGTGACCTACGACGACGGCTATCAGTACAAGGCGTACACGCGCGGCCGCGATCAGGCGCTGAACCTTGAGGTTCCCGAAGCGGTCGGAACCTTCGTCGTGGACCTGACGCGTCCCGAAGCGAAGACCGTGTTCCCCGCGCATTTGGGATCCGCCGGCGCAGGCACCGTCATGATCGCCGGCACGGCGGACGACCGTTTCTGCGCGTTCAATCCGGGGCTGTGCGTGGCGGGCGCGCGCGACTTCCAGGCGGGGATCGAAGCGTCGAGCGTCACCGTTTCGGTGGAGAAGCTTAGCGGCAACTGCCCGACGCTTCCCACGGTCAACAACTGCTGGTGGGACGGGAACTCGTGGGTCGATCAAGTCGCTCCGATTTGGTCGACCGGGACCTTCGTCGGGGCCTCGAGCGGTGCGTGGACATACGCATTGGCGTCGTACGCGCTGACCGACACGCAGAACTATAGAGTGTCCGCGCGGGTAAACTTCGACCGGGCCGGCAACTCGCAGATCGTGATCACGACGAATTCCTTCACCGCGGATTTTAGTCCGCCGACGACGAAGATCCTCACGCCTCCGAATGCGACCAGCCCGGACTCGTTGCCGTTCATTTCCGGGACCTCGCTCGACGCCGGATCCGCGGGGGTGGAGACCGTCTACGCCGCCTATTACCACCAGGGCTCCAACAAATGGTGGAGTCAGGCGGCGCAGGATTTTACGCTTGCGAACCCCGGGGACAATAAGCCGCCGTTGCCGAGTCTCGACGCCACCTACTGGGTCCAGGCGTCCACCGACAACTCAACACCTGTGAATTGGTTCACCACCGGGGAGTCGACGCCGACCTTCGTGTCGGGGCAGACCTACCACGTGGTCGTCATCGCCGAGGATGTCGGTTTGAACCTCGAGGCGATTCCAGCCGCGCCGGCGGCGAACAGCGCCCGCCATTCGTTCACCTTCACCGCGCCGACTCCGCGTTCAGAGATCGTCAAGCCCGCGGCGGGCAAACCGCATTTCTCGCCGGGTGCGGCGTCGCTCAGCGGTACCGCCAACGACCCGACCACCGGGGCCGAGGCGCGCGTAAAGGACATCACCGTGGAACCGAATCTCGTGTGGAACGGGGGGGCGTGGATCAGTTCGGACACCTTCAACGACTTCATCGCGATCAACTTCGTCGACAACGGCATCGGGGTGGACGACAACTGGGACTTCACGATGGCCCCGGCGTCGAATTGGACTCTCAACGGAGCGCTCCGAAAATTCCAGATCGAGGAACGCGCAACGCCCGGTCCCGAGGCCCCGGCGAAGGGTCCCGTGGAATTCTATGTGGACGATGCGCCGCCGACGCTCGCGGTGACCCGTCCTGCGGCGCCTTTCCTTAATAAACTTTCCGCGCTGTCGGGAACGGCGGCCGACAACACCGATTCGCTCGGCGTCGGCGAGGGACAGAGCAAGACGGTGTTCTTCCGCATCGTCCGCATCGGAGACAGCGCGGTATTCGACGGCGTCGCCGGGAATTTCATCGCCCCGACCGGGAAAACCTGCTTCGCCGCGGACACCGACGACACCTGCTTGCCGGCGGTTTTCGTTTCTGGGACCCAATACAAATACGACCACGCGAAGATCGCCGACGGCACCGCGTTCACCAACAACGAGAGCTATACCGTTGAAATCCGGGCCGAGGACGCCGCGAAGAACCCCAACACGGCCGGCTTCGGCTTCACTTGGGATCTCGATTCCCCCGCCGCGGGCATCATCCGCCCGACACTGAACGCGCCGATTAATTCCCTGAGCGCGCTGACCGGTACCGCGTCCGATGACTTTTCCATGTTCCATACGAGCGTCTCTTTGCGCAGCCTCGGCAAGAACCAGTGCTACAACCCGGGCACGGGATCGTTCAACCGGAACTGCCCGTTCTGGATCGAGACCTCCTCGGATGCGAGCGCGAACTGGACCTACACGGACGCGAGCCTCAATTCCGCTCTGGCATTGGCCAACACGCACTATACGCTTCTGGTTCGCGCTATCGACGCGGCGACAAATCAGGACGTTTCCTATACCGACAACGTCTCATCGTTCACCTTCCTGTTCGACAGCGCGGCGCCCGAAACCTTCTTGGCGTTTCCGGCCCATCAGCAGGCGTATAAGAGCGCGAACATCAGCGGCGTCGGCAACCCCATCGCCGGCAGCGTCGTCGATCCGGGCGCGCCGTGGAATTCGCCGGTCCGGAGGGTCGAATTGCGCGTCGGACATCTTGTCGCCGACGATACCTATTACTGGGAGCCGGGTCCGCAGATTTGGTCCTCGGGCACCTTGGCCAACAACGGCTACTTCGACAGCGGCGCGGTGGCGTTCACGCCGTGGTCCTACGACACTCCGATCACCTGGCTGGGAACCGATACTCAATATCGTCTCGAAGCGCGGGCCGAAGACGAAACCTTCCTCGGAAACGGAACCGCGACCGGCAATAAAGAGGTTCCGAGTCAAATCGGGACGGACATCCGCACCTTCGTCGTCGACGACACGCCGCCGAGCGTCTCGCTGCAGGCGCCGGCGACCGGTTATTTGGCCTCCCTGACCGAGATTTCCGGAACGGCGAACGGGGATCTCGCGGGGTTGTCGCGCGTCGAACTCCGCGTTCAGCGCATCGCGGGAGGCGCCGACGAGGATTGGACGGGGTCTTCGTGGACCGCGCTCAACGAGCATTATTCGACGGCGACCTTCAGTCCAGCGCCGGGCGACATCCTCTGGAGCTACGACGATTTAGACGGCGCTTTCCTGACCGGAGAGGATTACCGGCTGTTCATCCGGGCCTTCGACACCGCGGGCAACGAGAGACCGGCCCCCGTGAACGGGGATCTGCAGTTTCGCTACGATGATCAGACTCCCTCCGGAGGGATCACGCGTCCTCCCGGTCCGCTGCCGGCGCCGAATCCGCCCCCGTACTCGAACGCGGGCGCCTCGACGCGGCAGTTGACGGCCCTGTCGGGAACCGCGGCCGAACCTGGGGGCGTGCAGTCGGGGCTTGACGAAATTTGGGTGGCAATCTCCTCGGGTTCGGGGTCCGGCGCGAAGTGGTGGGATTACGGCGCCGGGGCGTTCAGCGTGGGACCGCAGTTGGCCATCCACTGGTCGTCGAAGGCCGTGACCGCCAATCCGTGGACCTACAACGATGCGAATCTCGCCGCCGCGTATCAAAACGGCGTTTCCTATAACGTGTTCCTGCGCATCTACGACCACTCCGGCAACGCGTTTGGGGCGGTGGTGAACTCCGACGACACGGGCGTCGTGAAGCAGAACTTCCTCTATGACGACGCGATGCCGACGGCGGCGATCGAGAAGCCGAACACGACGTTCCATAACGCCATTTTGACGACTCTGTCGGGAACCTCGCGCGACGCGGGCGTGAGCGGCCTTTCCGGGCTCAAGGAGGTGCGGGTCGCCGTGAGGGACGTGGGCGCGGATCAGTGGTGGAACTTTACGACCGACGGCGGGTTCAACGTCGCCGACACGGACGTTAACGGCGACGCCTGGAGACTCGCGGCGCTCACGCAGGACGATCCGGTGCGCTGCCAAAACGGCACCGAGAATTACTGCTGGAAGGTCGCCTTCTCGACGGGCCGTTACGTGGCCGGCAAGAATTATCAGGTCGTCGCGCGGCCCAAGGACAACGCGACGAATATCGATGACTCCGCGCCGCTCGGAGGCGAGGGCTATACCTTCGTTTATGACGATGCGCCGGCGGTGGTGAATTCGACATTCCCGATCGCGGGCGCCTCGTACAACCTCGCGGGACTCGAGGCGCTGGCCGGAACGGCCGACGACTCGGCCACCGGCGCGTCCGGCGTCCAAACGGTCGAGATCCTGCTGAAGAACCCCGTCGGCAACACCTGGACCGGCGTCGGCGACGCGTTCGACTCGAACACCAACTGGGTGACCGTCAATGGAACGACCGAATGGAACAAGGCGTTTCCGAATCTGTCGGACAACGTCACTTACGTGATTTGGAAGCGTGCGACCGACGTGGCCTTAAATATCTCGACCTCGCCGACCCTCGTGGACATCGGAAACAACCTCGAGGGCGACAGCGCGACGCCGGCTGTTTCGTTCACGTACGACAACTCGGCGCCGTATTCCGTGCTCACCTCTCCTTTGCCGAGTTCGTTCCCCTCGAACGTGGGGGCGCTCGCGACGATTTCCGGGACGGCGCACACCGACGTGGACGAACTCGTCACGAGCGGTTCACCGGTGAGCCAGGTCCTGTTGAATCTCCGCTGTTCGGGCTGCGGCGCCGGGGTGACGGCCGCATGGCGCGATTTGTCTTCTTGGGTCGCGGGAGAACCGAATCCGCCGTTGCGCACGACGGCGTTCGCCTCCCCCGAGTGGTCGTTTTTCTTCAACGAGCCCGCGCTGTGGCGAGACGGCATGCGCTACGAAATCCACACCCGCGCGAGGGACGCGGCCGGCAATCCCGAATCGCCGAATTCGGTTTCCAGCTTCGTCGTCGACCTGACGACGCCCGCGTCGAAAACGACGTCTCCGACGCCCGGAGGCTACGCGAGCGCGTCGCTGACTCAGATCACCGGAACGGCGGACGACGAATTCTGCACCTTCAACCAGGGGCTTTGCACGGCGGGCGCGCGCGAGTACGAGGCGGGCATCGCGGCCTCGAGCGTGGCGGTGACGCTGCGCGAAATCTTCGGCGTGAACAACTACTGGGACGGGAACGGATTCAACAGCGCGTCGCCGGTTTGGCTGGACGCGAACTTCGTCGGCGCGTCGAGCGGCGTCTGGACGCTGCCGTTTCTCGCCGCGGATCTGACCTCGCCGCGCCAATACGAGGTCTCCTCGGCGGTGCGCGACCGCGCGGGCAACCAGGAGGTCGTCACCGTCACGACGGTCACCTTCACCTACGACATCAGCGCGCCGGTGTCTCTGGCGACGGCGCCGGTCGGCAACATCGGCGGGATCGCCGGGATTTACGGAACGGCGAAAGACGACGCTCCGGGCTGGTTGGACCATATCGAACTGCTGATTAAGGAGACCGAGTGCGCTGACCCGGATGGAGCCTGCAACGTCAATAAGTATTGGACCGGCGCGATTTGGGACGCGAACCCGGCCTGGGTGGCCGGCGGGATCATCGGGGCGGAACTCGCGGGCATCGACGGCAACGACGACACCGTCTGCGACGCCGGCGAGACCTGCGCGTGGACCTTCGACACTTCCGGCGTCGCGTGGGACAACAAGTCGACCTTTACGGTGATCGCGGCCGGCGTCGACCAGGCGGGCAACCAGGAAGCCCAGCATTTGGTGAAGGACATCGAGTTCAACCTGGAGACCCCGGAAGCGGTCGTCGTGATGACGCAGCCGGGGTCCCCGGACGATCTGAACTACAAGTCGAACACGTCGTCGATCCTGACCCTCCAGGGCACCGGCTCGAACATGCGCACCGTCGGCGGGCACGGCGTCCAGATCCAGGTCAAGCGTCTGAGGGAGCCGACGAGCTACTGGTACGATCCGGACGCGAAGTGGGTGAACGATCCGTCGACCTACACGCCGGTGAACGTCGTGGACGGCGGACCGCAGACCTGGAGCAAGAGTCTCGCGGCGCCGTACACGGTCAACAACTCGTCGTACCTGATTACGGTCACGCCGATCAACGCCGCCGCCCAGCCGGGCCCCGTGTACACGCGCCGGGTTATCGTCGACAACACCGCTCCGGTCGGCCAGATCACCCAGCCCCCGACGGCGTCCTGCGCCGGCGCCGACGCGTGCTTGAACTCCTTGCCGGCCCTCATCGGCACCGCGACGGACCCGAACACGCCGAAGCCGCCGACGGTCGCGATCGGGAACATCAAGTTCAACTTCAAGGACAATTCCACCGGGGATTATTGGGACCCGGCGGCCGGTTCGTTCCAGGCGCTGTTTAAGGAGTTCGGCGCCGGGGCGTTCAGCTCCGCGGGCAACCCGCCGACCTTCACCTTCAGCTCGACGACCTTGATCGGGCCGGCGTTGCTGGACGGCATCGACTATACGCTTACCGCGCACGCGTCGGATAAAGCGGGCAACGACGACGCCTCGATGGCCGAGTACACCTTTGTGTTCGACACCAGCCCGCCGACGGGCTATCTCGTCCAGCCTTCCTCGGGCTTGGTTTACTTGAACCTGTCCCAAATCTCCGGGACCTCGTTGGACCCCACGGGCGTGTTCGGCGTGGCCAAATCCGATTTGAACCGGGTCGAGGTCGAGATCCGCGACGAGGTGTTCGGGAGCTGTTGGTCGGACGCGACCGGATCCTTCCTCGGCTGTCCGAAGTTCAATGCCGCGACGGGGCTCAACCCCTGGACCTACTCGCATCCGAATCTTTCCGGAGCGCTGACCAGCGGAAAATCGTACGTGATCACCGCACGGGGCGTCGACAACGCCGGCAACACGCAAGGGCTGTTCGCGGTTCCCGCCTCGTCGAAGACGATCAAGGTCGACAACGGCGCGCCCCAGGTGGTGATCACGAAGCCGGTGGAGGGGCAGGCGTATCGCGACATCGATTTAGCGGGCGGCGCCGCGCTGCTGGGTACCGCCTCGGATCCGGAAAGCGGATTGTATCCGGATTCCGACGCCCTGGAGCGCATCGAGATCGTGATTTCCTACCTGTTCGCGGGCGACACCTATTACTACACCGGCGTGATTCAGCCCGGAGGCACAAAGTTCTCCTCGGACACGACGGAAACCGCCGAATGGTTCGCGGACTTCTCGGGGAGCACCGATTCGTGGCGCTTCTTCTTTGACGCCGTGGACTGGGTCTCCGACAAGGTCTACCGGATCAAAACGCGCGGCTTGGACAAGGCGCGCGACGCCAACGAAAGCATCGTCGGAAATTTGACCTCCGTGTTCACGCCGACGGTCAACGAGGTCGAGTTCATCGTCGACCGGACGAAGCCGACGAGCGAGATCACGAGCGTCGGCAACGGGGAGTTCATTCAGAATCTCGATGTGATCGCGGGAACCGCGAACGCGGATTTGGCCGGGCCGTCCCAGTATTTCCTGCGGGTGACGACCGGGACCGCGCCGAATCAGGCGTACTGGAACGGAACCGCGTGGTCGCTCACACCGACCGACCTCCCCGTGGACGTCCCCGGGTCCCCCGGCCAGGTGAACTGGCAGTATCCGGGCACCTTGCTCGGTCAGAACGCCCCGACGGTTATCGAGAACGATGGAACGCTGTACGGCATCTCGCTTCAGGTGCGCGACCGCGCGGGCAACCTTTCGGCCGCCGCGACGACCTTCGTGACGCTGGACCGCATCGGTCCGAGTGTTTCGATCACGACGCCGATGGCGGCCCCGTACGACAACTATTCAACGGTTCGCCCGCTGGCGCAGCTCCGCGGCGGCGCGTCCGACCTGCCGGCCGGCGTGCAGCGCGTCGAGGTCCAGCTCGAAAACATCAATGACGGGTCCTTCTGGCAGGTCGGCACCTCGAACTGGGTCGTGGGTGTTTCAAGCTACGCGATCGCGACCGACACCAACCCGTGGACGACGAACGCGGCGGCCTGGGAGGACAACAAAACCTACCGAGTTTACGTGCGCGCGTTCGATTTTGCCGGCAACCAGTCGGGGTCGACGATTCAACGCGATTTCGTCTATGATGTCAACAAGCCCTCGAGCACGATCGCGGTCCCGAACCAGGCCTTCTACCCCGCGGGCCAGCCGGCGGTCCTTCAGGGAACGGCTCGTGACTGGGTGAATCTGCCGGGTTCCGAGACAGATTCCGGCCTGCTGCGCGTCGAACTGCAGGTGCAAAACGAAGCGGGGGATTTCTGGAACGGCGCCGTGTTCAATCCCGCGGTCACTTGGCGCACGGTGTCGACGAACACCTTGGTGCCGGCCGACTGGCTGTACCCGCCGTCGAACCCTCCCGGAGAGTCGATCCCCGGCTGGCAGCACGGGATCGACTATACCGTGCGCCTGCGCGCGATCGATGAGGCGCTCAACATCGAGTTCCCGGAGCAGACGTTTACCTTCACCTACGACGCGGAAGCGCCGACGACGACGGTCAGCGCGCCCTACGACGCCCAATACGTCGTCGCGTTCTCCTCGGTCTCCGGGCCGTTCGACGAGCCGATTCCGCCGACCGAGTCGGGGGTCGCGTTGATTCAGGTCGCGATTCAGGAGCCGTTGGGAAACTTCTGGGACGGCTCGGCCTTCAACTCCTACGCCGCCGGGACTTCGTGGCGCGCGGCCGCGGTTCACCAGACGAGTTGGAGCTTCGTCGACGCGAATCTTTCCGCGTTCTTCGCCGGCATCTCCGACCCGAAGACCTACACCTTCTACCTGCGCGGCGTCGACGCGGCCGGCAACCAGAATCGGGGAACCGGCGTCGCTCCGGTCGGCGGGGGCAGCGATGTTCAGGTCGATTTCTTCCCACCGGTGTCGGAAACGACCTACCCGGTGACCGGGGGCTTCTATCAAGGAGGACTGACGCCGATCCGCGGCACCGCCGACGACCAATCGCTCAATCCGACTCCCGGCGCCGGGATATTGGAAATCAAGCTGAAGGCGATCCGGCTCAATAACGCGGGAGTCGCCAGGTACTGGAACGGTTCCGCCTTCGCCGATTTGACGGACCCCGGCTTCAACCTTCCGACGACGCCCATCGGGGCGGCCCAGTCCATCGTCAACTTCCAGAGCGAAGCGCAGTCCTTGGGCGAGGCGGCCTTCGCCGACGGCTACGAATACCGCGTCGTGACGCGTGCGAAAGACCTCCTGGCGAACACCGAGGTCTCGGTGACGACGGTGTCGTTTATCGTCGACAAGTCGACGCCGGTGGCGAACTTCACCGGCGTGAGCAACGGGGTCGTCTATGTCAGCACCAACGGCCTGCAGATCACCACGGGCACCTTCGCGGAAACCTTCGCGGGCGGGAATGTCGTTTCGAGCGTCAGCGTGGTCGATGTGCAGATTGAGGACATCTCCGCGGGGCCGCACTCCATCCCGGGCGGCAACGCTTACTGGGACGGAGAGAACTGGACCGCGGCCGCGGTGTCTTCACGAGCGACAATCACCTCGACGTGGACCTTCAGCGGCATGCCGGCCGATTGGACCCACGGCGATTCCTGCGGCCTGATTACGACCTGCGCCGACGGCCGCGAGTACTTGCTGCGCGTGCGCGCGGTCGACAATGCCGGAAACCGCGGATCGTTTCCGTCGTCGGGGCAGACCGACCAGGTCCGCGTCGTTGTCGACGTTCAGGAACCGGTCGCGGCGATCACGGTTCCCGCCGTTCCCGACGGCGATCTCGTGACGAGCCTTCTTACGATCTCCGGAACGGCCGCCGATGTCGTCGTGAACGCCTCGTCCTCGGGAATCAGCGCGGTGGACGTCAGCATCGAGGGGGACACCGGTCCTGGAGGCTGTCACCTCAACTTGCATTGGTGGGAGGGCGGGGGGTCCTGGGGGCCGGTCGGTCCCGTTTGGAATCCCGCCGTCTATAATCAGTCGCTGGACCAATGGACCTTCACCTCGACGAACCTCGACTCAAATCTGGGTGTGGACTGCTTTTACATCGTGACCGTCCGCGCGACCGACAAAGTCGGCACGCGACAGACGAAATTCCAAGGCGCGGGCGAGATCGCGCGCTTTCGCTGGCGCTTCCGCCCTCCGCCGGCCGTCACGACGATCAGCGCGCCGCTCAACGATCAGTACAACGATTTGACGCTGTTCAACGGAAGCGCGAACAACGAGACCGTGAAGGTGGAGGTGCAGGTCAAGCGTCAGGACACAGGAGAGTGCTGGGGGGGAGATTCCGGGTTGGGCAGCGGCGGCTGGGTCGATTGTCTCGTCGACGTTTCGACCGCGGTGCGCACCGTCTACCCGAGCCTCAACCTGTGGACCTATCCGGGCGGCGGGGACGTGATCCCGCCGGCGGTCAACAACACGACCTTCACGCTTTCGATTCGCGGCTACAACGTCGCGGGGATTCCGGAGGTCGCCGCGCCCAACTTCGCGACGGCGGTCAATTACCAGGTGGATCGTTCCTCGCCGCTCAGCACGATCGGCTTTCCCAACAACGGCGCGTTCCTCTCGACGCCCCCGACCCTGACGGGCTCGGTCGTCGATCCGACGATCGGACAGGTATCGGCCGGAATCAAAGATCCCGCCGGCGCGGAAATTCGCCTTCAGCGCTCCGACGGAAAATACTGGAACGAGCTTCTCGGCAACTGGTTCGGCGCGCCGGTGTTTTCGACTGCGGTCTACAACGGCGGGGCCGACGAATGGGCGTTTACCGCGGCGGTCTCCTCGATGGTCTGGTCCAACGGCGAGAGCTACACGCTCGACGTCCGCGGCATCGACCAGGCGATCGGGGCCGCCTCCGGGAACACCGAACTTCCCAGCGGGACGGTCAACTTCATCTACGACACCCAGGTCCCGACCGCGACGATCACCTCGCTGTTTGCGGGCAGCACCTATACGGCCATCGCCGTCTCCGGAACCTTTGTGGAAGCGGGTCCCGGGCAGATTCAGGACGTTCTGTTGGTGATCAAGGATCACGGGACGAACGGCGCCCCGTTCGTGCGGTACGCGAACGGAACCACCTGGGGCGACCAGTTGATCCCGACGACGACGGTTTTGACCGGGAATGATTGGGAACTGCTGAACCTGCCGACTTTCGAAGACCGGCATTTCTATACCGTGTACGCGGAGGCGCGCGACAAGGCGGGCAACCAGCAGAACCAAACCCAGTACGCGCTGAACAACTCGTCGGTCTCCTTCTACCTGGACCTGTCGACGCCGATCATCACGATGACCAATCCCCCGTCCGACGGCTTTTCGACGAATCTGCGCTTTAATTTGGCGGGCAAGGTCATCGACCCGAACGCGGGCTTCAACGCCGGGGTTTCCAGCGAACTCAACGTGAAGGTGCTGATCAAGTACGTCGAGGCCGGGACGACCTACTATTACGACAAGAGCACCTTCACCTCGGTTTGCGCGCTGTGCAATGAGACCGACGCCTGGTTCGAACCGCGGTCGATCGGCTGGACGCAATTGGGCCCGTCGTCGGGGTCCTGGGTGTACGACCAAGGAAACCTTCAGACGAAATGGGTGTCCGGCAAGCAGTATGTGATCGGCGTGCGGGCGCTCGATGACGCCGTCCCCTCGCCCAACGAGGCGCCGTCCCAGCCGCTTCTGTTCAGCAACTTCCGCTTCGACGAGGTGCTGCCGTCCGCAGGGATCACTTCGCCGCTCGACCATACGCCGCGAAAGGCGCTGGCTTCGATCGCCGGTACGGCGGCCGACGATTTCGCCGGCATCAGCAGCGTGAAGCTGGTCATCAGCCATGTCGCGGCCGGAACGACCTACTACTGGAACGACGGCGTGGTGCCTTCGACCTTCACGACGGCCTACGATGACGTTCCGGCGGTGCTGGGCTCTCCCGGCGCGACGAATACCGGCTGGACCTTCGACTCCTCGGTGATCCCTCAGCTCAACGACGGCTCGACCCTCGGCCACGAATTCCGGATCTACGCCTTCTCAGGCGACGACGCCGGCAACGTGGAGGTGGCGGGTTCGACGACGTCGATCTACATCGACAACACGCCGCCGGTGCCGCTTTGGTCGCGGCCGCCGAGCGCGGCGGTCAACCAGGCGGGGCGCAAATACTACAGTCCCGCCGAAACGGTCGGCAGTCAGAACTTCGGAAACCCGGTGGACCCGATGGGGGGCAGCGCCTCGGATACGCCGTACCCGGCGGGCTATCCGACCGCGCGTCCGAGCGCCGTCGAGGTTCGGATAAAGCGGAGCTTCGACGGGCTGTACTGGGACGGAACGAATTGGGTGGCGCCGAACACGACCTGGGTGACGATGTCCGGAACGACGACCTGGTCGTGGACGACCCCCCCGGCGGTCTCGACGCCGACGGCGTGGAACGACAATCAGAAGATGACCGTCGACGTCCGCGCGTTCGACGTGGTCGGGAACACCTCTTCGATCGTGACCGAGGACTTCAACTGGGATTCCGTCCGGCCGATTCCCTACATTGGGATTCCGAATCAGGCTTATGTCGCCGCGATTCCCTCCTTAGTCGGCACGGCGAACGACCCGCTCGACGGATCCGAGGGCAGCGGCTCGGATTCCGGAACGGAAATCGTCGAGATCGCGGTGCGGCGCAACGTCGGCCTGCCGCGCTGGTGGGACGGCGGGGACTTCACCGTCCTTGACGTCGATCACGCCGTCGACGGCTCGGGCTGGTTCGGCGCCGCCGTCGGGGTCGAGCTGTCGACGGCGAATTGGACCTACGACAGCACGACGATCGAGTCGCAGCTGGTCTCGGGCGAGGAGTATTCTCTCAACGCGCGGGCGAAGGATTACGCCAAGAACGTGAGCGACCCGGTCAGCACCTTCACCTTCGTCTACGACCCCGATCCGCCGAGCGTGCGCATCAACGAGCCTCCGGCGCAGACGGGGCTGACGATCTCGCATTTGAGCAGCCTCACCGGAACCGCGCAGGACAACGTGCTGCTCGACCGGGTGCAGGTGCGCATCTACAGCGCGCAGTTCGCGCTGTTCTGGGCGCCCGGAGACTACTCGATTCCGGAGGCGATCCGCTACTCGCTCTCGGACACCGATGCGGGCGCGTGGTTCAACGCGAGCGGGCTCGCCAATTGGACGACCGGGCCGTTCGGTCCGGACTTCTTCACCAACGGCCAGAGCTACTCGATCCACTCGCGCTCGGTGGACAAGGCGGGCAATGTCTCGCAGATTTCGGCGTCGACCTTCGGATTCACCACGGAGCTTCCGGAAACCTTCATCGTCCATCCGAGCAGTCCGGCCCTGTCGGTGCTGCCGACGATCAGCGGTACCGGCGTCGACTTCCAGGCGAACATCACGACGATCAGCGTCGCGATCGGGCGTTTGACCGGCGGATCCACCGCCTGGTGGAACGGCGCCGCGTTCCAGGCGCAAAACGATCCGGTGTGGAATTTCGTCGAGAAATGCGACGCGCAGAACTGCAACTGGCAGTACGCGGGTCTGACCGAGCCGTTCCTGACGCCGGGCCTGCGCTATCATGTCGTCAGCATTTCGACGAACCAGGCCGGCAATGTCGAGGAATTGGGCTTGGGCAATGTCGATACCGGCCGCGATTTCACCTTCGTTTGGGATAAACTGGCCCCGGATTCCGACATCACCGTGCCGCTCGACGGGCAGGTGTTGTCTTCGATCGCACAGCTCGCGGGGACGGCCGGCGATCAGGATCCGGGGGGCGGCATCCCGGGCGTGTCGAGCATGACCGTTTCCATCCAAGAGATCTGGCCGAACGTCGGCGCGTATTGGGACGGCGGCAGCACCTTTACGCTTACCGCAGAAGCGTTCTGGCCGGTCGACACTTTGACGCCGACCGGAGGCAACCAGTACACCTGGTCGATCGCGGGCGGCCTGCCGGTCTTTAAGGACGACACGACCTACCGGGTGCGGGTGAAGGCGGCGGACGGGGCTTTGCCGACGCCGAACCAGCAGGCGATCGCCTCGCAGATCGATTTCAGTTTCGAGACTTCGGAATCGTCGGTGGCGGTGGTCTTCCCGGCGCTGTTGAACGACTATAACACGGTCGCGGCGATCTCGGGAACCGCGTCCGACACCTTCGGGGTGCGGGTCGCGTCGATCTCGATCCGCGAGAAAACCGGCGCCTATTGGGACGGTTCGACCTACACCTTGCTGAGCCCGCAGTACTACACCGTGGGCTTGACCGATACCGGGGACGGACAGAACTTCACCTGGAGCTTCTCTTCGAATACCTTCAACTTCCAGGATAACTTCCGCTATGTGATCAGCGTCAAGTCCGAGGGCGCCAGCTCCGTCGTCTATCAGGGCAACGACACGGAATTCATCTTCGACACCACCGAACCGACGGCCGATCTGACCCGGCCGGCTCGCGCGGTGAACCCGCTCAACGCGAACTCGGTCGGCTTCTTCCTTAACCAGTTGGCCGTGGTGTCCGGAACGGCCGAGGACTCCGAGGGCGCCAAGATCAACGCGGCGAGAACCAATTTCGTGGAGGTGCGCGTCCAGGACACGACGAACCCGCCGTTTAGGTTCTGGGACGGGGCGACGGGCTTCAACGCGGACAGCCCCTTCTGGATCCAGACCACTTTGGACACGATCCCCGACCCCGACGAGTTCAGCAAGTCGGCGCAGCTTCCCACGCCCGACAAGATGACGACGGGGACCGTCTACGAGATCCAATCGCGCGCAACGGACAACGCGGCGAACGTTCAATCGACGCTGAAGACCGGGACGACCTTTACCTTCGACGCGGTGCCGCCGACGATCGCGATTCTGGGGCCCGACAACGACATCGCGGTGAGTTCGGATCCGTTCAAATACTGCGGTCCGCTCAAATGCGGCGGCTTGGCGCAAAGCACCGGGACCGCGAGCGACAACTTCAACGTCCGCAGCGTCGAATACCGGATCGCGAAGCAGAACGGGGAATACTGGAACAACGGGACGAACCTGTTCCAGGCGGGCTCGGTTTGGATCGTCTCCGACGACTCGGCGACCGTCTCGGGCGCCTTCTCGTGGGTCGCGTCGACTTTGCCGGCGTTCAGCGCCTTCGGCAATCAGCGCTACCGCATCGAGTCGCGCGCCACCGACGCCGCGGGCAACGTGCTCGTCTATTCGACCGCGACCTTCGTCTGGGACGACGTGCAGCCGATTTCCGTATCGACCTCGATCGTCCACTATTCGACCATCAGCACGCTCGGGGCGATTTACGGAACTGCGACCGACGGAAACGCGCCGCAGATCGGCGGGAAGATCGCGCCGCAGATCAGCGTGGTCAATTTCCGCATCCAGCGGGTCTCGGATTCCCAGTGCTGGGACTGGCTGGGCAACTTCGGTGATTCGACCTGCGGGTTCGCCCAGCCGGTCAATGTCGCCGGCGCGGCTCCGGCCTATGAATGGAACATCAGCACGGTGGAGAACCTCCCGGCGGATTCGAATCTTCTCACCGGATCGAGCTATACGATCAACGTCCAGGCGATCGACAAGGCGAACAACTTCGAAGTGAACATCTCGACGGTGCTGTTTACCTTCGACAACACGCCGCCGGTGACGAGCGTCGGAACCCCGGCGGCCGGGGGCTTCTACCGGCCGACCGATCTCGGCGCCCTCGGCGGCACGGCGTTGGACTCCCCCGCCGGCCCGGCGGGGGTGACCTACAACATGCGCGATACGGTCACCGGGCAATGGTTCGACGCGGTCGGCTCGACCTTCAGCTTCAACGCCGAACCGCTTCCGTCGCCGGCGACCTTGATCGGCAACGCGTGGTCCAAGAGCATCGGCGTGCCGTTGACGACCTTCATCGACGGCCACGCCTACGAGCTTCGCATGATCGGCGAGGACGCGGTGGGCAACCGCGAGTCGCTGGCGAAGGCGATGACGACCTTCATCGTCGACAACAGCACGCCGAACGCCGGCGTCGGAACGAACTCGATCAACGGCGACGGCGAAACGGAGTTCGATACCGTCGGCTTGGTCGGCAAGGCGCAGGACCGTACCCCGATCGGGCTGCCGGGCGAGGCGCTGACCCAGTCCTCGATCGCGCTCCCGACCGATGTTCTCTTCACGATTCGCCAGACGGATTCCTTCCTGAAGACGGTGCCTGCGCCCGGCGATTTGTTCTGGAACGGATCCGCGTTCGTCCCGGACGACAGCACGAACGTGATCTGCACGGCGCCCGGAGTTCCCGCGAACTGCCGCTGGAACACCGCGACCACTTACGACCCGGTGACCTACGATTGGACTTACACGGGTTTGGGCGCCGGCGGCACGCCGTGGCCGCGCGGTAAGATTTACTTCGTCCGCGTCCGCGCGCGCGACCGGGCGAAAAACCTAACCCCCCCGACCGATCCCGGCATCCCGACCTACAAGTTCAAGGTCGCGGCGCCGGCCGAGAGTTTCCGCGTCGAAGTGCTCGATCCTGATCCGTTTACCGCCAACGACCCGTTCAGCGTGCGGGTGACGGCGCTCGACGACTTGGGCGTCACCGCGGCCGACTACGCGGGCACGATCAAGTTCCTCTCGCTGGACGCCTCTGCGCCGGAATCCAACGACGGAGTCACCTTCCCCTCGGACTACACCTTCCAAGCGGCCGACAACGGCGCGCGCGATTTCACGGTGCGTCTGCGCATGTCGGGTACCCGCTCCATCCGCGTCGAGCAGGTGGACAACGCCGCGATCTCCGGTTCGACGGGCAATATCTCGGTGACGCCCGCTCCGGTGGACCGGATGCTGCTCACTTTGCCGGGCCAGACCTACCGTCCCGGAACAACGACCGGACGGCAGGGAACGGTGCAGGTCAGCACGGCGGGAGCGGCCTTCTTCGCGACGCTGCGCGTCACGGACGAATATTTCAACGTCATCACCGCCAGCGCGCCGGGCGGGGTTGCGATCACCCATGACGATCCGAACGCCGCGCCGCTTTCGGCGGGCGCGTGGGGGAGCGGCGTGATGTCGGTGCCGGTGATCCTCCAGTCCAAGCGCGGGGCCGCGGCCGTTCCGGGAACGACGCCCGAGACGACGATTTCGATTTCCGGCGCCGGGACGCTGGGGACCTGGAATTCCCAGTCGATCGCCGTCCAGGCGAACGCGAACTCGGTCACCAAGAACGTCCTCCTGCGGCTCCCGGGAGAAACACTGGATCCCGGCGCTTCGACCGGAAAGACGGGGGCGATTCCGACCGAGCAGGAAGCCGGCTCGACCTTTACGGCGACCGCGTACGCGAGCGACGAATTCTTCAACCCGTATGAACCGTGGCAGAACCAGCAGCCGCAGGTGTGGCTGGAGGCGCAGACGCCGTACGCCGACGGGTTCGGATCCACGAAGACGCTGACGACGGGGTCGACCTCGTTCGATCTCGTTTTCCGCGAGGCGTCGACGACCACCTTCATCACCGCGAAGACGAACACCTCTCCGTTCGTGCAGAATTCGACGATGACCTCGATCAGTCCCGCCCGGCAGCTATCCGGCGCGTGGTCGCTGCAGCTTTTGGTCCCGGGACTTGACGAGGATCCCGGTTCGACGCTCGGGTATACCGGAATTCCGGATACACTGACCGCCGGCGCCTCGTTCTTCGTCGCGGTGAATCTGGTCGACGTCTACAACAACGTGGTGTACGGGCCGACCTCCTTTATCGGCGAGGTCGTCTTCCCGAACGTCCACATCAACTTTTCGGACGGGAACATCTTCGCCCGCGGGCTCAATCCGCTGGACCAAAGCCTGATCAACGGGCGGAAGACGTTCTCGTTCGTGCCCGCCACTCGCACCGACGTGCCCGCGGGCCTGCCTTTGCAGTCGATCACGGCTCAAGACAACGGGGCGACCTACGCGGCCGATACGATCGGAAGCCTCTCGGTCGATCCGGGTCCCTCGAACCGCATGCAGTTGATTCTGCCCACCGAATTCGCCGCGGAGGGTTCGATCTCGGGCAAGACCGGGACGATCGACACCTTCACGGCGGGCCAGTCGTTCTTGGCCACCGTTCGCGCGACCGATGCGTTCTGGAACCTGACCAACGACGGACGCCTGATCGGCTTGGAGTCCTCGGACGTCTACGCGTCGACGCCGATCGCGACGCCGATGGTGGCCGGCGAGGCGGCGGTTTCGTTCACGCCGCGCACCGCGGCGACCTTCTCGATCGGCGCGATCGATCTCGACGGGATCAGTCCGAAGCTCTCGACCCACACGGTAGGGAGTCTCTCAACGGTCCCGAACACCTTCGTGAAGCTGCTTTCGCTGATTCCCGGAGAGTCTTATACCCCCGGCAAACCCCCCTACGACACCGGAGTCGTCGGCGGCCGCACGGTGGACGCGTCGACGACGGTTCCCGCCGGGGCGCCGTTCCGCTTTACCGTACGCGCGGTGGATAATCAGTGGAACACGACGAATACGAATTTGCCCGTCTTCATGTACACCGACGATTCCGCCGCGGTGGTCCCGGAGCCGACGGTCACGCTGCAGTCCGGCGTGACCTCCTTCCTGTTCACGCCGGTGACGGTCGGGGCGCGGACGGCAGGGGCTTCGCGTCCGGGCGTGGCGTCGAGCACCTCCAGCGTCTTTACCGTCGCCGGTTCGCGGCTGTCGCTGTTGGTGTTCGGCGAGACGCCGGATCCGGGCAATGTCGGGGCGCTCGGCCGCGCGGGCTCCCCGGCCGTCACGGTCGCGGGTTCCAGTTTCTCGGTCACGGTGCGCCTGAGCGACGCGAATTTCAATCCGATCGCGGCCGGAGTTCCGATCACGCTGCGCTTCTTCTCCGACGACCCGTACGCGTCTTTGCCCGCCGACACCGTTTTGGAATCCGACGGCGAGAGCACGTTCTGGGTGACCTTGGCTTCGGCCAGCGCGCTCGGCGGCGGATCGACGGTCTGGGTCGTGCCGGCGGCGAACCCGAACGTTTCCTCTTCGACCTCCACCGTGCTTCCGGTGATTCCGAACGAGCCGTCGAAGCTGTTGATTCTCGGCCCCGGCACGAGCCTGGATAAGGGCTCCCCGACCGGCATGACCGGGGCGGTGATCTCGACGACGGTCGGCCACGATTATCCGGTCGAGGTCTATGTCACGGACGCTTGGTTTAACCCGGTGCTCTGCTCGGAGTACCCGGTCGGCCCGCCGGCGCCCGACTGCGTCGAACCCTCGGTTCAGTTTGCGTTTACCGATCCGCATGCCGCGCCGCCGGCGAATCAGACTATTTTCGGCGGCAGCCGGACCATCAATCTGTCCTTCCGCACGAACACGGTCGTGGATCCGATCGGCGGCCCTTGGTCGATCTCGGTGTCCACCATCGACGGCACTCCCGTTTCCTCTTACACGGTCGGCGGTCTTGTGGTGAACCCCGGTCCCCCGTCCCGCTTCCAGATTCTCGTCCCGACGGAGACGGCGAAGCCCGGCGACACGGTGCAGCTCGGCCGCTCGACGCAGTCGGCGATTTCTCAACTCGCGGGGTCGACCTTCACCGTCACCGTCAACCTGGTCGATCAGTTCTTCAACCGGGTGGCGCCCGGCTTCAACTCGACTTTCAAGTTGACCTCGACCGATCCGAACAACCGCTTGAACACGATCGTCGCCTCCTCGACGACGGTCAACGGCCAGTTGACGGTCGCGAATGCGTTCTTGGTCACCCAGGCGACGACGACGGGCTGGACGATCACCGCCTCGACGGCTACCGGGGATCCTTATCTGGCCTCGGAGTCGACGCCGTTCAACGTGTACCCGTCCACGCCGTCGCAGATGGTCGTCGTGCTCAACGGCCAGCAGCAGAAGGACGGCGTCGGCGTGATCGGCAATCCGACGACCAGGACCGCGGGAGAGTTGATCACGGTTCGCGTGATCGCCGTGGACCCGGGCTTCAACCTGACGCCGAACGTGAACAAGACGGGCATTCGCTTGACATCCTCGGACGGCTTCGCGCAATCCTCCTGGACGCTGACGATGGCCGACGGCGTCTCGGTGGCGTCGGTGACTTTGCGCACGGCCGGGATTCATAGCTTCTTCGTCACCGATCAAAGCGGCGCCTCCCCGCTGCTGGCCGGCTACGCCTCTTCGACCTTTACCCAGGTCGCCAACAACCCGACCCGGCTGCGGGTGCTTCTGCCTGATGAATTCGCGGTGGCGGGTTCCACGAGCAACGGCCGAACGGGAACGGTCGCCGACCAGAACGCCGGATCGACGATGACCTTGACCGTGCAGCTGACCGATGCGTTCTGGAACCTTACGCCCGGCGCCAGCCAGCAGATTCAAATCGTGCCGACCGATCCGTTCGCGACGGTGGCCCCGTCGACGCTGACCGTGCTCGGGCAGGCGACCGTGGACGTCGTCTTCAAGCGCGCCCAGCTTAACGAGGTCCGCGCCGAGATGCTGTTCCCCTCGCCGCCGTGGGGCCCGACGGTGGCCAAGGACACGAGCAGCGTGGTCAACGTGCTGGCCGGCGCGCCGAAGAATCTGCTGGCGATCGTGCCGGGCGAGTCCTTCGATCCGGGCTCGAACAGCGGTAAAACCGGAATTCCCCTCGACAGTCTCAAGGCGGGCGTTCCGTTTCTCGTCACCGTCGGCATCATGGACCAGTTCAACAACATGGTCGTCGGCCGCGCGGCGACCGCGGGGCTGAAAATCCCATCCGGCTATCCGTTTACCATCGTTTCGGATACGAAGGCGATCGACACGTCGGTGGGCTATACGGTACCGCCGATCCAGGCGTCCTTGGTCGCCGCGGCGACCTGGCATCAGGTGATCGCCGAGGACTTCTTCTCCTCGGGTATCCAGGATTCGCCGTTCTCGTCGACCTTCACGGTGCATCACAACGAACCCGTCGGCATACAGCTCTTGGCGCCTGGACAGGTGAACGTCGGCGGTCTGGGGGTCTATCCGGCGGGCGGCAAGACCGGTACGGCCAGCACGCGCACGGCGGGCGTTCCGTTTCAAGTGACGGTCAACCTCGTCGACCTTTACAACAACGTGACGACCGAGATCTCATCGGGGCCGAGCGTTTTCGTCAACACCGGCGATGAGTTCGACATCGACTCCGCTACGGCGCCTCTCTCTTCCGGAAGCCGCGCGGTGAGTCTCGCCTTGGTCACGAAGTCGGCCGGCGTGCTTATTTCCGCGGGCGTGCAGGCTCAGGGGGTCGATGAGATTTGTACCGGCAACCTGCCCGGAACTCAAATCTGTTCCGTGCAGACGCCGGCCGCCGTCAGCCCTCCGATCAAGGTTTTCGCCTCCACGGCGACGAAATTCCATGTTTTGCTCGCCGGCGAGACCTTGGTGCAGGGACAATGCGACAACCTCGTCGTCTGTAAATCGCTGACCGGAGGGCAGCGGCCCGGCAAGAACGGGACTCCCGCTCCGTTTACGATGACCGTGCCGCAGACCGCGTTCCAGGCCTCGGTGTACCTGGTCGACTCGTACTACAACGTTGCGACCGAGCGCACGCTCGGCGCCCAGGACACGAACCCGATCGCGACGATGCCCGAGGTGGAGTTGATCCTCGCCGGCGACCCGATCGCGACTCCGCCCGCCCCGAACGCGCTGCAATTGGGGTCCTGGATCTACTCGGTCGTGCCGATTGCCGCGTTGTCCACATACACGGTCGTCGCGCAAACGACTTCCGCGTCTGCGGTTTATTTTAGTTCTTCGGCGTCGGCGGATTTCAGCGTCTACCCCGGTCCGGAGCATCATTTGCATTTCGAAGGGGTGCCCTCAAGCGCGGCGGCGGGATCCGGGATCTCGGTGGTGCTGACGGCGCACGACCAATTCCACAACCTGCTCTCGACCGGGCCGAACATCTATGTGAGTACGGTCAATCTCACGGCCGAGATTTACCTCCCGCCGCAGGATCCCGAGTTCAGCCCGTTCGAGTTCTCCTACGGGGAAGGCGATTTTGGCGTGAAGATTCTTCCGAGCGCTTTTAAGCTCAAGAAAGCCGGCTTGCGCTGGATCAAGGCGGCCCAGAAGGACGACGCACTGGTGACGACCGAGCGTCCGGGCTTCTCGACCCGGCCCCTGATCGACATCATCCCCGGAAATCCGGGCGCGGTGAACGTCGCTCCGGGGCCGACGAGTCAGATCGTGAACGTCCGGGCGGGGTCGATTCTGAGCCCCGGCGTTCAGGAGATCACCGGTCAGCTTTCCGACGCGTACAACAACCCCGTCGTCTCGAGTTCCCCGGTCGAGATGGAGATCGTCGATGTTGCCGGGGTGCCGGGCATTTTCGTGTACGACCCGGGAGGCGGCTGGGTGGACGTGGGTCCGTCCACGACGGTGTTCACCGATGACAAGGGACGGATCGGTCAAAACGGCGATCCGGACAACGTAAACTTCCCGCTGGGTTACAAGGTCGGAAGCACCGCTGGAAACTCGGCGCGTATTTGGATCGCGACCGCTTCGGCTCCCGCTGATTTGACGCCCTACATTCTCAACCAGCGCAACCTTTCGGGAACTTTGCTGACGATCGGCGGAAAGCCGAGCCGGTTGGTGTTCCTGTCAAGCACGCCGGTCGCGCCGGTTACCGACGTTCCGGCCGGGGGCGGCAACTTCATCATCCAGCGTCTTGACGATTTCGGCAACCTGACTGATCAGGGGCAGACCGATGTGGTTCTCTCTTTGCCGGCGTCTCAGATCAACGTCCATCAAAATTCCGGTTTCCGGTCAGGGACTCCGTTTACGACCTCGGGCGACTTCGGCTTTATGGAGCCGAATTCGCCGTTTAACTTCGTCAACTCGTTGTCGATTTCCGACGGTTTGACTCAGGCGGGCTTCCGTTTCCGCTCGAAGATGGCCTCGTACTCGGGGGTCTCCCCGGCTTCGAACACCTTCTACGGAGGCCGCCCCGGTTATTGGACGCTTTCGCTCAATCCGAGCGACGTCAGCGTTGCTTCGGTGACGCTGCAGATGCAGATGGATCCGCAGCCGCTGCTGCGGCTCGGGTTCGGAAACCAGCCGAACAAGCAGTTGGCTGGAAAGGTATACGACGTGGGCGGCGTGACCCTGCGCTCCTACCAGATTCAAACCCGCGACCTGTTCGACAACCCGGTCGTGGCGACCGCGCCCGTGACGGTCGCGATTTCGACGTTATCGCGGCAAGGTTCGGCGGTGTTCGACGGGTTCTCGTTCTCGGCTTCAAGTGAAATCGCCGCGGGTATTCCGCCCCTGTTTACCACCGAGATCACGTCCGCGACGATCCCGGCGCTCCAATACGAGGCGACCTTCTTCTACCTCGACACGCACGCGTCCGATGATTATCCGGGCAGTTGGGTGTATCCGGGCGGCTTCTCGACGGGGCCGGTAATCGGAATTCGCGACATCGCGAACGTGCTGATCTCGTCGGCGCAGTACGTGAAGGTGCTCCCCGACAACATTACCCGTATCGCGGTCGAACCCCTGGCGAGCGGGGGAGTGTTGCTGGCGGGCACGACGAGCGTGCCTGTGCTGGCCCAGGTCCAGGACCGGTTCGGTAATCCGTCGCCGATCCAGAGCGGACAGGAAGACGCGTCTTCCTCTTACGTCGCGTTCGAGGCGTTCTCGAACTCGTTGGGCGCGCTTCAGTTCTCGAGCCCGGACCCGACTTCGTTTATCGCCTCGACCGGGGTGCTGCGGATGCAGGCCGGCGAGCACACGACGACCTTCTATCTCATCGATACCTTGGTGGGTCCGACGACCTGGGAGGTTACCGTCGAGGAGATCCAGGACCGCTCATGGAATCCCTCGGTCGCGACCTATACCGTGATCCCCGGCCCGCCGGTATCGATGCGGTTTTCGAGTCCGATCCGCTACTTGGTGGCGGGAACGACGATTCAGTACAGCACCGCGACCGGTCTCCCGACCGAATCCTACATCGACATCGAACTCGTCGATCAGTTCGGCAACCTGACCTCGTCGAGTTGGGCGTTCCATACCGCGCTGTTTAATTCGCAGAACTCCCCGACGACCTTCGGGGGCTTCGATCCGAACAAGCCCATCGACCCGGGAACCTGGGACCGCATCGGGCCCTCGGATCCGGCGCTCGCGATCAGCATTCCGCCGTTTACGAGCAAGGCGCGGGCCTACATCTGGGACACGAAGGTCGGCACGACGACGCTTCAAGTGGCGATTGTCCGGCAGGACGGCGTCTCGATGACCGGCATCAACAGCGGCGGCTCCGTGGAGACCCAGGATCAGGTTATCACCCCGGCCCCGGCGGACTTCATTACGATCCATCATCCGTTCTCCGCCGGCTCTCCTCTGAAGGTGAACGTCCCCGGCGCGATCGGCCGCTCGGTCGGTGGGGAACTGCTCGGCGTCGTCCTGCGGGATAAGTTCGGGAACATCGCGCGCGGGCACCCGATCAACGGACAGTATTTCGAGGGTCTGGTGCAGTTCGCGACCTCGGGGTCGACGAGCACGGTCGCGCTCGACGATCTGACCGACAGCACCACGGTGCCCAACGCCTATTGGTTCAAGGGCGCCGCGGACGCGTCCCCCGGCATCTTTACCGGGCTGCAGGTCGTCGATTCGATCGTGGAATCGCTGAAGATCTGGGCGACCGCGCAAAACATGCCGACGGTCTACGGCTTTACCAGCGACGCGGGCCGCTCCTACAACGACACGACCTTCACCCCGTCGACCAATTCCGACGGGGACGTCTTTATCGCCGGCGTCGTCTTCTTTCCGACGGATATGGCCCCCGAGAAAGGTCCCGACGGGCTTGTGGTCCCGGCGAAGTTGGCGGTCGGCCAGACTCGGCCGACGATCCGCCAAGGCGACGGAAACGTCGGCGATCCGCCGGTGCAGATGATGCGTCTCACCGCACGCGTTCTGCCGTCGAGCGCGACCTTCCTCACCGCGGAACTCGGCGGGCTGCGGGTGCAGCGCACGGGCCTGCTCGATCCGAACCACGTGAGCGAATTGGGCCTGTGGTACGATGAGGACGGAGACGGCGGCTTCGACACCGCGTTCGACGTCTTCCTCGGCAGCGCGACGCTCGACGGCGTGGAATGGGCCTTCGGCGATCCGATCTTCGGCCAGACTCCGCTGAACGTGGTCGACTCGACCCGAACGGTGATCGAAACGGTCGCGAAGAATTTCTTCCTCACGCTGCGGATGGATTCGACCGGCTACGCCGATTCGGAGCTGCCGTCGAGCCTGGGACTCCGGCTGCCGGGCCCGTCGTTCGTGCGCCTTTCCACGAACAGCCAGGTGGGCGTTGCGTCGAACAATTTCGCGATCCAAACCGCGACCTCGCCGGTGGAACGTCAGGCCGCGAAGATCAATGTGGTCGGTGAGAGCATCGGTTCCTGGTGGCGGGCGACCGACGATTTGGGCAACCCGCTCCCGCTGTCGAGCTATTCCTACGTGGACCAGGGCGCGAGCATGGTCGGCTACCTAAAGCTGGACATGTGGACCGACGACTTCGTCGGGACCGTCGGCTCGATCGTCGTCGATCACAACGGCGACGGCGCCGACAGCGACATCAACTCGGTGCGGCTGTTCGTCGAGAGTTCGGCCGAGGGCGATCCGTTCTCCGGAAACGGATCGTTCCAGCCGCTGACCGATACCGAAATCACCAACCCGCTCAGCCCGGTGACTTTCCAGAACCGCAGAGCCTCGCTGCAGCTGGATATCCGTTTGACCGATCCGTTCAACGAGGCGCAGAGAACGGTGTCGGCGTCGACGATCACCTACTACGTGGTGCTCTCCTACGCGCCCGGCGCGACTCCCGAGAAGTTCCACGGACTGCAGGTCGCCGGCGCCGCCAGCGTCATTCCGCTGGCCGGCAACGGCGACGTGCAGCCGTTCACGGCGATCGTCTCCACGCTCTCGCGCGTACGCGCGACCGCCGATCTGGCTTTGATCGAAGCCGTGAACGCCCAGGGCTGTCCGCTGCCGGGCAACAATTGTCTTCCTCAGGAGTTCACCGCGTCGGTCGCGGGTTCCATCACCCAGGCGGACAAGAACGCCCCGGTCATGAAGCTGTCCATGAAGACGGTCTCGGGGTCGGCGCTGTGGAGCGGTCTCAAGATGGACCGCTGGTTCCATTCGTCGCAGCAGGGAGGCGCGGTCGTCGTTCGCAACAAGGCCTCCGACGTTTCGGATATCAAGATCTGGGCCGACGTCAACGACAACGGCCTGCTCGAACCCGCCACCGACCAGGTCGTTTCGCCGCTCTCCGGGTTGATCCATAAATTCCCGACCGCGAAATTGGCGGTGTCGATCAACTCCACCGCGCCGTCGCCGATCGACGTGTTCGTCGACAACATCGCCGCCTACATCCCCGACGACGATCCGTTCCCGATCGTCCCGCAGCGCCTGGTCTTCGCCGATGATCAGATCGACGAGTCCGGCAAGGAGGTGATGCTCTGTTCGGACGTGGACTTCTCTTCGAATGTGTGGAAGAACTGTCTGCGCGCCCAAGAGGGGACGCAGCAGATCACGTTCACGACGGGAACGGTGATTTCCGGGCCGGCGCGCATCCCGCTTTTGGGCTTGGGCGGGGGGCAGACGCTCGACACCTTCGGCGGGGACTACTTCGTCGCCTTCGACGTGAACCCGCTGGCCACGGTCTCCGATGAGGCGAACCTGGGCATCCTGATTCCCAATACCTTCTATTTCCTGATCCAAGAGCCCAAGTCCATGTCGACGGTCGGTGTCGGCATGCCGCCGCCGATCACCGTCGACGGCAAGACGCTGTCGGTGGTCAAGAACGTCTCGCCTTACGCCGACAAGGTCGTCGTGATTACGACCAATACCGTCGACGACCAGGATCTCGGGCCGTTCCTGCAGCAGAAATCGACGAGCGCGGTGCTGGCCTTCGAGATGTATTCCGATGTCGCCGACACTCAATGGCGCTGGGTGCTGGTGCAGGCGACGGGAACCTCGGCGGCGGTCGGCGCGCACGTGAACGACATCGAACGGGTCTCGCTCTGGCGCGACGCGAACAACGACGGCCTGTTCCAGCAGGGGACCGACGAGATGCTCGGCAGCGGCGTGTACGGCAACTCGGGCAACCCGAGTCTGGTGCGTTTGGATCTTTCGACTCCGACGAGCATCAAGACCGTCGCGGCCGCGAGTCAGCCGCAGCGCTTCTTCATCGCCTATCTGATCTCCGCGAACGCCGTCACCAACGACCCGGTCACGCAGGCGCCGCGGACTCTCGGCGCGACCTTGCTCGACACCTCGTTCCCTCAGAACAATCCGACGGTCGATGAACCGGGCGCGAATTCACTGTCGCTGCCGGACCGCTACGATACCGCTTCGTCGCTGCCGTTCGGCGGCAAGCTGCGCCAGTTGATCCCCTCGCAGCAGACGATGTTCATGAAGACGACTCCGATGTTCTCGTCGAGTTCCGGAACCTTCGCGGCGCCGCTCTTGAATTTCTCGGTCATCGCGGCGACGGCTTCGGGCGTGGTGGAACCGTATTGGATCGTCACCTCGACGGCGGGTCTCCCTCTCGGCGGCCCGACGACCTACATGACGATCGACGAGGAGATCATCAGCTACGAGGGGGTCGGCCAGGTGCTGGGGCAGGACGCGCTCGTCAACGTCCGCCGCGGCATGCTGGACACCGCGCCTCAACCGCATTCCGTCGGCGCCGTCGTCGCGCCGCAGATCCGCCAGGGATCGCTCAACAGCGCGGTGATGAAGATCGAGGCCTGGTCCAGCGCGTTCCAGGTCCAGTGGGAGCGAACGACGCTGAGCTTCGAGATCCCTCCGGGAATGAACGTCAACGACGGCGACATCGCCAAGGTGAAGCTGTGGAAGTCGCTTGAGCCCGCAGGCGCGCCCGAGTTCCACCGGACGGCCGGGGAGGGTTCGGACGCGGGGCTCAATCTCGTCGACGCGCTGCTCGGCGAGGGCGTGATCTCCAACGGTCTCGTGCTGATCGACATCAACGACCCGCTGTTGATCGGCGCGGACTACACCTTGGTGTCGCAGTCAACCGCCACCTTCTTCGTCTCGTTCGACATCGACAAGGCGTCGCGCTTCTCGCACGAGCAGCTCTCGCCGGCCAATGTGATCGTCGGCCGCTACAACCCGCAGCCGCTGGACTTCCAACTCGGCCCGGTGGGCGCCGGCCATCTCACTCAGGTCGTCGATTCGATTCAAAGCCCCGCCTCGCCGATCGTGCCGACCATCAATACGCTGACGCTGACGATGTCGCGTTTTTCGCCGAACTCGGCGGTGCAGAACGAGCAGTTCGTGCCGATGGTGAAGATTCGCGCGCAAACGGATGTGAATACGGTGCGCTGGGAGCAGCTCAATTTCGACCGCATCGGCTCGACGACCTCATTGGATATCGACGTGTCTTTGCTGCGGGTCTGGCAGGACGGCAACGGGGACGCCGCCTTCACCGAGGCGGACCGGTCGACGGACTCGCTGGGCAACTTCGTCAATATGATCTCGGTCGGAAACGAGACCTTCGAAACCGGCGCCAAGAACATCGTCTTCAAGGCCCCGGTGACGGTCTCGACGACGCCCACGAACTACTTCGTCACCTACGATTTCTCGCAATTCGCGGGCGTCGGGGCGACGCACGGGCTTTCCATCGGCTCGACGGGCTACATCAAGGTGGAGGTGCCGCACTCGGTGAGCTTCTCGAGCCCGTCGTTTCAGACGAACCCGCAGGTCATCATGAACGAGGTTCCCTCGGCCGTGACGCTCGGCGTCAACGACGTGATCTTTAATACCGGACGCAGCGAGGTCGGACAGGCGCAGTCGAAGGTCGAGTTCCTGCGGATGAACCTTGCGACCGACATCGGAACGGCGCGCTGGCTGAAGCTGCGCGTCGAGCGCGGCGGGGCGTCCAACGACGAGGGCTTCACCGCGGGTCGGAACACGAACGTGGGCTTCATCAATATTTGGAGCGACATCAACCAGAACGATATCCTCGATGCTCCCGACGTGAACGTGACGGAGGCGAACACCTTCGTGCAGCAGCCGATCGTCTCGACTCAGACCGCGCCGTTTACGATGGTGCTGGGATCGACGACCGGCTTCCCGGTCAGCGGGCAGGGCCGGCTCTACGCCGGCGGTGCCGAGTTGATGAGCTTCAGCGGCGGCTACGGCGCCGCGCTGATTCAGGGAACGACCTATCCGACGGTGACGATCATCAGCCGCGGAGACCGGTTCGGCGACGGTCCCACGCCGACTTTGGATCTCGCGTTGGGAACTGCGATCCGCAAGGTGGACTTGTTTAATCAAAACAACGACAACGACGTTCAGACCGTCGTCGAACTCGCGGTGCCGCAGACGATCACGCCGGCGGCGGGCGTCTTCTTCGTCACCTACAACATCGGCGCGACCGCCGTGAAAAACGATCAGTTGGCGATCAAGATTCTCGACAAATCCTGGGTCGGCGTCAGCGCGCCCAACGACACCACCGGGCTGATCTATAAGGACGTGACGAAGTCCAAGGAAAAGGGCGACTCGGTCGTCGCCTATCCGTTCGAGGGGGCGAAGGTCTTCATTTCCCCGCTGCAGCTGATCCTTGAGGCCCGCAATATCGCGCCGGCCGCCTCGATCGGCGGCCAGCGCAACGTTCCGCTCGAACAGGTCACGATGTCGGTGAACTCCGATTTTGTGCGCGTGGCCCAACTCCAATTGACGCAGCTCGGAACCGGAAAAACCGGATCGGCGGTCGGCCAAGGGGACGCAGAGTCCCTCTCGGTGTGGATCGACGACGGAAACGGAGCCTTCACTCCGAATACCGACAAGTTGATCGGCAAGGTCAAGCACAGCACCTTCCCCGGCGGCTCGGCCTTGTTCACCAACGGCGTCGCTCTCGTCGACCTCTCGGTGGACGGGATTCCGTACCTGACCGTGACGACCAATACCGTCGATCTCTTCTTCGCGGTGGACTTATCCACGACCGACGGCGCTGGAAACAATACGGTCCAGCACGATATCGGCTTCTCGCTCGAAGTGTTCGAGGACATCATCGGACCCAACGGGAACGAATTGACCGCCACCTCCGCCGAGACAAATAGCGCGCAGTTCCCGGCACGTTCGGCACAAGTGAGGATCTCGACGGCGATCATCGTCCTTTCAAGCAAGATCCCGCCGATTACGATCGCCCCGAACGGCTTCCCGGCCTTCGCGGTGCTCGACTCTTCGGGCAACGTTGTGATTTCGACGGCGACCGGGTTGCCGATCCCCGACGAGAGCCGGTGGATACAGGGCCCCGCCTTCCCCACGGAGGGATCGGGTTCGCAAGTCGGCAAGACTTTGGCCCTTAAGTCGGTAAAGGGCGCGATGGGGGTCGCCGCGGCGTCGTTTGACGCGTCTCAGTTCCAGCCGCTGATCGACATCAACGGGGACGGCGAGCCCGACAACATCGACTTCCTCGGCAACGGCCTGTTCAACATGGTCAGCATGACCGGAACCGACATCCCCTCGATGGACGTCAACGGCGACTCGATCTTGGACCTCGACATCAACATGGACGGCACGCCGGACATCGTCACCGACGACGGACAAGGCAACCCGATCTACTTCATCGTCAACGAGAACGGGCAGCCCGAGCCCGTTTCCGACCAGGGCCTGGCGCTGCTCGCGTGGAACCCCGACAGCACGAAGATCAACATCAGCTGGCCGGTTCCGTCCTCGACCGCGTCGATCACCGGCTACCAAATCGCCGTCGGCCGCCATTTCGCCGACGTCACCTCGATCAAGGACTGGCAGGGCTTCGAGGGTAGCATCACCTCGGCGGCGGTGAAAGGCCTCGCGCTGCCGGTTACGAAGGTGACCAAGTTGACCGAACCCATGACGGTCAGCGGCAAGAGCGTCTTCGTCGCCAATGCCGGGGAATTCTTCCAGCGCGGCCTCTTGATCGTCGGCTCGGAGTTGATGGGAGTCCGTCGCGTTTCAAATACCGAGTTCGTCGTCGACCAGAACGCCAACGAGGTGACCCAGCAGCAGTGCCCGCAGAACACCGGCCGCGGCTGCGCGGGGTCGCTGCCGAAGGTCCACTTCCCCGGTGAGTTGATTAGCGACCAAGCGGCCTTGGTCTCGGTGCGGGCCTACACGAGCCCTCCGGGCGCGTCGCCCTCGGGCTGGATTCCCTCCGAGAAAGGCCGCCCGTTGGTCATGTACCGCGTGGATACCACGGCTCCCGCTCCGCCGGCGGCGGTCGTGCCGCAGGTCCCGCCGGGGAAGGCGTCCGGCGGCACCTTCGTCGTGAGCTGGGACATCGGCGCCGATCTGCAGTCGGGCGTGATGGCCTACGAGATTCAGGAGCGCGCGGGCACCGATCCCGTCTGGCGCACGCTGGGGCTCGTGCCGGCCGTGAAGGTCGGCGGCGTCGTCAACAACAGCTACAACGTCGGCAACGCCTCGGTGAACCCGTGGGAAAGCGAGCGCCGGCCCGGCAAGTTCCTGACCTACCGCGTGCGCGCCTACAACAACGCCGGCCTCAGGTCGAACTGGACCGCGGAGTCCTCGGCGGTCGCGACATCGGTGACCCAGGAAGTGATCTCAGCCGTGTCGAACTACCCCAACCCGTTCGATACGCGCAAGGGCGGGCCGGAGGGGCGCACGGTGATCACCTATACGCTCGGGGCGGACGCGGATGTCGAGATCGTGATCTACGATCTCCTGGGCTACGTGGTTAAGACGATGTCCTTCCAGCCCGGGCAGCAGGGCGCGAAGCTCGGGCCGAACTTCGTCGAATGGGACGGCAAGAACGGTATGGGCCGCTTCGTCGCGAAGGGCGGCTACATCGCCCGCATCAAGGTCGGGTCGTCTTTGGGAACCTCCACTTCGATCCGCAAGATCGGCGTCATCCATTAGGGATCCTCCAAGTTTCCCCAGTTTCAACGACGGACCCAACGCATTGGTTTCGGCCTGAAGGGCCGATGTTTCGGATTTTGAACGAACCAAACCCGAAGCGTCAAAGGTAGCGGCAGTTCCTGCAAAACGAGTTTCAAGAAGGGGCTGAAAAAGGGGTGTCCAGTCCAAAGCTGAATCGGATTTTTTCAAAAAGCATTAGAAAACAAGTGCTTT